>Ga0214472_10005830_pt1 | contig 12949 bp, 9 predicted proteins | sample RVTome_6_FD_207662 | JGI IMG/M metagenome (GOLD analysis project Ga0214472, IMG submission 207662) | Soil microbial communities from uranium-contaminated site in the Upper Colorado River Basin, Wyoming, United States - RVT140D175 | ecosystem: Environmental > Terrestrial > Soil > Contaminated >... | reverse complement strand
GGGTTCTTGAGATCCAGGAACACGACGCCGTTCACCCGGTTCGACGCGCCTTCGCGCGAGAGCACGGCGTAGCGCCCGTCGGGCGACACGGTGACGTCGTTGATCGTGCGCGCGTCGATCTTCACCGAATGCGTGCGCGCGACGTTCGCCGGGTCGGTGATGTCGAAGATGTGGGCGTAACCGTCGCCGCCCCACGTGCCGACGATGCAGTAGTCGCGCCCGTCGCTGCCGGTGTACGGCCAGAGGTCCGACGTGTGCGTGTCGCGGATGATGCCGCGGCCGACGACCGTGAATCGGCGCCGCACGTCGCGCGGCGCCACCTCGACCGACGTCCGCGCGTGGGCCGACCCGGACGTCGCGAGGATCGTGTAGAGGCCGGGATAGTTGCCCGTGAACAGGCCGTTGTCGATGATGCCGGCCCCGCCCGGCGCCTTCGGCGTGTTCCCTTCGGGCGCCCGGTACGTGTAGCTCCACGTGATCGGCGCGTCGGCCACCGCCGTCCCGTCCGCCCGCCGCGCCGTGCCCTTGAGCTCGATGACATCGCCGGTCCGCAGCGTCGTCCGGGGGATGTCGAGCGCGATGGAGGCCGCGAGGTTGGCGGCGACGGTGTACGTCTTCGTCGCCGAGCGGCCATCGGCCTCGGCCGTGATCGTCACCTCGCCCGGCGCGACGCCCGTCACGTTCCCGAAGCGGTCGACCTCGGCCACCGCCGGCGCCGAGCTGCGCCAGGCGGGCGCGATGGGCGAGCGGCCGCTGCCGTCGGCGTGGACCCCGGTTGCGGTGTGCGCGAGCGTGACGCCCACGTACAGCCGTCCGGGCTCACCCGCGATCTCGACGGCGCCAATCGCGGGCGCCCCGATCGTCACCGGGATCTCGATCGTGACCGGCGCGCCGCCGGCCACGACGGCGGTCGCGACAAACGTCCCGGCCCGGAAGGCCGTCAGCGTGCCATTCGTCCAGGACGCCGAGCGACGCGGCATGTTGACGCGGATGAGCGCGTCGGGAACCGGCGCGCCGGCCGCATCGTAGGCCGTGATGGCCAGCGGCACGGACTCGCCGACTCGCAGCGTGACACTCGCCGGCTCGGCGACGAGCCTGGCCACGACCGGGACCCGGCCGGCCTGGCTTGCCTGGTTCGCCGACAGAAGGGCCATCGGGAAACCGACGGCGGCAACGGCACAGGCGACGCGGGCTACGCGAAGGATCTTCATAAGACTGGCTCCAGGCTGAATGGGACCGATGGGCGACATGATGCCAGAGGCCCAGGAGGCTGGCAACACGCTCGAACGTGGCGTCGCTCCGGGTGTACAGTGATCAGCCATGCCCGCACGACACCGAAGGCACGCCACGCCGTCCGCGGTTCGCTCCGGGCTGGCCGTCGTCGTGCTCTCCGCAAGCGGCTGGCTCGCCGCGACGGCGGCCCCGGCCGGGCAGTCGGGCGCCGTCCCGCCGCCCGCCGCCGACTACTGGGTGTACGTCGGCGCCGAGTCCGCTGATCTCATCCACCGCGTGCGGTTCGGCCCGGCCGGCACCGTCGTGGAGAAGACGACGCGCATCGGCGAGCTGCCCAACGAGATGGAAGGGCCGCACGGCCTCGTGATTTCCCCCGACGGCCGGTACCTCTACATGACGACCGGTCACGGCCGGCCCGACGGCAAGCTGTGGAAGTACGCGCTCGGGCCCGACGGCGACACGCTCGTCGGCGAAGGCCTGCCGCTCGGCATGTTCCCCGCGTCGATCGACGTCACGCCCGACGGCCTGTACTCGCTCTCGGTCAACTTCAACCTCCACGGCGACATGGTCCCGTCGACCGTGTCCGTCGTCTACGTGCCGACGCTCACGGAGGTCGCACGCGTCGTCACGTGCACCATGCCGCATGGCAGCCGTGTCGATCCGAGCGGCCGGCGCCAGTACTCGACCTGCATGATGGACGACCAGCTGGTTGAAGTCGACACCGTGTCGTTCGAGGTGTCGCGCCGGTTCTCGGTGGCGAAAGGGAAGGAAGGGCCGTTGCCCGTCGAAGCGGCCGACGCGCACGCGGGTCACGCGATGCCCGGCGCCGTGGAGCGTGCGGCCGGTCCGCCGGTCGATCCGGCGGAGGTCGGGTATCGCGGCGAGCGGCACGTCATGGCGCCCTCGACCTGTTCGCCGACGTGGGCGCAGCCGTCGGCCGACGGACGGACGATCTTCGTCGCGTGCAACAAAGCGGACGAGATTCTCGAGATCGATCGCGCCACGTGGGCGCTCACGCGCCGTATCGCGACCGGCCGCGGCGTCTACAACCTCGCGGTCACGCCCGACGGCCGGCGGCTGCTCGCAACGCTCAAGCAGGGCAGCCACTTCGAGGTGTTCGACCTGGCCAGCCGCCGGAGCCTCGCGCGCCTGCCGACCTCGACGACGCTCGCCCACGGCGTGGCCGTCAGCCCGGACTCGCGATACGCCTTCGTCACGAGCGAGGGCGTGGGCTCGGCGCCGGGCAAAGTGGACGTCTTCGACCTCCGGGCGCTCGCGCGCGTCGGCACCGTCGACGTGGGCCAGCAGGCGAGCGGCATCGCGTTCTGGAAGACGACCGCGCGCTGACTGGAGCCGACCATGCGCCGCACCGCCGTCCTCGTCCTCGCCGCCTCGCTCGCCGCCTGCGCCGCGCCGGCGCCTGCCGGCCTCGACCCGGCGCGCGCGCAGGCGATCGAAGCCGGCGTCCGCTCGCTGACCGACGCCATCGCCCGCGATCTCTCGCAGGAGGGACCGGACGCATGGCTTCGGCACTTCGTGGACGACGGCACGTTCTTCATGGCGAACGACGGGCAACTGGCCTTTCCGGATCTGGCGGCGGCGACGTCGGCCGTCAACGCGTTCGACCCGACCATCACCCGGATGGGGATCGCGTGGGAGGACCTGCGGATCGTCCCCCTGTCCGACTCCGTCGCCGCCGTGGCCACTCCGTACAGCGAAGTGCTCATCGACACAGCCGGTGAGGAAGTCCGCCTCGGCGGATACGTGACGATGCTGGCGGTTGAGACGGCCGAGGGCTGGCGCCTCCAGCACCTGCACTGGTCGTCGGTGCCGCCGTCTCCGGGCGGCGGCGAGGGCGGTCGCCCGAACGAAACCGAGCGCCGCTGACGGCCGGACGGAGCGGCCGTGCCCGCGCGTTACCCTCGGGTCACGACCCCCTGCTATACTTCGCCACCGCCCCGGGACGCCCCCGGGATTGGCTGAGCATCCTGGAGTAGCTCGATGAACTCTCTAGCAAGATTCGGACACGCTTTCCTTACCCACGCGCTGGCGCTCCTCACGGCCGGCGCTATTGTCGTTTCTGCCGCCCCCGCCTCCGGGCAGGGCGTGACCACGAGCTCCATCAACGGCATCGTGCTCGACTCGAGCGGCCAGGCCCTTCCCGGCGTGACCGTGACCGCGACGCACGAGCCCTCGGGCACGATCTATACCGCGCTGAGCCGCGCCGACGGGCGTTTCTCGGTGGCGAACATGCGCGTCGGCGGTCCGTACAAGGTCGAGGCGTCGCTGTCGGGATTCGCGGTGTCGACACAGGAGGGCATCTTCCTCAACCTCGGCATCGGCTTCGACGTGGCGTTCACGCTCCAGCCGGTGACGGTCGAGGGGACGATGATTACGGTCGAGGCCGACAGCACGATCCTGAGCTCGAGCCGGACGGGCGCCTCGACGTCGGTCTCGCGCGAGACCCTCGGCACGCTGCCCACGATTTCGCGCGGGCTCGCCGGGTTCGTGCGGCTGACGCCGCAGTCGAACGGGATGTCGTTTGCCGGCCAGGACAACCGGCTCAACAACATCACCGTGGACGGGTCGTACTTCAACAACTCGTTCGGCCTGGCGGGCACGCCCGGTGAGCGCACCGGCGTGGCGCCGATCTCGCTCGATGCGATCGAGCAGGTGCAGGTCAACATCGCCCCGTACGACGTGCGTCAGGGCAATTTCGTCGGCGCCGGCGTCAACACCGTGACGCGCAGCGGCACCAACGAGTACCGGGGGTCGTTCTACCGCTTGTGGCGCGACACGGACCTGGTCGGCACGCAGGCCGGACCCAACGTCTTCGATCCGGGGACGTTCAAGTTCGGCAATACCGGCTTCTGGGTGGGCGGGCCGGTCGCGAGAAACAAGCTGTTTTTCTTCACGAGCTTCGAGGACGAGCTGCTCACGCAGCCCGGCACGACCTTCCGCGCGAACCAGGGCGGGGAGCCGGTCGGCGGCAGCGTCACGCGCGTGCTCGCGTCCGACCTCGATCAGTTGAGCGCCTATCTCAAGGACAACTTCGGCTATGACACGGGTCCCTACGAGGGCTACGCCTTCGAGACGCCGGCCACGCGTTTCCTGCTGAAGTTCGACTACAACTTGAACAGCAACCACAAGGTCACGTTCCGGTACAACCACCTGGACTCGTTCACCGACGTGCTGGCGTCAAACTCCTCGTCGCTCGGGTTCGGCAACCGGCGCACGCGTACCGACGCGCTCAATTTCCGGAACTCGAACTACCAGATCCTCGAGAACATCCGGTCGGGCATCGGTGAGCTGAACTCCATTTTCGGAACCGACAAGTCGAACTCGCTGATCATCGGCTACACGACGCAGGACGAGAGCCGCGACACGCGCGGCGGCGACTTCTTTCCGCTGGTGGACATCCTCAACGGCGGCCGCACGTATACGACATTCGGCTTCGAGCCGTTCACGCCGAACAACGAGCTGCGCTACAACACGTTCCAGCTCCAGGACAACTTCACGATGTTCATGGAGCGCCACGCGCTGACGTTCGGCCTGAGCTTCGAGAAGTACGAGTCGGAGAACGTCTTTTTCCCCGGATCGCAGAGCGCCTACGTGTACAACTCGCTCCAGGATTTCTACACCGACGCCAACGGGTTCCTGGCGGATCCGAGCCGGGCCGTGTCGCCCGTGTCGCTGCGGCGGTTCCAGGTGCGGTGGATGAACATCCCCGGCCTCGAGAAGCCCGTCCAGCCGCTCGAGGTGACCTACACCGGCTTCTACGCGCAGGACGAGTGGCAGGCGGGCCCGAACCTGAAGGTGACGTACGGGCTGCGCTTCGACGTGCCGGTGTTCGGCGAGACGGGGTTTGCCAACGCGACCGCCGATGCGTTGACGTTCCGGGATGAGGGCGGCGGCTCGGTGCAGTACTCGACGGGCAAGCTGCCGGACGCCAACATCCTCTGGTCGCCGCGCGTGGGCTTCAACTGGGACGCCAACGGCGATCGCACGCTGCAGATCCGCGGCGGCACGGGCATCTTCACGGGCCGGCCGGCCTACGTGTGGATCTCGAACCAGATCGGCAACACCGGTGTCCTTACCGGATTCTTCAGCGGGGACAACCGGACCGACCGGCCGTTCAACCCCGATCCGAACTTCTACAAGCCGACCAACGTCACCGGCGCGCCGGCGTCGAGCTTCGAGCTGGCGCTGACCAACGCGGACTTCAAGTTCCCGCAGATCTGGCGCACCAACCTCGGCGTGGACCGGCAATTGCCGTGGGGCTGGATCGGCACGGCTGAATTCATCTACAACCGCGACGTCAACGGCATTTACTACATCAACGCGAACCTGCCGGGTGCGAACACGGCGTTCGCGGGTCCCGACGACCGGCCGCGATGGACGGCCGGGAACCGCATCCACAGCTTCGTGTCGAACGCCGTGGTGCTGAAGAACCAGAACGACGGCTACTCGTGGAACCTGGCGTTCTCGGCCGAGCGGCGCTATCGCGACGGCTTCTATGCGAAGTTCGGCTACAGCTACGGCGAAGCGCGCAACACCATCGACCCGGGCTCGATCGCGTTCGGCTCGTGGAACAACAACCAGCACGGCGGCGATCCCAACCTGCCCGGCGTCGCGTACTCGTCGGGCACGCTGGGCCATCGGGTCTTCGCGGCGGCCACCTACCGGTTCGACTACCTGGACTTCGGCGGGACGACGGTTTCCGTGTTCTGGGAGGGCGGCACGAACGGGACGTCCAGCTACACGTTCTCGGGCGACCTGAACGGCGACGGTGGGACGAGCAACGACCTGATCTACATCCCGCGCGACATGTCCGAGATGAACTTCCAGCAGTTCAGCTCGGGCGGCGTCACGTTCACCGCGGCCGCGCAGGCGCAGGCCTGGGAGGCCTTCATCGCCCAGGACCCGTATCTGAGCCAGCACCGGGGCGAGTACGCCGAGCGCCGCGGGATCTTCCTGCCCATGGTCTACAAGACGGACCTCAGCATCGCGCAGGACATCTTCGGGAATCTCGGCGGGCGGCGCCACGGCCTGCAGTTCCGCGTGGACATCCTCAACCTGATGAACCTGCTCAACAACGACTGGGGCGTGGGAACCCGCCTGGTGACCACCCAGCCGCTGATCGTGCCGAGCGCGGCGCAGGGCGGCCCGGCCAGCGCTGACGGCGCCGCGCAGTACCGCCTGCGGGTGACGAGCGGTCAACTGCTGCTGCCGCAGACCTACGAGCCGACCGCCGGAATCGGCGACGTCTGGCGGCTGCAGTTCGGGTTCAGGTACACGTTCAACTAAGCTGCGGGTACGACAGGTACGACGGGTACGAGGAACGCGCTGACGCTGGCCAGCATCTTTTTCCAAGGATGCTGTCCGCGAATGCAGGTTCCTGGTACCTGTCGTACCCGTCGTACCTGTTGTACCTGTGTAGAATCCCCCCGTGCGCTTAGTCCTCCTCGGCGCCGGCAAGATCGGCGCCGCCATTGTCGAGCTGCTGGCTTCGAGCGGCGACTATCAGGTCACGGTTGCCGACAAGGACCGGGCGCTGCTCGATGCCGTGGCGCGGCGCGGCGTCCGGTGCGAGCAGATTGACCTGGCCGACGGCGCGGCGCTCCGGCGGCTCCTCTCCGGGTCGCAGGCCGTCGTCAGCGCCCTGCCGTTCTACCTGAACACGACGGTGGCCGGCGCGGCGCGCGACACCGGCCTCCATTACTTCGACCTGACCGAGGACGTGGCGACGACGCGGGCCGCGCGCGAGATCGCCGTGAGCGCGGCGTCGGCGTTCGTGCCCCAGTGCGGCCTCGCGCCGGGCTTCGTCTCCATCGTCGCGATGGACCTGGCGAAGCGCTTCGACAGCCTCGCGTCGGTGCGCATGCGGGTGGGCGCGCTGCCGAAGTTTCCGGCCAACGCGCTGTCCTACAACCTCACGTGGAGCACCGACGGGCTGATCAACGAGTACTGCAACCCCTGTGAGGCGATTCACGAAGGGCGCCGGATCGAGGTGCTGCCGCTCGAGGGCATTGAGCACTTCTCGCTGGACGGCGTTGCCTACGAGGCCTTCAACACCTCCGGCGGGCTGGGCACGCTGTGCGAGACGCTCGAGGGGAGGGTCGCCGACCTCAACTACAAGACGGTCCGGTACCCGGGCCACTGCGAGCGCATGCAGCTCTTGTGCAACGACTTGAAGCTCGGCGAGCGGCGCGCGCTGTTCAAGGACGTGCTCGAGACCGCGATTCCGATGACGCTGCAGGACGTCGTGCTGGTGTTCGTGACGGTCACCGGCTCGCGCGACGGCCGGCTCACGCAGGAGTCGTACGCGAACAAGGTGTACGCACGCGAGATCAACGGCCGGACGTGGAGCGCGATCCAGGTCACGACGGCTGCCGGCGTGTGCGCGATGGTGGATCTGATGCGCGAGGGCCATATCCCGTCGAGCGGGTTCATCCGCCAGGAGGACGTGGCCCTGCCGGTCTTTCTCGCGAACCGGTTCGGACAGTACTACGCCTGACCCGGCCGCTCAGGTCTCGATGATGATGACGGGGTCGGCGAAGTCATCGTCATCCATCACCTTGGCGCGCTTGCGACGTTTGGCGCCCGGTCGAAGGGCCGTGACCTTCTGGACGCGGTACTTGTAGGCCTGCGGCGCGCTGTGGTCTGCGGCCTTCGGGGTCTTCTCCTTGCTGCCCTTTCCGTCGGTCTTCTTGTTGACTTGACTCCCAAACGGGCCCTGCGGAAAGCGCCAATCGATTTCGTCGTCCGTGAGGTTCTCGAGGTCCAGCTTGTCCCCGTCGTTTACGATGACGGGAGAGGGACTCACCTGGAGCTTGCCGTCGATGCGGTACGCGTACACTTTGGCCATCTATACGTCTCCTTCTGCCTGTTCACGTCTCGATGATGATGACGGGGTCCGAGCCGCCGACCGCGTGTCGCTTCGTCATGACGCCCTTGACCGTGTAGACGGCGGCGAGCGTCACCTTGCGGGCCTTGTGTTGCTTCGAGGGTTTGCCCTTGCCGACCTTTTCGTCCAGCGGATCGGTGGCGTCGAACGGCCCTTTCGGCACGAGCCACTTGACGTCTTCGCCGGCGCTGTTGACGAGCTCGACTTCATCGCCGCCCTCCACGACGAGCACGGGAGGATAGACCTTCAGGGTGTTCGGATCCTCCTCGTAGACGAAGATGCGCCTGGTCTTCGGCAACAGTCCCGCGGCCGACTTCTTCTTCCCTCTGCGCTTTGCCTTCTGCTTTGCCATCATGCGCCTCCTCGTAACATGCGATTGCGCTAGTGCCCGCCGACCTTCCGCGCGTAGTCCGGGTCCTTCCTCAACTCCGCCAGCCACGGCGATCGGCCGACGTTCTCGATGGGATGGCCCGCGGCGACGGCCGCCGCGAGCCGATCGAGCGCCACCGCCCGTTCGCCGAGCTGCTCGTACGTGCCGGCCAGGGTCACGAGCACCTGGGCGTCCTGCGGACCCTGGCTTTCGAGCAGGCTGATCAGCTCCCGGGCGCGCTCGGGACGGCCGAGCGCCGCATACGTGTCCGCCAGCTCGGCGAGCACGGGCTGGTTGCGCGGATCGACCGCGTGCTCCTGCTCTCCAAGCTCGGCGGCCTTCGCGTACGCCTCGAGCGCGCGCGCCCGGAGGCCGGGCGCCCAGTACGCGGCGGAGCCCAGGTTGCGCCAGTGCCGGAACGCCGCCGCCGGCAGGGCGACGGCGCGCTCGAAGGCCTGAGCGGCCTCGGCGTAGCGGCCGCGTTCGTAATAGAGCGTGCCCAGGTTCGAGAACGCGCCCGCGTTGCGGCCGAGCGTCGCCGATCGCTCGAACATGGCCGCGGCCTCGTCGAACCTTTCGAGCCTCAGATAGGCCCCGCCGAGGTTGTTATAGGCGCGCGTGTTGTCGGGCGCGAGCGCGAGCGCGCGCTCGAACGCCGTGGCCGATTCCGCAACCCGGCCGGCCGAAAAGTAGAACGCCCCGAGCATGTTGTGCGACGTCCAGTCGTCCGGCGCGAGCTCGACGGCCTTGGACAGCGCGGCGTGCGCCTCGTCGCGCCGCCCGAGTCCGAGGAGCGCACGTCCCCGCTCGCGGTGCGCCGCGCTGCGTCGGGGGTCCAGCTCGATCGCCCGGTCGGCCTCGCCGAGCGCGCCGTTGTACCGGCCCTGCCCGTTGTTGATGACGGCCAGAACCACGTGGGCTGCCGCGTCGGTGTCGTCCAGGCGGATGGCCTCGGCGCACGCCTCGCTGGCGCGATCGATGAGGGCGGGGTCCCGCGCATGCTCGTACTGCCGCCAGTAGGCCTCCGCCAGGCTCGCGTGCAGGCCGGCCTGCGCCGGCCCCGCCGCCACGGCTGCCGCCAGCAACTCGACGGCCCGGTCCACGTTCTCGACGCGATCGTAGCGGTGAAGGAGCGACCGGCCCTCGGCGATCGGGTCCGGACCACCACCGAAGAAGCCCGCCTGTTCCAGCCAGCCGGGCGTCGAGAGCAATACGATGAACGCGAGGACCGCGCCCACCGTCGCCCACCGCCACCGCGCGCCTCGCGCCGGCGGCCGGGCGGCCGCCGCCGGGCTCGACCGCGACCCGGACGACAACGCCAGGCGCACGTCCTGGAGGTCGCGCGCGAGATCCCGTGTCGAGCCGTAGCGTCCGGCGGGGTTCTTCGAGAGGCACCTCTCGACGACCGTAACGAGCGGCGGCGGCGTCTCCGGCGCCGCGTCGGCGAGCGCGGGCGGCTCCGCGTCAACGATCGCCGCCATCGTCTGGACCGGCGAGTCGCGCCGGAAGGCGCGGCGGCCGGTGAGCATCTCGTACAGCATCGCGCCGAGCGCGAACTGGTCGGTGCGATGATCGACCGGCCGGCCGGTCACCTGCTCGGGCGCCATGTACCCGGCGGTGCCCACGATCGCGTGGGTCGCCGTCAGGACCTGGCCGTCGGTCGTCGTGTCGTTGGTCCCCGCCGTCGGCAGGGCGCCCTTGCCGAGGCCGAAGTCCACGATCTTCGCGCGGCCGTCCTCGGTGAGCATGATGTTGCGCGGCTTCAGATCGCGATGCACCACGCCGGCCTCGTGCGCGGCCGCGAGCCCCTCGGCCACCTGCGCGGCGATCTCCGCTGCTTCCCGCGCCTTCACGCGTCCGCCGTCGAGGCGATCGTGCAGCGATCGGCCGGCAATCAGTTCCATCACGATGAACGGCCGGCCGTCGGCTTCACCGACGTCGTGGACGGTGACGATGTTGGGATGGTTGAGCGACGAGGTCAGCCGGGCTTCGCGGGCCAGCCGCTCCGTCGAGACGACGTCGGCGGCCAGCTCGGACGAGACGAACTTGATGGCGACCGGCCGTCCCAGCCGCGTGTCGCGCGCCCGGTACACTTCGCCCATGCCGCCGGTTCCAAGCGGCCCAACGATTTCATAGGCGCCGATGCGACGGCCTGGAGCGATGGACATTGAAGGCGAATCGGTCGAGCATACACCCGGCGCGTACGCGATCGACCCCGAAAAACCGGCCTCGAGGGTGGGAGTATGATGCCGGCCGGTATGACGAAGGTGGAGAACCGTTGCGTGGAACCGCAGCCCGAGCTGGTCACGAAGCGGCTGCTGCTGCGGGCCCTCACCATCCCGCACCCCTACGAGGGCGGCATGGCGGAGGCCCGACGGCGCGCTCATCGGGGCGGTCGGGCTGCGGCTCGAGTCCGAGCACCACCGCGCCGAGCTCGGTTACTGGATTGGCGTGCCGTACTGGGGCCGGGGCTGTGCCACCGAAGCGGCGCGCGCGGTGGTCGAGGGCATCGAGCGCCAGCATCTGTTCAAGGCCGGCCGCTTCGAGGATCTCGCGCGCTATGCGATCCTGAGGTCGGCCTCCACCGAGACGACGCGGGAGTCCGCGTGACGAGGAGCGACATGCACATCAAACCGTGTCCCAACTGCGGAAGCGGCGAGTTGTTCCGGAGCCGGCCGGTCAGCGCCGGCGGCGGGCACGCGCCGAACTACCTGCCCGGTCTCGGCACGTGGTATCGCGCCGAGAAGTTCGACGTGGTCGTCTGCCAGGCGTGCGGCCTCACGCGGTTCTTCGCGTCCGAGGAGGCGCGCCAGCGGCTCTCCGGCGCCGAGAAGTGGTCGCGCGTGATGTGAAGGGAGCCGAACGATGCGTCAGCACACCAGTGGGCGAAACGTCGTGGGGCGCCTGACCGGCGCCTTGATCGTGAGTCTGACGGCGGCCGGACTGGCCGCCGCGGTCCTCCCGGATCAGGGCGCGCCCGGCCGGCAGCCCATGGGCACGTCGGTCGGCCAACGCTACGGCCGGCTCGTCATCCACAACGCGATGATCGTCAGCGGACGCGGCGAGCCGGGCACCAACCGCGGCATGCCGCCGGAAGGGCCGGTGGACCTCCTCATCGAGAACGGGCGCATCAGTACCATCGTGCCGCTCGACCCCGTGAACACGGCAAGCGGGCGCGGCGGGCGGCGGCTCGAGGGTGACCGTGTGATCGACGCCACGGGCCTGTACGTCGTTCCGGGTCTCGTCGAGATGCACGCGCACCTGCCGCCGCGCGGCTCGGCGCTCGGTGAGCGCGGGCTGGAGTACGCCTACCGCCTGTACCTCGGCCACGGCGTGACCACCCTGCGCGACGCGGGCACGGGCGCCGGCCTCGAGCTGATGACCGTCGAGCGGCGGAAGGCGGCGGCCAACGAGATCGTCGCGCCGCGCCTCGTCCTGTGTCAGCGCTGGCCCCTGCCGCTCGGACACTGGGACGAGGGCGACACGCCGGACAAGGCTCGCGCGATGGTGCGGCGCTTCAAGGAACTGGGCGCCGACTGCGTGAAGGTGAGCAAGAGCCCGGGCCAGTACCCGGATGTCCTCGAGGCCATCGTGGCGGAGGCGAAGAGCCTCGGGATGCCCGTCATGGTTGATCTCAAGGTGTCCGAAACCAGCGCGCTCGTGGCCTCGGACATCGGCGTCACGAGCATCGAGCACTTCTACGGCGTGCCCGAGTCGGCGTTCGAGGGCAGCCAGACGTTTCCGGCCGACTACAACTACTGGGACGAGCTCGACCGCTTCCGCTGGGCCGGCCGCATCTGGTCCGAGGCCGACGCGAAACGCCCCGAGCGCATCCTCGCGGTCGTTGAGAAGATGATCGCCAACGGCACGAACTGGAATCCGACCATGGCGGCCTACGAGATGAACCGGGATTTCTCGCGGGCGCTCACGCTCCCGTTCCGCGAGACGCTCGTGCCGCCTGGCGTCGAATGGACGCCGGACGAGACCGAGCACGGCCGGTACCACCGCGAGTGGAAGACGTCGGACGAAGTGGCCTGGCGGCACTTCTTCCGGATCTGGATGAAGTACATCAACGAGTTCTACGAACGCGGCGGGCTGCTCACGGCCGGAAGCGACGACGGGGACGTCGGCGGGATCCTGTACATCCGCGAGCTCGAGCTCCTACAGGAGGCCGGCCTCAACCCGATCGACATCATCAAAGTGGCGACGACCAACGCCGGGCGCGCGCTGGGTCTCGACGGCCACTGCGGGATCCGCGTCGGCTGCGCCGCGGACCTTGCCGTCGTCAACGGCAACCCGATCGACAACCTCAAGGTGCTCTACGGCCGCGGCTACGGCTTCTACGGCATCGTCCCGCGGGCCGAGCAGGAGAAACACGGCGGCGTGACGTGGACGATCAAGGACGGGATCGTCTTCGACGCGCAAGCGCTTCTGCGTGA
>Ga0214472_10005829_pt1 | contig 12951 bp, 12 predicted proteins | sample RVTome_6_FD_207662 | JGI IMG/M metagenome (GOLD analysis project Ga0214472, IMG submission 207662) | Soil microbial communities from uranium-contaminated site in the Upper Colorado River Basin, Wyoming, United States - RVT140D175 | ecosystem: Environmental > Terrestrial > Soil > Contaminated >... | reverse complement strand
AATGCCGTGCAGCGGGCCGTCGGCGGCGGCGCGGATGGCGGCGTTGATTTCGGCCACGCTGGTGTCGCGCGCCGCCTCGAACACCAGGTCGACCACCGAGACGTTCGGCGTCGGCACCCGGATCGCCACCCCGTCAAGCCGCCCGGCAAGGTCGGGCAGCACCAGCCCCACCGCCTTCGCCGCGCCGGTCGAGGTCGGGATCAGGCTCAGCGCGGCGGCGCGGGCGCGGTAGAGATCCTTGTGCATGGTGTCCAGCGTCGGTTGATCGCCGGTGTAGCTGTGGATCGTGGTCATGAAACCCTTGGCGATGCCGATGGCGCCGTGCAGCACCTGCGCCAGCGGCGCCAGGCAATTGGTGGTGCACGAGGCGTTCGAGACCACCAGATGTTCGCGTTTCAGCGTGTGGTGATTGACGCCGTAAACGATGGTGGCATCGGCGCCGGCAGAGGGCGCCGAGACCAGCACCCGGCTGGCGCCGTTCTGCAGATGCACCGCCGCCTTGTCGCGGTCGGTGAAGATGCCGGTGCATTCGAGCACGATGTCGATATGGTCCCACGGCAGTTCGGCGGGGTTGCGGATGGCGCTGACCGCGATCGGGCCGCGGCCGACGTCGATGCTGTCGGCGCTGGTCGTGACCTCGGCGGGAAAGCGGCCATGCACCGAATCGAAGCGCAGCAGATGCGCGTTGGTTTCAACCGGGCCCAGATCGTTGATCGCCACCACCTCGATGTCGCGACGCCCCGATTCGACGATCGCCCGCAGCACATTCCGCCCGATCCGGCCAAAGCCGTTGATTGCAACCCGTGTTGTCATGTCGCTCGCTTTCTTCAAAGGCGCAGTTTGGCGGTCATCACCACGCGCTCGGGGGTGATGCCGAAATGGCGGTAAAGGTCAGGCGCCGGCGCCGAGGCGCCAAAGCTGGTCAAACCGACAAAGCCATCCTTGTGACGCAACAAAAGATCCCATCCCTGGCGGATTGCCGCCTCGACGCCGACGCGCGGCGCGCTGCCCAGAACCGACTGGCGATAGGCCAGCGACTGCGCCGCAAACGCCTCGAAACAGGGGGCGGACACGACCGCGGCGCGAATTCCTTCGGCGGCAAGCTGCTCGGCCGCGGTCAGCGCGATTTCCACCTCAGAGCCAGTGGCGATCAGCGTCAACTGCCGGTGCGGCGCGTCGCGCAAGAGATAGGCGCCCTTCGCGGTCAGGTTTTCGCCCGCCTCGCGCCGCGCCAGCGGCAGGTTCTGGCGCGACAGCACCAGCAGCGTCGGTGTTTCGCTCGATGCCATGGCGATTTCCCAGGCCTCGGCGGTTTCCACCGCATCGCAGGGCCGGATCACCCGCAGGTTCGGCATCGCGCGCAGGCTTGCCAGATGTTCCACCGGCTGATGCGTCGGCCCGTCCTCGCCCAGCCCGATGCTGTCATGCGTCATCACATAGGTGACGGGCAGCCGCATCAGCGCCGCAAGGCGGATCGCCGGGCGGCAGTAATCGGCAAAGGCCAGAAAGGTGCCGCCGTAGGGGCGCAACACGCCGTGCAACGCGATGCCATTCATCGCTGCCGCCATGGCGTGTTCGCGCACGCCATAGTGGATGTAGCTGCCGGAATAATCGGCGCGACTGACCGGGTGCATGCCCTTTGTCAGGGTCAGGTTGGAGCCGGTCAGATCGGCCGAGCCGCCGACGGTCAGCGGCAGCGCCGCGTTCACTACCCCCAGCGCCATTTCGCTGGCCTTGCGGGTGGCAACCTTGGGCTTTTCTGCCAGCAGCCGCGCTTTGTGGGCCGCCAGCGCGGCGGCAAGCGGCGCCGTGTCGCGCGCCAATGCGGCGTTGAACGCCGTGCGCTGCGGCGAGGCGGCGAGTCGGTCGGCCCAGGCCTGCCGCACGCGCGCCCCGCGCGCCGCGATCCGGCCCCAGTCGGCGTAAACCGCGGCGGGGATCTCGAAAGGCGGATGGTCCCAGCCCAGTTGCAGCCGCGCCGCTGCCACCTCGGCCGTGCCCAGTGGCGCGCCGTGCACCTCATGGCTGCCCTGCTTGGTGGGCGCGCCAAAGCCGATCACCGTGCGGCAGGCGATCAGGCTTGGGCGCGGGTCGGCGCGGGAGGCGGCGATCGCCATGGCAATCTCATTCGCGTCATGCCCGTCAACCGCCGCCACCTGCCAGCCCGCGGCTGCAAACCGCGCCAGCTGGTCGGTCGATGTGCTTAGCGCGGTGGCGCCGTCGATGGTGATGCGGTTGTCATCCCACAGCACGATCAACCGGCCAAGCCCAAGGTGCCCGGCCAGGTCGATCGCCTCGTGGCTGATGCCTTCCATCAGGCAGCCGTCGCCGGCCATGACATAGGTGAAATGGTCAACCAGATCGGGAAACCGCGCCGCCGCCATGCGCTCGGCCAGCGCCATGCCCACCGCGGTGGCCAGCCCCTGCCCAAGCGGACCGGTGGTGACCTCGACGCCCTGCGTGTGCCCGTATTCGGGGTGGCCGGGCGTGCGGCTGCCCAGTTGGCGAAAGGCGCGCAGCTGGTCCATCTGCATGTCGCCATAGCCCAGCAGGTGGTTGATCGCGTAAAGCAGCATCGAGCCATGCCCGGCCGACAGCACGAAACGGTCGCGGTCGGGCCAGTCGGGCACCGCCGGGTCGATCCGCACGAAGCGGCCGAACAGCACCGCGGCGACATCGGCCATGCCCATCGGCATGCCGGGGTGGCCGGAGTTGGCCGCCTGCACCGCGTCCATCGCCAGCGCCCGAATGGCGTTTGCCATGCGGCGTTCGTCTGTTGCGGTCATCTGCGTGTTCATCTGGGCCTCGCGTTCAGAAGCGGTGGGATTCGGTGACAAGGCGGCGGATCAGCGGGGTCAGGATCAGCTGCATCGCCAGATCAAGCTTGCCGCCGGGAATGACGATCGAATTTGCGCGGCTCATCCAGGAACCGTCGATCATCGAAATCAGGTAGGGGAAATCGATCCCTGCGGGGTTGCGAAAGCGGATCACCACGAGGCTTTCGTCGGCGGTGGGGATCCAGCGCGCGATGAAGGGGTTCGAGGTATCGACCACCGGCACTCGCTGAAAGTTGATGTCGGTCTGCGTGAACTGCGGGCAGATGCAGTGCACATAGGCGTGCATCCGGCGCAGGATCGTGTCGGTCACCGCCTCGGTGGAATAGCCGCGCTGCGCCTTGTCGCGGTGAATCTTCTGGATCCATTCAAGGTTGATCACCGGCACCACACCGATCTTGAGATCGGCATGCGCGGCAATGTCGATGCCCTCGGCGGCGACCGCGCCGTGCAGCCCTTCGTAAAACAGCAGGTCCGAACCTTCCTCGAACGGGGCCCAGGCGGTGAATTCGCCTGGCGGCACGCCGTAAAGCTCGGCCTCCTCAGCATTGTGCACATAGTGCCGGGTGCGGCCGCTGCCGGTCTGGCCGTAATCGCGGAACACCGCCTCAAGCGTGCCCAGATCGTTGGCCTCGAAGGAAAAATGCGAGAACGTCTGCTCGCCCTCGGCCTGCCGCTCGGTCAGCTTCAGTTTCATCTGCGCGCGGTCAAAGCGGTGAAAGGCGTCGCCCTCGATCGAGACCGCCCGGAAACCGTCGCGGCGAAAGATCTGGTCGAAGGTGTGCTTGACGGTCGTGGTGCCCGCGCCCGAGGATCCGGTGACCGAGATGACGGGGTGTTTCTTGCTCATCCGATCAGCTCCTGAAAAGGCCGCGTTTGCCGAACAGCGCCGAGGCTTCCTGCGGCGGCAGGTCGTGGTAGGCGGCGACGCGCGCGACCTTGTTGGCGCTGCCGAAAACGAAGGGGGCGCGGGCGTGCAGGCCATCGGGCACCGCGTCAAGCGTCGCATCGCAGCCATCGGTGGCGCGCCCGCCCGCCTGTTCGATCAGAAAGGCGATCGGCGCGCATTCGTAAACCAGCCGCAGCCGCCCCTGCCCATAGCCTTCGCGGTCGTCGCGCGGATAAAGAAAGATGCCGCCGCGGGTCAGGATGCGGTGCGTTTCGGCCACCAGCGAGGCGATCCAGCGCATGTTGAAATTGCGCCCCGCTGGGCCTTCGTTGCCTGCCACGCGGTCATCGACATAAGCGCGGATCGGCGCCGGCCAGTGCCGGTAATTCGACGCATTGATCGCGAATTCGCACGATTCCGCCGGAATGCGCATCGCCGGCTGCACCAGCACGAAACGGCTGCTGTCAGGGTCGAGCACATATTTGCGCGTGCCGTCGGCAAAGCTGAGCACCAGGCAGCATTGCGGGCCGTAAATCGCATAGCCTGCCGCGATCAGCTGCCGCCCGGGCCGCAGAAAGCTGGCCTCAGGCGTGTCGGCGGCAGGGTAGATGCCGAAGATGGTGCCGATTGATACGTTGGTTTCGATGTTCGACGAACCGTCCAGCGGGTCGATCGCCAGCGCCAGCGTGCCCTGCGGGTTCAGCGTCTGCGCCGCCTCGCGCTCTTCCGAGGCATAGTGACGGATGGCCGAACCCCGCAGCGCCGCCACAAAGGCGTCATCGGCGACGATGTCGAGCGCCTTTTGCGCGTCGCCGCCAGTATTGGTGCCGCGTGTGCCCGCCAGATCCTCGGCGATGCCGCCGCGGGCGATGCGGGCGGCAATTTCGACCACCACCGCGGCCAGCCGCGCGACACTGTCGGCCAGATCGGGGCGCAACGTCGCGGGCAGGCCCCCTTCGGCAAATATCCGGCTGCTGTTCGGCACGGTGTTTCCTCCCCACGGCGGTGTCAGGCACGAGACTTGCTTTTTCGGACATTAAATGAAAGTTTGTAATGAAGAAGGTGCATTCAGGAAAATCTAATGATTCGCATCGACGCCATCACGCTCAAGCAATTGCGCGCCTTGCAGGAACTGGTGCGGACCGGTTCATTGACCGCCGCGGCGCAGGCGCTTGGGCAGACGCCACCGGCAATTCACAGCAGAATCAAGAACCTGGAAACCGCGATCGGCTTTGCGGTGGTGCATCGCGGCGGCGAGGCCGCGCGGCTGGAACCCAGCCCGCAGGGTAACGAGCTGCTGGCCGCCGCGGCGCGCATCGATGCCATTTTGTCGCAGGCAGCGGACCAGATCGGCGCCATCGCGCGGGGTCGTATCGGCCAGGTCGCGCTTGGCGTGGTTTCCACCGGCAAGTATTTCGCCCCCGGATTGGTGCGCCGGCTCAACGCGATTTGCCCCGAGATTGACATCGCCCTGCATGTCGGCAACCGCGAATCGGTGATCTCCTGGCTTGACCGCGGTTCAGTGGAACTGGCCATCATGGGCCGTCCGCCGCGCGTGCCGGCGGTCGAGGCAACGCCGCTTGGCCCGCACCCGCACGGCATCATCTTGCCGCCCGACCACCCGCTTGCCAGCGCCGAAAGCTTTGAGCCGGAACAGCTGTTGGCAGAGCCGCTGTTGGCGCGCGAACAGGGTTCCGGCACGCGCATCCTGATGCAACGCTATCTGGATCGCCTCACCGATGACCAGCCGGTGCGGCTGATCGAGATGGATTCGAACGAAACCATCAAGCAGGCGGTGATCGCGGGGCTGGGCATCGCCATGCTGTCGCTGCATACGGTGGCCGAAGAGCTGCGCAGCGGCCGGCTGAAACTGCTGCGCGGCCCCGGCCTGCCGGTGATGCGCTACTGGTATTGCGTGCGCCCCGCAGCCGTGCCGCTGGCGCCGCCGGCAGCACGGCTGTTTGCCGAAATCACCGCGCTGAACGGGGTGTTCCTGCCGAAAATTCCGTCGGGCGAATGAACCTGCCGCATGGCCGGGCGCCGCGCCGCGTCGGAAAGTCCAGGCGGCTCGGGTTCGGGCCAGGCGTCGGGCTGGTTGGGCATTTCTTCGGGCGTCGGGCCGGGGGCTTCGGCGGGCAGGTCCGGCGTTTCGTTGGGCAGATCGGGCACCTCGGGCGCGGGCTGGGGCAATTCCCGCGGGTCGCCGGGCCGCTGCCCTGGTATCGCCGCAGCGCGCCATGCCGCGGCGGGCAGTGCGGCGCGGTATCCAGCGCGGACCATGTTGCGGCGCATCATGCCCTCCGGTCAGTTGCAAGGCGGCGCTGCCGCCCCGCGGGCCGGGCGTGCCACGCCGCTGCGCGGCATCTGCCCGGCTGCCAGGGGCGATTATCGTCGCTTACCGCGTCGTCCGCAATGGCAGCCTTAACGCCTGACGGTGCTGCCCGTGCCTTGCCCGGCCAGTTCGGCCAACAGGGCGTGGTCGATGATCTGCAGTTGGCGCGGGCCGGTGCTGCGGATCACCCCGCGCGCCTGCAGCGCATGCAGCGCGCGGCTGAGCGATTCCGGCCGCGCGCCAAGATGCTGGGCAAGTTCGACCTGGCGGACGGGCAACTGCACGGTGGTGGCAGGCACGGTGTCTGGGCCGGCAGCCGCGCGCAAACCGCTGCCGCGCTGGGCAAGCAGAAGCAAGAACGCGGCGAGCCGGTCCAACACCCGGCGCCCGCTCATCAGCATGATCCAGGCGCGGGCGGCGTCCAGTTCATCCAGCACGTTCACCAGAAAGGCGCGTTCGATCGCCGGCTCGCCGCGCAGGATCCGCTCGAACGGCAGCCGTTCCAGGCAGAACACCTCGGCATCGGTCAGCGCTTCAAGCGCATAGCCCGATCCGCCGTCGAAGATGCGGCCGAACATGTCGGTCGGCAGCAGCAGCCCGATGATATGCGCGCGCCCGTCGGGCAAGGTCTTCTTCATGCCCAGCGTGCCGGTGAGGACATAGCCCAGATGGCGCGGCACCGCGCCCGCGGCGACCAGCGTTTCGCCCGCGCGCAGGCTGCGCAGCGACGCGATCCGGGCGATCGCCTGGCGCGCCGCCGGGGCGAAGGCATCGAACAGCTGCCCGACCGGCGCGCCGAAGCCAAGGCGAAGCGCCGCGGGAAGCTTGAGGTCATGGTCGGGCTGCATCACTGCGCGCATCCCTTCGATTTGGGCGCCGCCGCCCCCGGAACCAGTGCAGACGGCATTTGATGTCAGTCAAGGCAGCGCGGCCCGGCCCGGCGTAAGCTTAACAGGCTGCGGCGGCATCGGCGCCGGATATGCCGGCGGCACTGCGTCGCACCCCGCGCGGCGCGGCAAGGCCGTGTTCCGGCCACAGCGGGTCTGGATGGTGATTGCCGTGGCGTGCCGCCAAGATGCCTTCGACGGGTCGCGTTGCGCCGCTTGCCCGGTGCAGCGGCAGGGCCTGTGCGGCCAGCTTGGTGCGACCACGCGCAGCGGTCTGGCGCAGATTGCCACCGAGCAAGGTTTTGCCGCCAACCAGCGGGTCTGGGAGGCCGAGGGCGATATCGGCCTGGTCGGGGTGCTGATTTCGGGCTGCCTGCGGATGCAAAGCCACAGCATCGACGGGCACCGCCAGATTTTTTCCCTGGTGCTGCCAGGCGATATCGTCAGCGAGCCGGGCGGCCTGTCGAACGGCTATCAGCTGGAAGCCGCCACCCCCGCCCTGCTGTGCCGGTTTGCGCCGCAGGGGTTTCAGCGCCTGCTGGAATCCGCGCCTGATCTGGCGCGCGCCGCCTATGCGCTGCGGGTGGCAAAACTGGAACAGTTGCGCATACTTACATGGTCTCTGGGGGCGCTGAGCGTCGATGAGCGGCTGTGCGGCTTTCTGGCGATGGCGACACGGTTCCTGCCCTATGTGCCCTTGCCGGCGGGCGGCGGCACCCTGACGGTCGAGATTTCGCGGGCCGACATCGCCGATTTGCTGGGCACGACGCAGGAATCGATCAGCCGCATCACGCACCGGTTGCACCTGCGGGGCGCGATCCGCATTCGCGGGCCGCAGCAATTCGAGATCCCGGATCTGTCGCGGCTGGTGGCCATGGGCTGCATGCAGGATGTGTTCCAAAGCCGGCGCTTCGCGGTGCCGCCGCGCGATGGTGCCGCACATGTCGCGATCGCTGGCGCGCACGTGCGGCAGGTGTCATCCACCACCGCCCGATAACCCCGCACCGCCGGAAAGCATGGCCCGAGCGGCTGCCAGCGCCGCGGCAAGGTTGCGACTGCTGTCAAGCCGCTGCCAGCCAATTGGCCCCGGGTCTGTGGCCAATTGCAGGCGCAGCACTGCGGCGTCGGCATCCGAGGCGTCGCCCTGCCGTGCGGCAAGCCGCGACATAAGCGTTGCGGCCGGGGCCTGCAGCCAGAGCCCGGTGAACGGCACGCCCAGATCGGCGGACAGCGTCGCGGCCTTTGCGCGCGCGCTCGGGTCCAGAAAGGTCGCGTCAAGCAGCACCGCCTGGCCGGCGCGCAAAAGCGTGCCGGCGCGTTCCAGCAGCCTGGCATAGACCCGGCCGCGACCCTCCCGGGCGTAATCCGCGACGGGCAGGCGGGTCAGCGGCGCGACGCCGGCCATCGCCTTGCGCTCGATGTCGCTGCGCAGATGCACGGCACCCGGGGCGGCGCCGAGCAGCGGCGCCAGCTCGCGCGACAGCGTGGTCTTGCCGCTGCCCGACAGACCGCCGACCGCCACCAGCTGCGGCGGGGCAGGCGCCAGCGCCGCCAATGCGTCCTGCAGATAATGCCGGGCGTCGCCGCTGCCCGCGCCTGGCGCGCTGCCGCGCCCGGCATGGCGCGCCTGAATGCCGACCATCGCGCGGATCGCGGCACGCACCGCCACAAACAGCGGCAAAGCCACCAGCCCCGTATCCTCTTTGCCCGTCGCCGCAAGAAGGTAGCTGTTCAGCACGATATTGGCGGCGCGCGGCAGTTTGCGATGGCGGAGATCCATGATCAGAAAGGCCAGATCGTAAAGCACATCGCAGGTGCCAAGCGTTTCGCTGAATTCCAGCGCATCGAACGGCGTCGGCACGCCGTCAAGCAGCACCAGGTTTCGCAGGTGCAGATCGCCGTGGCAGCGCCGCACATGGCCGGTGACGCTGCGACCGGTCAGCAGCACGGCGCAGGCGGCAAGCTGCGTGCGCGCGGCAGTGTGAAAGGCCGCAACAGGCGCGGCACCCAGTTCGGCGTGCATGCCGGCAAAGGCGCGGTCAAGCTCGTCCAGAATCGCGTTGATCAGGTCGGTGCCGTCGGCGCTGCGGCGCGGTGCGCGGTGGTGGTAGGCCTGCACGCTGCGGCCCAGATCGTCGGCCAGCGCATCGGTGAAATCGCCGCGCGCAGCGATCACCGCAAGCTCATCCGCCGCCGCAAACCGCCGCATCCGCAGCACCCATTCCACCGGTCGCCCGCCGCCGTTCAGGGCCAGCCCGCCACCCGGCACGCGCGTCACCGGCACCACGTCGCGGTAGATGCCTGGCGCGGTCCTGCGGTTCAGCGCGAATTCGCGCTGCAACATGCGCCGGCGCCGCCCCGGGGTTGACAGATCCATGTATTCATAGCGGATCGCGCGCTTGACCTTCAGCGCCACGGCGCCTGCCAAAAAGACGTAGGCGCCATGGGTTTCGACCACCGCAACGGGCGACGCACCGCCGTAATGGGCCGGATCGCGCAAAAAGCGCAGCACTTCGGCCTGGCTGTCGGGCGGCGGATCGCGGCATTTGTCGCCAGCGGCGGTCATCGCTGCGCCGCCGCGCGCGCGACCATGCCATTGCGGCCCGCCACGGTGACGAGGCGGGCAGGGCGGTCGCATGCTTTCGGCGCCAGCAACACCATGCCCCAGCATCGCGCAGGATTGGGGGCGGCGCCTTGACCAGCGTCAATGCACGCCGCGCGCGCCTGCGCCAGACTGCCCGCGGCGCAACCCGGAACGCCGCGGCAATGGGGGACGCAAGATGAAAACCATCGAAATACCCAGCCTTGATCACGCGCCGCAGGTGGCGGCGGAATGGCTCAATCTGCTGTGCGAAGACCTTGGCTGGCACGACAAGCCGCGCGCCTACCTGCTGCTGCGCACCACGCTGCACGCGCTGCGCGATTTTCTGACGGTCGATGCGGCGGTCGATCTTGCGGCGCAGCTTCCGGTGCTGCTGCGCGGGGTCTATTACGAAGGCTGGGTTCCGACCAGAACCCCGGCGCATCCACGCGGCAAAGCGGCATTTCTGGCGCGCGTCGCGGCGCCCTTCGCAAACCCGCCGCTGGAAGATGCCGAAGAGGCCGCGGTTGCAGTGTTCGACCTGTTGCGCCGGCGGCTTTCAAGCGGCGAGATCGAACAGGTCGCGCATGCCCTGCGCAAACCGCTGCGTGAGCTTTGGCAATAGCGCGGTGGCGCGCGACCTATGCATCGGCCTGGCCGCGATCAGCGGCGGCATCGAGGCAGGCAATCACCTCGCCATCGTCCACCTGCGAAAAGTTGGCGTAATGCGCCCCGACCGAGCCAAGAAACCGCCGCGGCGTCAGGCAGACCACGGCATCGACCGCGCCCTGCAGTTCGGCAAGGGCATCTGCAGGCGCCACTGGCACCGCAAGAACGATGCGCGCCGGCGCGGCGCGGCGCAGCGCGCGCACCGCAGCGCGCACCGTGGCGCCGGTGGCGATGCCGTCATCGACCAGGATCACCGTTTTGCCTTGCAGCGCCGGCGGCCGGCGGCCCGCCAGATAGGTTTGCGCGCGGCGCAGCAGTTCGGGGCGCTGCAGCGCCGCCAGTCGTTCGATTGCGTCCGCCCCTAACCCCGAGATTTCGGCAACCTCGCGGTTGACCACCAGATCCGCGCCTTCGGGCCCGGCGATCGCGGCCAGCGCAAGTTCGGGTTGGCCGGGCAGACCGACCTTGCGCACCAGCATCAGCCCCAAAGGCGCGTGCAGCGCCGTGGCAATCTCTGCCGCCACCGGCACGCCGCCGCGCGGCAGCGCCAGCACCACCACCGCCTCGTCGCCATATTCTGCCAGCCGGTTGGCCAGCAGTTGCCCGGCCTCGGCACGGTTCTTGAACATGCCCCGTTCCCCTGTCTGGGCGCCCGCCCGCAGGCGGCGAGGGTGGCGCCGCTAGCGCGCCAGCAGATGTTCGCGCACGATCCGCATCAGGTCGGGCTCGGACAGGTGCAGCAGGTTCTTGGCCGTCTCGTGCGTGACGATCGCCTGCAGCCCGTCGGTCATCTGCTTGCGCAGCATGCCGAGCATATCCGCTGAGGCGAAAATTGCCAGCTGGTCGAAATCGCCGGCCTTGCGGTGTGTTTCCAGCACCACCACAACCTCGGCGACAAAGGCGCGCGCATCTTCCAGCACCGGGTCGGACGCGTATTCCATCGCCGCGCGCCGCCCGCCGCCCGACGAAGTCGCGGTGCGGCCAGGCTTGTCGGCCATGATGTCGCGCAACGCGCGGTGCGGCGCCCGCAGCACCAGTTCCGAGGCGCCCTGGCGGAGGTCCTTGCGCAGCCCGCGCAGAATGCGCGCGCGGGTGGTGTTCAGCACCAGTGCCCAATGTCTTTGTGCTTGCATGGCCACCCCCGCGCTTGCCCGGACCGAACGCGCCAATCCTGGCCCGCCGCCGCCGCGGCCGCATTGACCGCCATCAACGGCAACGCGAAATGTTCGGCGCAGGATTTGCCCAGGCGCCAAAGGCGCCGCGCCCTGGCCGGGCCACCGCCCGCAAACCCGGCAGCCCGACCACCGGCATTCGCAGCAGCATTCGCAGTTTCGAAATCACGGGAATTCTGAAGGCGGGCATCGGAATCGAACCGGTCTTCACGGATTTGCGTTCCGCCATTAGGGCTTTGAAATCTTGTGGTTTTCCGCCGCAAAAACACCGGAACATATAGCGAACATATGGCTATTGTCGTAACGCCTTGCTGCGCGATTCGTGGCCAATTACGCGCCGCACAGGCAAAACCGTGAACGATCTGGAACATGAGGTTCGCTGCCGGAAAGTCGTGCGAGCTTCGGAGCGGTTCCCCAGTTGGCGCGAAGAATCTTGAGTAATTTGGCAGGACAACTTGGCGATCTGAACGTTTCGGAAGCGGTCCGAGCGCTTTCGAAGGAAGCCCCGGCTATCGGCGAAGCAATCTCCGCAATCATCGCGAACGATGGCCGCCAAATCTGATGCAGGGCGTCAGGCAGTCGCGCGGCGGGCCATGAGAACAGGCGAATTGCATCTCGATGGTGCAGGGGGCGTCATTGTTACTCCCGGCGCGCTTGGGCTTCGCGGGCGCGTGCCTTCTGCCGGGCTGGCCCAGCATAAAGCGCGACCATCGCTGACGTCCGGTGACCGGTGACGGCCATGATCAACTCGTCGCTGCAGCCAAGCGCCGCCAGCTCGGCCGCCACTGTGTAGCGCAGACCATGAAGATCATAGGCCTTGGCGCCGATGCTTTTTCGCACGGCCATCACAAGGTCGGCCGCGCCGCGATAGCTGGTGGGGTGCCTGTTCGGCTGTGCCGCGATGGTCTGCCCGTGCTTCAGGGTGGCGGCAAGAATGGCGCGAAGATGCGGGGTGAAGGGAACCCAGAGCTGCGCGCCGGTCTTGCCCTGTTGCACAGTGATGCCATCGCCATCCACATGACCGATTTCTTCAGGCGAATGAGGACAAGGCGGCGCGAGAACTGCTGACACTGATCCGCATTAACGAGGAAGTTTGCGCCCTTGGGTGCCTTACTGGGTTTGGGGTCTCTGAGGTCAGGGTAGCTGGCGGGCGGGTCGCTCCAGCGGGATGCTTAGCGTTTCGATCAGGTTCCTGATCGTCGGCCGAACGCCGCGCCACCACTCGAATGCGACGGCGGCCTGTCCGACCAGCATGCCTACGCCGTCGGCAAGCGTCCGGACATCGGCATCGCGTGCCCGCGACAGGAAGGGAGTAAGGCCCTTCGCGTAAGCGAGTTCATAGGCGAGTTCGCAGCCCTCGAAGGCACGAGACGGAATGGCGGGGCACTCTCCCGTCAGGCTTGCCGATGTCGCGTTAATGACAACGTCAAACCGGTCCGTAGTGTCAAAATCCGCGAGGCTCAAGCCGTGATGGCCCGCGGCCAGGAGTTCGTCGCGGATGGCTTGGGCCTTGGACGGCGTGCGGTTGATCATCACGAACGCGGCAGGCGCGGCATCGAGGAAGGGCAGCACGGCCCCCCTTGCCGC
>Ga0214472_10005828_pt1 | contig 12951 bp, 13 predicted proteins | sample RVTome_6_FD_207662 | JGI IMG/M metagenome (GOLD analysis project Ga0214472, IMG submission 207662) | Soil microbial communities from uranium-contaminated site in the Upper Colorado River Basin, Wyoming, United States - RVT140D175 | ecosystem: Environmental > Terrestrial > Soil > Contaminated >... | reverse complement strand
TGAAGGCCGGGGTTTCGGCGACTCTTTGGGAGGGGTGCAAACCCCTCCCAAAAGCGTTCTTGCCAAACCGGCCTGAAGGCCGGTTCTGGATAGTTGCTGGCAGGACTCTCCCCGTCAGCGATGACCGAGGGTGTAGCGCAACGCCGGCAAGATGCGCTCGACGGCTGCTTCGCCTTCGGCGATGGCTTCGCGCGCACGATGGAAATCCATCGCCCCCAAGTGGCCCAGCCGTGGAGATATCTCCACGTCGGCCGGCTCACCGGCCAGCCGGCTTCGCGCAATGCGCATCTGCATGATATTGATGCTGGTCGTAAGGACCGTGAGGACAGACGGCAGGCTGGCCGCACTCACCTCTGTCTGACCGTTGCGCACGCCGCCGTTCCCGCCGTTCGCCCCGACACCGAGGCGCCCCAGCAGGCGCTCGGTCCAGCCGAGCGTGGTTTCCTCCTCCGGGGCGGGCGAACGCCAAGTCTTGCCGACCAAGTCGGAGCCGAGGTCGACGGCGAACACGAGGTCCGCGCCCATCGCACGACACAAGGACACGGGCACCGGATTCACCAGGCCGCCATCGAGCAACAGGCGGCCGTCGCGCATGACCGGGGTGAGCAGGCCGGGAATCGCCATCGAGGCGCGCACCGCGTCGGCGACACTGCCTTCGCGCAGCCAGATTTCGCGACCCGAGTGGAGTTCGGTGGCGACGCAGGCGAAACGCCGGTCGAGCTCGGAGAAATCGCGATCAACGAAATTGCGTGCGAAGAACTGAATGAGCTTCTGGCCCTTGATCAGTCCACCGCGCAGACTGACGTCGAGCAGCGCCACGATGTCCTGCCACTTGAGGGACTCGGCCCAATCGGTGAGCTTGTCGAGATCGCCCGCGGCCAGCGCCGCCCCCACGAACGCTCCGATGGAGCAGCCGGCGATGACTTGCGGGTGGATCCCTTCGCGCTCCAGGGCGCGCAGCACCCCCAGATGCGCCCAGCCACGCGCCGCGCCGCTGCCCAGCGCCAGCCCGATGATCGGTCCGCCATCGGGGCTACGCAGGGGCGCCGGTTCGTACATGGCCGGAACGCCGGTCAGGGCAAGGGCTCGGCGTAGAGATCGTGTACGTCGCAGTCGGTGATGCGTACGCGCGCAAACTCGCCCGGTTGCAGGTGCTCGCCGTCGGGAATGATCACCAGCCCGTCGATTTCCGGGGCATCGCCGGCGGACCGGCCGACAGCCCCTTCCTCGTCGACATCATCGACCAGGACGGTGATCTCGCGATCGATCCAGCGCTCGAGGCGCTGGGTGGAAATGTCTTCCTGGAAGGCCATCAGGCGCATGCGACGCTCCTCGCGCACTTCCTGGGGCACCGGGTCGGCCAGCGCGTTGGCCGCAGCCCCGTCCACCGGCGAGTAGGCAAAGGCCCCGACGCGGTCGAGTTGCGCCTCTTCGAGGAAGTGCAGGAGCTCCTCGAAGTCCGCTTCCGTCTCGCCGGGAAAGCCGGTGATGAAAGTCGAGCGAATGGTGAGATCCGGGCAAATGCTGCGCCACGTGCGAATGCGTTCGAGCACGTTCTCGGCGTTGGCCGGGCGCTTCATCGCCTTGAGGATGCGCGGGCTGGCGTGCTGGAACGGCACGTCCAGATAGGGCAGGATGCGGCCCTCGGCCATCAGCGGAATCAGTTCATCGACGCTCGGGTAGGGATAGACGTAGTGCATCCGCACCCACACTCCCAGGTCACCCAGCGCCCGGGTCAGGTCGAGGAGCCGGGTCTTGAGCGGCCGCCCGTTCCAGAAGCCGGTCCGGTACTTGGTATCGACGCCGTAGGCGCTGGTGTCCTGGGAAATCACCAGGAGCTCCCTCACGCCGGAATCGACCAGCGCTTCGGCCTCGCGCATCACCTCGTGGATCGGCCGACTCACCAGATCGCCGCGCAGCGACGGGATGATGCAGAACGTGCACCGATGGTTGCAGCCTTCGGAAATCTTCAGATAGGCGTAGTGCGGCGGCGTGAGGCGGATGCCCTGCGGCGGCACCAGATCTGTGAACGGGTCGTGCGGCTTGGGCAGATGGCGATGCACGGCCTGCATGACGTCGTCGGTTGCGTGCGGTCCGGTCACGGCGAGCACCTGCGGGTGCGCCGCCAGCACCACCTCGTCGCGTGCGCCCAGGCAGCCGGTGACGATCACTTTGCCGTTCTCGGCGAGCGCCTCGCCGATCGCATCGAGCGATTCTTCGACCGCGGCATCGATGAAGCCGCAGGTATTGACCACCACCAGGTCGGCATCGTCGTAGCTGCCGCTGATCTCGTAGCCCTCCGCACGCAAGCGCGTGAGGATGTGTTCCGAGTCGACGGTCGCCTTGGGGCACCCGAGGGATACGAATCCGACGCGCGGTAGGCCGGGGGTTTTCAGTTGCGTCATGCTCTCTCTGCTGGAACCGCGTGCGCCTGCTCGTGCCGGGCGCCGGAGCTCACTCTACTTTTGGGTGACGCGGCTGCCCTTGCTGGTCGCCGCCGGCGTGGCGCCGACTGCCGTGCTCTTGTCGGCTGCCGTGCTCTTGTCGGCTGCCGTGCTCTTGTCGGCTGCCGTGCTCTTGTCCGCCGTGCTCTTGTCCGCCGTGGCCTTGTCCGCCGTGGCCTTGTCGACTATCGCAGCCTCGTCGATTGCCGTGATCTTGTCCGCCGGCGGGGCTTCGCCCGCCAGCCCATCCTTGGCGGACGGCGTGTAGTTCGGGAAGGGGAAACCGGAGAAGATGTTGCGCGTCTGGCTTTCGATCTGCTCCTGCATCTGCGTGAACATCTTCTTGCTCTGTTCGACGTAGGTACCCATCACGCTTTGCAGGGCCGGTCCCTGGAAATTCAGGAACTGCGCCCACAGATCCTGGCTGATCGGGCTGTTCTCGCCGTAGATCGCGCGCGCCTGCTCCTGCAGCTTGCCCTGCATCTCGGTGAACGCCTTGATGTTGTTCTCGAGGTACTTGCCCATCATGCCCTGGGTGGCGTTTCCGTAGAAGCGGATCATGTGCGAGAGCAGGTCGCTGGTGAACATCGGCGCACCGCCGGCCTCTTCCTCGAGGATGATCTGAAGCAGGATGCTGCGGGTCAGATCCTCGCCGCTCTTGGCATCCACGACCTGAAACTCCTCCCGCGCGAGGACCAGCTCCTTGACGTCGGCCAGCGTGATGTAGGAGCTCGTGCGGGTATCGTACAGACGACGATTGGGATACTTCTTGATCAGGCGTGCTTGGTCGGCCATATTTTCTCCTCTCCTCGGCGGCGATTGGCACCGCTCTGCATGTGCGCAAAATTATACCGCGCTGCCGAAAGAAAAACCCCGCCATTCGGCGGGGTTAGGCAGCGATGAGCGTGCTGCACGTAGTGCATCAGCACATATGCAGGCCACCATTGATGTTGATGGTGGCTCCCGTCACGTAGCCGGCCAGTTCCGAGGCGAGATAGGCGCACAGCGCGCCGATCTCTTCGGGCTTGCCCAGACGCTTCATCGGCACGGTGTCGATGATGCCCTGACGGATGTCGTCGCGGATCGCCATCACCATGTCGGTGCCGATGTAACCCGGGGCGACCGCGTTCACCGTGACGCCCTTGGTCGCCAGTTCGGCGGCCAGCGCCTTGGTGAAGCCGAGCACGCCCGCCTTCGCCGTCGAATAATTCGTCTGGCCGGCCTGACCCTTCACGCCGTTCACCGAGGAGATGTTGATAATCCGGCCCCAGCCGCGCTCGGCCATCTTCGGCGACACGTGATGGGTGACGTTGAAGAGGCTGTTGAGATTGGTGTTGATCACCGCATCCCACTGCGACTTTTCCATCTTGGGGAAGAATTTGTCGCGCGTGATGCCGGCGTTGTTCACCAGCACTTCGATCGGGCCGATTTCCGCTTCGATGCGGGCGACCATCGCCTTGCAGGACTCGTAGTCGGACACGTCGCCTTCGGCAGCGACGAAATCGAACCCCAGCGCCTTTTGCTGGGCAAGCCATTCGTCCTTCTGCGGGAAGCCCGGCAGACAGTTGGCGACGACTTTCAGGCCGTCCTGCGCGAGCGCCTGGCAAACCGCAGTGCCCAAACCGCCCATGGCGCCGGTAACGAGTGCGACTTTCTGAGTCATTGTGCAATCCTCTTGCAGCAGTTGGTAACGAGGAACCTTGGACGTCCGCACCGCTGCCGGTGGGCTGACCCGTTCCTCTTGACTTTAGGATGCGGCAGTACGGCTACCGCAGAGCACCCAAATTATAAGCACAATCCGGTAGAAATGCTGCATTGCAAAATCGAAAAAAAACGGCGTGCCCTCCTTCGAGAGCACGCCGCCGCATCCGGTTCGAAACGTGATCAGAACATGTGCTGCCCGCCGTTGATCGAGATGTTGGCGCCGGTCACGAACGCCGCCTCCTCCGACGACAGGTAGGCTACCAGCCCGGCAATCTCCTCCGGCTTGCCCAGACGCCCGATCGGGATCTGCGGCAGGATCTTGCTATCGAGAATCTCCTGCGGAATCGCCATCACCATCTTGGTGCCGATGTAACCGGGCGAAATGGTATTGACCGTCACCCCGGAACGGGCCACCTCCAGCGCCAGCGCCTTGGTGAAGCCGTGCATGCCGGCCTTTGCCGCGGAGTAGTTGGTCTGGCCGAAAGCCCCCTTCTGGCCATTGACCGACGATACGTTGATCACGCGTCCCCACTTGCGCTCGAGCATGCCCTCCATGACCTGCTTGGTCATGTTGAACACGCTGTCGAGATTGGTACTGATCACCGCATCCCAGTCCGCGCGGGTCATCTTGCGGAAGGTCATGTCGCGCGTGATGCCGGCGTTATTGACCAGCACGTCGACCGGGCCGACGTCCTTGGTCACGGCGTCGACGCAGGCCTTGCACGAATCGAAGTCCGACACGTCGCACGGATAGGCCTTGAAGCCGTAGCCCATGTTGTTCATGGTCTGCAGCCATTCGGCCGCCTTGGCGTTGCCGGGCGAATGGGTGGTGATCACCCGGTAACCCAGCGCGGCGAGCTTGATGCAGATCGCTTCACCCAATCCGCCCATACCACCGGTCACGAGTGCAATTCTGGCCATATTGTTTCCTCCACTCCCGTTTCGTCTCTCGAAGGGTGTCTCACTGCCGCCGGCGGCGCCCCCCGTATTCGCCGCCATGCATTGCTTCGTGTTGCCTCTTGTCGCGTTGCGCCGGCTCCGCTCATGCCCGTTCCTTCACATACCGCCCGGGCGCCGGTTCGATGGGCCTGTATCGGGTGTTGCCCGCCCTGCCGCGCGCCGCAACCTGCTTGCCCCCGCGCGCCTTCAGCCACTCGATCCAGTGCAGCCACCAGCTGCCCCTCTGCTCCGAGGCGCCTTCGAGCCATTCATCCGGATCGGCCACCCCCGCCGCGCTCACCCAGTAGCTGCGCCGATTCTTGGATGCAGGGTTGATGGCCCCGGCGATGTGGCCGCTGGCGCCCAGCACGAAAGTCGTCTCCCCGCCGAGCAAGCCGCGTGAAAGATAGGCGCTCTTCCACGGCACGATGTGATCCTCGCGGGTCGCCAGGATGTAGGCGGGCGCATCGACCTTGCCCAGATCGACCTTGGCCCCCAGCATCTTGAGGCGACCCGGCACGCGCAGGTTGTTCTCCAGGTACATGTTGCGCAGGTACGACGTCAGAAACGGCCCGGGCAGGTTGGTGCTATCGGAATTCCAGTACAACAGGTCGAAGGCCTGCGGCTTTCTGCCCTTGAGATAGTTGCCCACCACGTATTGCCATACCAGGTCATTGGCGCGCAGCGCGGAAAACACGTTGGCGAGTTCCTGGCCCTTGAGCAACCCGCCCTTGCCGATCGCCGCCTCGCGCGCAGCCACGCTCGCCTCGTCGACCAGGCAGCCGAGCTCGCCGGCATCGGCGAAGTCGAGCAGGGTCGTCATCAGCGTCAGGCTCTCCACCGGGTCCTCGCCGCGCGCGCGCGCCACCGCCAGCGCCGAGGACAGGATGGTGCCGCCCACGCAGAAGCCGAGCACGTTGGGCTTTTTCACGCGGGTCACGGAACGCACGATGTCGAGCGCGGTGAGCGGCCCCATTTCGAGGTAGTCGTCCCAGGTGAAATGCGACTCGGCCGGCCCGACATTCTTCCACGATACGAGGAACACCGTGAAGCCCTGCTCCACGATGAAGCGCACCAGGGAATTCTCCGGCTGGAGATCCATGATGTAGAACTTGTTGATGGAAGGCGGAATGATCAGGAGCGGCTTGGCGGCCACCTTGTCGGTGAGCGGCGCGTACTGGATGAGCTGCATCAGCGCGTTCTCGTAGATCACCGAGCCGGGCGTCACCGCGAGATTGCGCCCGACTTCGAAGGCCGCCTCGTCGGTCATCGAGATGCGGCCCTTCTCGAGGTCGGCCAGCAGGTTCTTCACGCCGGTGGTGATGCTCTCCCCCTTCGAGTCGAGTGCGGCCTTGATGAATTCCGGATTGGTGGCGGCAAAGTTGGAGGGCGCCAGCGCATCGACGTATTGCCGCGTCAGGAACTGGACGCGCGACTTGGCCCGCCCGTCGGCCATCGGCAGCGCATCGGAGACCTGCTTGAGAAACTCGGCGTTGAGCAGGTAGGACTGCCGGACGTAGTCGAAGACCGGGCTCTCGCTCCATTCCGGGGCGGAAAAACGCCGATCGCCCGGCTCGGGGGCGGCAATGGGCGCGCCCTTGCCGTCCGGTGCCGGCTGCATCAGCGAGGACCACAGCGCCACGTGGCGATCGGCGAATGTCTGCTGCATGCGCGCGAGCTCTTCATTCTCGGGCAGGGGCAGCCGCTGCGCCGCGACGCCGCTGCTGTCCTGCACCGCGGCATGCTGGCGCGCCACGATGTCGAAAAAGTTCTGCACCATCGCCTGGCCGAATTGCAGCATGTGCTGGGTTGCGATATTCGCTTGCTTGTCGTCGGAATCGGACATCAGCCCCTCCTGAGGCATGTATTCGTGGTCGCGCCCGGCGCGAGCCGTTTCGGTGTCCTGGCAGGTGACCGCGGCCGGCGCCGCATCGGGCGAGCGCAGGCGAGTAGAATCGGACCCCATGTACCTTATCGCAATCGCGTGGCTCTACGTAGTGCTGCTCGTCGCCGTGGCCGATACGACCGTGGTCGGCGGCGTGCTTACCTTGGCATTCTGGGGGCTCGCCCCGCTGGCGCTGTTCCTGTGGCTGTTCGGCACCCCGGCCCGCCGCCGCAGCGCCGCGCGGCGCGCACGCGAGCCGGATACGGACGCTAAAGATAGAGCCGATTCAGCCCCCGATCAATAGCCGCCGCATGCGAGCGGACTAGCTGGCGAGCCACACCAGGGAGGCGAAGCGGCCGCTCACGCCGTCGCGCCGATAGGAATAAAAGCGCGCATCCGACACCGTGCACAGGCCGCCGCCAAATACCGCATCCACGCCGATTGCAGCCAGGCGAAGGTGTGCGAGACGATACAGGTCGGCCATCCATTTCCCCGCCATCGCACCAGGTCGGAACGCCGCGGCCGCGCGCGCGTCGGCCTGCACGAAAGCCTGCCGCACCTCATCGCCCACCTCGAAGGCGGCCGGGCCGATGGCCGGACCCAGCCACGCCACCACCGTAGCGGGCGGCACCCGCATGCGCGCCACGGCCGCTTCCAGGACGCCCGCCGCGAGCCCGCGCCAGCCGGCATGCGCGGCGGCCACCACGCTGCCGGCCCGGTCGCAGAACAGGACCGGCAGGCAGTCGGCAGTCATGATCGCGCACACCGCTCCCGGCCGGTGCGCGACCGAGGCGTCGGCGCGCGCCGGCGCGAGACCGCCCTGCGCTGCATCGGCCACCGCCACGCCGTGCACCTGCTCCAGCCAGCACGGCTCGCCCGGCAGGCGTTCGCGCAGGATCGCGCGGTTGCGGCGCACCGCCTCGGGCGCGTCCCCGACATGGGTCCCCACATTCATGCTCGCCCACGGTCCCTCGCTCACCCCGCCGTGACGGGTCGTGACCAGCGCGCCCACCGTGGGCGGCGCGGGCCAGATGGGTTCGATCCAGTCCGCGCTCACGCCGCACCCTCGCCCCGCAGCCGTGCGAGCAGCGCCGCGAAGTCGGCCGGCAGCGGCGCCTCCCACCCCAGCTCGGCACCGCTCGCGGGGTGCCGCAGACCCAGCCGAAAGGCATGCAGCGCCTGGCGCGCAAAGCCGTCGAGCACGGCGCTGCCGCTGCGCCGCAGCCCGTAAGTGGCGTCCCCGACGAGGGGGTGGCCGATGTGGGCCATGTGGACGCGGATCTGGTGGGTGCGGCCGGTCTCGAGCTGGCATTCGACCAGCGTGGTGCGCGCAAAGCGCTCGCGCGGCAGGTAGCGGGTGACCGCCGGGCGCCCGGCGGGAACCACCGCCATGCGGGTGCGCTGCGTCGGATGGCGCCCGATCGGGGCATCCACCCGCCCCGCCACGGCGAGCGCGCCGTGCACCAGCGCGAGGTAGTGCCGGCGGACGGTGCGCGCCTGCAGTTGGCGCACCAGATCGGTCTGCGCCTCGAGTGTCTTCGCCACCACCAGCAGGCCGCTGGTGTCCTTGTCGAGGCGATGGACGATGCCGGCACGCGGCACACCGGCAAGCTGGGGCGCATGGTGCAGCAGCGCGTTGAGAAGCGTCCCGCTCCAGTTGCCGCTGCCCGGATGCGCCACCAGTCCGACCGGCTTGTCGAGCACCAGGATATGCGCGTCCTCGTACACCACGGCAAGCGGAATGTCTTCCGGCGCCTGGGCCGCTTCCCCGGGGGCAGGCGCCTCCTCCACTTGCAGCGACTCGCCGCCCCACACCTTGTACTTGGCGTCGCGGTGGCCGCCATCGAGGCGGACCAGTCCGGATTTCAGCCAGCCCTGCAGGCGGCTGCGCGAATGGGCCGGAAAGAGCCGCGCGAGCGCCTGGTCGAGGCGCAATCCGGCGCATTGGTCCGGAATCCTCAATCGGTGGTGCGAAGCAGTCCCGTCCGCTGGGCTATAATTGGCGAGTTCATTCACGCGAGTGTTTTCGATGGCACGGTTCACCCTGCGAAGTTTAGCGGTTATCGGCGCACTGCTGCTCGGCGGTTGCGGTCTGTTGCCCGAGCAGATCGACGAGACGGCCGGCTGGAATGCCCAGCGACTGTACTCCGAAGCGAAGACGGCGATGGGCGAAGGCTCCTACGAGCAGGCCATCAAGCTCTTCGAAAAGCTCGAAGCCCGTTATCCGTATGGCCGCTTCGCCCAGCAGGCGCAGATCGAGGTGGCCTACGCGCATTTCAAGTCGAGCGAGCCGGCACTGGCGATCGCCGCCTGCGAGCGCTTCATCCGACTGCACCCGAATCACCCGCACGTCGACTACGCCTACTATCTGAAGGGGCTCGCGACGTTCAACGAGGACCTCGGCCTGCTGGCGGGGCTGTCGAACCAGGATCTTTCCGAGCGCGATCCGAAGGGCGCGCAGGAGTCTTTCGATACCTTCCGCGAACTCGTCACCCGCTTCCCCGAGAGCCGCTACGCCGACGACGCGCGCCAGCGCATGCAGTATCTCGTCAACGCGCTGGCGGCGCACGAAGTACATGTGGCGCGCTACTACTTCCGGCGCGGCGCTTACGTGGCCGCGATCAACCGCGCGCAGAGCGCCCTGACCACCTACCCGCTGGCACCGGCCACCGAAGAGGCGCTGGTCGTGCTGGTGAAAAGCTACGACACGCTCGGCATGACGGACCTGCGGGACGATGCGGACCGGGTGCTGCGCAAGAATTTCCCGGACAGTGTCTATCTGGCCGGCGGACCGAAGGACGGCAGGCCGTGGTGGCAGCTCTGGTGACGTGAGCCGAGCCCGGCAGCCGGGCCGGGCGTGGGACTCAATCAACCGCGTCCGTAGGCGTCCTGGAAGCGGACGATATCGTCTTCGCCGAGATAGCTGCCCGACTGCACCTCGATCATCTCCAGCGGCAGTTTGCCCGGATTCTCCAGCCGGTGCGTGACACCCAGCGGGATGTAGGTCGACTGGTTCTCCGATAGCAGAAAGCACTCGTCGCCGCGCGTCACGCGCGCCGTGCCGTGCACGACGATCCAGTGCTCGGCCCGATGGTGATGCATCTGCAGGCTGAGTGCCGCCCCGGGGTTCACCACGATGCGTTTGACCTGAAACCGGGTACCGCCGTCGATCGAGTCGTACCAGCCCCACGGGCGATGGATCTTGCGGTGCGCCGCCACCTGTGGGCGTGACTCGGCCTTGAGACGCGCAACGATCTTCTTGACGTCCTGGGTGCGGTCCCGGTGCGCGACCAGCACGGCGTCCGGCGTTTCCACCACCACCAGGTCGTCCACCCCGAGACAGGCCACCATGCGGCTCGTGGCCTGCACGAGGCTCGCCCGGGTATCCTCAAGCAGCACGTCGCCCCGCGCGGCGTTTCCGTCAACGTCCTTGTCCGCCAGCGCCCACAACGCATCCCACGCCCCGACGTCCGACCAGCCGACCGCCATCGGCACCACCCGCGACGCGATTCCGAGCGCCGGCGTGGCGGCGAGCTTTTCCATGACGGCGTAGTCGATCGAATCGGCCGGGCAGCCCTCGAACGCTTCGCGCCCGACCCGCACGAAATCCGCGTCGCGCGTGGCCGCTTCGAACGCGGCTTGGCAGGCCGTCAGCATGTCGGGCCGGAAGTGGCCGATGGCCTTGAGCCAAGTCCGGGCCGCGACCATGAACAGCCCGCTGTTCCACAAGTACTCGCCACTCGCAACATAGCCGACCGCGGTCGGCGCGTCGGGCTTCTCGACGAAGGCGGCTACCTCGCGCACGCCCGGCGTCAATTCCGCGCCGGTGCGAATGTAGCCATAACCCGTCTCGGCCCGCTCGGGCACGACGCCGAAGGAGACCATGGCACCGGCCAGCGCACTGTCGATCCCGGTAGCGATGGCGCGATGGAACGCGACCCGGTCGCGGATCACGTGATCGGCCGGCATCACCAGCAACAGTGCGTCATCGTCTTCGCGGCATGCCGCGAGCGCGGCCAGCGACAGCGCGGGCGCGGTGTTGCGCCCGACCGGCTCGAGCAGCAGGTGATGTGTCGGGCACCCGGCGCTGCGCATCTGTTCGGCGGTGATGAAGCGGTAATCTTCATTGCATACCACGATCGGCTCGGCGGCCACCGCCAGACGACCCGCAAACCCGGCCAGCCGCAACGCGGTGTCCTGCAGCAGGGACGCCTCGCCGACGAGGGCCAGGAGCTGTTTGGGATGATGTTCGCGGGAAAGCGGCCACAGGCGCGTACCGGATCCACCGGAAAGGATGACAGGCTGTAATTTCATGCTTGGCGTACCGTCGATCGTTGGTTACTGCACCCGGCGGCAATGCCGGGCGCAATTGCTCGGCCAAGGATACGCCAAAACCATGCACCCGTAGCATGCGCGCCGGCCGCCCACTCCCCACCGATGGGGGCGGCGGCCGCGCCCGCACATGGCGCACCCGCGAAGCGTATTGCGTTCAGTGTTCGTTCAGCCGCGCACGCCTAGTCTGCGAGCCATGGAACCGCACTCGCGGTTGCACACTGAGGAGAACGATCATGAAGACGCTGCAATCGCTGGTGGCCGTATCCTTGCTGGGCCTGGCCTGCGCCGCAAACGCGGGCAACGACGGCCGCAGTTACACGGACTGGGCCAGGGTCACGGGCGTGACGCCGCATTACGAGCGGGTCAACGCGTCGCGTCGCGAATGTCACACCGAGATCATCGGCGCTCACGCGCCGGTGCAGCGCCGCGACGACGACCGCTCGTTCGGCGGAGCCGTGATCGGTGGCATCGCCGGCGGGATCGTCGGGAACCAGGTCGGCCGCGGTGACGGCAGGACAGCCGCAACGGCGGTGGGCGCGGTCGTCGGCGCCATCGTCGGGGACCGCATCGATAACAATGGCTACCGCAACGCGCGTTACGAACCGAGCCATCGCGAGGTGCAGCGCTGCCGGGATGTCGATCACCGGGAAGACCGCCTGACCGGCTACCAGGTCGACTATGAGTATCACGGCAGGCGTTATTCCCGGTTCATGAGCGAGGACCCGGGCCGCCGGATTCCGGTGCGGGTGTCGGTGAACCCGGCCTGAGCGTATCGCCCGCAGCCGCGACGCGTACCGCCGGGCGACCATTCGCGCTCGGCGCCGTCTGCCACAATAGGCGCAATCTGAACGAGGAACGACCATGCCGCATGCCCACCTCCGCCATCTCGTGTTTGCCGCCGCGCTCGCGCTGGCCGCACCGCTTGCGCTCGCCGTCGATCGCGACGAGGCGGCCGCGCGCGCGCAGCAAAGCACCGGCGGGCGCGTGCTGGCCGTTGAACGCGCCGAACAGGATGGCCGCCCGGTATTCATGGTGCGCATCCTGACGCCGTCAGGCGAGGTGCGCGTCGTCCTCGTCGACGCCCGCACCGGGGCGACGCGCTGACATGCGCGTATTGCTGATCGAAGACGAGGCCGCGTTGCGCCGATCGGTCGCGGCGGCCTTGCGCGATACCGGGACCACCGTGGATGAGGCCGCCGACGGCGAGGAAGGCCTGTATCTCGCCAGCGAGTTCCCGTTCGACCTCGCCGTGGTCGATCTGGGTCTGCCGAAACTGCCCGGGCTCGAGGTCGTCCGCCGCCTGCGCGGACGCGGTTCGCGGCTTCCCATCCTGATCCTCACCGCGCGCGGCCGCTGGCAGGACAAGGTCGAGGGGTTGGAGGCCGGCGCCGACGACTACCTCACGAAGCCATTCGAGATGCCGGAGCTGCTGGCACGCGTGCGCGCCCTGTGGCGGCGGGCGTGCGCCGCGGCCGGGCGCACGCTGAGCGTGGGCCCCTACACGCTCGATCTCGATGCGCAGCAGGTGGTCTGCCAGGGCGCGACCGTCGAGTTGACCGAATTCGAGTTCCGCCTGCTTGACTACCTCGCCCGCCACCGCGAGCGGGTGGTGTCCAAGCGGGAGCTCGCCGACTACCTTTATCC
>Ga0214472_10005826_pt1 | contig 12952 bp, 10 predicted proteins | sample RVTome_6_FD_207662 | JGI IMG/M metagenome (GOLD analysis project Ga0214472, IMG submission 207662) | Soil microbial communities from uranium-contaminated site in the Upper Colorado River Basin, Wyoming, United States - RVT140D175 | ecosystem: Environmental > Terrestrial > Soil > Contaminated >... | reverse complement strand
ACGGCACAGATGCCGCGATCGCAACCCCCGCGGTCGAGGGACTGCTCAATGCGGACGTGAGCGGCATCTTTGGCCCGGCGGCCACAGGCGTCTCGCTGTCGGTGATCGACCGGATCTCCGGCGCTGGAGTCCCGATGTGCTCGCCGTCGAACACGGGCTCGATCTTCACCACCTATGACGACAGTGGGTACTACTTCCGTACTGCTCCTCCGGACAACCTCCAGGGTCAGGTGCACGCCGACCTGATCACTGAGGACGGCGCCACCAAGGTCGTCGTCGCCCACCGGAGCGACGAGTACGGGCGCGGTCTCGCCCAGGCGATCGCAGAGGCTCTAGAAGCCAACGGCGTCGAGGTGGCTCTGTTCCTCGAGTTCGACAAGGACGGGACGGGTGGATTCGATGCCGAGGCGGCGCAGATCGCCGCCATTCCCGGCGTCGACGCCATCTCGTTCATTCCGTTCGGCGAGGGGGCGGCTTTCCTGCAGTCCCTGATCGAGGCTGGCCTCGGTCCCGACCAGGTCGCCCTGTATACGGCCGACGGTTTCGTCGACAACGTGAAGCCTGAGGATGTCGATCCGACCAACCCGGCGGTGTTCGCCGGCATCCGGGGTACCTACCCATCTCTGGCTCCGCCCAGCGGGGAGCCGGGCTTCCCGGGTAGGTTCGCCGAGTACGCGCCGGGCACCCCGACTATCTTCTCGGCACACGCCTACGACTGCGCCATCGTGTTTGCCCTCGCCACCGTGGCGGCAGGCTCGACCGACCCGGCCGAGATCGCGCTCTACGTCAATGGCGTAACCCGGGACGGTACGAAGTGCTCGCGTTATGCCGAGTGCCGCGAGCTGCTGCTCGCCGGTGAAGACATCGACTACGACGGGGCCAGCGGAGTGCTGGACTTTGTCGGAGCCGGTGAGCCAGGGGCAGGCACCTATGACCTGTTCACCTATGCCCCGGACGGGACCTACACCGTGGACGGGCAGGTGGACATCTCAGGCTGACCGAGCGACGCTCGGAGGTCGGGGGCCCGCTGGGGCCCCCGACCCGCGTCTCAGGTCTTGCGTCCCAGCGTGCCGAGATACAGCTCCACCACGCGCGGGTCGTGGAGGAGCTCGCGCCCCGTTCCCTCGTGGGCGTTGCGTCCCTGGTCGAGCACGTAGCCGCGGTCGCACATCTGCAAGCAGCGGCGGGCATTCTGCTCCACCATCACCACCGCGACCCCGGAGTCGGCGATGCGCCGCACCGTGTCGAATACGCTGACCTGCATCATCGGCGCCAGGCCCGCGGACGGTTCGTCCAGCAGCAGGACGCGGGGGCCCATCATCAGCGCCCGTCCCATCGCGAGCATCTGGCGCTCCCCCCCGGAGAGGTTGTTGGCCCTCTGGTGGGAGCGCTCCGCGAGCAGCGGGAAGAGGGTGGTCACCGCCGCCAGCCGCTCCGACCAGGCTTCGGGCCGCAGGAACAGCCCCATCTGCAGGTTCTCTTCCACGCTCAGGGTGCGAAACACGTTGGACAGCTGCGGCACGTAGCCGATGCCCATCGCCACCAGCTGGTGGGCGGGTCGGCCGGTGACATCATGCCCGTCGAAGGTGACGGAACCGCTGCGGACCGGGATCAGCCCGAACAGCGCCTTGATCAGGGTCGACTTGCCCGCTCCATTGGGCCCGATCACTCCGACCAGTTGTCCGGGCTCGACGAGGAGGTCGACTCCGCGCAGAATGTCCACGCCGGGGAGATACCCGGCGACGACACCGCTGGCGGCGAGCACGGGGCCGGTGGTCACTCCGGGATCTCTCCGTGTTGTGAGCCCAGGTAGGCGTCGATGACGTCGCGATTGCCGGCCACCACCAGCGGCGGGCCCTCGGCGATGACTCGGCCGCGGTCCATGCAGATGACCCAGTCGCTGATCTCCTGGACCACGTCCATGTCGTGCTCGATGAACACGACGGTGACACCGTCGTCGCGCAGCCGGGTGATGTGGGCCAGCAGGGTCTGGGTCAGGGCAGGATTCACCCCCGCGGTGGGCTCATCGAGCATCACCAGCGCCGGTTCCACCATCAGCGCCCGGGCCAGCTCCAAGAGCTTGCGCTGCCCACCGGAGAGGCTCCCCGCATAGTCGGCCATCATCCGCTCGAGACCAAACCGTGCCAGCGTCTCGCGAGCCCTGGCTTCATTGGCGGTCTCGACTCCTCGCCATCCCCCGAGCAGTGCTCCGCGGAGAGTTTCACCGCGCGGACGAGCCGCCGCCACCATCACGTTCTCGAGCACGGTGAGCCTGGCCAAGGAGCGGGTCAACTGGAAGGTGCGCACCATGCCCCGTTGTGCGATCCGAAAGGAGGGGATCCCTACGAGCGGCCCACCGTCGAGGTGCCATTCACCACCCTGGGGACGGTCGAAGCCCGTCAGGACGTTGAAGAGCGTGGTCTTGCCGGCTCCGTTGGGGCCGATCAGCGATGTGATGGTCCCCCGCTGTATCTCGAGGTGGCTCACGTCGACGGCGCTGATCCCGCCGAAAGACCGGCGCAGGTGATGAGCCACCAGGATCGGGTCGGGCTTGGCGACGCCGGGCGTGGCGGCGATTCGGGCGAGGGGATGTCGGTCATCGACCATCGATGAGGCTCTCTTCCCGCGAACCGAACAGCCCTTGCGGCCGGTAGGCCATCAGCCACATCAGCCCGATACCGAAGAGCGCAAAGCGAATCGGCCCGATGTCGGTGGACTCCAAGAGAGTGCCGAACCATCCTTCCGCCATGGCACCGGTCATCAGACCGTCGAGGATCTCGAACAGGAACCAAAACAGAATCGATCCCACCACCGGCCCCCATAGGGTTCCTGGACCTCCCATGATCACGATCGTGAAGGCGTAGAACGTGAGCAGGGGAACGTAGGCGTCGGGCGTCACGTTCTGCTGGTCGATGGCGAGATAGATGCCGGCGAGGGCACCGATGCTGCCGCCGATCATCAGGCTCTGCATCTTGTAGGCGAAGACGTTCTTACCCAGGCTGCGGGCGGCGTCCTCATCCTCGCGGATGGCCCGAATCACCCGACCCCACGGACTCCGCACCAATCGCCGCACCAGGAGGGTCACCCCCACCACCAGCACCCACCCCACGATCACTACCCACATGGTGCGCTGGTCGAACCGGAGCGTGCCCACCCCATAGCGCCCTACCGGCAGAGGGTTGAGTTCGAAGAAGTCATCGGCAAAGCGTTGAATGCCGAAGACCCCCTTGGTCAACGGGGCGGCAAAGCGGGAGCGAACCAGCAGACGCAGGATCTCGCCCATCGCGATCGTGACGATGGCGAGATAATCGGCGCGCAGCCGCAGGGTGGGGATGCCGATGAGGATGCCGAGTAGCACCGCCAGCGCCAGGCCCACGATGAAGCCAAGCCACAGCGGCCCGCCCTGATCGACGGTGATGGCCATGCCGTAGGCGCCAACCAGCATGAACCCGACGTGGCCGAAATTGAGCAATCCGGTGTATCCGAATTGGAGGTTGAGCCCGACCGCCGACAGGGCGTAGGCCGCGGCGGGGACCCCGATCGCGGCCCGGCCGGCCTCCACCAGGATGCTCACCGGGTCCATCAGCCCACCCGCTCCCGCAGTCCCAGCAGACCCTGGGGCCGCACCAGCAGCATCACGATGAGAATGCCCAAGGCGACCGCGGTCTTGAATTCCGCCGGGATGAACAGTGTGCTCATCTCGACCGCCACCCCGATGACGAACCCGCCGAGCATCGCCCCGAAGGCGGTCCCCAGCCCGCCCAGCACCACTGCGGCAAACACCAGAAGCAGCAGCCTGAAGCCCATGTCCCATTGCACCTGCTCAGAGGCGCCAAAGAGGACGCCCCCGAGTCCGGCGAGCGTGGCCCCCATCACCCAGGTGCCCAGGATCACGCGGTTGACGTCGATGCCCGACGACTCGGCGAGATCCGCGTTGTCGGCGACGGCACGCATCGCGGTTCCGGTCTTGGTACGCATCAGGAACAAGCCCACCCCCACGAGAATCACCGCAGCGACGGCGATCACGACCAGGCTCTTGGGGACTATCGGGGCCCCGAGGAAGTCGATCGGTGTCTGCACCGCATAGTCGGCGTAGGGCCGGGGCTGGCCCTTGAACGCCACCAGCATCAGGTACCGGAGCACGAAGCCGAAGCCGATGGAGATCACAATGAGGGAGATCAGGCCTGCGCGACGGCGCCGCAGCGGACGCCAGAGACCGAGTTCCTGCGCCGCGCCGAATGCTCCTGACAGGATCACCGCCGGCACCGCGGCGAGGATGAGGTGCCAGCCCGGACCGAGCGGCGTTGCATTGAACAGGAACGCCAGCATCGCACCCAGTGTCACCAGGTCCCCGTGGGCGAAGTTGACCAGTGCGGTGACCCCGAAGATGAGCGACAGCCCGATTGCGCACAGCGCGATGATCGCCCCCAGCTTCAGGCCGATCAGGGTCAGGCCCCAGATGCGGTTCCAGGCATCGACAGTGCTGGCCACGCCCGGGCCCAGGTTGAACCGGACCACCTTTTCCTGCCCGGTCCGGACCTCGACGCCGGCGAGCACCGAGCGGTCCGGATCGGTCAGTGCAACGCCCTCGGGCAATGTGGCGACATCGAGGATCACGTCGTAGGCGCCGGGTTCCGGCACGATCACCTTCCACTCGCCGGCATCATCGCTGACTGCGGTTCCGATGACCTCGTCGCCGCGACTCACCGTGATCGTGACCCCCGGCACAGGTGACCGGTCGTTGCCGTCGATCACCTCGAGTGTCCCCTGGATCGCCATCACCTCACCGGCGGCGGCAGGCACGGCGAGCAGCAGTGTGGCCAGGATGGCTGCGGCGAGAATTGCCCGAACCATGGCGGGCGAGTGTAGGGACTGTCCGGGTCGCCCCGATGGCCGGGGCACCCCGTTACCATCCTCCCTCCCCATGGACCACGAACTCACCACCCTTCCCAATGGCCTGCGCGTTATCACCGAGGCGATGCCCTCGGTTCGTTCCATCGCAGTGGGGGCGTGGGTCGACACCGGGAGCCGCGATGAGGCCGTGCCCGAGGCGGGGTGCTCACACTTCCTCGAGCATCTGCTCTTCAAGGGCACCGCGGAGTTGAGCGCCCAGGCCATCGCCGAGGCCTTCGACGCAGTGGGGGCGCGCAGCAACGCCTTCACCTCCAAGGAGTACACCTGCTTCTGGGCACAGCTGCGTGACGAGGACCTGCCGATGGGCCTTGGCCTCCTCGCCGAGATGCTGCAGCGGCCGGCGTTTCGTCCCGACGAGGTCGAGTCGGAGCACCACGTCGTGCTCGAAGAGATCAACATGAACGACGACGATCCATCCGACGTCGCCCACGACCAGTTCGCCGCGGCGCTGTGGGGCGAACACGTCCTTGCCCTCCCGGTGCTCGGAACCCGAGAGAGCATCTCGGCCATGACCCCCGATATCATTGCCGGGTACTGGAAGCGGCGTTACCACCCAGCCACCGTCGTCGTCGCTGCCAGCGGAAACCTCGAACATGCCTCGTTCGTGGACCTCGTGTCGTCTCGTTTCGACGGGTGGAGCGGCAGCACCGCCGACCACGAGTTCATCCGACCTGCGATCACTTCGAATGTGAAGGTGGTGCCGCGCGACACGGAGCAGGCCCATCTCGTCATCGGTTCCGAAGGGCTGAATCGCGCCGACGCCCGGCGCTTCTCGTTCGGCATCCTCAACCACGTCCTCGGGGGAGGCATGTCGAGCCGCCTGTTCCGCGAGATCCGTGAGGAGCGCGGCCTTGCCTACGCGGTGTACTCGTTCCGCATGCCCTACGCCGACTCGGGCGCCTTCGGGGTGTACGTCGGCACCACCCCGCACCAGACGGCTCAGGTGCTCGAGCTGGTCCGCGAGCAATTCGCCAAGGTTGCCGCCGAAGGCATCACCCTCGACGAGCTCGATCGCGCCAAGGGGTACACCAAGGGCTCGCTGGCGCTCTCGATGGAGGACACCAACAGCCGGATGGTGCGCCTCGGCCGTCACGAGCTCACCGGCGTCGAGCATCTGTCGCTCGACGAGACGGTGGCTCGCATCGATGCCGTCTCTCTTCAGGACGTCCACGACGTGGCCACCGAAGTGTTGGACGGCCCCTTTGTGATCGGGGCGGTCGGACCCTTCGATGCCCTCGACCTGAGACGTCACGTGGCATGACCCGGGTAGCCGTCTCCGGTGCGGGCGGGCGGATGGGCCGCCTGGTCGCCGAGACGGTTGCCACCACCCCCGGCCTCGAGCTCGTCGCCGGCTTCGATCCCGGTCACCCTGGAGTCACGGTTGCCGGAGTCGTGATCTCGTCCGACCCGACGGTCGTGGGTGAAGCCGAGGTCGTGGTGGAGTTCACCACGCCGGAGGTGGTGCTGGCCAACCTGGCGGTGTGGCGCAGCCACGGGGTGCACGCCGTCGTCGGCACCTCGGGATTCGACACCGCCCGCCTCGAGGCGCTGCGGAAGCAATGGAGGGGCGGTCCGCCCAACTGCCTCGTGGTGCCCAACTTCTCGATCGGGGCAGTGCTGATGATGCGGTTCGCTGAACTGGCGGCGCCCCATTTCGCCGCCTCCGAGATCGTGGAGCTGCATCACGATCGCAAGGTCGATGCGCCCTCGGGAACGGCGTTGAGCACCGCGGCCCGGATCCAGGCGGCGGGCGGCCGCCAGGAACGGAATGTGGAGTCCACCGAGACGGTGCCCGGAGTCCGGGGTGGCGATGTCGGCCCCCGGGTGCATTCGGTGCGGCTTCCCGGTCTACTGGCCCATCAGGAGGTGTTGTTCGGCAGCCCCGGTGAGACCCTCACCATCCGCCACGACAGCACCGACCGGGTCTCGTTCCTCCCCGGCGTCATCCTCGCAATACGCGCCGTGGCGTCACTACCCGATCCGGTGACGGTGGGCCTGGACGCGCTGCTGGGGATTTGAGTTCAGACAGAGTCAAGAGTTGAGAGTTCAGAGTTCAGAGTCCGGACTCTGAACTCCCAACTCCAAACTCTGAACTCAGAAGAGTTCATTCGCCAGTCTGCGGCGGTAGACCCCGGTCAGTGGGTGGTCGGGGCCGAGCAGGCCGAGCACGTCGACCATGGCGCGCCGCGCCCGCTCGCGGAGCGGGCCGCCGTGGCGCACCACCGTCAGCAGGTGATCCAAACCGGCCTCGTACTCGCCTTTGGCGGCGAGGGCCTCGCCCAGTTCGATACGGGCCGCGTCGTCGTTCTCATCGGCGGCGATCCGCCGCTCCAGCATGCTGAGATCCACCGTGGCGGCTGCGGCGAGTCGGGCCGCGGCTTCGAGTCGCTCGACATCGGAGGTGCGGGGGAGGCGTCGCAGCACCAACAGGGCCGCGTCGGTGTCCTTGCGGGCGATGAGCAACGCGGCCAGGGCGGTGGCGGCTTCCCCATGATCCGGCACCGCCGCCAGCACCTGGAGGTAGAGGGCCTCGGCGCCGGCCTCGTCGCCTTCGAAGGAGAGGTCGCGGGCTCGGTCCACCAGCAGGTCCCACTCGCTCGGCAGCAAGGCGTCGATCCAGGCGCGCACCTGGGCCTCGGGTTGGGCGCCGATGAAGGTGGCGGCGGGGCGCCCGTCCTTGAAGGCGATCACCGTCGGGATCGACTGCACCTGGAACTGCGCCTGCAGCTCGCGGTTGGCATCGACATCCACCTTCACCAACTCGAAGCGGCCGCCGTAGGCGGCGGCGAGTCGCTCCAGGATCGGACCGAGCACCTTGCACGGCCCGCACCAGGCCGCCCAGAAGTCGACGACGACGGGAACCTCGGCGCTGCGCTGCAGCACCTCGGTGCCGAACTGGCTCTGGTCGATTTCTTTGACGAAGTTCATTGCGACTAGACCAACTCTCCTTAGCCATCATGGTATTCCTGCGGTCGGGGTCGCCCGTCGCCCGTCGCCCGCTTCCCGCCAGATAGGAGCGTGGGCCCGCTCTGGCGGGTAGCCGGTAGCGGGAAGCGGGTAGCAGGAGGCGGGTGGCCCTGACGGGGCACTAGCGTCATCCCAACCGGGAGGTCCGAAATGAACACTCCGTTCGGCAGGGTGCTCACCGCAATGATCACGCCGTTCGACGCCGACGGCGCCCTCGACGTCGGCACCGCCTGGGAGCTGGCGCGCCATCTCATCGCCGAGGGATCGGACGGCATCGTGGTCGGCGGCACCACCGGCGAGTCGCCCACTCTCAGCGGGGACGAGAAGGTGATGCTCTTTCGCACCGTGGTGGAGGCGGTGGGGGACCGGGGCATGGTCCTCGCCGGCACCGGCACCTACGACACCGCCGAGTCGGTGCATCTCACCGAGCAGGCGGCCGCGGCCGGAGTCCACGGTGTCATGGCGGTGACTCCCTACTACTCGCGGCCGTCACAGCAGGGCCTGGTGGCCCACTTCAGTGCCATCGCCGATGCCTCGCCGGTGCCGGTGCTGCTCTACAACATCCCGTCGCGCACCGGCCGGCTGATCGAGGTCCCCACCCTGGCCCGCCTCGGGGAGCACCCCCGGATCGTCGCGGTGAAGGATGCGGTCGGCGATCTCGCCTTCACCACCAAGACCCTGCTGGCCTGCGGTGACTCGCTGGCGGTGTATTCGGGTGACGACATCCTCACCCTTCCGATGATGTCCGTCGGCGCGGTTGGGGTGGTGTCGGTGGCGTCGCATCTGGCCGGCCGCCAGGTGGCGGCGATGGTGGCCGCAGCCGCGAGCGGGCGCGGGGATGAGGCGCGGCGGCTGCACCTGTTGCTCGCCCCTCTGTTCGGGGCCTGCTTCCTCGAGCCGAACCCGATGCCGGTCAAAGCCGCGCTCGACGCCTTGTGGAAGCCGGTCGGGGCGCCCCGGCTGCCGCTGGTCGCGGCCTCGGCCGAGACCGTCGCCGCCATCAAAGACGCCCTGGCGATCGCAACCGCCGGATGACGGTACGGATCTCCTTCCTCGGCGGACTCGGGGACATCGGCCGCAACTGCGCCTCGATCGAAGTCGGGGGGAAGCTGGCGTTGATCGACTGCGGCCTGATGTTCCCCGAGGAGCACATGCTCGGTGTCGATCTGGTGCTCCCCGACTTTGCCTCGATCCTGGCGCGGCGCGACGACCTCGAATGTGTGGTGCTCAGCCACGGCCATGAGGACCATGTTGGTGCTCTCTCCTATTTCCTCTCCGAGCTGAATGTCCCCGTGTACGGCACGGCGCTGGCGGTGGCCCTGGCGAGCAATCGCATCGAGGAGTTCGGCATCGATGCCGACCTGCGGGCCATCCCCACCGGGGTGTGGACGGATCACGGTCCCTTCCGGTTCATGCTGGTGCCGGTGTCGCACTCGATACCGCAGGGAGCCGGAATCGCCTTCGACACCCCCGAGGGGATCATCGTGCACTCGGGGGACTTCAAGCTGGATCCGACCCCCATCGACGGTGTGCCCACCGACCTCCCCGAGTTCGCCGCGCTCGGCCGGCGCGGGGTGCGGCTGCTCCTGTCCGACAGCACCAATGCCGAGGTCCCCGGATTCGTGCCTTCCGAGTCGAGCCTGGCCCAGCCCCTGTATGAGATCGTGGTGGAGACCACGGGCCGGGTGATCGCTGCCTGCTTTGCCAGCCACATCCACCGGGTGCAACAGATCGTCGATGCTGCGGTGGACGCGGGCCGTTATGTGGGGTTCATGGGACGCACCATGCAGCGCAACGTTCCCACTGCCGAGGAACTGGGCCTGTTCTCGGTCCCCGCCGACCGCGTGCTCCCGGTCGAGGAACTCCTGAGGATGCCGCCCGAGGAGACCGCGATCGTGTGCACCGGGAGCCAGGGGGAGCCGTTTGCCGCCCTGTCGATGATGGCCTCGGGTCAGCATCGCTGGGTGCAGGTGGGGGAAGGCGACACCGTTCTGATCTCGGCCCGTCCGATTCCCGGCAACGAGACCAAGGTGTCGCGGGTGATCAACGGCCTGCTGCGGCGCGGCGCCCGGGTCTTCCACGGCAACAACGCCAACGTCCATGTCTCCGGGCACGGGGCCCGCGAGGAGTTGAAGACCTTCATCAACGTGGTGCGCCCGCGGGGCTTTGTGCCGGTGCACGGCGAGTACCGCCACCTCCTGGCCCATGCCGCCATCGCCCGGGAGATGAATATCCCCGACGTGATGGTGTGCGAGGACGGCGACGCGGTGGTGCTCGATGGCGGCAAGGCCTGGCGTGAGGAGGATGCGGTCCCGGCGGCTTACGTCTTCGTCGATGGCCTCGAGGTGGCGGGATCGGCGCAGGGCATCATCCGCGACCGCCAGCATCTGTCCGAAGATGGGGTCGTGGTGGCGACCCTGGCGGTCGACGGCCACACCGGGGAGATCGTCCAGGGCCCCGATCTGGAGAGCCACGGCTTCATGGACGATCCCCGCGACGTCTTTGCGCTCACCCGGACCGCGATCTCCGACGAACTCAGCGACATCGAACTCCCCATCGATGGCGCTGCAATCCGGCGCCGGGTCAAGAGCATCGTGAACCGGATCACCCGCGCCGAAACCGGCCGGCGAGCCGTGGTGCTGGTGGTTGTGCTGGAGGTGTGATAGCCGGCCTCCGGCCGGCAGCAATTGGCGATTGGCCCTTGGCTATTGGGGTTGGAGCCAATCGCCAATAGCCAATAGCCAATAGCCATTCAGGTTGTTTACCGAAGGACGACACCGGTGTAACCTTCCGGGTCACATGCCATCGCGGAAGTCCTCCCGCCGGGGGAACGGGCGGAGCGGGACGACCCGAAGCACCAATACGCAGGCTTCGCACCTGAAGCGGTCCATGCTGGCGACCCTTCGGGAGCGGATCCGCAACGGTTTCGGCCGTCACACCGACGACCTCTGGGGAGCGATCCTCGTGGTCGCCGCGCTCCTCGTCGGCCTCTCCTACTTCACCCTCGCCGGGCCGATTGGCGCAGGCATCGTCACCGCGCTGGAGGTGGCATTCGGGGTGTGGGGGTACGCCGTGGCGCCATCGCTGCTGTTTCTCGGCGCCCTGCTTCTGGTGACCCGCCACCGCGACGACTACCGCCGGGTGGCGCTCGGCTTCGTGATCACGTTTGCGACTTCGCTCGCAATGTTCCATCTGATGACCGGGACAGTGTCGCTCGCCTCCTCCCTCGACTTGGTGCGGGATCGGGGAGGGGCGGTCGGGTCGCTCCTGGCCTTCCCGTTGCGTCGGCTCATCGGGTTCTGGGGGGCTCTCGTCGTGCTCCTGGCGTTCACCGCACTCGGGGTGCTGCTCATGACCCGGACCACGGTTCGTGAGGCGTTGCGCGCCCTGCAGACCGCGGTGGCCTCCGGTCGGGAGCGCCTGCGCTCCCGACGCCGGCGTCGTCCCGTGGTCGAGGTCCGCTCGGTGGTCCGGCCGCGGCCCCGCCTGGTAGTGGTCAATCCCGATCCTGCTCCGGCCCCGCGCCCCGTCCCGGTGCGCCCTGCGGCGGCTGCGACAACACCTGCCTCGACCCGGGCCACTCCGGTGGCGACCGCGAAGCGCGCCGCTCCGCAGAAGAAGGGGTACACGCTTCCCCCTCTCGAGATGCTCGCCCTGGGCGGCGGTGTGGCTCACAGCAAGAAGCTCCTCGACGACACCGCCCGCGAGCTCGAGGAGGCGTTGCTCCAGCACGGCGTCGATGCCCGGCTTACCCGAATCGTGCCCGGCCCGACGGTCACCCGATTCGAGATCGAGCTTGCCCCGGGCGTCAAGGTGGCAGCCATCACCAGCCTGGCGCACGACATCGCCTATGCCCTGGCCACCCCGGATGTTCGCATCATCGCCCCGATCCCGGGCAAGAGCGCCATCGGGGTCGAGGTTCCCAACCGCCGCCGCCAGCTGGTGACCCTGGGTGACATCCTGCGCAGCCCCGAGGCCAAGGAGGCGATGCATCCCCTTTCCGTGGCCCTGGGAATGGATGTGTCGGGTCGGCCCCACATGCTCAATCTCAGCGAACTGCCCCACGTCCTCATCGCCGGGGCGACCGGAGCCGGCAAGTCGTCGTGCATCAACGCCATCGTCACGTCCCTCCTGATGCGCACCACTCCCGAGGAGGTGCGTCTGATCCTGGTGGACCCGAAGCGGGTCGAGATGGGGCAGTACAACGACGTCCCCCATCTGCTCACCCGGGTGATCACCAACCCGAAGAAGGCCGCCGACGCGCTGCAGTGGGCGGTCCGGGAGATGGACACCCGCTACGACCTGCTCGCCGAGTCCGGGGTGCGGGACATCACCGGATACCACGAGAAGTTCGACCGCGGGATGCTGGAGGGGGAGCGGTTCGTCCGCTTCCCGTACATCGTCGTCGTGGTCGACGAGTTGAACGACCTGATGATGGTGGCGGGGCGCGCCGTCGAGGAGGCGATCGTGCGCATCGCCCAGATGGCCCGCGCCGTCGGCATCCACCTCGTCATCGCCACCCAGCGTCCGTCGGTAGACGTCATCACCGGAGTGATCAAGGCCAACATTCCATCGCGGCTGGCCTTCTCGGTCGCCTCTCAGGCGGACAGCCGCGTGATCCTCGATCTCTCCGGGGCGGAAAAGCTCATCGGGCTGGGCGACATGATCGTGGTGACCGCCCGCGACCCGAAGGCCGAGCGCATCCAGGGCGCATGGGTTTCGGAGGACGAGGTCCACGCCGTCGTCGGGTTCGTCCGCGAGCAGCGCCGCGCCCATTACGAGGAGACCGTCTTCGAGGCCGCCGCAGCCGCCCGCAAGGAGGACGACGAGTTCGAGGGCGAGGACCATGACATCATCCGTCAGGCGATCGACATCGTGGTTCGCTCGCAGCTGGGCTCCACCTCGATGTTGCAGCGCAAGCTGCGCATCGGTTTCGCCCGGGCGGGCCGGGTGATGGACATCCTGGAACGCCGTGGCATCGTCGGCCCCTCCGAGGGCTCCAAGGCCCGCGAGGTGCTGCTCACGGTCGAGGAGCTCGACGACATGCTCGAAGAGTCCGTGGACGTCTAGA
>Ga0214472_10005824_pt1 | contig 12955 bp, 11 predicted proteins | sample RVTome_6_FD_207662 | JGI IMG/M metagenome (GOLD analysis project Ga0214472, IMG submission 207662) | Soil microbial communities from uranium-contaminated site in the Upper Colorado River Basin, Wyoming, United States - RVT140D175 | ecosystem: Environmental > Terrestrial > Soil > Contaminated >... | reverse complement strand
GGGTTCCTTGGGTTCCTTGGGTTCCTTGGGTTCCTTGGGTTCCTTGGGTTCCTTGGGTTGATTTCATTACGAACCCAACAAACCCAATAGACCCAACTAACTCAACAGACCCAAGAAACCCGACTGGTTAGGCGGAGACCGTGCGCCCCCGGGCCCACGCGCGCAGCGCGCCGACCTCCTCCCGCCTCGTCACCGAAAGCGGGGTGGTCGCCTTGAGCTCCTCGAGGAGGTGGGCGGTGTCGAGTTCGGTCCCAAGAGAAAAAGCATTGTAGAGTGCCGAGACGACGGCCTGCTCGATCTCGGCCCCGCTGAAACCTGCCGAAGCCTCCGCGAGGGCGTCCAGGTCGAAGGCACCGGGATCGCGCTTCCGCTTCTTCAGATGGAGGGCGAAGATGTCCTGCCGCTCCTTCGGGCCGGGCAGGTCGATGAAGAACAGTTCGTCGAAACGCCCCTTGCGCATGAGCTCCGGCGGCAGCGCGGTAATCTCGTTGCAGGTGGCCACCACGAAGACCGGTGCCTTCCGCTCCTGGAGCCATCCCAGGAGCCGGCCAAAGATCCGTTTGGAGAGGCCGGCGTCGGCATCGGCGCTGCCCGTGTACGCCAGGCCTTTCTCGATCTCGTCAATCATCAGCACGCAGGGAGCCATCCGCTCGGCCATCCGCAGGGCCTTCTCTAGATTCTTCTCCGACTCCCCGACGAACTTCTCGTAGAGCCGCCCGGGTTCCATCTTGAGGAGCGGCAGTCCCCACTCTTCGGCCACGGCCTTGGCGGCCATGGTCTTGCCGCAGCCCTGCACGCCCAGGAGCATAATTCCCTTGGGAGGCGAGAGGCCGAACCGCTTGGCTTCGGGTGTGTAGGCTTTCTTCCGCTTGGCGAGCCACCCCTTGAGGTTCTCGAGCCCCCCGATGTCTTCCATGCCCTCCTCCGCGGGCAGGTACTCCAGGACGCCCTCCTTCTCCAGCAGCACCTTCTTGGTCTCGAGAATCACGGACAGATCCTCGCGGGTGAGGGCGTGATCGCGGAGCACCGCCTTGAAGAGGGCGCGTTCCGCTTCAAACAGGGTCAGCCCCTTCAGCCCCTCCACTAGCCGGTCGAACTCCTCGGCGGACAGCTCCACGCGGACTTTGCGTTGGCGGGAGAGGTCCTTGATCACCTTCTGGACGAGGTGGCGGAGGTCCTGGTCCGCGGGGAGGTCGAGGCGATAGATCGCGGTGAGCTTTTCCAGCTCGGGCGGGAGTGTCACGTGGGGGGCGACGAAGATCAGGGCCCTGCGGCCCCTGGCGAACGACCTCGCCAGCTCTTGCAGCTTGCGGACCACCGCGGCTTCGCCCCAGGAGCGGTGGAGATCCTTGAACAGGTAGATGCCCTCATCCTGGATGGCGGCCACGTTCGCGAGGGCCTTCAGGGACTCTTTCGTGTCGTAGATCGGACTGCCCGCGCCGGCGCGCTCGAGCCCTTGGGTAACGCTCCAGACAAAGAGGGGGATCAAGAGTTTCGCCGCGATCCGTTGCAGGAGCTCCTCGACGCGTTCCTCCTCGTAGCTCTCGACGGCAATGAAAGGATAGCGGGACAGGATCAGAAGCTCGAGATCATTCAGGACTTCCATCCCGCCTCCCCGTTTCCCGGTCCCTCACGCGCGGTCGCATCCTGGACTCATCGTGGCCACAACCGTCTTGCGAAATCTATAGTCTTCCAGGATCACGAGCCTCCCCGTCTTCTCCTGGGGAAGGTCTCGAAAGGCCGCGACGAGCCTGTGTCGGAAAAGATACCTGGTCGTTCCCGTGAGGACAAGCGCTCCGAACAGCGTACAGCCGATCATCGCCCACATCGGGACGATCCAGGTCATCTCGGGCCTCGGGAGTGCTCCGGGGTGATGAAGCCGCCGTGGCGTGCCGGGCAGCTCGGGCCCGGCTCGTCACACGCGAACCGGATGCGGGCAATACTGAGCGGATCCGGCTTCGTCGGTCGCCTACGAAGCGGCGGGCGGCAGCCGGCGGGCGGCCGGGAGCGTGTACGCCTCCCACAGCGCGATGGCCCAGAAGAGGAGGCTCATCGGATCGCCCTTCAAGCCTTCGACGACCAGACGGACCATTGTCTCGAACGGCAACAGGAGTGGGAGGTTCGCGTAGCCGCGCTGGGCGAGCGCCTGCGCCGTGAAGTGATGGACGATCAAATATTCACTCACCGCCATCGCCAGCACCGTGCCGGCGACGCTGAGTCCCTGAAGATGCGGACCGCGTTTGCCCCCCGACCCCCGCATGACGGCCTGGGCCACGAGCCAGCCCACGGCGATGGCCGCGATGCCGAGTTGATAGTTGGTGAGGACGACGACAGCATACCACAGCACCGCCGAGAGCGCCGAAGCCCCCACGCCGAAGATGAGCGCCCCGCCGAGATTCGGATCCTCCGTCTCGGCCTTCGCTCCCCCTCCGCCGAGCGAAATAGAGGCACAGGTGGGACACACGGGCCGGGGCGTCGCTTCCACTCCCCGTGGGGGAAGCCAGACCGTTTTCCCCTCCGGAATCGTTGCGCCGCATTTGCTACATTCACGCACGGTACGCTCCTTCCTCTCCTCCCGACCGCCCGGTGCAGGGCAGGTGTCCCGAGTTCGAGGCCTCCCACAGGGTCGCGCAGGGGGAAGATGGGCTCACCCCAGAAGCGCAGGGCCGGGGCCCGGCCAGGAACCAAGGCCAGGATGCCGAATCGAAAGAGTGCAAACCGTATGCCACACGGGCAGAGACTCGGAGGGGGGATAACTGCACGAAATCACGTACGGTGCATCCGGTGGGAGACCGGCCGCGCACCGGGGGGCCCGTGGATTCTCAACCCATGTCCGGATTGGTCCCGGCCCGCAGATGCGACGGCAGGGAACGCATGGGCACTGTTCGAGATCACTCGTGGAAATGCGCCCTAGGGGGTGATGGGCTTTCCGTGCCGGAGGTAAGAGCGGGGGACCCGCTTGCTGATGTTGCAGAGCACCTCATAGGGGATCGTCCCGAGGCGGGCTGCCCAGGCATCGGCCCAGAGAACTTCATCTCCCTGGCGTCCGAGGAGGACCACTTCCTGACCCTCGTGCACCCCCGGGACTTCGGTCACATCCACCATGATCATGTCCATACACACCTGGCCGACCACCGGTGCGCGTCGTCCCCCGATGAGGACCTCTCCGCGATTAGAGAGGAGCCGATTATAGCCATCCGCGTATCCCAGGGGGAGAGTGGCGACCTGGATATCCCGCGGCGCCTCATACGTGCAGCCGTAGCTCACGGTTCCACCCTTGGGCACCTTCTTGATCTGTGCGATGCGGGTGGTAAAGGTCAGGGCAGGCTCCCAGGATCCCTGGGGGCCGGCCGGGACCGGCGGATACCCGTAGAGCGCGATTCCCGGCCGCACCATATCCAGGTGCGTCTCGGGAAGGGCCAGCAGTGCCGCGCTGTTGGCCGCATGACGAAGAGGCACGGTCACGCCTGCCGCCTCGATCTCCCGCACGGCCTCGAGAAACCGCTGCTGCTGCAGCCGGGCATGGCCCTGGTCAAGGGCATCGGCGGCGGCAAAGTGCGTCATGATCCCTGCAAATTCCAGCCGCGGCATCTGGACGATCGCCCGTGCGGCGGCCGGGGCCTCAGAGGGAGGGATACCCAGCCGACCCATCCCGGTATCGACCTTGAGGTGAACCCGGAGACGCGCGCCGGAGTCCCCGCCGCTCTCGGAGAGCGCTCGCGCATGCAGGGGATGGTAGACCATCTGGTCGAGACGGTATTCCAGAAGGACGGAGCCGTGATCGGGCGGCGTGGGCCCCATGACGAGAATCGGGACCGTCACACCCTGACGCCTCAGGGATACCCCTTCTTCAGGGAGGGCGACACCCAGGCAACTCGCCCCGGCCTCTACAAGGGCGCGGGCCACCGGCAGCGCCCCGTGCCCATACGCATCGGCCTTGACCACCCCCATGACGTGGACACGTTTCCCCACGCGCTCCCGGATGCGCTCGAAGTTCCGGGCAATCGCATCAAGAGAGACCTCGGCCTGCGTCACCTTGCTCGTCATAGCAGATCCTCTCGATGAACCCGATGATACCAAGAGAGTCGCCGTCTCGCAATGATTGCGTTTCGACGGTAAAAATCAGAGAAAAACATTGCTTTTACACGAAATTTGGAGGATTATACAAGCATTCCCGCCGAAAATTGAAACAGGCGGTTTTAAAGGTTTGTTGAGGCCTACGGCAGTCCTTGAATGAGTGTTGCGCCTGGATTATGGTACAGGCTGTTAGCACTCACTGACGGTGAGTGCTAATCCTGTCTCATGGAACATTGAGGGGACGGCCGGGCGACGGCCTGGGCAGTGGAGACGGAACCCGAAACCCTGGAGGAACTGAAGGAGGGTGAGAACGCATGGCCACGAAAATCCAACCGGTGCACGACTACATCCTGGTCAAGCGATTCGATGAGAAGGAGGTCAAGAAGGGAGGCATCATCATCCCCGATACCGCCAAAGAGCGGCCCCAGGAAGGGGAGGTCATTGCGGTCGGGCCCGGGAAACTGACCGATGAGGGGAAACGGCTCCCTATCGACGTCAAGGTCGGCAACAAGATCCTTTTTGGCAAGTACTCCGGAAACGAGGTGCGCGTCGGCGACGAAGAATATCTCTTCGTGCGAGAAAGCGAAATCCTGGCAATTCTAAAGTGAACGGTGTCCCTGGATGACCCGGTAGGTTGAACGATTTTCACGCACACGTCCTAGGAGAGGAAGGAGCCATCAATGCCGGCAAAACAGCTCCGGTACAGTGAAGAAGCACGACGGACCATCCTGAAAGGAGTCGATCAGCTGGCCAACGCCGTCAAGGTCACCTTGGGCCCCAAGGGACGGAACGTCGTCCTGGACAAGAAGTGGGGCGCCCCGACCATCACCAAGGACGGGGTGACGGTGGCGAAGGAGATCGAGCTGGAGGACCCGTTCGAGAACATGGGCGCCCAGATGGTCAAGGAGGTGGCCTCGAAGACCTCCGACGTGGCGGGGGACGGCACCACCACGGCCACCGTCCTCGCCCAAGCCATTTACCGTGAGGGACAAAAAAACGTGACCGCCGGGGCCAATCCCATGGCCCTGAAGCGGGGGATCGAAAAGGCGGTCGAGGTGGTGGTGGCCGAACTCAAGAAGCTCAGCATCGCGACCAAGGGAAAGAAAGAGATCTCCCAGGTGGCGACCATCTCGGCCAACAACGATGCGACCATTGGCACTCTCATCGCCGAGGCCATGGAGAAGGTCGGCAAGGACGGGGTCATCACCGTCGAAGAGGCCAAGGTGATGGAGACCAACCTGGAGGTGGTCGAGGGGATGCAGTTCGACCGCGGCTACCTGAGCCCCTACTTCGTCACGGACCCCGAGCGCATGGAGTGCGTCCTCGAAAACCCCTATCTCCTGATCAACGAGAAGAAGATCTCGAACATGCGGGATCTCCTCCCGGTCCTGGAGCAGATCGCCAAGATGGGGCGGCCGTTGGTGATCATCGCCGAGGACGTGGAGGGTGAGGCGCTGGCAACCCTGGTGGTGAACAAGCTCCGCGGGACGTTGAGCTGTGCGGCGGTCAAGGCGCCGGGGTTCGGCGACCGCCGGAAAGAGATGCTAAAAGACGTCGCCACCCTGACCGGAGGCGAGGTGATCGCCGAGGAGCTCGGAATCAAGCTGGAGAACATCCGGCTGGAGGACCTCGGCCGGTGCAAGAAGATGGTGATCGACAAGGAGAACACCACCATTATCGAGGGGAACGGCGACTCGAAGACCATCGAGGGGCGCATCAAGCAGATCCGGACCCAGATCGAGGAGACGACCTCTGACTACGACCGCGAGAAGCTGCAGGAGCGGCTGGCCAAGCTGGCCGGTGGCGTGGCCGTCATCAAGGTGGGCGCGGCGACCGAGGTCGAAATGAAGGAGAAGAAGGCCCGCGTCGAGGACGCGCTGAACGCCACCCGCGCCGCGGTGGAAGAGGGCATCGTCCCCGGTGGCGGCGTGGCCTACCTCCGGGCCCGCAAGGCGCTGGATTCCCTGAAGCTCAGCGGCGACGAGAAGGTCGGCGTCGAGATCGTGCGGCGCGCCCTCGAGGAGCCCATCCGGCAGATCGCGGAGAACGCCGGCGCAGAGGGCTCGATCGTCGTCCAGAAGGTCTTGGAGAAGAGTGGCGCGTTCGGCTTCAACGCAGAGACCGAGGCGTACGAGGACCTGATCGAGGCCGGGATCATCGATCCGACCAAGGTCACCAGGATCGCCCTGCAGAACGCCTCGAGCATTGCTGGGTTGATGGTGACGATGGAGGCCCTCGTCACCGAGATTCCCGAGAAGAAGGAGAAGGCGCCGATGCCGCACGGCGGAGGCGGGATGGGTGATATGTACTAAGAGGCGTGTCGCGTCGCGGAGCAAAACCCCTGGGGTCTCCCCGGGGGTTTTGCTTTCTACCGGACCGATGCCCGGACGCGCGCGCGCACCTTCCGACGCTCCCACACGGTCCCCACGACCCACAGGGCCACGAGCGACCAGGGGAAGAGCAGGAGCCCCGAAACCAGCATTCCGTAGTAGACGTTCGCCATTGCCTTTCTCCTTCGAACTTCCTCAACGATCCGGCTCCTGACCGGACCGATGCTTCTGTATCGCAAGGAGTGTGCCAGGGTTAATATCCTTTATAATAAACTAGTTAGATAGAGACTGGGCGAATATCGAGGAGGGAAAGGAGTCACCGAAAACGCTTCAGGGAGGCGGCGGCGGAGCAGCGAAATTGCCGGCCTCACGCGCGATGGCACCGGAGAGATATTTCCGTTGACAGATGGGGGTGGACTGCTACTGTATGGTTCGAGAGGGAACGATTGTGGTCGCAGAAATTCAAACCATCGCCTGGCTCCCCGAAGGCGCAGTGCGCATCCTCGATCAGACCCGCCTCCCCGGCGACGAAGTCTACGTGGAGTGTCGGGATGCGGAGGCCGTGGCCGAGGCAATCAGACGCCTGCGCATCCGGGGTGCCCCGGCCCTCGGCGTGGCGGCGGCCATGGGACTCGCCCTGGGGGCCCTGCGACTGGAGTCCACCGATGTCTCGACATTCCTCCGCGACCTCAGAGGGGTTGCCGACATGCTGGGCCGCACCCGGCCCACCGCGCGCAATCTCTTCTGGGGGTTGGAGCGCATCCTGACCGTGGCCGAAAAGCATCGGGACCTCGCCCTGCCGGCCGTGAAGCAGCGGCTCGTCGAGGAAGCGATGACGATGCACCAGGAAGATCTCACGTGCAACCGTGCCATGGGCGAGCACGGCCAGACGCTCATCGCGAGCGGCGATACGATCCTCACCCACTGCAATACGGGTGCGCTGGCCACCGTCGGCTACGGGACCGCGCTGGGCGTGATCCGGGCGGCCTGGGAACGCGGGAAGCGCATTCGCGTGCTCGTCGACGAGACGCGGCCGGTGCTCCAGGGGGCGCGGCTCACCGCCTGGGAACTCGACCGCCTGGGCATCCCCGCGCGCCTGATCACGGACAGCATGGCCGGTGACTTCATGCGGCGCGACGAGGTCGATGCGGTGATCGTCGGGGCCGATCGGATCGCCCTGAACGGCGATGTCGCAAATAAGATCGGCACCTACTCCCTGGCGGTGCTCGCCCGACACCATCAGATTCCGTTCTACGTGGCCGCCCCGATCTCCACCGTGGACCCCGGCGTCCCCTCGGGCGAGGCGATTCCCATCGAGGAGCGAGATCCGGGAGAGGTGACGTCGATCGGGGGGGTGTCGATCGCCCCCCGCGGATTCGCCGCGGCAAACCCCGCCTTTGATGTCACGCCGGCCGGATTGATCACCGCCCTCATAACGGATCGGGGGGTGCTCCATCCCCCCTTCCCAGCGGCGATCCAGATGTGCTGCGGAACCGCCGCATCTCCCCGATAACGGCGAGCGATGACGAGCAAACGGAGCGCGCGTCGAGCCGGCTGGACGCTCTGGCCGGTCCTCCTCGGCCTTGTCCTCGGGGCAGGAGAAGCCCTTGCCGATGATCTGCCAACGGCCTACTCTCGGGCGCTCGTGGCCGTAGAGGCCAACGATTGCCCCGAGGCGCTCAAGGCCCTTGCGTCCCTCCCCGACCCCCAGCCCGACACGCTCCGGCCCCGCATCCTATTTCTCACCGGCTATTGCCTCCTCAAGACGGATCGGCCGGCCGACGCCCTGCCCGTCCTCGAGCAGGCGGCGGCCGCGTACGATCTCCTCGCCGATTATGCGCTCTTTTATGGCGCCCAGGCGGCCCGGACACTGCACGACGCCCCCACGGCCACCGGACACCTCTCGCGTCTCGTCACCCGATATCCCGAAAGCCGCCTCGCCGCCGAGGCGCACTTTCGCCTCGCCATGACCAGTCTCGACCTGCAGCAGCACGCGGATGGGGAAAAGATCCTGCGCGCCTTCCTCGACCGGTATCCCGCCTCGGCGCTCGCCGCTGAGGCCACGCTCGCCCTGGGGAAGCTCTTCCTCGCTCTGGAGCGGCCGCAGGAGGGACTCCCGCTCCTCAAACAGCTGTACATCAGCCGGCCGGCGGATCCGGCGGCCGCCGAGGCCGAGGACCTCCTCCGAACGAACGGGCATCTCACGACCCTCACGCCGGAGGAGCACATGCTCCGAGCGAGGGCATTCTTCCACGCGGAGCGCTATCGTGACGCCGTGACCGTCCTGAGGCCCCTCGTCGTGGGCGATCCCCAAAACGCCGAGAGCCGGCTGCTGCTCGGACGGAGCCTCTTCGCCATCAAGGAGTACCCCCAGGTGGTCACGACCCTCCTCCCCGTGACCGACGCGGCCGCCCCGCCCGCCCATCAGCCGGAGGCTCTGCTGCTCAGCGGGAGGGCTTTCCTCCGATCAGGCGACACACTCCAGGCCATCGCAACTCTCGAGCGGATTGTCGCCGCCTTCCCGGACAGCCTTCTCGCCGGCGATGCGCTCTCGCTCATCGGCTTGAGCTACGAGGAGCAGGAGGAGTGGGACGCCGCCCTCGAGGTTTACGCGCGCCTGCTCCGATTCTATCCCCAGGGCCACCCGGGAGACAGCGCCAGATGGCGGCGCGCCTGGCTGGTGTACCGCCAGGGCAAACTTGAGGCGGCCGTCCACGAACTGGCACATCTCCTCGCCGATTACTCCCACTCCTCTCTCAAGCCGCAGGCGCTCTACTGGCGTGCGCGCTGGCTCGAGGAGTCCGGGGAAAAAGCGGCGGCCGCCAAGGCATTTCACCGATTGCTCAAGGCGGAAGCCTCGAACCCGTACGCCGTCTACTACGTCCAGGCGGCCCGGCAGCGCCTGGGGCTGAAACCCGCGCGCCTGCCGACAAGGCCGCAGCCTTCTGTTCCCGACCCGCCTCCGGCGGTCGTGGCCAAGGCCAGAGCGTTGGTCTCGCTGAGGCTGACCGAGCAGGCCGCATCCGAATACTGGGAGATCGCAAGGGCGCATCCGCAGAATCTTCCCCTGCTGTGGGAAGCGTGCTGGGTGCTCGCCCAGGCCAATCAGTTCGATCGCGTGGTGACGCTCGCCCGCCGCATCCTCCCGGCCCCGAACAAGACAGGGCAAGCGGGAGACCCGCATCCCGCCTTCTGGACGTATCTCTACCCGCGGGCCTATTGGCCGTGGGTGGACCACCATGCGCGCGAGGTGCGTCTCGACCCGTACCTGGTGATGGCCGTGATGCGCGAGGAGAGCGCCTTCGCGCCGACGGCCCTCTCGCGGGCAGGGGCGCGGGGACTGATGCAGCTGATGCCGGCGACCGCGACGCGCGTGGCCGCCGAAACGAATTTTCCCTCCTCCCCCGACGTGGACACACCCGGGCCCAATATCGCCCTCGGCACGCGCTATCTCGCCCAGCTCCTGGAAGAGTTCGGGGGGGACCTGGCCCTGACGTTAGCCGCCTACAACGCCGGGCCCCATAACGTCCGCCGCTGGCTCAAGAACCACCATGCAATCCGGGATTCCGAAGTCTTCGTCGAGGAGATCCCCTATCCCGAGACCCAGCGCTACGTGAAGCGGGTTCTCGCGAGCTACGACCGCTACCGCGCGCTGTACGCCGGGCCGCAGTAGGTCGCCCAGACCTCGGCGTGCCGATGCCGGCGCCCGCCGCGGGCCGTTGGTCGGCAGGCTTGCCTCGGGCGGGGACGTCGGGCATAATGGACTCGCCGAAAGGAGCGACCCGAAATGTATCGGGCCCTCACGATTGCCGGCTCCGATTCCGGCGGCGGGGCGGGAATCCAGGCGGACCTCAAGACCTTCACCGCCTTCGAGGTGTACGGCCTTTCCGTCCTGACCGCCGTGACCGCGCAGAACACGCTCGGGGTGCATGGCGTGCAGGTGCTCCCCCCCGACTTCGTGGCGCTCCAGATCCGTGCCGTGCTGTCGGATATCGGCGCCGATGCGGCCAAGACGGGCATGCTGGCAACGGGGGAGATTGTCGCCGTCGTGGCGCGGGAAATGAAAGCCTTCCAGCTCACGAACCTGGTGGTCGATCCGGTCATGGTCTCGGCCACCGGCCATCCCCTTCTCGACGAGGACGCCGTCGAGGGGATGACAGCGCTCCTTTTCCCTCTCGCAAAGGTCGTCACCCCGAATCTTGACGAGGCGGCGATCCTGTGGGGCGAGAAGATCGAAGACGTCAGCGGGATGCAAGAAGCGGCCCGCGCGATCAAGGCACTGGGGCCCCAGTACGTCCTGGTGAAGGGAGGACACCTGAGGGGGCCGACGGTCTCCGACGTCCTGTTCGACGGCACCCGGGTGGAGATCTGGGAGAGCCCCAAGATCCCGACCGAGAACACGCACGGCAGCGGATGCACCTTGTCCGCCGCCATCGCAGCCGGACTGGCCAAGGGGCAGCCGGTGAAAGCCGCCGTGGAGGCGGCCCGCCGATACATCCACGCTGCGATTGCGTCAGGGCTGAGGATCGGCAAGGGAAAAGGGCCGGTGAATCACCTGGTGAAAGTTCAAGGGTTGAAGGGTTGAAGGATTAAGGATTCAAGGTTCAACGTTCAACGTCGTGAGGAAGGATCCGGAGGGTGTCGGGTGGAGAGGAGCCTGGAAGGCAAGGCAATCCTGCTGGGGGTGACCGGGAGCATCGCCGCGTACAAGGCGGTCGAGATCCTCCGGGAGCTCACCGGGCGCGGCGCGGCCGTCACGGCCATCATGACCGCGAGCGCGCAGAGGTTCATCGCCCCCCTCACCTTCGAAACCCTCTCCCGACGGCCCGTCCTGACGGATCTCTTCGCGCTGGACGCCGACAAGCGCATCGAGCACGTGATGGCTCCGGAGCAGGCCGATCTCCTCTTGGTGGCCCCCGCGACCGCCAACACGATCGCGAAATTCGCCCACGGCCTCGCCGACGACCTGCTATCCGCCCTGTATCTGAGCTGCACCTGTCCGGTGCTGCTCGCGCCGGCCATGGACCGCGAGATGTACAGCCATGCCACGGTTCAGGAGAACCTCGACCGGCTCCGCGCCCGCGGGGTGCACGTCGTGGAGCCGGCAGTCGGAGAGCTCGCGTCGGGCCTCATCGGTCCCGGACGGCTCGCCGACCTGCCCGTGATCCTCGGGGAAGTCGAAGCCCTCCTCCGCCGCCAACGGGATTGCGACGGCGAGTCGATCCTGGTCACGGCCGGTCCGACCCAGGAGCCGCTCGACCCCGTCCGGTATCTCTCCAACCGCTCCTCCGGGCGGATGGGGTTCGCCCTCGCACGGGCCGCCAGGGAGCGCGGAGCGCGCGTGATCCTTGTGACGGGCCCGACATCGCTTCCCACGCCTCCGGGCCTGACGCGCATCGATGTCACGACCGCCGAGGAGATGCACCAGGCCGTCTTAGGCCGGTTGGATGAGATCACCATCCTCATCATGGCCGCGGCCGTCGGCGACTACCGTCCGAGCACGACCGCACCGCACAAGATGAAGAAGCGCGAGGCGATCACGGTGGAGCTCCTCCGCAACCCGGACATCCTGGCCGAGGCTGGCCGCCGCAAGGGATCCCGCATCCTGGTCGGCTTCGCCGCCGAAACCGACGACCTGATCGCCAACGCACGGCAGAAGCTCGAGAAGAAGCACCTGGACCTGATCGTGGCCAACGACATCCGCGTCGGCTTCGGAGGCGAGACCACGCAGGTCGCGATCCTCGATCACCAGGGGGGCGTGCAGGAGCTTCCGGAGCTTTCGAAGCGCGAGGTGGCGCACCTGATCCTCGATCGGGTCGTCGCCCTGCGGCGACAGCGACGCGGCGGGGAGACGCCATGACCGCGAAACACCTGCGACAGGAGGCGGCGGCGCTGGTACGACAGACGCGGGAGTTTCTCGAAGCCCAGCAGCAGTTGGGCCTCGATTTCGTCCGCGGCGCCCCCCAGGCGCCCGCACGGGAGCAGCCGCAGTCGGAGCGGGAGCTCCTCCTCTCCGGGACGCTCAACCTCGACGAGATCCGGCAGGTCCTCGGGGAGTGCACCCGGTGCAAGCTCCACGCCCACCGGACCCAGATCGTCTTCGGGGTCGGCAACCCGAAGGCGGATCTCGTCTTCGTCGGCGAGGCCCCGGGGGCGGACGAGGACGCGCAGGGCGAGCCCTTCGTCGGCCGGGCCGGCCAGCTCCTCACGCGGATGATCGAGGCAATCGGGCTGAAGCGGGAACAGGTCTATATCTGTAACGTCCTCAAGTCCCGGCCGCCCAACAACCGCACCCCGGAACCGGACGAGATCGCGGCGTGCGAGCCCTTCCTGATCGCGCAGCTCAAGGCCATCCAGCCCAAGCTCATCTGCGCGCTGGGCGCCATCGCGGCCTCGAATCTGCTCAAGACCAAGGTGCCGCTCGGAAAACTCCGCGGCACATTCCACGACTACCACGGGATTCCGCTGCTCGTCACCTACCACCCGGCGTATCTGTTGCGAAACCCCAACGAGAAGAAGACCGCCTGGCAAGACCTGCAGCAGTTGCA
>Ga0214472_10005823_pt1 | contig 12958 bp, 7 predicted proteins | sample RVTome_6_FD_207662 | JGI IMG/M metagenome (GOLD analysis project Ga0214472, IMG submission 207662) | Soil microbial communities from uranium-contaminated site in the Upper Colorado River Basin, Wyoming, United States - RVT140D175 | ecosystem: Environmental > Terrestrial > Soil > Contaminated >... | reverse complement strand
GCCGACCGAAACGTCTCCCGCGGGACCCCTCTTCGCGCGGTCCTCCCTCGCTGGCGCGACTTCCCGCAGCCGTTATCCTTGCCGCGACAGGAGTCGGCATGAGACCGCCGCACGAGGACGACAGCGATCGCAGCGAGACCGCCGAGTGGCTCGAAGCCCTCGACGACGTCCTCGCCGCGCGCGGCGAGGCGCGAGCCCGCTTCCTGCTCGAGCGGCTGCTCGATCACGCCTACCGGCGGACGGTGCCGCTGCCCTCGCCGACGACGCCCTACGTCAATACCATCCCGGCGCACGAGCAGCCGCCGTTCCCGGGCGACCGCCGCCTCGAGCGCCGGATCAAGAGCCTGGTGCGCTGGAACGCGATGGCGATGGTGGTGCGCGCCAACCGTCGCCACGACGGCATCGGCGGCCACATCGCCACCTACCAGTCGGCGGCGACGCTCTACGAGGTCGGCTTCAACCACTTCTTCCGCGGCCGCGGCGAGAGCGGCTTCGGCGGCGACCTCGTCTACTTCCAGGGCCACGCCTCGCCGGGAATCTACGCGCGCGCCTTCCTCGAAGGGCGGCTCGGCGAGCGGCAGCTCCTCAACTTCCGGCGCGAGCTCGAGCCCGGCGGCGGCCTGTCGTCGTATCCGCACCCGTGGCTGATGCCCGAGCTGTGGGAGTTTCCGACCGTGTCGATGGGCCTCGGTCCGATCTCGGCGATCTACCAGGCGCGCTTCCTGCGTTACCTCGAGAACCGCGGCCTCGTCGCGCCGTCGGACCGCAAGGTGTGGGCGTTCCTCGGCGACGGCGAGACCGACGAGCCCGAGTCGCTCGGCTCGCTCACCCTCGCCTCGCGCGAGCAGCTCGACAACCTGGTCTTCGTCGTCAACTGCAACTTGCAGCGGCTCGACGGCCCGGTGCGCGGCAACGGCAAGATCATCCAGGAGCTCGAAGCCGCCTTCCGCGGCGCCGGCTGGAACGTGCTCAAAGTGATCTGGGGCTCGTCGTGGGACCCGCTGCTCGAGCGCGACAGCGACGGCTGGCTGGTGCGGGTGATGAACGAGACGGTCGACGGCGAATACCAGAAGTACTCGGTCGAAGGCGGCGCCTATATCCGCGAGCACTTCTTCGGCCGCTACCCCGAGCTCGCGGCGATGGTCGCCGACATCCCCGACGAGAAGATGCCCTACCTCCGGCGCGGCGGCCACGATCCCGAGAAGGTCTACGCCGCCTACGACCTGGCGATGCGGACCACGGGCCAGCCGACCGTCATCCTCGCCAAGACGATCAAGGGCTACGGCCTCGGCCAGGCGGGCGAGGGCAAGAACATCACCCACCAGGCGAAGAAGCTCGACCTGGACGACGTACGCGAGTTCCGCGACCGCTTCGAGATCCCGGTCGCCGACGACGAGCTCGAGGAGCTGCCCTTCGTGCGGCCGGCGGAGGGGAGCGAGGAGCTCGAGTATCTGCTCGACCGCCGCCGGGCGCTCGGCGGCTTCCTGCCGGCGCGCCGGATCAGCGTCGGCCCGCTCGCGACGCCCCGGCGCGACGCCTTCGCCGAGTTCCTGGGCGGCGTCGCGCGCGAGGTGTCGACGACGATGGCATTCGTGCAGATCCTGCGCATGCTCTTGAAGCACGAGGAGATCGGCGAGCGCATCGTGCCGATCGTCCCCGACGAGGCGCGCACCTTCGGCATGGAGTCGCTCTTCCGCCAGTTCGCGATCTACTCCTCCGTCGGCCAGCTCTACGAGCCGGTCGACGCGGCGACGCTGCTCCTCTACAAGGAGGCGAGAGACGGCCAGATCCTCGAGGAGGGGATCACCGAAGCGGGCTCGATGTGCTCGGCCACCGCCGCCGGCACCGCCTACGCCACGCACGGGATCGACATGATCCCATTCTTCATCTACTACTCGATGTTCGGTTTCCAGCGCATCGGCGACCTCATCTGGGCCTTCGGCGACCAGCGCGGGCGCGGCTTCCTCCTCGGCGCCACCGCCGGGCGCACGACTCTGAACGGCGAGGGGCTGCAGCACGAGGACGGCCACAGCCACGTGCTCGCCTCGACGGTGCCGAACCTGGTCGCCTACGACCCGGCGTTCGCCTTCGAGCTCGCCCTCGTCGTCGAGGACGGCCTGCGGCGGATGTACCGCGAGCGCGAGGACGTCTTCTACTACGTCACGCTCTACAACGAGAACTACGTCCAGCCCGCCATGCCCGAGGGCGCCGCCGAGGGCGTGCTCGCCGGCCTCTATCGCTTCCAGCGCTCGCCGCTCGGCGAGTCGAGCCCGCGCGTGCAGCTCGTCGGCTCGGGACCGCTCGTGCGCGAGGCGGTGCGCGCTCAGGAGCTCCTCGGCGATCGCTGGGGCGTCGCCGCCGACGTGTGGAGCGCGACGTCGTACAGCGAGCTGCGGCGCGAGGCGCTCGCCTGCGAGCGCTGGAACCACCTGCACCCCGACGCGGAGCCGCGCGTTCCGTACGTCACGCAGGCGCTCGCCGACGCTCCCGGGCCGGTCGTCGCGGTCACCGATTTCATGAAGATCGTCCCCGACCAGATCGCGCGCTGGGTGCCGCAGGGGCTCACGCCGCTCGGCACCGACGGCTACGGCCGGAGCGAGACGCGCGCCGCGCTGCGCCGTTTCTTCGAGATCGACGCCGAGTCGATCGCCCTGGTGGCCCTGCACGAGCTCGCCCGGCGCGGCGAGGTGCCGGCCGACCTCCCGGCGCGCGCCCGCGGCGAGCTCGGCCTCGACCCCGAGAAGCCCGACCCGGCGCGCAGCTGAGCGCTCCCCCGCCAGCCGCCCGTCGAATGGACAAAGGGTGGCGAGAGGCCTAGGCTTCGCGCAGCCTGTCGTCGGGAAAGGGGCCAACGATGCGCTCGAGAACGCTCGGGATTCTGTGCGGGCTGCCCGCCGTGGTCGTACTGCAGCTCGGGTGCGCCGCCGCGCCGCCGCCACCGCCTCCTCCACCGCCTCCGCCGCCCGCCGCGAGCGAGGACTGCGCCGCGGCGGCGACGATCCTGTACTGGGTAGAGGCGGGCCAACACAAGGCGGTGGTACGCGGCAACTCGCCGTTCCCGTCGGAGGAGAAGAACCTGTTCTTCGAGGCGGGCGCGCTCACTCCCGGGCAGTCGGGCATCTGCTGGATCTTCGTGCCGCTCGATTCGACCAGCACCGCCGAGCTCCAGTGGGTGCACATCAAAGACTTCGGCCAGCCGATCGTCGTCGGCAACGGCCAGTTCGATCCCAAGGCCGTGCGCGAGAATCGCCAGACGTACAACCAGGATCCACCGTTCCAGTCGATCGAGTACCCGGCCGGATCGGGGCAGATGATCGACGGAGCCCGCGTGACCTACAAGGTCTGGATCAAGCTCAGCGGCGGGACCGCGCCCTTCGAAGCCGATCCCGACATCGTCATCCAGAAGCCGGGCGGCTGAGCGGCGTCGGGTTACGAGCCGCCCGAGCGTGCGCCGCGCTCAGGGGCGGCTGTTGCCTACCAGGGCATCGAACTCGGGCAGGCCGCGCAGGGCGCCGAGCTCGTCCTCGCTCGCCAGGGTAGAGGCGGTAAAGCCGAGAGCAACCGCAGCGCGCAGTCGCTCGATCGCCTGCTGCGGCCGGTCGCAGAGGGCGGGCGCCCGGGCCAGGTCGTGGAGGAGCTGCGCCGAGCGGGAGAGCTCGCTTTCCAGCGCGTCGGCGGCGGCGAGCGCCTCCGTGCAGCGGCCGGCGCGCGCCAGATAGAGCACGCGCTGCACCTTGAGATCGGTATCGCCGGGAGCTACCGCGAGCTGCTCGTCGACCAGCCGCAGCGCTTGCGCGTATTGGGTGCGCGCTTCCTCCGTCCTGCCCAGGCGAAACAGCGTGTCCGCCAGGTTGCGGCGCCAGCGCGCATCGCGCGGCGCCAGCCGGATCGCTTGCCGGTAGGAGCGCTCCGCCTCGGCGAAACGGCCCTTGAAGAAGTAGAGCGTGCCGAGGTTGCTCGCCGACGTGGCCTCGGCGAATGGGCTCGAAATCGCCTCGTAGGCGACGAGCGCCGAGTCGATCTTGTCCTCGAAATAGAGCAGCGCGGCGAGGTTCTCGGCCGGCATCGTCGCGCCCGCCGGTGCCAGGTCGGCGGCGCGCTCGAACGCCTTGCGCGCCCCCGAATAGTTGCCAGCGCGAGTTCGCGCCGCGCCCAGAGAGTTCCAGTGCTGCCAGAAGGCTGGGCGCGCCGCGACGGCGGCGAGCAGGTGCTCCTCGGCCTTCGCCGTGTCGCCGGCCGTCTCCCAGGCCTCGGCGAGGAGCTCGTGCACCTCGTCGGCCGCGCGTCCGCCGGCGGCGAACGGCTCGAGGAGCCCAATGGCATCGCGCGGCCGGCCTGCCAGAATGTCCAGCCGCGCTACCGCCAGGGCGGTCTCGGGCAGCCGGCGATCGAGCGCGAAGCCGCGCCGCGCGTGCCGCTCGGCGCGCTCGAGCAGCGCCGAGTCGCGCTCCTGCCCCCAGGCGCCGGTCAGTGCCTGCGCGGCGCCGGCGTGGGCGAGCGCGAACTCGGGATCGAGCTCGGTTGCGCGCTCGAAGAGTCCGGCTGCGATGCGGCTCGATTGCGGATCCTCGAGGTCGTCGAGGGCGCTGCGCGCGCGCAGGTAGAAGTCGAACGCCACCGCCGAGCCGGTCGGATCGCGAGCCAGGCGCTCGCGGTCGGCGGGGCTCAAAGGCACCGAGAGCGCTGCGGCGGCGCTCTCGGTGAGCTGCGCCGCCAGGCGCGGCAGCGCTTCGACCGGTGCGACGAAGGCGCGCGACCAGATGACGCGGCCGGTCGAGCCGTCGGTGATCGTGGCATCGAGGACCATGCCGCGAACATCCTCGCGCAGCGTCGCTTCGAGCACCGCGCCGACGCCGAGCTCGCGCGCGACCTCGCGCGCGCTGGCCGGGCCGTGCCGGTACTTGCGCGTCTCGCTCTGCCCGGCCACCGACATCCCTGGCACCGCGGCGAGCTGACCGACGATCGACGAGCCGAGCCCTTCGGCGACGTAGTCGAGCTGCGGATCGCCGGTGGCATTGGCGAACGGCAGCACGGCGAGCTGCTGGAGCGAAACCGCAGGCGCGGTCGCGGATGACGGCGGTGCGTTGCGCCAGCGGGGCAGCACGAGCAATCCGGCAGCGACGAACAGGCCGAGGAGCGTGCCGACGACGAGCGCCGCGCGCGGTGAGCGGCGGCCGCGCTCGACGGCGCGGGAGAGCTCGAGCGAGAGCGCCGAGATGCGCGAGACCGAGGTGCGCTGCTGCTCGTGGTCGCGCGCCATTTCGTCGAGCGCGTGGAGCACGTCTCTGGCCGAAGCGGGGCGGTCGGCGGGCTCCTTGGCGAGCAGGCGATCGACGAGCGCCGCGTAGCGCGGCGAGCAGCCGACGGCGCCGGGGTCGAGCTGCTCCGGGGGATCGCTGAGCACCGCGCGCAGGAGCGCCATGGTGGTCTCGCCGCGGAACGGCCGCTTGCCGGTGACCATCTCGTAGAGCATCACGCCGAAGGCGAAGAGGTCGGCGCGCGCGTCCGCCGGCTGCCCCGCCGCCTGCTCCGGCGCCATATAGGGCAGGGTGCCGAGGACCACCCCTTCGCGCGTCGCGAGCGCGGTCACCTCGTCGGCCGACGGCGCCCGCGACTCGAGGAAGCGCGCGAGGCCGAAATCGAGGATCTTGACCAGGCCCTCGGGCGTCAGCCGGACGTTGGCCGGCTTCAAGTCGCGGTGCACGATGCCGGCGGCGTGCGCCGCGGCGAGGCCGGCGGCGATCTGGCGTCCGATGCGCAGCGCTTCGACCGGCGGCAGCGCGCCCTTGTGCAGCCGCGTCCGCAGGTCGCTCCCGGGGACGTACTCGAGCACCAGGTAGGGAAGCCGCGCCGGCTTCGGCTCGCCCCAGCCGCCGCTCGTCGGCGCGACCTGGGGAAGGTCGATCTCGGTCTCGCCGACGTCGAGCACGGTGGCGATGTTGGGGTGGGCGAGCGCCGCCTCGGCGCGCGCCTCGCGCAGGAACCGGGCGCGGCGGCCGGAGTCGAGCGACGCCGCGCCGGAGAGGAACTTGATCGCCACGATGCGCTCGAGCCGAGGATCGCGGGCGCGGTAAACGATCCCCATCCCGCCCTCGCCGATCGGCTCGAGAAGCTCGTAGTGACCGACCCGGATGGGCTCCGTCAAGATCCCGTCTCCCCTCGCTGCGTTCGCGGCGTCGCGGTCCCCCGCCATCTTAGAACGGCCGTATCGCGGCGGCGCGCCGGGCCCGCGTGCGGCCGCGTAGGATGCGCGGGCCGTGGCCGATCGCCTCGCCTCCCCGGATCGCCTCTCGCGCGCCGCCGCGCCGCTCCCGGTGCCCGGCCGCACGGGCGCGTGGCGATGAGAGCCGACCTGCGAGACGGACCCGGCGTCTGGTTTCCGCCGCCCTTCGTCTACGCCGCCTGCGCCGCGCTCGCCTGGTGGCTCGACCGCCGCTGGCCGCTGCGCCCGCCGGAGTCGCTGCACGGCGCGCTCGACACGCTCGGCGCGCTCCTCGTCGCCACCGGACTGGCGCTCGATCTCTCGTCGCTCGCCCTGTTCTGGCTCGAGCGCACGAGCGCGCTGCCGTTCCGCCCCGCGACCTCGTTCGTCGCCCGCGGCGCCTACCGCTTCACGCGCAATCCGATGTACCTGGGGCTGACGCTGCTGGTGGCGGGGCTCGGCCTGCTCGTCGAGCGGCTCGGGCTGGTGGCGGCCGGCCTCGCGGCGGCGATCGTCATCGATCGCTTCGTCATCCCGCGCGAGGAGCGCCACCTCGAGACCCGCTTCGGCGAGACTTACCGGGACTACAAGCGGCGCGTGCGGCGCTGGCTCTGAGGGCCGCGGTCTACTCGGCGTGCTCGCGGGTCTTGTGGAAGTGGATCCGCGGCCAGTCCTCCTCGGCGATTTTCAGCCGATAGGGGTTGGCGGCGAGGAAGACCAGGGCGCCCGACCAGTCGTCGGCGAGAGTGCCCTGATGGGCGGCCTCGAAGCGCTCGAGCTCGCGGCGGTCGTCGGCCTCGATCCAGCGCGCGGTGTGGAGCGTCGTCGACTGGAAAGTGACCGTCAGCTCGTACTCGGTGCGGATGCGGTCGGCGAGGACGTCGAACTGGAGCGGGCCGGCGACGCCGACGATCCACTCGCCGCCGACGCGCGTCTTGAACACCTGCGCCGCGCCCTCCTCGGCGAGGTGGGTGAGCGCCTTGCCCAGGTGCTTGGCCTTGAGCGGATCGTCGGCGCGCAACTTCTGCAGCAGCTCGGGCGCGAACGACGGGATGCCGAGAAAATGCAGCGGTTCGCCCTCGGTGAGCGCGTCGCCGATGCGGAGCTGGCCGTGGTTGGGAAGGCCGACGATGTCGCCCGGATAGGCCTCCTCGGTGATCTCGCGCTCGCGGGCGAGGAACATCACCGGCGTGTGGACGTTGAGCGTCTTGCCCGAGCGCGGGTGGAAGAGCTTCATGCCGCGCTCGAACCTCCCGGAGCAGATGCGCGCGAAGGCGACGCGGTCGCGGTGCTTGGGGTCCATGTTCGCCTGGATCTTGAAGACGAACGCCGAGACCGCCTCCTCGGTCGGCTCGATCGCCCGTTCGGCCGTCCGCTGCGGCCGTGGGCTGGGGGCGAAGCGAGCGAGTCCGGCGAGCAGCTCGCGCACGCCGAAGCTGTGCAGGGCGGAGCCGAAGAAGACGGGCGTCAGATGCCCCTGGCGATAGACGTCGACCTCGAACGGCGGGCAGAGCGAGGCGACGAGATGCGCCTCCTCGCGCAGCTGGGCGACGGTGCCCGCCGGCAGGTGGCGCTCGAGCTCGGGATCGCTCGGCCCGGCGAAGCGGATCGGCTCGATCAGGCGGCTGCCCTGGCCGCGGTCGAAGAGCAGCAGCTCCTGGGCGAGCAGGTCGTAGCATCCGCGAAACGAGCTCCCCATGCCGACCGGCCAGTTGGCCGGCGTGACGTGGAGCTGCAGGTCGCGCTCGATCTCGTCCATGAGCTCGAACGGGTCGCGCCCCTCGCGGTCGAGCTTGTTGACGAAGGTCACGATCGGCACGTCGCGCAAGCGGCAGACCTCGAAGAGCTTCCGCGTCTGCGCCTCGATCCCCTTGGCGGCGTCGATCACCATCACCGCCGAGTCGACCGCGGTCAACGTGCGGTAGGTGTCCTCGGAGAAATCCTGGTGGCCGGGGGTGTCGAGCAGGTTGAAGGTGCGGTCGCCCCACTCGAAAGTCATCACCGAGGCGGTCACCGAGATGCCGCGCTCCTGCTCGACTCTCATCCAGTCCGAGCGCGCCCGCCGGAGCTCGCCCTTGGCCTTCACCGCGCCGGCGAGCTGAATCGCGCCGCCGTAGAGCAGCAGCTTCTCGGTCAGCGTCGTCTTGCCGGCGTCGGGGTGGCTGATGATGGCGAAGGTGCGCCGGCGGGCGACCTCGGCCGCGAGAGTGGTCATCGTGCGTTTCTCGGGATCGACCGGCGGCGCCGTGCGGCGGCCCTTCGATGCGGCGTTAGCCTAGCAGAGAGGGCCTCCGCTGACCGTCTCGCCGCGGCGTCGAGCGGCGGAGACGAGGTGGGAAGCCGCGCGGGCGGCGAATGCCGCCCGCGCGGCGAACGCCGGAGGCGTCAGTAACGCGCGCTGATCCTGACGTACCACTGGCCGCCGTTGAGGCCGAACGGCGACGTCAGCGAGTCGACCACCCCCAGGAACTGCAAAACCGGGTCCTGCTCGGCGTCCGGACGCTCGTCGAAGATGTTCTCGCCGCCGATCGCGAGCTCGTAGTTCTCGAAGATCTGGAACTGGATCTCGGCATCGACGAGGACCTTCGAACCGTAGGACGACACGTCGCTGGCGTCCCCCGCGCTGAACAGGCCACCGGTGGACTTCCAGCCGTCGTATCGGCTGGCGCGGACGAAGCCCGCGACCATCTCCCCGGTGTCGTAGCCGACCGTGAGGTTGGTGCGGTTCTCGGGCACCTGGTTCTCCAAGTCGAAGACCCGCGAGGCGTTGATCGTGTTCGCGGCCACGCGAACGACGTCTTGTTCGTTGTAGTTGTGCCGGAGATCTACGGTCAGCAGCCCGCCGCCCACGTCGAAGAAACTGGTGACCGCCAGATCGACGCCAGTGACCTCGCTGTCGAAGGCGTTGCTGAAGAAGTTGGCGATGCTGCCCACGAGGAGCCCGGGATTGACGACCCCCGCGGCGGTCAGGCGGGGCAGGTCCGCGACGGTGATGGTGTTGTTCACCAGCGCCAGCCGGTCGTCGATCTCGATCTGGTAGTAGTCGAGTGTGATGGAGGTCCGCTGGGTCGGCTTGGAGACGAGGCCGATCGTGAACGCGGTCGAATCCTCGGGCTCGAGCGGGATGGCGCCCAGCGCGAGAGCGACGGGATGATCGACGGGGTAGACACCGCTCGGGATCAGGTTGCCGCTCGCGTCGGCGCTGGTCGTGACGTTCAGAGTGTGAAGCTGCCCCGGCGTCGGGGCCCGGAAATTGGTATTGGCGGTCCCTCTCACGGCGAACTGATCGGTGAAGTCGAAGCGAGCGGAGAGCTTCCAGTCGAAGGTCGAGCCGAACGCGTCGTAGTCCTCGAAGCGCGCCGCCAAGCCACTTGAGAAGCGGTCGGTGAGGTTGGCCTCGAGGTCGACATAGCCGGCGTAGCTCTCGCTCGAGAAGCTGCCGGCCGACTCGACCGGGAAGCCCTGGAAGCCGTCGGAGCCGACGCCGAAGATCGCCGCGGTCGGACCGTTCACCCGGGAAGCGACGTCCCCGGCGCCGATCTTGTAGGTCTCGTCGCGGTATTCGAGGCCGAAGGCGAAGTTGAGCGGCGAGGCCAGCGCATCGACCTCGACCGGCAGCACGAAATCGAGGTTGACGCTCGTCTCTTCCTGGGTCAGGGTGCCGGGCCGGAATGACGTCGGCGAGAGCCGACCCAAGCTCGGGTTGATGCTCTCCGAGAGGGTGTAGTCGACCTCGTTCTCCGCGAACCGGCCCCGGATGTCCCAGCGCAGATTCCCGGCCGTCGTGCCCCGGGCTCCGAACACTCCGGCGAAGTCGGTCATCTCGGCCCCGAAGTTCGGGTTGTAGCCGCCGGGGAAGAGCGTGAAGATGGGGTTGCGCAGCACGAAGCCGCTCGGGCTCGAGGCATCCGGCACCAGGTAGTCGGCGGGGTTCAGGCCCTGCGCCACGATGCTGTCGACCAGCGATTGCGGGGCCGGATCGGGCAGGAAATCTTCGTTCCGGTCCTGCTGCAAGGTCGTGCGGGCGGTGAACTCGTGCTCGGGGTCGAGCACCGGTCCGCGGTAGAAGAAGTCGGAGACGGTCTCGTTGTCGCCGTAGCTCGCATGGCCATAGATCTCGACGTCGTCGCTGAGTGGGATCCCGGCGTTGACGAAAAACTTGTAGGCTTCCACTTCGGGATCTCCCCAGCGCTGCCCGAGGCCACCCAAGGGTGTCTGGTCCGCGCCGACGACGCTGGCGACGAACGCCGCGTCGGGGCGCGCCTGGCCGCGCGAGGTCTTGTCCGAGTTCGTGTATTCGGCGGACGCATTGACGAAGCCCTCGGCGCCCAGGCCGAAGCCTCCGTTGACGCTCACCGTCGTCCGCTCGCCGTCGTTGTCGAAATACTCGCCGGACTGCACCGAGGCGGACCACCCCGTTCGGGCGTCCTTCAGGATCACGTTGACCACGCCGGCGAGGGCGTCGGATCCGTACTGGGCGGAAGCGCCGTCGCGCAGGACCTCGATCCGCTCGATGGCGGCGGACGGCAAGGTGGAGAAGTCCACCGCCTGGGCGCCCTGGTTGACGGTGCCGAGCGGCGCCAGCTGCAAGTTGACCAAGGCCGAGCGATGACGCCGGGTGCCGTTGACCAGCACCAGGGTGTGGTCGGGCGAGAGGTTGCGCAGCGTCACCGGGCGGATGAACGAAGTGCCGTCCGCGATCGGGAAGCGTTGGGTGTTGAACGAAGGCGCGACCCTGCTGAGAGCGTCAGTGAGATCCGGCGTCGCCTGCTCGGAGAGGAGCTCGAACGGCAGGACGTCGACGGGCGAGAGGGTCTCGGTGGGCTCGACGCCCAGCTTGCGGGTCCCGGTGGCGGTGACCACGATCTCTTCGCCGAACGGCTTCTCGGGCTCCTCTGCGGCCGGCTCCGACGCGGGCTCCTGGGTGGTGGAGGCCGGTTCGGCGGGCGGCTCCTCACCTTGGGCGAGAGCCGGCGGCGGAGCGATCACCGCGATCGCCAGCAGGGCGGCAAGCGCGAACGCGAGCCAGCGGCGAATGCGAGCGTCTGCGTCGGGACGATCGTGCGGCGCGATGGCGATGCTCATGGTTTCCCCCTCCGGGTCGGCAATCGATGGGCGGCGCCGGCGGAAGCCGGTTGCCTGGGCCCGCGAAATCAAAGATCCGACGATGTTGGGCGAGGATTGTACTCCTGCGGCGCAGCGGGAGGAAGTCTGGAGCGGTGGTCCGGCCTCTCAGCGCTCCTGGCAGTCGAGGAGCGCCTCGTTCTCGATCACCCACTCGTAGTCGCCGCTGCACAGGTCGATGCCGACGACGACGCAGTCGTCGCCGTCCTCGTCGACCAGGCGGACGTCGTAGACCTGACAGGGGATGTCGGAGAGCGTGAAGTGGTCGCCCGGCCCGATCGTCTCGTCGTCGAGCTGGTCGGGTCCCCAGTCGAGCGCCTGCGTCGGCGAGAGGTAGAGCTCGTAAATCGCCCAGCGCGTCTGGTTGACGATCTCGATGGTGGCGGTGTCGCTCTCGGCGTTCGCGGCGGTCGAGGTCGCGGCGATCGCGCCGGCCAGGAGAACCCCAAGGCGGCGGAGCGCCGCGCGACGAGCTCGGGCCGACGGGGCGGCGCTCACGGTCTCGCCTTCCGCGATCCCTCAGACCCCGGCGACGCGCTCGACGAGCGAGCGGTGGCCCTGCAGCGCGACGCGCTGGAGGTAGGGGGCGAGGCCGCGGCGGCCGCCGAGCTCGGCGCCGCCGCCGGCGCGGCCCGGGCCGCCGTGCTGCGACTGCGGGAAGCAGGCGCCGGAGCCGGCCCCCTCCGAACCGTCGGAGCCGAGGTAGAGCCGGCCGGTCGTCGAGCCGCCGGCGGCGAGGAAGGCGCGCACCCACGTGTCGTCGTTCGAATAAACGGAGGTGACGAGGGTGCCCTCGGCGAGGGCGACGATGGCCGCCGCCTGTGCCGCCGAGCCGTCGAAGGGGAGCAGCGTCGCCACCGGGCCGAACACCTCGCGGTAGTGCACCGGCGTCCTCTCGCGCGGCGTCTCCGAGCGCAGCAGCGTCGGGCCGACGAAGTAGCCCTTGCCCGCCGGCGCACCGACGCCGTCGATCCGCCGCCCCGTGCCGTGCACGAGGTCGGTGGTGGCGAGCAGCTCGGCGATGCCGTCGAGGGCGTCGCGCAGCTGGTCGGCGGTGGCGAGCGGGCCCATGCGCACCGACTCGTCGGCCGGGTTGCCGGTGGTCGTCCCGGCGAGCCGCGCGACGAGGGCCTCGGTCGCCGCGCCGGCGAGCGCCGGCGGGAGGAGGATCCGCCGCACCGCGGTGCACTTCTGGCCGGCCTTCTGCGTCACCTCGCGGGCCACGTCGGCGACGAACAGCGCGAAGGCCGGCGAGCCGGGCGCGACGTCGGGGGCGAGCACGGCGGCGTTGAGCGAGTCGGCCTCGACGTTGACGTGGACGCTCGCGGCGAGGAGATTGCGCTTCGCGCGCAGCGCGAGCGCGGTCGAGGCCGAGCCGGTGAAGGCGAAGACGTCCTGCGCGCCGAGGCGGTCCAGGAGATCGCCGGTCGCGCCGACGACGAGCTGCAGCGCCCCCGCCGGCAGCAGGCCCGACTCGATCACGATCTCCACCAGGCGATGCGCGGTGAGGGCCGTCGCGGTCGCCGGCTTGGTGACGACCGGCATGCCGGCGAGGAAGGCGCAGGCGAACTTCTCGGCGAAGCCCCAGGCCGGGAAGTTGAAGGCGTTGATGTGCACGGCGACGCCCTGCTT
>Ga0214472_10005819_pt1 | contig 12963 bp, 4 predicted proteins | sample RVTome_6_FD_207662 | JGI IMG/M metagenome (GOLD analysis project Ga0214472, IMG submission 207662) | Soil microbial communities from uranium-contaminated site in the Upper Colorado River Basin, Wyoming, United States - RVT140D175 | ecosystem: Environmental > Terrestrial > Soil > Contaminated >... | reverse complement strand
GCTACGAGCTCTTGGCCAAGGTCATCGACGGGGTGAAGTTCGTAGACGGCGTGGAGGAGGAGGCCGCAGCCTGATCGGTCATACACAACTCTTGACCATAGCTCCATCGCTGCTGAAGACTGGGAGGGGAAAGGACAAACCGGACAGTCTGCCTGACACCTGCATGGACCTGTCAATCTTGCCTGTCACGGTGTCTGCTTAGGCAGGCCGTGCGGCGGCGCGAGTGCCTGTGATCGAGGAGTTGGAAATGTCTACAGGGGAAGGCCTCCATTGAGATCGACATTGGCAAGCGACTTGAGCCTCCCCGAGCATCCCCCCACCCTTGGCGATCTCGTGCAGATCCGCTCTCGGCGGTGGCTGGTCGAGGAAGTGGTCGGGCCGGCGGCGCCGGGCCAGTCCGCCTTGGTGCGACTCGCCTGCGCCGACGATGACGCCCAGGGCCAGATGCTCGATGTCTTCTGGGACTACGAACTCGATCGTCGGATCCTCGAAGAGGAGGGCTGGGGCGATCTCGCAGCCAGGGGCTTCGACGCCCCGCGCCAATTCGCGGCCTTCCTTCACACGCTGCGCTGGAACTGCATCACGGCGACCGATCCGAATCTGTTCCAGGCCCCGTTTCGCGCCGGCATCAAGATCGACGCCTATCAGATGGAACCGCTGCGCAAGGCGCTCCGGCTTCCGCGCGTCAATCTGTTCATCGCCGACGACACCGGACTCGGCAAGACGATCGAAGCCAGCCTGATCGCGCGCGAGCTGCTGCTGCGCAAGAAGGTCAAGACGATCGTGGTCGCGGCGCCGCCGTCGGTGCTCGAGCAGTGGAAGGCCGAGTTGGAGGAGCGCTTCGGTCTCGTGTTCGAGATCCAGGGCCGTGCCTATCTGACCCGGATGCGGCGCGAGCGCGGCTTCGGTGTGAACCCGTGGCGCACGCACAGCCGATTCCTCGTCTCGCACAACTTGCTGATCGATCCGACCTACACCGACCTGATGCGGGAGTGGCTGGGCACGATGCTGCCCGGGAGCCTCTTGATCCTCGACGAGGCGCACCACGCCGCGCCGTCGAGCGGCGGACGCTACGGCATCGAGACGAAGTTCACGCGCGCCGTGCGCGACCTCAGCGGACGCTTCGAGCACCGCCTGTTCCTTTCGGCGACTCCGCACAACGGCCATTCGAACAGCTTCTCCACGCTGCTCGAGCTGCTCGACCCCTATCGCTTCACCCGCGGCGTCAAAGTGCGCGGCAAGAAGGCGCTCGAAGACGTGATGGTGCGCCGACTCAAGGAAGACATCCGCGAGGTCCAGGGCGGATTCCCAAGGCGCATCGTCGAACGGGAGGTCATCGACGGCCTGCCCGCGAACGCACCCGAGCTCGTTTTGTCGCGGCTGCTCGACGAGTACCGCACGGCGCGCGAGGAACGTTTCGCGAGCACCTCGCGACGGACCCAAGCCTCCGCAGGCTTGCTCGTCGTCGGCCTCCAGCAGCGACTGCTCTCGTCCATCGAAGCCTTCGCGCGCAGCCTGCGGGTGCACCGAGAGACCGTGGCCAGGCAGTGGGAGAAGGGTCAGGCAGCGGCCGCGGCCAGCGCGAGCGACCACGGAGTCGCGCGGCTCTTCACGACCACCCCGGATGCTGACGACGAGCGCGGCGAATGGTCGCCCGAGGAGCAGGACGCCGAAGAGGCCGCAGCCATCGAAGCGGTCACCCTAGCGGCGGAGGCCGACTCTCCCCGCGATGCCACGGCGGAGGCACTCTGGCGCCGCGAGCAGGCGATCCTCGAAGAGATGCAGGAGATCGCCGAGAGCACTCGCCACTTGCCGGACGCCAAGGTCCGCCGCCTGCTGGACTGGATCCGCACGAACCTCTGCCCGGACCTGCCGGCCTTCGGCAGGAATCCGGCGGGCACCGCGCCGCGCTGGAATGACCGCCGCGTGCTGATCTTCACCGAGAACCGCGAAGGCACGAAGCGCTACCTGAAAGACATCCTCGAGCAGGCGTTCGAGGGCACCGATCGCGCCGACGAGCGCATCGAAGTGATCGACGGCTTGGTGAGCGGCGCGCGGCGCAAGGAGATCCAGCGCCGCTTCAACACCGACCCGGCGAAAGACCCGCTGCGCATCCTGCTCGCCACCGACGCCGCCCGCGAGGGCCTGAACTTCCAGGCGCACTGCACCGACCTCTTCCACTTCGACCTGCCGTGGAACCCTGGCCGCATCGAGCAGCGCAACGGCCGCATCGACCGCAAGCTCCAGCCGGCCGACGAGGTCCGCTGCCATTACTTCGCGCTGCCCCAGCGGGCCGAGGATCGCGTCCTCGAAGTGCTCGTCCGAAAGACGGAGACCATCAAGCGCGAACTCGGCAGCCTGTCGAAGGTGATCGACGACGACATCGAGCGCCGGCTCGGCAAGGGCATCCGGCACAGCGATGCCGAGCAGCTCGCCCTCGAGATCGAACGCGCGGACCTCGATGCGGAGCAGAAGCGCATCACCGCGGAGGAGTTCGAGGCCGCGCGCGAACGCCAGGAGGAGCTGAAGGCGCAAATCGCGCGCTGTCAGACCTTGCTGGAAGCCTCGCGCACTTGGGTGGGCTTCGAGGCTGCACCCTTCCGCAATGCCCTGTCGTGCTCCCTCGAACTCCTGGGATCCGGACCGCTCGAAGAGGGCCGCGACGAGCACGGCCAGCCGGTCTGGACCTTCCCGCCCCTCGACCGCCGCGCGGGGACCGACCCGAGTTGGGCCGCCACCCTCGACACGCTGCGCGCGCCTCGACCGAAGGACCAGAAGCTCGCCGACTGGCGCCGCGAGGCGAAGGTCCGTCCGGTGGTCTTCGAGGACGCGGGCGTGCTGACCGAAGACACCGTCCACCTGCACCTCGAGCAGCGCCTCGCGCAGCGCCTGCTCGCCCGCTTCCGTTCGCAGGGCTTCATCCATCACGACCTCTCGCGCGCCTGCCTGGCACAGGCGGCGGACTCGATCCCGCGCGTGATCTTGCTCGGTCGGCTCTCGCTCTACGGCCGCGGCGCCGAGCGACTGCATGAAGAGCTGGTGCCGCTGGCGGCGCGCTGGGTCGAGCCTTCCCAGCGTCAGGCGAGTCTCAAGGCCTACGCGCGCGATGCGGAGACGAAGACGCTCGATCTCCTCGACCGTTCGCTCGCCGGGGAGCGCCGGCACACGCTGGATCAAGCGATCCAGCAAAAACTCCTCGCGGCCGCTCCGCGCGACATCGAGGAGCTGCTGCCCCAGCTCGAGCCGCGCGCCGAGGAGCTGGCTCGCCTCGCGATCGACAAGCTCGCGAAGCGCGGCGAGGGGGAGGAGAAGGAACTGCGCGTGACTTTGGAGCGACAGCGCAAGCGCGTGCGCGAGGAACTCGAGAAGACCGAGCCGGCGTTCCAGCAGCTCACCTTGGGTTTCGACGACGACGAGAAACGCCAGCTCGAATTCGACATCCGCTCCTGGCGCATTCGCCTCGAGCAGTTCGAACGCGACCTGGAGCGCGAGCCCCAGCGTATCCGCGACTTCTACGAGGTGCGCGCGCGGCGCGTCGAGCCGGTCGGGCTCGTCTACCTCTGGCCGGAGACGAACTGATGGGCTCTGGCCGGAGACGAACTGATGGGCGACGCCCGCGGGGAGACCAACGCATGACCGAAAATCAGCGTACCGAGTGGAAGTCGTCCTGGCGCGACGAGTACCTGAAGTGGGTGTGCGGGTTCGCCAACGCAAAGGGCGGCGTGCTGGAGGTCGGCCGCGACGACCGGGGGCGGGTCGTCGGCATCGAGAACGCGGAGCGGCTACTGGAAGAGCTGCCCAACAAGCTGCGCGACCTCTTGGGCGTCGTCGCGGAGATCGACCTTCTGGAAGAGGACGGCAAGTCGTACCTGCGGATCACGGTCGAACCGTACCCGGTGCCGATCAGCTACCGCGGCGAGTACCACTACCGCAGCGGCAGCACCAAACAGGTGCTCCGGGGCGCGGCTCTCGATCGATTCCTGCTCCGGAAGACCGGTCGGCGCTGGGATGGCGTGCCGGTGCCCGGGGTGGCGACCGCGGATCTGGACCCCGACGCGCTGGATCGCTTTCGGCGGCGGGCCGCTCGCAGCAAGCGCTTGGACGCCGAGACTCTGGACGGGGATGACGCGGGGCTGCTCGCGCAGCTCCGACTGACCGAGGGGCGCTACCTGAGGCGCGCCGCTGTCCTGCTCTTCCACCCCGATCCGGAGCGTTTCGTCACGGGTGCTGCGGTCAAGGTCGGCTACTTCGCGAGCGAGTCGGACCTCCGGTATCACGACGAGATTACCGGCGACGTGTTCTCACAGCCCGGCAAGATCCTCGAGATCCTGCTAACGAAGTACCTGAAGGCCGGAATCAGTTACGAGGGCATCCAGCGCATCGAGAGCTACCCGATGCCGGAAAGTGCTCTGCGCGAGGCGTTGCTCAACGCCGTCATCCACCGCGACTACGCGGTCCCGGCGCCGATCCAGATTCGGGTCTACGCCGATCGTCTGCTGATCTGGAATCCCGGCGAACTACCCGAGGGCTGGTCGATGGAGAAGTTGCTGGGACGCCACCCGTCACAGCCGCACAACCCCGACATCGCCAACACCTTCTTCTGGTCCGGCGACATCGAGGCCTGGGGGCGCGGCATCCAGCGCATCCTGGGCGCCTGCCGCGAGGCGGGCACACCGGAGCCGCGGATCGAGGTGGACGGGCGCGATGTGTGGGTCGAGTTCCCGTTCTCCGCGACCTACCTCAAGCAGGTCGCGGGCGGGAGGGGCGAGGCTTCTGGGGGGACTACCCAAGAAACTACCCAGGAACGGATCTGGATCGAGCGGTTGGGTGAAAGGTTGGGTGAAAGGTTGGGTGAAACCGAGGGGCGGGTCCTGTACCTGATCCACGGCGACTCCCGAATCTCGACGCGAATCCTAGCCGATGAAATCGGTGTCAGCACGACCGCCATGGACAAGACGCTGGCCAAGCTGAAGGACAAGGGCGTTCTTCGGCGCGTCGGCCCTGCGCGAGGTGGCCACTGGGAGATCTCGGGAGACGAAGATGAGTAGCGTGGGCCAGGTCCAGATACCGCCCGGGCACGCCCACCGCCGGCCGGAGACCAACTGATGGCCAGGGCCAAGCTCGATCCGCAGATCCTGGCGCACCTCGAATGGCTCGGCTTCGTGCGGCCGACCGGCCTCGTGGTCTCGGCCCCGGCGCTGGTGCGCGCGGGGGCCATCCTCGACCGGCGCGACGCGGAGGGGCTACGGCGTCTGCGGGCGTGCCTCGGCGCGGACGAAGTCCCCGCGCCGGATCGGGTGGGGGAAAGTGCCCCGCGCTACGGCACGACCACACCGGACAGCGATCCGTGCCTCCCCAACTTCCGCGCCTTCGCGCAGTCGGTTCTCGGCTGGAGCTTCTCGCCCAAGGGCTTTGCTGGCACCGACGACAACCCGATCCCGCCCGAGCTCGAGGTGCCGCTCCCCGACTACGGCGAGACGCTGCGCCCCGACCTGGCGGTGCGCGAGCCCGACCCGAAGGAGGACGGATCCCACTGGCAGCTTCTGGTGCGCGTGCTCGAGCCCGGCGAGGACTTCGACCGCGTGGTCCGCGAGGGTGGCCGGCTCGAGGCTTCGGCCCACGGCCGCATGGAGCGCCTCCTGCGCTCAACCGGCGTAGCCGCCGGCCTGATCGTGAACGGCCACGCCCTGCGCCTCGTCTCGGCGCCCCGCGGCGAGAGCTCGGGCTGGCTCGACTTCCGCGTCGCGGACATGGTCCAGACCGCCGGCCGGCCGATCTCGACTGCGCTGCGCCTTCTGCTCGGGCAGGAGCGGCTCCTCGCCCTGCCGCGCGCCCAGCGCCTCGCCGCGCTGCTCGAGAACAGCCGCAAGTTCCAGAACGAAGTCAGCGAGCGCCTGGCGAGCCAGGTGCTGCACGCGCTCTACGAGTTCTTGCGCGGCTTCCAGGCCGCCCACGACGCCAGCCGCTCGAATGGCGCCGGCGAGCTGCTGCGCCGGCCGCTCTCCGAGCACCCCGACGATGTCTACCGCGCGCTCCTCACCGTCATCCTGCGGCTGGTCTTCCTGCTCTACGCCGAGGAGCGGGACATGCTGCCTGCGGACGAGACCTTCCTGCGTTTCTACTCGCTCGCGGGCCTCCACGAGCGGCTGCGCGAGGACGCCGCGCTCTTCCCGGACACGATGGATCAGCGCTTCGGCGCCTGGGCGCAGCTCCTGGTGCTCTTCCGCCTGATCCACGACGGCGCCGAGGCGGGCGACCTGCGTCTGCCAAAGCGCCACGGCGTGCTCTTCGATCCCGACCGCTTCCCGTTCCTCGAGGGCCGCGAGGAGGGAGGCGCGCGCCAGATTCATGAGCGCATCGAACCGCCGCTCGTGCCCGACGGCACGGTCTACCGCGCGCTCGAGAAGCTCCTGGTCCTCGACGGCGAGCGCCTCTCCTACCGCGCCCTCGACGTGGAGCAGATCGGCTCGGTCTACGAGACGATGATGGGCTTTGGGCTCCAGACTGCGACCGGTCGCTCGGTGGCGATCAAGGCCCAGAAGAAGCAGGGCGCGCCCACGGCGGTGGACCTCGACGCGCTGCTCGGCGAGGCCCCGGCCAAGCGCGTGAAGTGGCTCCAGGATCGCGCCGACCGCAAGCTCACGGACAAGGTGACGAAGGCGGTGAAGGAGGCCGCTACTCTCGAGGACCTGCACGCGGCGCTGCTCCCGGTGATCGACCAGGACGCCACGCCGGACCTCGTGCCGCAGGGCGCCATGGTGCTCCAACCGAGCGAGGAGCGCCGCCGCTCGGGCTCGCACTACACTCCGCGCGCGCTCACCGAGCCGATCGTGCGCACCACCCTCGAGCCAATTCTCGCGCGCCTGCGGGGAGGGGACGCCCGCCCGCCCCGGCCCGCGGAGCTGCTCGACCTCAAGATCTGCGACCCGGCCATGGGCTCGGGTGCGTTCCTGGTCGAGGCCTGCCGCCAGCTCGGCGACGCCCTGGTCGAGGCCTGGCACGCCTGGGACGAGCTGCCCGAGATCCCGGCCGACGAGGACGAGGTGATCTTCGCCCGCCGGCTGATCGCCCAGCGCTGCCTCTACGGCGTGGACCGCAACCCCGTGGCCGTGGACTTGGCCAAGGTCTCACTCTGGCTCGTGACCCTGGCCAAGGACCACGCGCTCACCTTCGTGGACCACGCGCTGCGGCACGGCGACTCGCTGGTCGGCCTCTCGCGCCGGCAGCTCGAGGCGTTCCACTGGAAGGTTGACGCACCCGGATTCGAGGAGGGGTTCGAGGCCATGCGGGTACGCGAGCACGTGACGAAGGTCGCCACGCTGCGCCGGCGCATCCGAGAGGCCGACGAGACCGTTTCCGACGGGGAGCGGCGCGACCTGTGGGACGAGGCGCGCTTCGAGTTGGGAAAGGTGCGGCTCTTCGGCGACCTCGCGCTGGCAGCCTACTTCGACGGATCGAAGGCAAAGGAACGGGAAGTTGAGCGGAACAAGTACGCCAACGTCGTCGCCAGCGGCGAGGCCGAGCACTACCGCAGCTGGCTCGAAGAACGCCGGCACGCCGACCCGCCGCTCGCGCCCTTCCACTGGGAGATCGAGTTCCCCGAGGTGTTCGAGAGGGAGAACCCGGGCTTCGATGCCTTCGTGGGCAATCCGCCATTCCTGGGAGGGCGGAACCTCACAGCCACCCAGGGCCAGGTCTACTCCAAGTGGCTGCTCGACCTGCACAAGGGCTCCAGCGGAGGAGCCGACCTGGTCGCCCACTTCTTCCGGCGCGCCTTCGACCTGCTGCGCGAGGACGGCGCGCTGGGCCTGATCGCCACCAACACCATCGGCCAGGGCGACACCCGCGCAACGGGCCTGCGATGGATCTGCGGGCACGGCGGCGAGATCTACCATGCCCGCAAGCGGGTGAAGTGGCCGGGGCTGGCGGCCGTGGTGGTCAGCGTGCTGCACGTGAAGAAGGGAGAGTTCCCGGGCAGGAAGCGTCTTGACGACCGCGAGGTCGAGGCGATCACGGCCTTCCTCTTCCACCGCGGCGGCCACGACGACCCGGCGCGACTCGCGGCCAACGCAGGGAAGAGCTTCCAGGGCAGTATCATTCTGGGAATGGGCTTCACCTTCGACGACACCGACAAGAAGGGCGTGGCCACGCCGCTCGACGAGATGCGTTGGCTCATCGCGGCGGACCCGAAGAACCAGGAGGTGATCTTCCCCTACATCGGCGGCGAGGAGGTGAACACCAGCCCCACGCACGCGCACCACCGCTACGTGATCAACTTCGGCGAACGGAGCGAGGAGGAGTGCCGCGAGCGCTGGCCGGAGCTGATGGCGATTGTCGAGGCGAAGGTGAAGCCGGAGCGTATCACGAAGGACGCGAAGAAGTACCCGCGCATGGTCCACGAGTGGTGGAAGTACTGGAACGCCCGTGCGGAACTCCAAGCCGCCATCGCGGGGTTGGAGCGGGTTTTGGTGATCAACTGCGGGGCAACGCCTCATGCCTCATTCGCGTTCCTTCCAGCCGGAATGGTTTTCGCAAACACCCTCGCGGTGTTCACCTATGGTACCCACGCCGCCTTCTGCGCCCTCCAGTCCCGCCCCCACGAGATCTGGGCGCGCTTCTTCGGCTCGTCGATGAAGGATGATCTCCGCTACACCCCCTCCGACTGCTTCGAGACCTTCCCCTTCCCCGAGGGCTGGGAGACCCACCCCGCCCTCGAAGCCGCCGGTCGGGCTTATTACAAGTTCCGCGCCGCACTCATGGTCCGCAACGACGAGGGTCTGACCAGGACCTACAACCGCTTCCACGACCCCGACGAGGGCGCCCCCGAGATCGTGAAGCTCCGCGAGTTGCACGCCGACATGGACCGCGTTGTCCTTGACGCCTACGGCTGGAGCGACCTCGCGACCGACTGCGAGTTCCTCCTCGACTACGAGATCGACGAGGAGACCTGGAGCCCACGCCGCAAGAAGCCCTGGCGCTACCGCTGGCCCGCCGAGACTCACGATGAAGTCCTCGCCCGTCTTCTCGAGCTGAACGCCGAGCGCGCCCGGGCCGAGACCCGCGCAGGCACCGCCGCGCCGAAAAAGTGCGGCCGCAAGCCGGCGGCCCCGCGCAAAGCCAAAGGGCCGCAGACGGGGGACCTATTCTCATGACGGCTAGTGCAGATCGCCGCAAGATGCCGGCCAAGGATCCTCCGATTCAGCCCTTGAACGTGTTCCTGATCAAGACGGGCACGAGGGACTACGAAGACGCTCTGGAAGAAGATGAAGTCGCGATCCTCACGAAGCACGCGCTGAAGCGAGCGCTCCCGTTCAAGGGCGCCTTGTTCCTCGCGCCCCAGCGGACGGCACCACCCCGATGGCTTACGTTCCTCGAAGGCGGCGCACAAAGCAATCTCCAGAAGCTATACAACGCGAGTACGAGCGCGATTCTGTTCATCCGCGCTTCAAGGCGGATCTTTGCCTTCACTTTCGGCTACGGGCGGAGCTTGCTGCGACCGACCGCGATCGAGCGCGCCTTCGGCCTTCGCGTGGTGCTCAACACGGTCGATGAGGCGGGGCTGCGCAGCGTCGACTCGAAGACCGTTCAGGAGTTGACGGTTCACACCCGCCGACAGACGAGCCGGGCATCCCCCCTCGCCGAGTTCGGCGTGGACAAGGAGGAGGACTTGCTCGGAGCAGTGGCCGGAGTGCCCCGTGACCCTGGATTCGCCCGGATGCTCTCCGGCGCCGATGCGCTGCAGCTCCGCGCTCCGATCGAGTTCGGCGCCCTCGGCGAGAAGTGCCGATCCATCCTGCGCGCCTACCGCAGCAAGGATTACAAGAAACGGGGCTTCGAGTTCGTGGATCACGTGCAGCGCGTGAGCGATCCCTCGGCCATCGAAGCGTTGGACGCTGATCTCACGACAGCGCTGCAAGCTCGCAGCTTCGATGGTATCCACATGGCTCCGCCCGAGATCATCGACTGGGCAAGCGTGGACGGGTTCAGCTTCGTCAAGGGCGCCGATCCGGAACCTGACCTGACGCTCGAATCGTTCTTCGAGCAGATCCGCAAGGCCGATGACGTCTCCGTGGAGCGGCTCAAGAAGCGGCAGAGAGTCTTCGTGCACTCCGCGAGTTCTGCCGAGGCGGTTCCAAAGTGGCCCGTGTACCGCACGCTCGTGGCGGAACGAGATTGGAAGGATCGACGATACGCTCTCTCGGGAGGCGATTGGTATGAGATCGAGAAGGAGTTCGTGGAGAGGATCAAGCGACGTGTCTCAAGCATTAGTGCGGCAGGCTTGAAGCTACCGAAGGCCAAGTCAGGGGAGAGAGAGGAAGACTACAACAAGCGTGTTACGCGATCCGGTATCTACTGCCTGGATCAGAAGTGTCCGCGTGTCGACGGCGACCCGATCGAACTGTGCGATCTCTACGTCAGCAGCGGACGACGGTTCGTACACGTGAAACGCTGGAAGGCTTCCTCGACTTTGAGCCACCTCTTCGCCCAAGGCCGCGTTTCTGCCGAGGCTCTTCTATCGGACGAGACGTTCCGCCACGAAGCGCGGAAGCTGCTCGGGAGCAAGGCATCCAGCCTGTCGAACCACATCCCCGCTGGCCGGCCGGATCCGACCAAGTATCAAGTCGTGTTCGGGATCATCAAAGGCGGGCAGGGCTGGAAGCGCTCGCTCCCATTCTTCAGCCAGTTGCATCTCGTTCGCTCAGCCGAGGCGCTTCGCCGACTGGGGTTCGAAGTCCGTCTGGAACGAATCGAGGTGGAGAAGTGAGGCTGCCCGCCGGCTTTCCTCAACTCGGACGAGCAAGTGAGAGGGCAAAGGTCCTCGCGCGCCTCGTCGAGCCCATCGCTGAGCGCGCGAAGGCCGAGACCGCTCCGACGCCGGAGCGACGAAAAAGCGTCGCAGGTCGTGGGCGGTCCCGCGTAGGAAACGAAGGATCATCATGTACCTATCTCGTCTAACTCTGCGCAACTTCCGTCAGTTCGGCGACGGCGACGACCAACTGGAGATCGCGCTCAGCAGTGGCGTGACCGCCCTGGTCGGGCGCAACGATACTGGGAAGTCGGCGGTGATCGATGCCATCAGGTACGCCCTCCTGACGCGCGACCAGAACTACATCCGGGTTCAGCCCGAAGACTTCCACATCGACGCGTCTGGCACGCAGGCCGATGAGATCTTCATTCGGTGCCAGCTGAGCAATTTCGCCGACGATGAGAAGGGGGCCTTCGCCGAGTACCTCTCCTACGATGGCGCCGACGTTACCCTTATCGTCAACTGGGCCGCGAGAAGGCGGAGCCAGTCACCGAGCGCTCGTCGGTGGGTAGACGTGTCGGTCCGCAGCGGCGTGGACGGCGCCGGGCCAACCTTCGAAGCGTCGGTGCGCGAGCTCCTGTCGATTGCCTACCTTCGGCCGCTCCGCGACGCGGATCGCGAGATGTCGTCTGGGCGCGGATCTCGGCTCTCTCAGATCTTGGCGAGCGTCCCAGAAATCAGGAAGGGCGAAGCCTTCGTCGAGGCCGCCCTGCCGAGCGATCCGGACGCCGTGGGCAAGCTGAGCCTCCTGGGCTTGGCGGACTATCTCCGCCACAGCGTGAAGAACCACGAGGGGGTGAGCGGAGCCGAGAACGCGATCAACAGCCAGTATCTGTCGTCCCTCTCTCTCAGGGGGGATAGCCTGCGCGGTAGGATCGACCTCACGGAAGGCGGAAGCGACGCGATGCGCCTTCGTCAGTTATTGGAGCGGCTCGAACTCGGGCTGATCGAGGCATCGACAACCACGGCGCGCGGGTACTACGGCCTCGGGTCGAACAACATCCTCTACATGGCTTGCGAGTTGCTCCTGCTGGGGCGTGATCCGGATGTGTTTCCCCTCCTTCTCATCGAGGAGCCGGAAGCCCACCTCCACCCCCAACGACAACTTCGCCTGATGGACTTCTTATCGCGGGCGGCCGCCGGAAAGGTCAAGGAGTCCCCGCGCGCGGTCCAGGTCATCCTGTCCACTCACAGCCCGAACCTGGCATCGACCATCCCGCTCGAGAATCTCGTCATCTTGGACGGCGGGCGCGCCCATCCCCTCGCTGCAGGCCAGACCAAGCTGGGCACCAGCGACTACCGGTTCCTGGAGCGCTTCCTCGACGTCACGAAGGCCAACCTCTTCTTCGCCCACGGCGTCATCGTCGTCGAGGGAGATGCCGAGGCTCTGTTGATCCCGACGCTGGCCCGGCTCCTCGGCACTGACCTGACGGAGCATGGGGTCTCCGTCGTCAACGTCGGCGGGACGGGGCTCCGACGCTTTAGCAGGATCTTCCAGCGGTCCGATGACGCTTCGCCGGCAGTCTCCGTTCCTGTTGCCTGCGTGGCGGACATGGACGTGATGCCAGATTGCGCTCCGGTCATTCTCGGCCTGGTCACCGGAGACGACGACCAGAAGTGGACGAGTTCAACACGACGCTGGAAAGCACAGCGCGACTTCGGAGACGAGGAGAATCCACCTGAGCAGGCGCTGAATGAGCGGCGAGAGCATCTACGCGCCTCGGACGGACAGTCCGTACGCACTTTCGTCGCGGACCACTGGACGCTGGAGTACGACCTCGCGTTCTGCGGTCTCGCCGAAGAGGTGTACGTCGCTGCCAGCCTGGCGAGGAACGACGGCGCGATCAACGAGGGGAACCAGACCGCCGAAGGTGTCGAAGCGACCGCCAAGGCCGAATTCATAGAGATGGAGGAGTCGGCTGGTGACGACCGGGCGGCGCTGTGCAGCGAGATCTACAAGGTGTTCCACTCCGGCGGCGCGTCGAAGGCGATCGCCGCCCAATACCTCGCCAATGCCCTCGCCGCCGTAGGGGAGAAGGACGACTTCGACCCAGCAGCGTTCGCGGACAAGCTGCCGCGCTACATCGTCGAGTCCATCGCTCACGTGCGCGGAGCCGACGAAGCGACGGGGCCGGCGGTCAAAGCGAGCGCTCCGG
>Ga0214472_10005818_pt1 | contig 12965 bp, 12 predicted proteins | sample RVTome_6_FD_207662 | JGI IMG/M metagenome (GOLD analysis project Ga0214472, IMG submission 207662) | Soil microbial communities from uranium-contaminated site in the Upper Colorado River Basin, Wyoming, United States - RVT140D175 | ecosystem: Environmental > Terrestrial > Soil > Contaminated >... | reverse complement strand
CCGACGGCACTGCGCAGGTGGCCATCATCCGTGCGAACGGAGGCGGCAAGACCTCCATGACACTGACACTTGCAAAAAGCGGAGAAACCCGGCGTTGTTCGGCCCTCGACGTCGCAGCGACGTCTCGAGAGGTGGCAGAACCGAGTGGCAACGGCCCGGAAACCCGCGCCATTACTGAGGGTTGTACGGCCTGCAAAGCCGTGTACATCGGTTCGATTCTGGTTCGCGCCTCCAAATGAATCAAATACTTAGACCCGCTTCGGCGGGTTTTTGTTTATGCAAGAGTGGTGTTCTGCCACTCGTGTTGCGTGGCAAAACGCCACTCGTCCACGGCCAATTGGCCTTCGCCGCATCGTGCTGATCGCCATGCTGGGCGAAGTCCAGGGCGTGACCGAAGAAAGTAGCCGAGGCGATTGCGAAGGAGATGAGTGATGGCAAAGCGCATCGTTGAAGGCATCGAGGTCGAAATGGGCTCCGGCAACGTTTTTGCCGACCTGGGCCTGCCCGACGCCGAAAAGCTCAAGATCAAGTCCGGCCTGGTGATCGAGATCACCCGGGCCGTGCGCAAGCTCGGCCTCACGCAGGAAGAAGCCGGCCGCCGCATGGGCATCCCGCAGCCGAAGGTGTCGGCACTGCTGCGCGGCGACTTCGCCAACCTGTCCGAGCGCAAGCTGATGGATTGCCTGAACCGGCTCGGGTACGACATCGAGATTAAGGTGAAGCCGGCGGCCGAGCCGGTGGGACACCTGACGCTCGCCATCGTTTGACGGACGTACGCGCCAGGCCGGCGCATCCTGCAATGCGTCGACTCGATCACTCCGCCATTTGCATCACGCAGGTTGATACCGTGCGCCGTGCCGGCACGCAGCTTGCCTTCGTACTGCCGGCATTCGACCGGATCACGCCGTGGCGTGACCTGCCGTCATGACCCCCCGCCTCGTCACCACCTCCATCCCGCCAGAAGCAGCGGGTGCGGCATGAAGACGTTGTTCCTCGTGCGCCACGCCAAGTCGAGCTGGGACGATCCTGCGTTGCCCGACCACGACCGGCCATTGTCCGATCGGGGCAAGCGCGACGCCGCCAAGATGGGCAAGCGACTGGCGAAGCGCGATGTGAAGCCCGACCTGATCCTGTCGAGTCCGGCGGTACGCGCACTCGCAACGGCAGAACTCATCGCCACCAGCCTCGGGTGCAAGCGCAAGGACGTCGCGGTGAACGCTCGGCTCTATTCCAGTGACGCGGATGACCTGCTCGATGTCATTCAGCAGCTTGGCGGCAAGCTCAAACGCGTGATGCTGGTCGGTCACAACCCCGAGTTGACCGAGCTCGTCCATCGCCTTGCGAATGATATTACTCACATGCCGACATGTGCGGTCGCGGAGCTTAGGTTCAATGCGAGTATCAATAGGAAACGATCCGGGAGAAGTCGAAGTCTGTCGTCATCCAACAGTCTGCCTGTTCTCGGGCCACTCCGGTGGAGGCCGAATCGGGCCCGGGATTACAATCGGATCGTCGCTATTCGGAGGGTGCCAGCGCATGGTCGAGCCGACATCGGGGCTTCAGCAAGGCGGCGGACGACCCGATCCGTCGACGGCCGACTACGCGCGCACGTACCGGGCATTGCGCACCCTGAGCGCCGGCAACCGCACGCTCGCACGCGCCGCCGACGAACCGGGCCTGCTCGCCGACATGTGCCGCGCGATCGTCGATCAGGGTGGCTACCGCATGGCCTGGATCGGTTACGCTGACCATGACCAGCGCAAGACGATCCGGCCGCTGGCCCGGGCCGGAGACGAAGGCCTGATGCAGGCCTTCGAGCTCTCCTGGGACGCGGGGGTCGAGCAGCCGACGGCCCGCGCCATCCGCGGGCGCAAAGCGCAGATGGGAAAACTGATGCCGCACGCGCACGCGCCCGACCAATCCGGCGCGGTAGGGACCGCGCCGGGCGTGCTGTCGGTGTGCGCCTTCCCCTTGATCGTCGAAGGCGGGGTGGTCGGCGGCCTCAGCATCGTGGCGAGCGAGCCCGATGCCTTCGGCGAAGAGGAGCTCAACGTGCTCTCCGAGCTCGCCGAGGACATCGCCTTCGGCATCGGTGCCTTACGCAGCCGAGCGCGCGAACGGGAGGCCGAGGCCACCATCCGGCACATGGCCCTGCATGACGGCCTCACGGGCCTGCCCAACCGAGCCCTGTTCCAGAAGCGTCTGGAAGAGCGCATCGCCGCCGGCCGACGGCCTCTGCGCTCCTTCGCGGTGGTCATTCTCGCCGTCGGCGGCTTCCACGAGGTGAACGACATTCTCGGCCCCCGTCGGGCCAACGAGCTCGTGCTGCAGGTCGCCCGCAAGTTGGAATCGCTGGTCGAGGCCGGCGACCTGCTGGCGCGGGTCGGCGACGACGAGTTCGCCCTGCTGTGGGCCGACACCGGCGCCGAAGAGGCGGCGCAGAAAGCCACCGCGCTGCTCGCATCGTTCGACGCCCCCCTCACGCTGTCCGACCTCGCGGTAGACGTGCGCCCGCGCATCGGCATCTCGCTCTTTCCCGGCCACGGCTCCGAGGCCGACGCGTTGGTGCGACGCGCCGCCGTCGCCGCGCGCGAAGCCAAGGGCAAGACCGCCAATTTCGCCATCTTCAGCGGCCATCTGGATCGCGACTGCGCGCAGCATCTGTCGCTCATCGCCGAACTGCACCGGGCGATCGCCCGCGACGAGCTGCGCCTGTACTGCCAGCCTCAGTTGCGCATCGCGTCCGGCGAGCTGTGCGGTGCCGAGGCGCTGGTGCGGTGGGCGCATCCCGAGCGTGGCCTCGTGGGGCCCGACGACTTCATCAAACTGGCGGAAAGCGCCGGCCTCATCACCCCGCTCACCTACTGGGTGCTGGGGGCGGTGTTTCAGCAGGCCTACGCCTGGCAGGCCGAGGGGCGCGTGCTGCCGCTGGCGGTGAACCTGTCGGTGCGCGATCTCGTCGACCCGCGCCTGGTGGAGCGCATCCGTGGACTCTTCGTCACCTGGGGCGTGGACCCGGCCAACCTCGCCTTCGAGCTCACCGAGAGCGCCCTCATGGAAGATCCGGCCGGGGTGCTGGAAACCTTGAACCGGTTGAAGGCCCTCGGGGTCGAGCTCGCGATCGACGATTTCGGCACCGGCTTTTCCGGCCTCGGCTACCTGCAACGCCTGCCCGCCGACGTGATCAAGATCGACCAGTCCTTCGTCGCCCGCATGATCGACGATCCGGGCTCGGACACCATCGTGCGCTCCACCATCGAGCTCGCCCACAACCTCGGCATGCGGGTGGTCGCCGAGGGGGTCGAAAACCGCGCCATCTGGGAACGCCTTGGCGTCCTGGGCTGCGACATCGCCCAGGGTTACTTCATCAGCGAGCCGTTTCCGGCCGAAGCCTTCGCCACCTGGCAGCCACCGCAGGGGCTCACCAAGCTCGCCGCGCGCTGATACGACCCTGCGGGCGCCCGTGCTCACTGGGGCGCCCCCGCGGTCCCGCCAAGCGGGACGTGAGCGCCCCTTGGAACGGCCCGGCGGCGCGCTCAGGGCGCCGCGCGCTCGCCGGGCTCGGCGTCGACCTGTACGACACCCTCTTCCACCCGCACCGGAAACACCGCCACCGGTTCATAGGCCGGCGGCGTGAGCGCGGCGCCGGTTACCAGCGAGAAGCGCGCGCCGTGACGCGGGCAGATCACCTCTTCGCCTTCCACCACGCCCCAGGACAGCGCCTCGGCCTCGTGGCTGCACAGGTCCTCGATGGCGTGGTAGCGCCCCCCACGTTGAACACGGCGATGAAGCGCCCGTCGTCGCAATCGACCACGCGGACGTCGCCCGCGGATTGGACCTGTCGGCCGCAAGCGCCACGAGCCCCTCGTCCCGTTGGGACTTGAGGGCCACGCGTCCATCTGCACGCACGACATACAGACCGCGGTTGCTGGCGACGATGGCACCATCGCGGCCCGGTGCCAGCGCGCTGATCCGCCCGAGGTCGACCGCGGCGGGAGCCGTAGCGGGCAGCATGAGGGCGGCAAGGGCAACACCGCGCGCGAAACGACTTATGGTGTCCATGACGTTTTCACCATCGTATCCATAGAAAATCTTCCCGCTTACTCCTGTCGCGGGGGCACCATCCGCTTCTGCGCGGGCAACGCTGTCGCCGCGGAAACGGGGAAGGAGGGTGGCGAATCCGTGTCGAGCTTGCGCACGACCAGCGTCAGTCCGTCGACCCCGCTGACGCACGCACGGTCGCCGACGCTCAAATCGGCCTCCGAACAAGTGACCTCCCAAATCTCGCTTTCCAGCCGGACGTAGGGAATGCCGTTGTGCAGCGCGACGACCGGGCCCGTGCACCCGACCAGGGCCTCCGGGCCCGTGATGGCGGGCCGCCGCATTGCCTTCATCGCGAAAAAATAGACGCCCCCCGACACGCTCAGAACCGCAAGGTAGATCGGGCCGGCCACGCCTGGCGGCACGAGCCAGAAAAGCGGTAAGGCCAGCACCGGCATGAACAACAAGAAATGACACATGGCTATGTAGGGCGTGCGGTCTGTCCGAAGTCCGAGCGGGGCGGGGCAAAGCTCAGAGCTTGTGAATAAACCTGCTGCGCGGATCGATTGCTGCGTTACTCACTCGCTCACTCCTCGCCTATCTATCTGATATGTCTCGTCGTTCGCTCGTTCGCGCCTTGCACTCACCCCGCTCGCGACGGTTTCTTTCACAAGCTCTCAGCTCTGGAGGTCCCGGCGCTTGCGCTCGAACTCCTCCTTGTCGATTTCACCCCGGGCGTAGCTCGCCTTGAGGATGTCGAGCGGCGTCTGCTGCGACCCGCCGTCCGAACCGCCACTGCGGCGGCCAAGGTTCCAGGCGACGACAACCACGGCGACAATGACCACGATCCACAACAGCCCCATGCCGAGCATGCCGATTCCCATCCCGCCCCAAGCGGAGTGAAATCCATCCCAGTTCCACATCGCTGACCCTCCTTGCGCATCGGCGATCCTCTCGCCCGCGCTCGGCAGCGGCCGCGACGCCATCTCGCTTCGGGAACGGGCCGCGGCCGCGCGTTCCCACCGCTCAGAACATCATCCAGACGTAGGCGAACACCGAATTATTGTCTGCGGCATCGCGGCCCGCGCCGTTGTAGTTGTGACTTGCGCCCTTGAACTAAGTGTAGGCCGTGTAGCGCAAGCCCAGCTTCACGTTCTGGCGGTTCTCCAATGGCAGCCAGTTGGCCTCGACGATCCAGCCCCGCGTATCCGGACTAGCCGTGGCGCACGGCTGGCCCGTTTGCCGCGCGACACGGGCAATCGCGAAGGCCGGTACCGATGGCAGGAGCAGTGCGGCGAAGCAGGCCACGACAAGACCGCGGAGCGGATTCAACTGGGCCGGCGGCGGGCGGCCGCCGGCGGCGGTGACGATGGTACTTCGTCGCCGGCGGCTACGGCGCCTACCGCAGGGACGTGATGCACAACGACTTGGCCGTCGTCGGACCGGCCGGCGACCCGGCCGCGATCCACGGCGCCGCCGACACCGCCGACGCCTTCCGGCGCATCGCGGCCACGGGGGCCACCTTCATCTCGCGCGGCGACGAGAGCGGCACCAACGCCGCAGAGCTGCGCTTCTGGAAGGCGGCCGACGTCGAGGCGGCGGGCCAGCCCTGGTACAAGGAGGCGGGCAGCGGCATGGGCCCGACCCTCAACATGGCCGCCGGCATCGAGGCCTACACCCTCTCGGACCGCGGCACCTGGGCGAACTTCAAGAACCGCGGCGACCTGCGCATCCTCTACGCCGGCGACCCCAAGCTCTTCAATCCCTACGGCGTGATCCTGATCAATCCCGCCAAGTATCCGCACGTCAAGAAGGCCGCCGCCGGGCGCTTCATCGACTGGATCACCTCCGACGCCGGCCAGCAGGCGATCGCCTCCTACAAGCTGGGCGGCGAGCAGCTGCTGTTCCCCGATAGCCGACCATGACGAAAGGCGGCGCCAACGCCGCTCAGGCGCGCGCCTTGCGCCCGCCCGCGCGGGCGGCGGCGTCCTTCTCCTGCGGCGGGCCCCCGCCGGCGGTTTCGGCCGCCGCAGGCATGGGAAAGCTGCGCCGCTCGTCGGGCGCCAGCACTTCCGGCTTGCCGAACACATAGAGCTTGACCGGTTGCGGCCAACCGGCGTGCGCATGCAGGGTGAGTTCCCTGGGCGTCACCCCGACGCTGATCCAGTGGCCGCGATAGCGCACCCGCAGCCGCACCGAACACAGGCGCTCGGCCAGCACCGGGGCGAAGTGCAGGGCGTCGTCGTAGACCTCCATCCCGGTGAAGCAGCGCTGCACGAGGTCCACCGTACCGGCCATGGCGCCCAGATGGATGCCCTCTGCGGTGGTGCCGCCCTGGATGTCGCCGATGTCGGCGGAGAGCGCCGTGGTGAAGAGCTTCCAGGCTTCCTCCGGATGGCTCCTGGCCATCGCCCATGAGTGCACCACGTAGGACAGGGTGGAGCCGTGGCTGGTGCGGGCGAGGTAGTAGTCGAGGTTGCGCTGCCAGTCCTGGGCGTCGAAGTCGTAGCCCAGGCGTCCGAGCAACTCGCCCAGTCGCGGCGGGCTGAAGAGGTAGAACAGCATCAGCACGTCGGCCTGCTTCGACGCCTTGTAGTTGTTGGCGCTGTCGCCCTCGGCCTCGAGGATGCGGTCCAGGCGCTGGATGTTGGGATAGCGTCGGCGGTAGTCTTCCCAGTCGAATTCCTTCAACTGCTCGTAGCCCTGGAACTGGCTGATCACCTGGCCGCCGTCGTCGACGGGGTGGAAACAAACCTTCATGCGCCGGCTCATGTGTTCCCAGCGCGCCCGCTCGTCGGCATCGACGCCGAGCCTTTCGGTGAGCTCGGCGCGGGCGTCGTCGTCCATCTGCGCGAGCAGGGTGCCGCAGGTCGCCATCAGCCAGGCGACCAGCACGTTGGTGTAGGCGTTGTTGTGGATCCCCGGCTGCTCGGCGCCCGGATAGGCGTCGTGGTATTCGTCGGGCCCCATCAGGTGGCAGAGCTCGAAGCGGTCTTCGGCGGTCGAATAGGTCGCCAGCGACTCGAAGAAGCGCGCCGTCTCGAGCAGCAGCTCGGCACCGCGCACCTCGAGGAAGGACCGTGCGCCGGTGGCCTGGTAGTAGTGCCAGACGTTGAGGCAGATCGCCAGGCCGACATGGCGCTGCAGGTGAGTGTGGTCGGCGAGCCAGCGACCCGAACGCGGGTTGAGGTGCATCTGCTGTGTTTCCTCGCGGCCGTCCGAGCCCGACTGCCACGGGAACATCGCGCCGCGGTGGCCGGCGTCGCGGGCCATGCGCCGCGCCGTGGACAGCCGATGGTGGCGGTAGCCGAGGAGCGCGGTGGAGATGTCGGGCAGGCGGAAGTTGAGGAACGGCAGGATGAAGAGCTCGTCCCAGAACACGTGGCCGCGGTAGGCCTCGCCGTGCCAGCCGCGCGCGGGCACGCCGATGTCGGCCTCGATCGAGTTGGGCGACACCGTCTGCAGCAGGTGGAAGATGTGCAGCCGGGTGACGAGCTGGGTCTCGGCGTCGTTGTTGACCTCGATGTCGCAGCGCGCCCATAGGTGGGCCCAGGCCATGGCATGGCGCTCGAGCAGGACGGCGAAGCGCTCGGCGCAGTCGACCGCGTCCACCGCGGCGAGTCCCGGCTCGGAGATGGCGCGGTCGCGCGCCGTGTAGAGGGAGACGATCTTCTCGATCGAGAGCGGCGCGTGCTGGCGCGCGGTGAGGCGGAAGGTCTGGAACACCGCGCCGGTAGCGGTGCCGGTCTGGGGGGTCAGCGCCACGGGCTCGTCGCCGTCGTAGGCGAGCGTGCGCGCGGCCTGGCCGATGCGCAGCTTCGCCTGGTTGAACTCGGTGACGAGCAGGCACAGTTCGGCACCCGAGCGCTCGCCGGCCTCGGCGCGGGCCTCGAGTACGTTGAGGTGGGAGTTGGCGAGGTCGCGGTAGCGGCGCACGCCACCGTTGATCACCCGTCCGTCGAGGGAGGTGTCGATCTCCACGGTGCCCGACCAGTCCTGCGCGGTGAGCGTCATCTGCTGCGCGGCCAGGTGCATCTGGGCCATGCTGACGAAGCGGGAGAGCTCGAGCGTGGAGGTGCGGCCGCGCCGATCGCGGAAGCGGATCCGCCACTCGAGCAGTCCGCGCTTCAGTTCGAGCGCCTGGCGAAAGTCGAGCAGCTCCACCGTGCGCAGGTTGAACCACTCGCCGCCGTCCTCGTCGACCACACGAAAGCGCAGTCGCAGCCAGTTGGGCAGGTTCACCAGGTCTTCATTGAGGATCTCGCGCCCGGCCACGGGCGTGCCCAGGCGGTTGTAGCCGCCGGCGAGGTAGGTGCCCGGGTAGTTTTCTTCGTCGGCCTCGACATGGGCGAAGGCGCCGCGGCTGCAGAAGAACCCGTTGCCCAGGGTGCACAAGGCCTCGCGCATGCCCTGGGCCTTGGCGTCGTAGTTGTCGTAGACCAGGATCGATTCGGCCATTCAGCTGCTCTCCTCGCGCACGGGGGGTGGGGCGCTCGCTTCAGGGCGCCGCGGCCAGGCGCGCGAGCAGGGCGAGCACCGCGTCGGGGTCGTCGACGCGGAAATCGGCGGCGCTCTCGCGCGCCTCGTCGGCACCGGCGACGACGACGCCCAGGCCGCGGCCGTGCAGGGCGCGGAAGGCATCCTCGTCGGTGACGTCGTCGCCGAAGAAGATCGGGAGGTACCCGGCGTCGCCGAGGCCGAGGGTCTCGAGCAGCGCGAGCACGCAGCGGCCCTTGTCCCAGTCGATCGCGGGTTGGAAGTCGAACACCTTCTTGCCCGGCTTCTCGCGGATGTCCTGGACTGCAGCCAGGGCCTGGTCCAGGCCGTCGCGAAAGCGCGGATAGTCGGCCGTGGTCACCTGACGGTAGTGGGCGGCGATCGAATAGCGCTTGCGCTCGATGAGCGCGCCGGGGATGTCGCCGACGCGAGTGCGCAGCTCGGCCTCGAGGACGTCGAGCGGCGCCGCGAAATCGGCGCTGCCGGCCAGGTGGAGCTCGCCACGGCCGGGGACGAAGATGTCGAAGCCGTGACTGCCCGCGTAGACCAGGCCGTCGATGCCGACCAGGGCGGTGACGTCGGCGCGGTCGCGGCCGGAGATCACCGCCGTGGGCAGCGTCCTTGCCACGCGCGCGACGGTCGCCCGCGCCGCATCGGAGAGGATGGCGAGCTCGGGACGGGCGACGATGGGCGTGAGCGTGCCGTCGTAGTCGAGGAAGAGGGCGGGCGTGCGCCCCGCGAGCCGCCGGCGCAAGGCGTCGAACCGCTCGAGCGCCGAGGGGAGGGTGGCCACCGGGCGCGGGCTCGGTGTCGGCGCAGGGTTCGGCTGTTCACTCAAGGGGAAAGGCTCCCAGGTCGTTCACTACGAGGTCGGCGCCGGCCTCGGCCAGCGCTTGTCGGCCGGCGCCCCGATCGACGCCCACCACCAGGGCGAAGCCGCCGGCACGGCCAGCCGCGACCCCCGCGACCGCGTCCTCGAACACCGCGGCCTCGCCCGGCCTCGCCCCCACGGCGGCGGCCGCGCGCACGAAGGTGTCGGGCGCGGGCTTGCCGCGCAGCCCTTCGTCGGCCGCAACCTGGCCGTCGACGACCGCGTCGAACAGGCCGTCGAGGCCGGCGCGGGCCAGCACCGGGCGGGCGTTACGCGAGGAGGAGTTGATCGCGGTGCGTACGCCGCGCGCGCGCAGGGCGCGCACCAGGCGCACCGAGGATTCGAAGACCTCGACGCCGTGTTCGCGCAGGGCGTGCGCGAAGGCGAGGTTCTTGCGATTGCCCAGGCCGCAGATGGTCTCGGCGTCGGGGGCGTCGTCGGGCGTGCCCCGCGGCAGGTCGATGCCGCGCGAGCGCAGGAACCGCGCCACGCCGTCGTAGCGCGGTAGGCCATCGACATAGCGCAGATAGTCATCGGTCTCGAACGGAACGAACGGGGCGCCGTCGCGGACGGCGCGGGTGCGCAGGTAGTCGTTGAAGAGCTGCGTCCACGCCTGGGCGTGGACGCGGGCGGTGCGGGTGATGACACCGTCGAGGTCGAAGACCACGGCCTTCAACCCGAGGCGGGCGAGGTCGGGCAGCGGCTGCGCGTCGTTCCCCGTGCCGGGGGCGGGCGACGCGTGGCCGTGCGGCGGCACGGAGCGGCTGTCAGGCATCTCGGTCCCGATCGATCCAAGAGGGGCGGGTGTGCGCAAGCTTCGTCCTGAAGCATAGCAAAGCTGCGCGGGGTGGGCGGCGAAGGGCGCGAGTGCGATTCTCAAGGGCGGCGGGGAAGCGTAGCATGGGCCGTCCGACGCGATGCCCCGATCCGGGGCGGAGAGACGGACATGCCAACAACGACAACAAGTGACGCGCTCGTGCTGGGCGCGGTCCTCGCCGGGCAGGCGTTGGCGCAGGAGCGCTCGTCGGAGGACGAGTTCCACCTCGGCGGCGCGATCCGATACAACTACGCGCGCCTCCATTTCGGGCCGACCAAGGGCGAGGGCGATGCGGACCTCGAGCTGCTCCGGCTCGATGCCCGCGGCCGGCGCGGGCCGCTCTTCTTCTCCGCGCAATACCGCTGGTACCAGGACTTCGACGCGGTGCACCACGCCTGGATGGGCTGCCGCACGGACGAGGACCGCGACGTGCGCGCGGGCGTGGTCAAGGTGCCGTTCGGGCTGCTGCCCTTCGCCTCGCACAGCTTCTGGTTCGGTTCGGGCTACTACCTGGGCCTCGAGGACGACTACGACCTCGGCGTGGTGTGGCGCGACGCCCGCGGCGCCCGGCGCTGGGATGCGGGGCTGTTCTTCGGCGACGAGTACGGCACCGGCGCGCGCTTCGACCGCTATTCCTTCGACGTCGCCACCACCCCGCAGCCCACCCGTTCCGCGAACGCGAGCGGCTGAACGTGCGCTACGTGCGCGACGTGCAACCGAGTGCCGGGTGGGGCGCCGAGCTGGGGGCGTCCGCCTTCGTCGGACGCATCGAGAACCGTGCCGCCGGCGGCCGTGACGACCACTGGGGGTTCGCCGCCCACGGCGCATTCACGCGCGACCCGCTGTCGCTGCAGCTCGAGTGGGCGCACTACGACTATGAGGTGCCGGGCGAGCGCGTGGCGCTGATCCATCAGCCGGAAGAAGGCATTGGACTGCTCGGACTTGAGGGTGAGATAGCCCAATTCATCGATCAACAGCGGCTGGAAGCGGGCGAGTTGCGCGAGCAGTTTCGGCGTCGAACGATCGGCGAGCGAGGCATAGAGTTCGTCGAGCAAGACCTGGGCGTTGTAGAAGCGAGCGGCGTGACCGTTGAGGCACGTCTCGCGCAAGAGGGCCAGCGCAATGCCGGTCTTGCCGGTCCCCGGCGGGCCAATGAGCACGATGTTCTCGTTGCGGCGCAGGAAGTCGAGCCCGGCCAAGGCGCGGATCTGGGCCCGATCGACTCCGGGCTGGCGATCGAAGGGGAAGGAATCGAGCGTCCAGCGCCAAGGCAGCTTCGCCTGAGTCAGTCGGTATGCCAGGCTCCTCTCGCGGCGCTGCGCTTCTTCGGCCGCCAGCAAGCGCCCGATGACTTCTGCCGGCGGCGCGCCTTCGCGCTCGGCCCGCGCGAGCTCGGCGTCGAGCGCGGCGGCCATGCCGCGCAGTCGCAACTGGGTAAGCTGTTGGTGGAGCTGCTCACGCATCGTCGTCGCGCGCGTTCAACGCAAAGAAGTTGCCGGCGACCCGTTGCAGGATGAGTTTCTCCAGCCGCCCCAGGTCGTACAGCCCGTAATGCGCCGCCTGGTGCACGGCGGCCAGGACGGGTTCCCTGGGATAGGTGCGCTGGAGCTCCAGCAGGCGTCGCAAGGCGCGCGGAGCGCGGCCGTGACCGCGTTGCTTGAGGGCGCGCGCATAGGCCTCGAGTTCGGGACTGTCGGGACGCAGTTGCGCCTCGATGGCCGGCGTGCGGCTCGCGCGCGTGGGGGTGGGATGGTGCGCGGGATCGGTGCGGCGTGCATCGCGCTGGCCGATCAGCCGCGGATGGGTCGCCACCACGCCATGGCGATGATGGATCTCGACCCGGGTCGGATATTTGTAGACCGTCACGGTCTGCCCGACCAGACGTTCCGGGATGGAGTAGCGATTCGCGTCGAGCGACACATATCCGGAGAGGTCCACCACCCGCTCGCAGAGCTCATAGACCGGCGGCAACACCGACGGCAGCGCCTGCAAGTACGGCTGCTCGAGCACATAGGCGGTCTCGGGCGACATCCCCAGCGCGCGCTTGGGCCGCGCGTTGGCCACCTCCCGGCACCAGGCGAGCGCCTGGCGGTTCAGATCCTCGAAGTCGGTGAAGCGGCGAAGCGCAGATCGAGGCGGTGCAGATCGACTTCGGGGGTCTGGGGGGGGGGGCGGGGTGTCCATGGCCGAAACCCTACCCAGCCGCGCTGCGAATGGCGATCACGTCCTCTCTTTGCAAGATCACCCGGATGGCGCGTAAGGGGTTGAAACCGCAGTGATTCGAACCATCCACGCGTCCATCTTTGCAAGATCGTCACGCGTCACGCGGCTCAGCCGGTAAATCCCTAAGGGCACGGACGTTTCACGCGTCGACACGTCCATCTTTGCAAGCACGCGTGCCGCCCGCCTGGCGTCGCGCGCCTGCTGCTGGCGGCGGTTACGGTCGCTGTACTGCGGATGCGAACGCCGGTACTCGCGCCAGTAATCCGGATGCTGTGCGGCCCACGCCGCCTGCGCCCGCCCCTGATTCTCTCGGTACTCGGGATCGCTCTGCCGCCGCGCCAGCTGCCAACGACGCCGCCGTTCACGCTGGCACGCCGCACTCGCGCAGTAAGCTTGCCGGGGGGTTTGCGGCCGGGGATGGAATGACTTGCCGCAGCCAGCGCACTGTTTGCTCTGCATGGACGGACCTCTGCGGAGGGAACCCTCCCGTGAGGTCCGTCCATGCAGAGCAAACAG
>Ga0214472_10005817_pt1 | contig 12968 bp, 15 predicted proteins | sample RVTome_6_FD_207662 | JGI IMG/M metagenome (GOLD analysis project Ga0214472, IMG submission 207662) | Soil microbial communities from uranium-contaminated site in the Upper Colorado River Basin, Wyoming, United States - RVT140D175 | ecosystem: Environmental > Terrestrial > Soil > Contaminated >... | reverse complement strand
AAACGCACGGCTCAGGGATTGTGACCTATACGCTCACGGGCGTTCAGAGACGCAATCATTGATTGATGATCGAGCGTTCCGAGTATCAGGTTCATCCCGTGGTTGTCGAGTTAGGCGTCAAGCTCACCGACTCCCCTCCCTTAATCGTTGAAGAATCTTTTCTAAGCAGCAGAAAAGAGAGAAAAGGGGACAGATTTATTTTTGAGCGGGCGCCATGCAACGATCTCACCTAACAAGGGCTCGGAGCTGACGGCCCACAGCATAGGTTTTTTGGCAGTTCCTGAGTTTGTCTCCTGTGGGCCGCAGCTCAAGCCGGGCGTTCGGCCGTGTCTACACATCTCGCGAAGGAGGGCATTGCATGCCTGAACAGGTATCTTCAGGGCTCTCAATTGGTGAAGCCATCGTCACCAATCTCTTGGAAGCGGTGCGATCGCAGATCCCTGACCTCCATGGCCAGTCCTGGGAAGAGTTCACAAGCACCATTCGCGCCCATGCGGCAACGCTTGCTCAGCAGAACGCCGCCCGTGTGATAGACAATCCGAGTCAGCAGTGGCTGATGGTATCCTCTTTGCTCCTGGCGACCTATCGGGAGCTCCAGCCCGTTGTCGGCGATGTGCAAGAGGTGCTCGCGATTCTCCGTAGCGCTATGGCAGCACCCATCCAGGCACGCATTACCACGCATCTGGAGGAGCGATTTGGGATTTCGCAGGATGCGCCCGCGGACGCGTTTTCCCTGATTGCGGAGAACTTCAAGAGGCGGGGGGAAGAGCGCTTTGGCAAGGCCTTCACCTATGTCCAGGACGTGCAGGATGGAACGCGCAGTTTTATCAACATTGAGAAGTGTTTCTTCAACGACTTCTTTCGCGCCAATGGTGCGCCCGAGGTGACACCGATTTTTTGTGCCATGGACTACCTCTGGGCCGAGGAACTGGAGCAGCCTCATTACGGTGTGCGTTTCGATCGCCCAACCACGCTTGCGCAAGGCGATGATAGGTGCCGGTTTCAGTTCACCAAGAGCGCCTCGCAACGGTAAGCCACAGGGCCGAACAAGCCACTGGAGCGGACGGCCCACAGCGCAGGCTGCGTGGTGGTGCGTGACTCAGTGCCTGTGGGCTGCCGCTCACCGCCAGCGTTCGGCTGCGCAACTGTAGAGGGCGCAGAAGTACGGGAAGAAAGGGGCTCAGATGTTAAGGTATACAAAAACGTTCGCCGCTTGTGCCATGATTAGCCTTTTTCTTGCCGTTGGCAACGGCCAGTCAGAGCAGATAGCAACAACAGATGATGGAAAGAAAGTAATTCTGTATGATAATGGTACTTGGAAGTATGCTGAGGATGAAATCTCCTCAAGTAGTCCATATATAGGATTCTATGTAGACAAGGGTGACGGCCGCACTCACATCGAACTTCACCCTGATGGCACATTTTACAATCAAAAAGCCGACGGAAGCGGTCTTACTGGCAAGTATGAAGTCAAAGGAAACCAAATTACTCTCATAACACCTCTTGGGTTTGCATCTAAGGGAACGTTTAGAAACGACGGTAGCTTTGTAATTCACACTACCGTTTTCATTAAGAAACGGTAAATAACAGATCGTACCTCGCTTCCGCTTTCAGCCGCGCCTGACATCCGGCGTTTGGCTTTCAGCCGGAGAAAGCAAAGCGGGGTTAGCCGTGGGCCTTGACAATTACCGCTACACCATTTGGAATATATCTTGTATCCCAGGCTGGGAGTTTGTATAGGCGCATCGTATATGGACTTATGCAGCACAAAGGTCCCAGCCTCTCGTACTTGACGGAGACAAAGCGTATCGTATGCCCATTCCACACGCAGAGCGTGCGGTTGTCGATATTCGCAAGTTGCGCGACTACTGCCTGAACCCCATGCATGATGAAGGGCAACACAAAGCGCGTCTCTTTGCGGCGGCGTTGGGCATGACCGCTGAGGATGCTGAGGATTTGCGTGCACGCCTCTTACAAGCCGTCAAAACTGACGACGCGCAAGTCGGACGCCAGGATGCCTATGGACAACGCTACACGGTGGACGTTTTGCTGGTATGGCGTGATAAGCAGGCCATCGTGCGGAGTGGATGGATTATCGAACATGGTTCAGATACCCCGCGCTTGACAACTTGCTATCCGCTGTGACCTTGCGAGGTGCGGTATGGCGAATGCAATCAAACTGCTTGACGTTGTGGCACTGACCGTTGACCTGCCGGAATACAACCTCTGGCGGGGGCAAGTAGGAACGGTAGTTGAGATTCTGGCAGGAGGTGCCGCATTTGAAGTCGAATTCAGCGACCGTGAAGGGCGCACATACGAGTCGCTCGGTTTGCGTCCAGATCAGCTCATGGTGTTATACTATGAGCCTCTTGCCACACAGCCGCAGTCTGAAGCGAGCGCATCGTAGCACGCCCCCCTGGTTCGAAAGGCCATCACCGTCATAGCTTGGGAGGCGAGACTCAGCCGAACAAGGGCATGGAGGGAGACGCGCATTCCGCTACGCTCCATGCGCGCTCCTCATGCCCGGCGTTCGGCGTCTTCTCGTTCGGTCTACTTCGTCTTTGCGAGGCCATGTGACATATGTGCACTATGAGAGTGGGTAAGACAGTATCATAAAAGGCAGAATCTGTCTAACCCCATATTGGCCCATTCTGCCTATTACACGTTAGGGCCTCAGCCGCGGAAGAATGGTGATAGGCTCCAGTGGGTCGAAATGGAACACCAGAAGAGGAGACATCAAATGTCATTGAAGGAATTCAAGATCGGATTAGTGGAACTGTACCAAGGTGAGGTGATCGGCGAGGTATTGTTTTATCGAATGCTCGAGCGCTTCAGTAGCGCAGACCAACTGTACAAGCTTGGAACTTTACTCCAGCTCGAGACCGAAACCAAGGCTCGCCTCCGGCCGGCTGTCATGCAGCTTGGTCTCGACCTCGTCGAGCTTGATGAGTCGCGTGACAAGGGAAATGAGTTCTATCGAACTTTTGAAGGAATGGATTGGGAGGCTGCAATGGCGCATCTTGCGACAGTTGTCAAGCCGTTTGTGAAACGCTATCGTCAGATCGCCGAAGTTGCTCCTCCAGAATACAAGCAGCTAGCAAACTCAATGGTAGTACATGAGCAGTCGATTCAAGACGCCGCCGAGCTCGAGGCAGCGGGCGACGGCGATCGTTCTATGGACGACGTTATCAGGCAGTTGGTCTTCCCATTGCCAAAGCAAGTCTGAGAGCTTGCTATTTGTCGGGTCCCGTATGACCCTAACACACCCATCAACACGGACGGCATGAAGCGTCGCTCCTTCGTCGCGCCGTTCCATGCCGCCGGTTATGGGCAACGATAAGCGGCCTCCGGCCGCTTATCGGCCGCGAGCTGCTTCGCACGCGAGATGATTGACGGCGGCCTGCGGCCGCCTATCATCTCGCTGGAGCTGTCCCCCCTCCGCGCAGGGGGCAGCTCAGCTCGCGGCCGTTCGGCTCCAGGACAACGGCGGTGTTTTGGGTGCATATGCTCCACCTTGTTTTCTTTCCGTCTCCTTTTCCTGCATCTCAGCTTGACAGCGATACTAATAGTGGTACCATCTCCCTATGACTCCCATTGAAGAAATCATTGCGAACATGCGCCGGAATCCTCAAGGCATCCGTTTCCGCGACCTCTGCCGGGTGTGTGATTTTTTCTTTGGGAAGGCTCGACAAGGCGGCAGTAGTCATCGTTTGTACAAAACGCCATGGCAGGGCGACCCGCGAGTCAATATTCAAAATAACAAGGGGATGGCAAAACCATATCAAGTGCGGCAAGTACTGAAGGCCATCGACCGTCTGGAGGCAGAACGTGGTACTCAAAAATGACCGCTATACCTACCGCGTGACATGGTCCGAGGAGGACAATGAACATGTCGGTCTCTGTGCTGAATTTCCAAGCCTGAGCTGGCTCGCTCAGACGCCTGAAGCCGCGCTCAAGGGGATTCGGAAGATTGTGGCCAATGTTGTCGCCGATTTAGAGGCCCATGGTGAGGCGGTGCCAGAACCGCTTGCCACCAAGCAGTATAGCGGGAAATTTATGGTACGGGTGCCGCCTGATCTGCACCGGCGTTTGGTGCTGGAGGCCGCAGAAGCAGGCGTCAGTCTGAATCGGATTGCTAGTGCCAAGCTCAGCCAATAAAAGGCGCTGGGAGCACGCCGAACAACGCCTTGCAGCTGACTGCCTCCAGCGCTCGCTGCGCTCCCGCTTCCGGTAGCAGCTGAAGACTGGCCTTAGAGCGCAGACCCGCAGGAAGCCATGGCGCGAATATCGAACAACCAACTGCCCAAATCGACGAGTGTGTCTCTATTCCAGAGACCACTCTCGCCAACGAAAACCAGAAGCAGTCATCTGGGAGGCCCGCACAGCATGAGCAGCTACGGCTCTGACAAAGTCTTCGCCGGTTCCATTCCGGAACTGTACGACACGTACCTTGTGCCACTGATCTTCGAGCCGTACGCCGCAGACCTCGCGGCGCGCCTCGCGTTACGACCTCTGGCACGGGTGCTCGAAATCGCCGCCGGTACGGGGGTTGTCACCCGTGCCATGGCTACCGCGTTGCCCGATGCCGTCTCCATCGTGGCCACGGACCTGAATCATGCCATGCTCGACCAGGCTGCCGCGCGCGGCACCACGCGTCCAGTCACGTGGCGCCAGGCAGATGCGATGGCACTGCCCTTTGCAGACGGCGCCTTCGACGCCGTCATCTGCCAGTTTGGCGCTATGTTCTTCCCTGAGAAGGGCGGGGCGTATGCGGAAGTACGCCGCGTGCTCAGGTCAGAGGGCCTCTTCGTGTTCAACGTGTGGGATCACATCCAAGAGAATGAGTTCGCCGCCACCGTGACGACCGCGCTTGCGGCCCTCTTCCCCGATGATCCGCCGCGATTCCTGGCGCGGACACCCCACGGCTATCATGACCCTGAGACCATCAAGCGCGATCTCACAGCAGGCGGGTTTACCGCAGCACCGGTCATCACTATCCTGGCGGCCCGCAGCCGGGCGGCGTCTTGTGAACACCCCGCCGTCGCGTACTGCCAGGGGACACCGCTGCGAGAAATTCAGGGGGTCAGGTCTTTAGTTTATAGCAAACGCGCGGATCGAAGGGGCAGACTGAAGGGGGCTTGAGGTCGGGTCTTGCATTGCCACATATGCTCCCCATCCAGCTCGCGCTCAGAGTGTCGGCACGTATGTACCACGAAACATTCTACCGTCGCGCGGGCGCTTCTGCCACCACTATAGACTGCATTTGAGAAACTTTACAGCGACAACGAAGGCGTTTTAGAATGTCACCATCAACACGAGTCAAAAGGCTTCAATCAAAACTCAAAAAGAAGCAATTAACCACACAGCGATCCGGCGCATCCAGCAAGCGAACTCAGTCCCGTGCATCGAGACAGGATCCGTCTATTGGAACAATCAACTCCGATCCCAAAAAGCTGAGGCCATCCGAACGTGACGCCGCAGTTCAGAGCCTGAACAGCGACATCGACAGCGCCAAGAACTTGCCCCCCGCCGAAGCGGGTATCTTGCTTCGCGCCGTCCAGTTCCTGCGGCAGGTCCTACTAGAGCTGGACAACCAGAATTCGGATGCTGAAAACAGGAACGGGCAAGCGCAACAGGAATCAGACACCGATGCCGCGGTGCTAAAAAAAGCCGTCGATGACTTCAACAAAGCCAAGGAAAAAGTCAAGGATGCGATCTCCGACGCCGGGACGGGCGAGGCTGCCAGTCGCGCGGCGGCCCAGGTGGCAAGGAAAAAACCGGAAGATCTGACGGCGGACGACCTTCGTGAGGCGATTGCAGAAGTCGAAAAGGCCATCGAAGACGGCAAGGTGTTGCTCCCGGCGGACGCGAGCCTGCTGCAGCGGGCCCTTTATGCCCTGAGAATGGCTCTCTTCGAACTGGGCGGTGTCGATCCGCAACTCGCCGTTAAAGACAAAGCGGAGCTGGAGAAACTCATCGATGCCAAAAGCGACGCTTCGGGCGTGGCCCCCATCGCCAAACACCATCTGACGAAAGCCATCGACGAGGTGAAACGGGCGCAACAGCAAGTTCAGAACAAGCTAGATGAGACGCCGGAAAGCCCCGATCTGGCGAAGGCCCTGGCCAATCCGGAAGCAATGACCACAACTGAAATTCGCCGAAGCGTAGAAGCCATCGATCAGCACATCAAGCAGGCGCAAGGCCTTCTACCCGAGGAGGCGAGCCTCTTTCTCCGCTTTGCCTATCTCTTGAAGTTGGCGCTGCTTAATCTGGCTGGGCTGCGGAGAGAATTCATACCAGATGAAAAGATCGCCCTTGATCAGGACTTCCGCCAGGCTGCCAGTGATTACAAGCGCGTGGCCGGTTTTGCCCCAAAAGTTGTGATGCCGTAGAAGTGACAGAGGAGGATGAAAAGGGAGATGTGGAGACGCTTTATCGTCTATATGTTACTGATCTCGTGGGCAAATATGGCTGAGGCCTTTGACTCTGACTTATGGCCCGGCGAAGGGATGCCGCGCTTTGCCGCGAAAGCCGAGTTCCTCACGTTGCATAAAGCGCCGTCGCAGTCCTCGCCGGTGGCGGTAAAGTACCGCGCCGTGGTGGCACAGGAAATTCGCTACGACCAAACCCGCCTGCGAACCCTGCGAGCCGGCAAGGTGACAGCGAAGGTCGCGGGGGCCTGGTCCGGGCGTCGCTTTGGCCCCATTTCGCACCTCTCCAAAGCACAATACTATTCGCAGGCCGCCGCATGGACTGACTATGCCTACAGCGCTGGTGAGACGTTTGAATATTTGCAGAACCGGGCCGAGGGGGCTTGTCTGATCAAATATCGCGGCGACGTACTCGAAATCGATTGGTGCCCGTGGCTCGATCGAAACACCACGAGCGACTTCGAGATGTCAGTAGCGCCAGAAATCCAGTGGTGGATACGCGTGATCGGTGACAACAAGCACCCCATGGGCTGGCTCTTAGTAGAGGAAAATGTCGTCACGTTTTTACCGCGTCAGTTTTAGTGTGCAGATCGATCCTCTGATGTTGGGGCGGGACGTGCTGTGTCTCACTTCACCAGGACGACTGCAGAGGGTAACGACCCAGATCAATGAACGTAAAGGAGAGATGATGGCAGACTTATCCATGCGTTTATCAACGAACTTTACCCTTGGGGAGTTGCTCCAGTCTGATACCGCTGAGCGCTCTGATGAGCTCCTACAAGTGCAGCAAAATCCACCCGATGCTGTTATCGAGAGCCTGAAGTATCTCGCCGAGACCACCCTCCAGACGGTTCGCGACCAGATCAATCACGCCATCCTCATTAACTCAGGCTACCGCTCTCCTCAAGTCAACGCGTTGGTGGGCGGTAGCGGCACGTCGCAACATGTGCGGGGCGAGGCGGCTGACTGCCGCCTGTCACCGACATTTTTGACCGATGCACGGACTGCCCCGATTCGGCAGAAAATTGAGTCGGAAGTCAAAGCGCGCACGGGTCGCCCCGTCCGTCCAGGGGTGAGTGAACAGTTCTATCTCTTTGCCTATATTTGCCTGCATTTGGATGCACTGGATGTGGATCAGGTGATCCACGAGTACGGCGATGGTTTCGGGCACCCGGCCTGGGTTCACGTCTCCGCGTCGCGTCGGCAAAATCGGCGGCAGATCCTCGGTATTGGCCGCTACACGAATCGACAATACGTTCGCCCGACCTTGGCGCAAGCGCTTGATTATGGGACCTCTGCCCAAAGCTAATCGACGCCTTTCTGACTCATACAAGTCAGCCAGGGGCTGACTTGTATGAGTCACGAGAACTCATTTCTATTTGCATAGGCTTCCGCTCCCGGTGATGGTTTGGGTGGATCCGAGTCGTGACCACTCTCTCGACTCCGGATACCAGCGTGATCTCGCGTCGTTTACGCAGACGCGGCAGACCTCGGGTGACGTGCATGAGCCGCTTGCAGAGAAGTCATGGGGTCACGGAAGAGACGGCTGATGAAAAGATCGCTCTTGATCAGGGTTCTGCCAGGCTGTCGGCGATGGCACCCGTGCCTCTAGTAAGATTCAGGACAGATTGTGAGGTGATACCATGGCCGTGCTCATCAAACTCCGCCTAGTTAGAAGTGTGCTTCCAGTATCTTAAAAGGCCAAAATCACTGACTTCCTCGTGACTTATCAAAGCCAATCTGCACAGAGACAGGTTTATTTCATTAGAATATAAACAATTGATGGTGTTTATAATTCTAGAATATGATAAGATTAGAAGCTTTTTATTTTGAGACACCATGTTTCTATATTCAGATGATCTATTGTCTCCTGCTGGACTGCAGGCGGGCTTGGTCTGTGCTATCACTACCCAAGCAGGATGGTGTGTGCGAGCGTCAAGCGCCAGCTGGGATCAGTTTGGCACCACATTTGCCCAGTGGGCTGAGGGGGAGAGATGTTGAAGGGCCATCAGAACTCAGCGATGCGTGCGGTTGTGCTGTCCTTAGTGGTATGCACTCTGACCCTGCTGGCCGTTGCCACCGGGTTGGCGCAGGAGGCCACCACCCAGCCATCTGCTAAGGTAGAGTTGACGCAGCAGGGGCATACCGCCCTGTTGGCGGGGATCTTCGAGAAGCTAACCCCGCAGGAGCGTGCCGCCGTGCTGACGAGCGTCACGAGGCAAGGGCCGAGTAACTTCTGGCTGATAGTCATCTTCCTGTCCTTCGTCGGTTTGCTCACCGCCGCCATCTTTTTCTATACCTTCCGGTTACACGCCAATTTCCTGAAGATCTGCGGCGAGAACCAGCAGGTCGCCTTGTTTGCACAAGCGCCGGCGGGGCTGCCGTCCGGCACCATCCGGTCGCTGATCGCCTTTTTCGTCGTGCTCAGCGCCATCTTCCTGATCCTTGTCACCATCAAAGGAGGACCGTTCGAGGGCTTTCCTGAGGTCTTGGGAGGCGTGCTTGGCACGGTGCTCGGGTTCTATTTCGGCAGCCGGACGGCAAGCAGCGCGAATGAACGCGAGGCCACGCGGGAAGTGACACAGCTCACTGAGCAGCGCAACCAGGCGATGGTGCGAGCGGAGACCTCTGAGCAGTACAACCAGGCGATCGTGCAAGCTGAGGCCACGCGTCTCGAGCGTACGGTCGAGACGGTCAAAGAGGGGCTCGCGGTGGCCGGTGTGATCAAAGAATTCCTGCCCGAGAGCCTTCGCGGGTCAGCTCAGACCGTCATTGGCAAGGTTCAGGGGGGCCTGAAGGTCGTCGAGGGACTACAGTTCTCTGGCAATGTCGGAGGGGCGGTGGAGAAGGCAATCGGTCTCGCCAAGGAGGTCAGCAAGGAAGGGGGTATTGCCAACCTGCTGGCCAAGGCTTCCGGCTCGTTCGGCGTGGCGCTCGGTGGTGCCGTGCCGCCACTCGCACTGGCCATCTCCGTCGCGACCATAGCGTCGCGGCTCAGCGGTGCCGCATACGAGCGCTGGATCGCGCGCGTGCTGGCGGCGCCCTACACCCCGGCGCTGTTCCCGCCGACGGTGATCGACGCCAACACGGGCCTCGTATTGTTGCGCAAAAGCCCGCGGTTGGCCGCGGTCTTCGCCCCGGAAATCCAGCGAGGCGACCGCGCCTTTGTCCTCGAGTTCGTGCAGATGGCGTTGTCTGAGGCTGGTAGTGAGGCGGTCCGCGACCAGTGTCTCGGACGCTTCGCTACGCTCCAGGAAATCGATGAAGCAGTGGAGCAGTTCCAGCAGGCCGCGATCGAGTTGGAAGTCTCGAAGGATATCACCAACGAGATGGCAGCGGACGTAGGTGGCGTTGAGCCGCTCATGCGGGCGATCGACCGCATCAACGTGCATCCCGAGGCACGCGCCGACATGGACGCGTTGATGCTGATGGTTGATAAACTACAGCAGGCCGGCCAGCCGGTCGAGAAACTCGTGCGCCAGGCACAGCAGGAGGTGGAAGGGTGAGGAACATGGCATTACGCACTTCTGTCATCGTGGTCATCATCGCCCTGGTGGTGGGCTGTGCCCCTACCATCCGGGAACTCGCTGATTTCAAAAGGGCGGCCGATGCAGGCGATTACACAACCCTGGCAGGCCGGGGGGTCACCTGCGCACCAAGCGACCGCGGCTGCCATCAAGTACACCTGATCAAGGGCGACGCCTGCTTCCAGCTGGCGACGGGTGGCGATCCGGGCCGCTGGGATTGCGCGATTCAGCATCTGGCACTTGGTATTGATATGACGGGGGGGACGACAACTGAAGTGGGCTCCACCCAGCGCTATTACGAGAATCTCTTGGAAGCGCTTCGACAGCGCCGCGATACAGCCCGTTCGCATGCTGAGGCGGCGCCGTTCACCGCACAGCTTGAGACTCGGGCGCAGGCGTTTCATCAGGCGTTTCCAAAGGCTCCCGGAGGTTACTACTATCTCGCCTCGGCGAAGCTGACGCGGGCCTTGGACACTGCCGACACGGCGCCGAATGCTTCCTGCCGCACGCTGAACGACCTGCAGAGCCTGCTCACCCAGGCGCCAGCTGAGCATGGCCGTTACGCTGTCAACCTGCAGCGGATCGAAGCCGATATACGCGGCGCCAAGTCGACGGTGCGGGGGTGCATATGAGTAGCGCTCCTACCTTCACCAGGACATTGCGATGGAAGCTGCCGCTGATGCGAGGTCAGGACGTGCTGCGCGTGCAACGCCAGCTCCGCGAGTTAGGCTTCACGGCGGCCGGCCAGCCCGATGGTCTGTTCGGCCCAGCGACTGAACGCGCCGTACGCGACTTTCAGGCAGCGCGGGGCGTGAAGCAAGACGGCGTGATGGGTCCGGTAAGCTGGAACGCCTTATTCGGCAATGAGCCGGACGCCGCCAGGCCTGCAGCCTCCAGCTTTGCGGCGAATCTTCGCATACTCTGTAAGCCGCATCGCTTTCACGAGAGTGGGTGCAGCTGGTCCCTGACCCCACAGGGCATCTCGATCGATGGCAACTCGCCGCAGGGCACGGCAGGCATGCCGGAAACCGTCCGCCGCGTCTGGCGCGAGTACGGCCAGTCGATCGAGCGGTGGTGCACCAGTGCAGGGGTTCCGGTGGAGCTCGTGATCGCGACGATTTGCACCGAGTCCAGCGGACGCGCGGACGCTGAGCGGCTGGAGCCGGGCTACAGCTCCGATCACGAGACGCCGAGTCGCATCTCGCTCGGGTTGATGCAGACGCTCATCAGCACCGCCCGCGATACGCTGGAGATGCCGGAGATCGACCGGTCCTGGATCCTGAACCCCGAGAACTCGATCCGCGCCGGTACTGCATATATCGCCAAGCAGGCACGGGTCACCGGCTTCGATCCACCCCAGGTGGCCTGTGCTTACAATGCGGGCAGCATCTATCTGCAAACTGGCGAGGAGAACCGCTGGAAAATGCGCCAGTTTCCGATTGGCAAAGGCGATCACGCCGACCGTTTCGCGGAGTGGTTCAACGACTGCTTCCGCATGTTCGAGACCGACGGCGGTGTACCGGCGCTGAGCTTCTATGCCATGCTACAGCCGGTAGTCTCATCATCGGGGTCGATCTAACGCGTGTATGGGGTTGGGAGAGACAAACGGCTGCCCGAACGGGCAGCCGTTAAGGATGGCCAAGGGGTCACTGGCATCACTTGTAAAAAGCCTGCACCTGGCGCTCAGAGGACCAGAGGCGTATCCTCCCGATTGGCCCATTCGCCCATGGAACCGTCGTAATTGCGGGTGCGCTCATAGCCCAACAGCTTGAGGACAAATAAGACGTGCGCCGCACGTATGCCCCCTTGTCAATACGTCACAATTTCTTTGTCCGGGGTCGCCCCCACGGTTTCTAGCATGCCCCACAGTTCGGCAGCCGGTTTGATGGTTTGGTATTTATCCGAGGTCACCAGATTGAGCCATTCCAGGTGCACCGCCCCGGGAATGCGGCCCGCCCGTTGATTTCCTCGGCGGTTGCTGCCATCCCACTCGCCGTCCGATCGCACATCGAGGTAGACCACGTCGGTATCGCCTACGTGGTCCCGCCCATAGTCGAGCGTACAGAGCAAGTCGGCCTGGGCGCTCGGGGTGAACGTCGCCGCCGGATGCGTGGGGCTATCGAGGCTCACCGGGCGCCCCTCATCCACCCATTTTTTCCAGCCGCCGTTGAGCACTTTGACATTGGTGTGCCCATAATAATTCAGCACCCACCACAGGCGGGCACTCCACAGACATCCGTTGCTATCGTAGGCCACCACGAGATTGCCATCGCCAATGCCCATAGACGCCATGAGTGACTTCATCGTGTCGGGAGGCGCCACCAGCGGTTTTTGCCTCGGGGTCTCTGCATAACCGGGCTCCTTGATGTAATGGTGTACGGGAATACCAATGGCATTTTTGATGTGTGCCCGAACGTATGCCTCGATCGGGTCGCAGTCCACAATACGCAGATTGGCATCGTCCAATCGCGCGGCCAGCCAATCGGTCTCCACCAATAGTTCGGGCTGTGCATAACCTTCTGCCGCCATAACCTCTCCTTCTGCGAAAAACCCGTTTCTCTTCGCGCTGCTGCATGTCCTTCTTGGCGTGCCCTTCGCCTCTCCTGTGCAATCACTGCCGAGAGTGCGCCACCCGCATGATAACAAACCACGCCATCAGGATCATCCCCATGCGCTCTCTAGGCCCCACCCGATTCCCTGGAATCAATGGTTTTCGGCCGTGGATCTCCGGTGCAATATGTTATAGAATAACGCTTAGTTCCGTGCCGCAGCGATATTCAAGTGCAGTCGCCATGTCCCCCAAAAAGCCGCATTCGTATGGCAGTGGGACGCATCTGTTCAACCTCATGAGACTCTGTTGGTCAATTCCAAAACGCCAAAACGCTCTGAAAATCAGGGTCGTAGCCAGGCAAAAAGGAGACCGGCGGGATCATGATGCATTGCCTGTCTGCCTTTTTGCCTGCTTTCATTGCAGCGACCTCAAACCTTATGGCTGCGTGATGGAATTGGC
>Ga0214472_10005816_pt1 | contig 12969 bp, 16 predicted proteins | sample RVTome_6_FD_207662 | JGI IMG/M metagenome (GOLD analysis project Ga0214472, IMG submission 207662) | Soil microbial communities from uranium-contaminated site in the Upper Colorado River Basin, Wyoming, United States - RVT140D175 | ecosystem: Environmental > Terrestrial > Soil > Contaminated >... | reverse complement strand
GGCCGACTTCATGCGCGAATTGGGCCCGTGGTTGAACACATATACCGCGTTGGAGGCGAAGCAGGTGGCGAGCAGGTGGAAATCGGACTCGCCTTCGAGGCCGAGTTTCTTCCACGTCTTGCCCCCGTCGTCGCTGCGGATCAGGCCGAAGGGGTTGGTGAGGCCCGAACCCGCCGCCGGGTGGCCGCTGCTGTAGAAGCGTTCGCGGGTGGCGGAGAAGCCCATGTAGTCGTGCTCGGGGCCCGGCGCCTTGGACCACTTTCCATCCTGGTAGACCGCGAGACCGTGGTGGCTCGGAATGTAGAGGCGCGCCCCGTCGGCGCTCCAGGCGAGGCCGTGGACGTGGGTCAGCCCCACGCCGGCCCAGGCGCTGCCGCCACTCAGGAACAGTAGCGCGGCGAAGCCGCGGAGCATGGCCGGAGCCCGTGCCATCATGCGTCTGTTGCTCATCTCATCCTCCAGTTGCATTGAAATGGGCTGCGACCCGTTCGCCGCCCTGCAAGCCCGCTACCGCGTTCATCCGATCTGCCCGAGCACCGGGAACCGCTCGAGGAGCCAGTAGCTCAGCTCCGTCAACTTTCCCGTCACCATCGCCACGCCCATCGCCACCATCACGACACCGGCGGCGACCTGCAGCGGACGCCCGGCATGGCGCAGCACCTTGAGCCGGCCGACCAGTTCGCGCATGAACACCGCGGACAACACGAAGGGCACGCCCAGCCCCACGGCGTAGGCCGAGAGGAGCCACATGCCGCCCGACACCGAGCCCTGCATGGCGCTCGCGGTCAGGATGACGCCGAGCACCGGTCCGATGCACGGCGTCCAGCCGAAGCCGAAGGCCACCCCGAGCACCAGCGAGCTCGCCGGGTGACCGCGGGCCAGATGCGGATGGAAGCGGAAATCCCGGTGAAACCACGAGACCTGGCGGAACTGCCCGAGCATGAACAGGCCGAAGGCGATGACGATCACGCCGCCGACGAGGTTGGCCTCGTACCGGTAGCGCAGCAGCAAGTGTCCGAGGGCGGTGGCGCTCGCGCCCAGCGCAATGAACACCGCGGAAAAGCCCAGCACGAAAAAGACGCTCATGACGCCGGCGTTGAGCCGGGCGCGCGCGTTCATCTGCGGCTGGGCGCCGTGCAGCGATTGCCCCGCCACATAGGAGACGTAGGCGGGCACCAGCGGCAGCACGCAGGGCGACAGGAAGGAGACGAGGCCGGCGGCGGCGGCACCGGCGAGTCCGAGGGTGGAAGCTTCGATCATGGCAACCTATGCGTCCGTCTCGTTACCGGGCGCCGAAGACGCGCTCGACGGCACGTGCCAGCGCTTCGGGGGGTTGCGCGCCGACGCGCCATCGGCGGGCGCCACTGGCGGATTGGCGGGTCCGCTACCGCCGTGGCGGCCGCCCTGGCCGCCCGACCGGCCGGCGCACAGTCCCGCCGCGCACATCGCGGCGCAGGGCAGCAGGCCGACGATGGCCGAGCTCAACCCCGCGGCCGCCAGCCGGCCCCAGCCAAAGAACAGTCCGGCACCGAGTCCGGTCGCCGCCAGCGCGACAGGAATCGTCCGCCGCGGAAGCTGGCGGCCGAACGCGAGGAATCGGCCGGGCCACTGCGGCGCTGCGGCTGGATCGTGAACGGGTGAAGCTTTCATCTATGCGTTTCTCCTTTCCTTCGTAGCGTCCGGTGCGGTGCCCGCCGGTCTCCCATGCTGTGCGCCATCGGCCCAGTCAACGTTCGGCGCGCCCTTCCAAATGCTCGCGGATTTCCGCCACCGATGCCGACGTGTCCCATTCCGCCGGTCCCACCCGGCGCCAGAGCTCACGCCCTTCGCCGTCGACCAGCAAGGTGGTGGGGATGCCGATGGTGCCGAGGGTGCTCGTGACCTTGGTCGAGGGATCGATGTAGAGCGCGAGCCTGCGGATGCCGTACTGGTGGTAGAACTCGCGCACGGCCTGCGGGCTGCGGTCGATGGACAAGGCCACCACCTCGAAGGCGGGACCGCCCAGCTGCGCCTGCAGGCGGTCGAGGGACGGCATCTCCTTGCGGCACGGCACGCACCAGGTGGCCCAAAGATTCAGCAGCACGACCCGCCCGCGAAAATCAGCCAGCGAGCGGATGTCCCCGCTCCCATCCTGGAAGCGGATCTCCGGCAGCCGCGGCGACGCGGTCCCCGCGCCGGCCGTTGCCGTACCCGGTGCGAAGCGCTCGTACCCATAACGCGCTGCCGCGATCACGACGGCGATGGCGGCAAGGACGGCGAGCCCTCGCGCGAGCTTCATTGCGCCGCGATTCGAATCCCTCGCGGTCATTGGCATTCGTCCCGGATGAAGGCGGACATCTCCGCCGGCGCCGCGAACACCACTTGCGCGCGATCGCCGCCCATGCCGGCGCCGACGAGGACCGGGTCGCCCTTGCGTGGGCCCTGCGCGGACGAGTCGGTCTTGAAGCGCAGGTTGAACTCCCAGAAGGGGTAGATGCCGCCCTCGCCGAGGGTGACGTGATAGGTGTCCCGGCAATGGCGGATGGCGCTCACGCGCTGTCCGGCATCGGCGGCTTTCAGGTCCGGCAGACCCGGCGTCCGGGGGGCGGCGATCTTCCCCTCCGATACCGCGCGCAGGTAGGCGATCAGGTCGCTGCGGGCGCGGGCGTCGGACAGACCGCGGAACACCATCGCGTTGCCCGGGATGAAGGCGGCCGGATCGCGCAGCCAGGCGTCCAGCGCTTGCTCGTTCCACACCACCGCCGACTTGCGTAAGGCTTCGGAGTAACGCTGAAAGCCTTCGGCCGTGCCCACCCGGCGGCCATACACGGCGGCGAGACTGGGGCCGGTGCGGTGGTCGCCGGCGAAGAACGAATGGCACGCGACACAGGCGCGGAATACCTCCGCGCCGCGGCCCGCGTCGCCGGCCGCCACGGAGATCAACGGGGCGCAAAGCGCGGCCAAGGCCGCAAACGAACGTTGAATCGTCATGTGGGATTCCTCCTGGCTGGTCGTGCGTCCCCGCCGGTTCACCATGGGGCGAGCGTTCGGCGCAGGCGTGGGCGGATGGCGCGCTTTCATGGCTGCAGCAGGAGCCTGAGATCGTGCGCGATCACGTCCGGCCCGGTGTCGCCCCTGAAGTACAGCCGCAGCCGCCCCTCGGGGTCGAAGGCAAAGATTGCGGCCTGGTGGTCCACGGTATAGAAACCGGTGGCGTCCGGCGCCTGGCGCGCGAAGAACAGCTTGAAGTCCTCCGCGGTGCGCGCGACCTCCGCCTCGCTGCCGCGCAGGCCGATGAAGCCCGGGTGAAACGCCGGCACGTAGCGGCCCAGTACTTCCGCCGTATCGCGGGCCGGGTCCAGCGTCACGAACAGCCCCTGGACGCGCTTGCCGTCGTCCCCGAGGCGATCGACCGCCTGCGCCATGGTCGCCAGGGTCGTCGGGCAGACGTCGGGGCAGTGGGTGTAGCCGAAGAAGAGCAGCACCGCCTGGCCACGGAAATCCGCCAGGGCCCGCGGGCTGCCCGTGTGGTCGGTGAGGCTGAAATCCCGCCCCCAGTCGACGCCGGTGATGTCGGTCGCCTGGAAGCCTTCCCCCTTCCTGGCGCAGGACGGCAGCGTCAGGGCCAGCGCCATGAGGCCGCCGCCGCGGACGAGGAGACGGCGGCGCAGGTCAGTCATGGCCGCCTCCAGGTCCCCGGCGCCCGTCCACCACCGGCAGCGTCACGCGCACGACACGGCTGGCGCCGCCGGCCTCGCTCACGGTGAGGCGGAGGTCCACCGTGCCGCCGGCACGCAACGGCTGCGACAAACCGGTGAGCATCAGGTGGATGCCGCCGGGCGCGAGTCTCACCGCGCGGCCGGCCGGCAGCTCGAGCTCGTCCACGCGCCGCATGCGCATGACCTCGCCCTGCATCGACATGGTGTGGAACTGCACCGACGTCGCCACGTCTGACTCGGCAGACACCACGCGGGCCGCCACCGAACTCTCGATCGTCATGTACGCCGCAGCCACGCCCTGTCCCGGCACGGTGGCCAGAACGCGGGCATCCCGCACGGCGAGCGCCGCTGCGGCGCAAACGGGCAGCGCAAGCGCGAAAGCGCCCACGCCGACCAGACCCGCCATCCATCCAGTTGTACGCATCTTCTCGCCATCTCCTTGCTGCGGCCGAGATGGAACCCTGCCGTGGTGCTCACGCGCCGGTGGCGGCACAGGCACGCCGCTGCGGCATCAAACCGTGTTCAAGACGAGCGGAAAACATCCGGCGACCGAATCGGGTACGCCGGACGGGCATTCCGCCAAGGAATGGTCAGAGAATGCGAGGGGGGCGCCAGATCCCGGCGGGATCGCGGGAGAGGACAGGGGTTTCGGCGACTACAGCGATCACGCCGTGCACGACAGACGCCTGCGCCGCGCGCGGGACCTGCTGGTGGTAAAGGCTCCCGGTCTTGCACTGCTGGCCGGGCTTGCAAGGATTGCTCTTGCCAGGCTGGGGGGATTTATCGTTCGCCGCTTCGGCAGCCTCGCAACAGGCATGGCCGGCGTCGGTCATCTCCGCCGCCGGCGCGGCCTGCATGGGGCAGGCTTCCGGCAGCGCGAGCGCTGCCCACGCGTACGCGGGAAGCGTGACAATCAGCAGGAGGGCGATTAGTCGCCGGAAAACGTGCATGGATGGAGGACGGACCGGTATTGTTCGGCGATTGTAAACTGGCGCCCCCGAGGCGGCGGCAGGAAAGCTTGCGCACCGGCGAACCTCGGCATATCGGACGCAGGACAAGGCCGGAAGTTCAAACAGGCCGTGTCGGAACGCGGACCCGCTCGATCGAGCAGACGTCCCCACGCCAGGATTGGCACGACGAACCGCCGAGCATTCATGTGGGAAAGATCGAATCTCGCAGCGCGGTAACGAGCCGTCGCCATTCGCCCCACCGCGGAAAGAACATCGGGACCCGCTGCAGATAGTCCCGATACGGTTCGCCGAATTGCTCCAGCATTTTCCTTTCCTCCACGTATGCCAGGCGGACGTAGATGAGCACGATGACCGGAAACAGCACCACCGTGATGATGGTCGGCCAGTGCACGATCTGACCGAAGACTGCGAGCACGATTCCAGCATACTGCGGGTGGCGCACGAGCGCGTACAGTCCGCCGCTGGCGACGCGGCCTTCACGCCGCGCGCGCCAAACCTCCCGCCAGCCCCCGATCAGCATCATGAGGCCCGCAACGACGAAGACGCCGCCGAGCAGCATCTCGATCATCGCGCCGACCAGGCCGTAACCAAGGAGCGAAGCCCACAGATGCCCGCTCTGGATGTACAAGGGAAGGTCGATGCCGAAAAATCCCACCAACAGGTAGATGGTAAGCGGGAAGCCGTACATCTCGGCGTAGAGGGCGATGATGAACGCCTGGACGAGTCCCGCTCCGGCCCACTCCCGCCAGCCCTTCGGCGCCACGAACCGATACAGCACCCAGGACACCACCACGATCGGGATCACCACCCATCCCCAATGCCCATAGTGGCCAGCAAAACCATTCGTCTGATTCATGACATCCTCCTCCAGGTGGGGCTTGCCTTTTTCATAACCTCATGCGATTCAAGCGCAAGGCGTTGCCCACCACCGACACCGAGCTGAGGCTCATCGCCGCGGCCGCGATGATCGGCGAGAGCAGCAGACCGAACAACGGATAGAGCACGCCCGCGGCCACGGGCACGCCCAGGGAGTTGTAGATGAACGCGAAGAACAGGTTCTGGCGGATGTTGGCGAGCGTCGCGCGGGAGAGGCGGCGGGCGCGCACGATGCCGCGCAGGTCGCCCTTGACCAGCGTCACCCCGGCGCTCTCCATCGCCACGTCGGTGCCGGTGCCCATGGCGATCCCCACGTGGGCCTGCGCGAGCGCCGGCGCGTCGTTGATGCCGTCGCCTGCCATCGCCACGATGCGGCCCTCGGCCTGCAGGCGCTTCACCACTTCGGTCTTCTGCTCGGGCAGCACTTCGGCGATGACCTGATCGATGCCTAGCTTGCGCGCTACCGCGTCGGCCGTCGCCCTGCTGTCGCCCGTGAGCATGACGATCTGCAAGCCCTCCTGGTACAACTGCCGGATCGCTTCCGGCGTGGTGTCCTTGACCGGATCGGCGACGCCGATCAGGCCGGCCGCGTTGCCGTTGACGGCGACGAACACCACAGTCTGACCCTCCGCACGCAGGACTTCGGCGCGCTGCGGCCACTCCCCCGTGTCGATGCCCTGGCTATCGAGCAGGTGCCGGGTGCCGATCACGACCGCGTCTCCGTCTCCACCGTCCCAGCAACCCCCTTGCCCGTGATCGACCGGAAATCGCTCACCGTGGGAATGTCGAGGCTTCTCTCCTCTGCGCCGGCCCCGATTGCCGCAGCGAGTGGATGTTCGCTCGCCCGCTCCACGCCGGCGACCAGTGCGAGCACCCGGGCCTCGGCGAAATTCTCGCCGACTTCGAGCGCCGCGAGCCGGGGCTTGCCGACGGTCAGCGTGCCGGTCTTGTCGGTGACTAGCATGTCCACCTTGGCCATCACCTCGAGCGCCTCGGCGTTCTTGATCAGCACGCCCGCGAGGGCGCCCCGACCGGTGCCCACCATGATCGCCATGGGGGTGGCCAGCCCCAGCGCACAGGGGCAGGCGATGATTAGCACAGCCACCGCGTTGATCACTGCGTGGGCCAGGCGCGGTTCCGGGCCCCACTGGCCCCACACCACGAAGGCTGCCGCTGCGATGCCCACGACGGCCGGCACGAACCAAGCGGACACCACATCGACGAGCCGCTGGATCGGCGCCCGGCTGCGCTGCGCCTCCGCGACCATGCGCACGATCTGCGCCAGCAGGGTTTCGGCGCCGACCCGCTCAGCCCGCATCAGCAGGCTGCCGGTGCCGTTCACGGTCGCGCCGATCACGCGGTCGCCGGCGCGCTTTTCCGCTGGGATCGATTCGCCGGTGACCATGGACTCATCGACCGCGCTCGCGCCGTCGGTCACCCGGCCGTCCACCGGCACCTTTTCGCCGGGACGCACTCGCAGCAGGTCGCCGGGTTTGACCCCCTCCAGCGGGATGTCCTCCTCGCGGCCGTCCTCACGCACCAGACGCGCGGTCTTGGGCGCGAGCCCCAGCAGCATCTTGATCGCGGCGCTGGTCCGGCTGCGGGCGCGCAGTTCCAGCACCTGTCCGAGCAGCACCAGGGCTGTGATCACGGCCGCGGCCTCGAAATAGACTGGCACCAGCCCGTCCTCGTTGCGGGTGCTGGCCGGGAAGACGTCCGGCAGCACCGTCCCGGCCACGCTGAATGCCCACGCTACGCCCACGCCGAGAGCGATCAACGAGAACATGTTGAGGCGGCCGTTCACCACCGACTGCCAGCCGCGCACGAAGAGCGGCCATCCGCCCCACAGCACCACCGGGGTGGCGAGCAGCAGTTCCAGCCATTGCAGCGCACGAGGGGCGATGAGCCGGCGCACCAGTTCGGGGGCGAGGTCGGCGGCCATCGCGAGCACGAACGCCGGCAGCGCGAGGATCAGGCTCAGCCAGAAACGGTGACTCATGTCGATCAGTTCCGGGTTCGCCCCTTCGTCCGCGGCGCGGCTGCGGGGCTCCAGCGCCATCCCGCAGATCGGGCAGTCGCCGGGCTTCTCGCGCACAATCTCGGGATGCATCGGGCACCAGTACTCGGTTCTGACCGGCGGCACATGGCTGGCCTCGGGTTCCAGCGCCATTCCGCACTCGGGGCAGCTGCCGGGGATCGGCCTGCGCACTTCGGGGTGCATGGGGCAGGTATAGAACGAGTTGCCAGCAGGCGGCGCGGCAGCGGAAAGCGGGGCTTCTGTGCCCTCGGCGGCGCCAGTCTCGCGGCCCACGTACCGCGCCGGCTCGCGCTCGAAGGCGCTCGCGCAGTGCGCCGAACAGAAGTAATACGTCTCGCCCCGATAGTGCGTCCGGGCGGCGGCACGCTCCGGTGCGACACGCATGCCGCATACAGGATCGGTGATCATCATGCTCTCCTCATCAGCCCATGCGCCCGAGCACGGTGATCAGTTCCTAGATCGGAAAAGTCTGCCATCGCCAATTCGCTCATCTGTTATGGCGGGCCACCCTACTATCCCGAATCGGAGTGTCCCCCGCCGAACCAGCGGGACCACCATCCCACCGTGCACATGACACCGCAGGCCAGCAGAATCAGAACCGCCGTCAACAATCCCGCGGCCGCGAGCCAGTCCCAGCTCATATACAGTCCCCATCCCGCGCCGACCGCGATCAGCAGGGCAACAATTCCTGCGCGAGTGAACCGGCCTCGCTGCGGAGCGAAACGGCCATCCTGCCTTGCCGTCCCGGCACCCGTTTTCTTTGAGTCGTCCATCTGCGCCTCCTTTCAATCAGGGTGTGGGCCTCTCAGGCGACACGCCTGGATTTCGCGTCGAATCCGCCTTCGCCGGTGCGCAGAACTGGCCGCCCCGCAGCTTGTCGGCGCAAAGTCCGAACGCGCACATGGCGAGACAGGGGACGGCAGCGAGGATCAAGGGCGCGATGCCCGCCGCGACCAGCCAATTCCAGTTCAGGACGATGCCCGGGAGCACGCCGACGATCGCCGCGCCGAACAGGGTCTTTCTGCCGGCCGGCCATCGATGCGACGAGGAACAGAGACTGTGATTCGCGGGCCTTGCATCAGCTCCAGCGGTTTCCAACTTTTCCATGGACAAATCTCCTTCAAATGCTCCACATGGGCGCCAATCCTCAGACACCTGCCTCGTCGGCGCCAATCAGCAGCGCCGATTCGGTCAGATACCGGTACCGAGGAATCTCAAGGTTCGTGGGCGCCGGAACGTTCTTGAAGACGCGACCGGCCAAGTCGAACTTGGAACCGTGACAGGGGCAGTAGAAGCCGCCCGCCCAGGCCGGACCGAGATCGGCCGGCGCCACCTCCGGGCGGAAGGTCGGCACGCAGCCGAGGTGGGTGCAGAGGCCCGCCGCCACGAAGTACTCGGCCTTGCGCGAGCGCAGCGGGTTGGTGGCGTAGTCCGGCTGCTGCGGCCTTCCCGACTGGGGATCGCTCAGCAGCGCATCGTTCGCCTTCAGCCGCTCGATCATCTCAGGCGTGCGATGCAGGATCCATACCGGCTTGCCCTGCCACTCGACGGTCATCAGCTCGCCGGCCCCGAGCTTGGCGACATCCGTCTCGACCGGCGCACCCGCCGCGCGCGCCCGCTCACTCGGGGACATGCTGAGGACGAAGGGAATCGCCGTCCCCACGGCGGCCACCCCACCCGCGGCTGAAGTGGCGATGACCAGTTTGCGACGCGTGGGATTCGTCGGCTTGGGCCACGGTTTCTGTTCGTTCATCGTTGCGCTCCTTCAGTGTGCGACGCCCTGCTGCACGATCGGCGCCAGGGTGGCCCGTCCGGCGAAGCCGCTGACACAGGGATGCGCGCCATCAAGTGGTAGTGCCCCGCACCGGACGGGCGCGAGTCATCGCGATCCGGACCCTGCCAGCGTGCCGCGGCGATGAAGCGGTTGCCATTTGCCATTTCTGCACTCCAAGACCCGCCCGAAGAAAAAAACCGGCCGGCGGAGCCCGGTGGCCCGCCGGCCTGCCGGTCATTTCACGCCCGTCACGACGTACCCCTTGCCGTCCTGAACAAACTCGAACTCCGCCTTCTTGCCGAGGGTCAGCTTGTCGAGGAGCATCTTGTCCCGCACGGCAAAGGTCATGGTCATCGCCGGCCAGTTGAGGCTCTTCACCGGCTCGTGGTCGAAGGTGACCGTGCCCTTGCCAGCGTCGAGCATCTTGACCGTGCCGCTGGCCTGGTGGGTCTGGCCCTGAGATGACGCACCCATCGGCATGTCTTTCATCGGCATGTCCTTCATCGGCATGTCTTTCATCGGCATGTCCTTCATCGGCATGTCCCCCATCTTCTGCTGGGCCAGCGCGCTACCGGCGCCGAGCGCCAGGGCGACAACCAGGGCGAGTCTTGTGCTGTGCTTCATTTGCGTTTCCTTTCGTTGCGGGTTGAAAAAACAGTTGCATCGCGAGGCGCCCGGCGCTGCCTGAACTCATCGCCAGGCGGACGCAGGGCGTCTTGCGTCACTTCTTCTCTTCCTTGATCTGCGCGGCATACTTGGAGACGATCTCGCCCATCTTCTGCATCATCTCCGCCTGCATCTGAAGTTGCAGCTTCTCGTTGCCCGGCGGGAGCTGCGGCAGCATGTGGCCCGTCATGCCGCCCTGCATCATGCGGCTGCAGTTGCCCATCATCCCCATCATGCCGCCGCCCATGGGCATGCCTTCCATCCCGTGGGCGCCTGCAGGCGGATTGGGTGACTGACCCTGCGCCGAGGCGATGCTCCAGGCCCCCCCGGAAAGAAGAGTGACCGCCAGGGCGGAAACAACGAATATCTTTCTCATTTCAATCTCCTTGAACGTCAATGTTGTCTGCCTTCCACCTTGTGTCAGGGGAACGCAGGTCATTGCTGCTTGGCCGCCGCTTCCATGCACGCCTTCCTCTTGGCTTCAAAGCGTTGTTTGCGCAGTTGATTGAGATACGGCGTGGAAGTCGCGCGCGGACCGTCGTCGACCGGCAGCACGAGCCGCCTGGATTCGCAATCTTTCTCCATTGCGGCCCGAAGCTGAGCCGCCTTGCGGCCCTGCTCGATGGCGTGGAGATCGGGACCGGCGATGGCCGGCATGGGTCGGCTGCGCCTGAACGAGGGGCGGCGCAAGCAACGCAACCCCTATGACCGCCCGCAGCAGCATCGACACCCCCCCACGCATCGGAACCGGATGTCATGGCCGCCGATATCCCCCGTCGTTGCGTCCGCGCCGCCGCATCAGCAGATACGCGGCCGGGATCACGAACATCGACAGCAGGGGCGCGGTGATCATGCCGCCGACCATCGGCGCGGCGATGCGCTGCATCACCTCGCTGCCGGTGCCCGCGCCCCACATGATCGGGAACAGGCCGGCGAGGATCACCGCCACGGTCATCGCCTTGGGCCGCACGCGCAGCACCGCGCCCTCGCGGATCGCGTCGAGCAGATCGGCCTCGCCGGTCTTGTTTTCGTCCAGCCGATCGAACCACGCCTGCTTGAGGTAGAGCAGCATGATCACGCCGAACTCGGCGGCCACCCCGGCGAGCGCGATGAAGCCGACCACCCCCGCCACCGACAGGTTGTAATCCAACAGGTAGAGCAGCCACACGCCGCCGACCAGGGCAAAGGGCAACGTGGTCATGATCAGCAGCGCTTCGCCGAAGTGCTTGAAGGCGAGGTAGAGCAGCACGAAGATGATCATCAGCGTGAACGGCACCACCAGCTTCAGCTTGGCGGTGGCGCGCTCGAGGAACTCAAACTGTCCGGACCACGACACCGCGTAGCCCGGCGGCAGCGCGACCTGCTCGACCACCGTGCGCTGCATGTCGCGCACCGCCGAGCCCAGGTCGCGACCGCGCAGGTCGACGTACACGTAGCCCGCCAGCCGCGCGTTCTCGCTGCGCAGCATCGGCGGACCGTCATTGACGCGGATGTCGGCCACGTCCGACAGCACGAGCTGTTGCCCGTGCGCGGTGACGATCGGCAGCGTCCGCAAACCGGTGAGCGAATCGCGAATCTCGCGCGGGTAACGGACGTTGATCGGAAAGCGCTGCAGCCCCTCGACGGTTTCGCCGATGTTCATGCCGCCCACCGCCGAACTGACCACCGATTGCACGTCGGCGATGTTGAGGCCATAGCGGGCCGCCGCCTCGCGCCGGATGTCCACATCCACATAGCGCCCGCCGGTCAGGCGCTCGGCGAAGGCGCTGGTCACCCCCGGTACCGCCTTGAGGGCGCGCTCGATCTCGCCGGTCAGCCGGTCGATGGTGGCGAGCTCCGGCCCCAGCACCTTGACCCCCACCGGGCTCTTGATGCCGGTGGCCAGCATGTCGAGGCGGTTGCGGATCGGTGGCACCCAGATGTTGGTGAGGCCCGGCACGCGCACGATCTTGTCGAGCTCATCGACCAGCTTGTCGGGCGTCATGCCCGGCCGCCACGCGTCGCGCGGCTTGAACTGGATGGTGGTCTCGAACATCACCAGCGGCGCCGGGTCGGTGGCGGTCGCCGCGCGGCCCGCCTTGCCATAGACGCTTCTCACCTCGGGCACGCTCCTGATCAGGCGATCGGTCTGCTGCAGCAGCTCGGCGGCCTTGCCGGCGGACAGGCCCGGCAGCGCGGTGGGCATGTAGAGCAGATCGCCCTCGTCGAGCGGCGGCATGAACTCGCTGCCGACGTGCTGCAAGGGCCACAGGCTCGCGAGCAGCAAGGCCACGGCCAGCGCCAGCGTCGCCTTGGGGAAGCGCAGCACCCCGTCGAGCAAGGGGCGGTAGGCCGCGATCAGCCAGCGATTGAGCGGGTTGGCCTGCTCATCCGGAATCCGCCCGCGGATGAGATAGCCCATCAGCACCGGAATCAGCGTCACCGCGAGTCCCGCCGCCGCCGCCATGGCGTAGGTCTTGGTGAAGGCGAGCGGAGAGAACATGCGCCCTTCCTGCGCCTCCAGCGTGAACACCGGGATGAAGGAGAGCGTGATGATCAGCAGCGAGAAGAACAGCGCCGGGCCGACTTCCACCGCGGCATCGCCGATCACGTGCCAGCGGGCGTCGCCCTGGAGTTTCTCCCCGGGATGCGCGTGCGCCCAGGTTTCGAGGTGCTTGTGGGCGTTCTCGATCATCACCACCGCCGCATCCACCATCGCGCCGACCGCGATGGCGATGCCGCCCAGCGACATGATGTTGGCGTTGACCCCCAGCCGCTGCATGACGATGAAGGCCATCAGGATGCCCAGCGGCAGCGAGACGATGGCGACGAAGGCCGAGCGCAGGTGAAACAGGAAGACGGCACACACCACCGCGACGACGATGAACTCCTCGATGAGCTTGTGCGTGAGGTTGTCGATCGCGCGCTCGATGAGGCCGGAGCGGTCGTACACCGGGACGATCTCCA
>Ga0214472_10005815_pt1 | contig 12970 bp, 15 predicted proteins | sample RVTome_6_FD_207662 | JGI IMG/M metagenome (GOLD analysis project Ga0214472, IMG submission 207662) | Soil microbial communities from uranium-contaminated site in the Upper Colorado River Basin, Wyoming, United States - RVT140D175 | ecosystem: Environmental > Terrestrial > Soil > Contaminated >... | reverse complement strand
GGCGCCAGAACAAGGATCTGGCCGTCGCGCAAATGCCCGGCGAGCACCATGGAATAGGTGCGCTGCTTCAGGACCGGACCGGTGACGAAGACCACATGGGCTTCGGACAAGGCGACATCGAGTTCGGAGGTCAACTTGATCGAGGGCGTGGAATCCTGGTCGATCTGGTAGTTACCGATCGCTCCGGCACCGCGCACATTGACGGCGCCGGCGGCGCGCAACGGCGCCAGCTCGCCGCCATAGGCGGAAAACATGGTGACATCGGCGCCTTCGGAAAGACATTGGCATGCGAGCGCCTGGGCGTCCGGCCCCGCGCCGAGCACGGTGACATTGGCGATATCGGGCAGCGGCGCCGAAATCGCCGCCCCGGCGCCGGCAAGGGACGCCGTCATCTTTTGAAAGTCAGCGGTGCTCATTGCCGGGCGATCCTTTGACCAGGGCGTGTTGAGAGACAGGACGGGACGGGCCGTCAGCAAAGGCGCAATCGCGATCGCGAACCAGGCTTTGATTGCCTCTCCGGCACGCTGTCCCGCATTGGCCTATGGCCGGCTCATTCGCCGCCGCCGCCCAATTTCGCCAGCATCTCGTTGACCTCGTCATGCGGACGCGGGATGACGTGAACGCAGATGACCTCGCCAACCTTGTTGGCGGCAACCGCGCCGGCATCGGTGGCGGCCTTGACGGCGCCCACCTCGCCCCGGACGATGGTGGTTATCAAACCGCCGCCGGCCTTGGTATGGCTGACGATGGTGACATTGGCCGCCTTGACCATGGCGTCCGCCGCTTCGACGGAGGCGACGATGCCGCGGGTCTCGATCATGCCGAGGGCCGATTGCCCGGGAGCGATTTCTTTCGCCATTGTGAATTTCCTCTCCGCTGCTGTGCAAGACTATGGAACGATTATTTGTTCAGTTTGATCTCGTCGATGATCGCGACAATTGTCGCGTCGGTCGGTATCCCGGCCATCTCGGAAGGCAGCCGCGCGGCCGAGCCGGTGGCGATCACCACCAGATCCCCGAACCCGGCGCCGCAGACATCGGTCGCGACCGCGCCGGCCTCCAGAACCTTGCCCTTGGCGTCGATGAAATCGACCACAAGCAGCTTTTGCCCGGTGAGCTGGCCGGTCTTTATGGTTCCCGTGACAAGTCCGGATACGCGGGCGAGTTTCATTACAGATTGCTCAGATAGCGTTGGGTTTCGACCGGCGTCACCTGGTTGGCCATGAAATCCAGTTCGCGCTCGGCCTGCTGGATCATGATCGTCAGGCCGTCCTCGCCATAGACGGATTTCATGAAGTCGGACGCCTTGGCGCGGCGCACCGCGTCGGCCAGATCGGTTGGAAGCGCTTCGGCGTCGGCATCCTCGTAGCCGTTGCCGTCGGTGCGCGGACCCGGCTGCATGCCGGCTTCGATGCCGTCGAGCCCGGCCGCGATCTCGCAGGCAAGCAGATAATAGGGATTGCAGTCGGCCGAACCGTCGCGCTTTTCGACCCGGGTCGCATGGTCCGAGCCTTCGATGACGCGCAGGCCGACGGTGCGGTTGTCCAGACCCCAGGTCGTGTTGATGGGACAGAAGGTATAGGGCTGGCGGCGGCGGAATGCGTTCGGCGTCGTCGCCGAGGACAAAGCCATTTCGGCCATGCGCGCCTGGATGCCGGCCAGATAGGACAATCCGAGGGCGCTCAGCCTGCCCTTGTCGGAAAACACGTTCCTGCCATCCTTCCACAGAGAATGGTGGGTGTGGAAGCCATTGCCCGATTGGTCGATGAAAGGTTTCGACATGAAGGTCGCGAGATAGCCGTGATGACCGGCCAGTTCCTTGACCAGATTGCGGAACATGACGACCCGGTCGGCGGCGATCAGCGGTTCGTCGTAGCGGATGTTCACTTCCACCTGGCCGGGGGCGTATTCCGGATTGGATTGTTCGATCGGAATGCCGATCTCGTTGATCTGCTGGCGGATCGGGCCGATGACATGCTCGAGTTCGGCGGCGCGGGCCAGGGAATAGACCTGGATGCCTTCGTCGCGCGGCATCTTGGTTTGCGGATCGAGCAGATAGAATTCCAGCTCGGTGCCGACATTCAGCGTGTAGCCCATGGCGGCGGCGCGCTCCACCTGGGCGACCAGCGCATTGCGCGGATCGATGGGAACCGGCTTGTGATCCATGCCTTCCGCGCGCGCCATGCAAAAGGCAACCCCCTCCTCCCAGGGAACCGAAACCGGCGCCGAATTCGGGAAGATATGCATGTCCGGATAGCCATTGCCGAAATTGACATAGGGCGTGTCCCAGACGTCGCTGGTCATGTCGATGGCGAACAGCGCGATCGACAGGGCATTGCCGTTCTTGCAGATCGTCGGCCAATGACTGGCGGGCACCCGTTTGCCGCGCATAATGCCGTTGATATCGCCAACGCCAAAAGACACCGTATGCGTGCCTTCGGGCAATTTCGCGAAATCTTCACTCATCTCAAACCCCCTCAGGAAGCCGCTGGGTCACCTTGTCGCGCCCATTTTCTTTGTATACTGTATTCAAAATCTTTCCGATGCAAGAGGTAGTTTGCAATGCCGCCAAAGTCCGACGCCGTGGTCGTAGGCGCTGGTATCGCCGGCATCATGACGGCCCTGCACCTGCAGCGCAAAGGGGTTTCGGTCACCGTCATCGACCGGTGGGAGCCGGGTCATCCCCGCGCTTCATCCAGCGATCATAACCGGATTTTCCGCTCCATCCACGGCAAGGACGAATTCTACACCAGGTGGGTGCGCGAGGCGCGGCTGCGCTGGATGGAATTGCAGGAAGAGATGGGCTGCACGCTCTACGAGGAATGCGGCGCGCTGGTGCTGGCCGGAGAAGGCCATTCGGCCTGGGAGGACGCCACCATTCCGACATTCGAGCGGCTGGGAATTCCGCATTTCATCTTCGGCGTCGACGAACTGAAGGTCCGGTTTCCGCAATTCAGTTGCGACAAGGTCGCCTACGGGCTGTTCGAACCGGAAGCCGGCATGGTCATGTCGCACCGCGCCGTGGTCGAGACCGCCAAACTGTTTCAGCGCGAAGGCGGCACGATCCTGCGCGGAAATGTTCAATGCGACGAGGCCGAGCGGCTGCATCTGGACGGCAAGCCGCTCAAGGCCGACGTGATCGTCGTGTCGACCGGGCCATGGCTGGGAGAAATGTACCGCCGCACCATCCGGCCGATTTCCAAGGTCGTGCGGCAGAACATCATCTACACCTCGACGCCGCAGGCCGACACCTCCTACGACGCCTATAAAATGCCGTGCTGGATCGATCACGGCTACGGCGCCTACGGAATTCCCTCGATCAACGGCCACGGGGTCAAGGCGGCGATCGCCTGGACGGAGACGATCATCGATCTCGACAATGACGAACGCGTCGTCGACGAGGCAACCTTCAACCGTACGAGACAATATCTGCGCCACCGCCTGCCCGGCCTGGTCGGCCAGCGCGCGGTCGACCAGAAGGCCTGCCAGATCGCCATGACGCCGGATACGCATTTCATTCTGGACTGGCATCCGGACCATGAAAACGTGCTTCTGTCCGGCGGCTGTTCCGGCCATCTGTTCAAGCACGGCCCGGTCTATGGCGATTTCGCCGCCGGGGTCGCCTTGCGCGAATACGGCACGGCGGACCGTTTCAAGATCGGCGATCGGGGAATGCTTTCGGCGGGAGAGTCTCCGTCCGGGCGGTGAACGGCGATTGAAATTGAGGAGTGGAAATGCGCTTCGAAGGCAAACGGGTTCTGATCACCGGCGCGTCACGCGGCATCGGGCTGGCGACGGCCAGGGCGTTTCTGGCCGAAGGCGCGCGCGTCGCCGTCAACGGCCGCAGCGCCGGATCGGTCGAGACCGCCATGGCGACGCTTGGCGGCAGCGCGAACCTGATCGCGGCGCCGGGCGACATCGCCCTCGTACCGGGCTGCGAGACCGTGGTTGCCACCGCGCTCGACGGCCTCGGCGGTCTCGACATCCTGGTCAACAATGCCGGCGTGTTCTTTCGCGGTTGCATCGAAGAGACCGACGAAGCCGAATGGGACCGGGTGCAGAACGCCAATGTCAAAGGCGTGTTCTTCTGCAGCCGCGCCGCCCTGCCTGCCCTGCGCCAATCCCGCGGCAACATCGTCAACGTCGCCTCGGAATCCGGCATCAGAGGCTATGCCGGCACCTCGGCCTATTGCACGTCGAAAGGCGCCGTCGTCAACATGACCCGCTCCATGGCGATGGAACTCGCCCCGGACATTCGGGTCAACTCGGTCTGTCCCGGCGTCATCGACACCGACATGGCCCGCGCCGGCTTCGCCATCGACGGCGACAGTGAGGCCGGCATGCGCCAACAGGCCGCCCAATACCCGGTCGGTCGCATCGGAACGGCGGCGGAAGTCGCGGCGGCAATCCTGTTTCTCGCCTCGAAAGACGCCGGCTTCATCAACGGCGTGGCGCTGCCGATCGAGGGCGGGGCGACTGTGGGGGGATAGCCTGCAGCCTACCCGCCAAGCGGCAACGCCGTGTGCACCAGATTGATCCAGTAGCGCAGCGCCACCGGGATGATCGCGTCGTTGAACACGTATCGATCGCCATGCAGGCCCTGACGCGGGCCGACCGCGCCGGCGCCGATCCACGCATAGGCGCCGTCTTCGACCGCGCCCAGCATGAATGCGAAATCCTCGCAGCCCATGCTCGGCGGAAAATCCGTCAAAAGCCTGTCCGCGCCGACCGTTTCAAGCCCGGCGTGTTTTGCCGTCTCGAAACCCTGCCGGGAATTGATCACCGGCGGATAGCCGCGCTTGTAGGTCAATTGGCAGGCGATTGCGTGCGCCGCCGCAATGCCCTCGGCCACAAGGCGGATCTGCGTCTCGAAATGGCCGGACAGGTCGGCATCGTAGAACCGGCAAGTGCCTTCGATCCGAACCGCGCCCGGCACGAAATTGTTGAAGCGGCCGCCGTGAATCTGGGTGGCGGACACCACGGCCGGCGACAATGGATCAATCGTCCGGCTGACGACGCGCTGCAGGGAAACGACGCATTCGGCCGCCGCCAGCAACGGGTCGTCGCCCAGATGCGGCATGGCCGCATGACAGCCGTCGCCCGTGAAAACCAGTTCGAAGTCGTCTACAGCGGCCATTTGCGGGCCCGCGCGCACGCCGATTGTCCCCAAGGGCAATCCCGGCCAATTGTGGAGGGCGAAGACCCGATCGGCGGGAAACCGCTCGAACAGGCCGTCCGCGACCATCTTGCCGCCACCACCAAGCACTTCCTCGGCCGGCTGAAAGACGAATGTGACGGTGCCGTCGAACCCGGCCGCCTCGGCCAGGATCTTCGCGGCGCCCATGAGGATCGCCGTGTGGCCGTCATGGCCGCAGGCATGCATGATTCCCGGATTTTTCGAGGCATAGGAGATGTCTGCGTCCTCCTGGATCGGCAGCGCGTCGAGTTCGGCCCGCAGCGCGATCCGCCCCGGTCCATCGCCGCGCTTCAGCACCGCGACGACCGCCGTGGCGCTGACATCGGTATGGACTTCAAGGCCGAAGGAGCGCAGGGTCTCAGCGACGAAAGATGCAGTCCGGTGCTCATCGAAGCCCAGTTCCGGGTCCGCGTGAATGCGCCGGCGCCAGTCCCGAACGTCCGGCGTGACCGCGGCGACACGATCGTTGAGGGGCATAGTGGTCTCCGTCTCTCTGCGCCTTGCGCCATACCGGACGGCGCGAGCGACCGTCGGACCTTAACGCCGCGCCTGTCTGCCGTCTTGAACAGGATTGACCGGTCCGCACGAAGGGCGATAGCGTGACCAACTAGCCCGGTCGAACACGCCGCGCGGCTTGCGGCGGATTCCTTTTCGAAAAGCACTTGCGAAATGCTCCTCCCACCGGCCGAACTCACCCTGCATCCAGGCCTCGACGGGCTGGAAATGCTCACGGCCGCCTACCGGGACCATGCCTATGCGCTGCATACCCATGAAACCTTTGTTTTCGGGGTCGTGACCTCCGGCGTCGAACGGTTTCGCGTCGGCCGGACGCGCAACATCGCGCCCAGGGGGTCGATCATCGCGGTCAATCCGCAAGACCCCCATGACGGCGAAAAGGGCTGCGAGGCGGGCTGGTCCTATCGCACCTGCTATCCGGATGTGGAATTGGTGCGGGAAATCGGCGCGGCGCTCGGTTTCAAGGATCTGCCGCTGTTTCCTTCCCCCGTGATGCACGCGCCCGATCTGGCGCGGGCCTTCGTGCGGGCGCACGCGGCGGCGAAGGGCGACGATGCGCTTGAATCGGAAACAGCCATGCTTTCGGTCCTCAAGCAGATCGTCGGCCGCTTCGCGCATGTCCGCAAGGCCCGGCACCCATCAAACACCTCCGGCGCCGCGACACGCCTGGCGCTTTATGAGGATTTCATCGAAGACCGGTTGGCCGGCGGCATCGATCTGACGGCGCTTGCCGGCGCCGCCGGGGTGACGCGGTTTCAGGTCATCCGCGATTTCAACAAGGCGGCGCGGATGACGCCCGGTCAATATATCCGCGACAAACGCATCCGGCGCGCATCCTGCCTGATCCGCTCGGCAACGCCGCTGGCGGAAATCGCTCTGGCCGTCGGCTTCGCCGATCAAAGCCATTTCACCCGGATCTTCAAATCCGTAAAAGGCCTGACGCCTTCGGCCTACCGGTCCGTGCTGTCCGGCTGAACCGCGCCGAACCTTTTGCGCCGCACAATAGATCTCCAAGCCTTCCCCAGAATGTTCAAAGTTTTTCCGGCAAGCAGGTTTGCGAACTCTGTCGCGGCGCGCAGATCCGCAAGGGAGAAAAGTCCTCCCTCACCGTCCTCTACAAGGCGTTCTAGGTCGAAGACGAGGTTCTGGAAGACGGCAAGGCGCGCCGCTTCATGGCGAAGGCGTCGCGCGGAGCCGGAAGCGTTCGCCTCCGGCTCAAAGGTATCGGCATAATCAGAGGGATTCGAGCTAAAGACAGACCTCATGCGCCGTCGGCAAGAGTGAAAGCAAATAGCTCGAATGAGCCCAAATCGATCGACTTTGCACACTAAGCGAAAGGAATAAACGGCACCCGTTGACGGTGAGCCGCCAAAGAAACCAGCTCATCCACGACACTCAGGAAATGAGGCGCGTTGTTATGCGCTTCCCAACCCGCCTCATCTACATAAAGCTCGTAGACAAAGAAAGACAAAGGATCGGTTGGCGAACGATATGGTACGAAGAACTTCACACCGTTTTCCGCCATTGTTGGTGCAATCAGCCCTTGCAGGATATCGGCCACGTCATCGCCCTTGCCTTCTTTAGCCACGATATTGATGGCTACGGCGAAGCCTTCATTCAGATTCATAGCGGCGGGATCAGAATAGGACATTGCGGATCACCCCCGGCTGGTCAGCAGGCGAATACCCGCGAATGCGAAAAAAGTTCCAAGCACGCCTTGGATGACCCGTCGTGATTTGCCGTATAGGCGCAAAATAGCCGGGGTGGAGAAAGCCATGGCATATAGTATGTGGATAGAAATCGACATGATGAAAGTGCCAAGGACTATCGCAGCACCAACCCAAAGCGGCGCGCCTTCCTGCAGACCCAAAGAAATAATGGCGATCCATGCCAATGCCGCCTTCGGATTGGTCATCTGGATTATGTACCCACGCTGAAAGTACCCAAACGGCGTGCGACGTCCTCCGGCAAGTTCCTTGGCTTCGATGTCATGCGCGGACGCTGCGGATTTGAAAGATTTATATGCGAGCCAAAGCAAGTACGCACCGCCGAAAATTTTGATGAGCTGGAGCGCCGACGCATAGGTTGCCAATATGGCCGACAGCCCAAACACGGTCAGAATTGACCATGTGAACGAGCCGCTTGCGACGCCCAGAGCCAATGAAACTCCGGATTGCCGCCCCACCCCCATTGATGTGCCTATCACTGCGAGAATGTTCGGTCCTGGACTCGCAATCGCGATAAGAAAGGCGGAATACGCGAGAAGTATTCCAGGTAAGTAGGGATTGAAATCCTGCATGACGTACCTCTTGCTGCCTATGAATGTTCGTACCATGTTCCAGTCTGCGAATATCTGCAACCAGGTTATGTCAGCTCATGGCGTGGACGGGATCTGCGTTCGCCGTCGCGCCTTCCCCCCAAACCCTTCAGTGATTTTTCACCCGCGTAATCCACCCCACCCCGTCATGGTCCGATTTTTTCGGGCTATCCATGCGAGTGTTGATGCCGGGTGGTGATGCCTTCCGGTTGGTATTTCCGCCCTTCGCCACGCGCTCATGGGTAGCCCGACTAAATCGGGCTATGACGGGGGTGGGGGTGGCGCGGGGGGTGGGAACGGCTCCAGGCCGCCACATGCCGTACCGCGTCCCGCACGAAACCGTCTTTCCACCACGCCCCGCTCATTCCTGACAGATTACCCCAAACCGGTTGCACATCAGACTCACCCCACATCACAGGAAACCTGCAATTGCGACTCATCCGCATTTAGAGCCGCTGGCGTTGAACAGCCCTGACCTTCCCCCAAATGTTCAAAGCTTCGCCGGCAAGCAGGTTTGCGAACTCTGGCGTCCCGCAGGCCGCAAGGGGACGGATTTCGGGAATAAGAGTTTCGGTGCAAAAAGGATGGACTGGGACCAATCGTCTGACTATTTTGCGGCCCTGTTCACCGGATCAACGGCCATTTCTAAACAGGGACATTTCGTTTTGGAAAAGATCAACATCCAGTTTACTTTGTTTTCGGCCTTCTATTCGCCGCTGATTTCGACCATGTCGGGCGGATTTCTCAAGGCCGAGGGGCTCGATCCCGACTGGTCCATCGCGCCGCCCGGCGTGTCCGCGATCGCCGCGCTGGAGGACGGATCGGCGCATGTGGCGCAATCGGCGCTCAGCCAGGGTTTCGGGCCGCTCGACCGGGGCGAGACACCGGGCGTGGTGCATTTCGCCCAGGTCAACGAGATGGACGGTTTCTTCCTGACCGGACGTGAGGCCGACCCTGATTTTTCGTGGAACAAGCTGGAAGGCGCCGAAGTCGTGATGTTCAAGGGCGGCCAGCCGCTCGCCATGTTCAAATATGCCTGCCACAAGGCCGGGATCGATTTCGACAAGATCAAGCCGGTCACGCCCGGCGGCGCCGCCGATATCGACAAGGCCTTCCGCGCCGGCCAGGGCCAATATGTGCAGCAGCAGGGTCCCTTCCCGCAGCAATTGGAGGCCGACGGAATCGGCCATGTGGTGGCGCAGGTCGGCAAGCAGATCGGCCCTTGCGGATTTTCCAGTCTCGCCGCGACCCGCGAATGGCTCGAGACCGATATGGCGAAAGCCTTCATGCGCGCCTACAGGAAAACCCGCGCCTATATGAACGACGCGCCGCCCGCGGAAATCGCCAGGGCCGAAAAGCCGTATTTCCCCGCCATCGACGAAGCGGTGCTTGCCGACTGCATCGCCACCTATCAAAAGCTCGGCTGCTGGACCCCGCATGTGGAAATCACCCGTCCGGCCTACGAAGTCACCCTGGACGTGTTCGAGTATAACGGGCTGATAAAGCGCCGACATGCTTATGAGAAGGTCTGTGCGCAACCGCCGGCAAGCGATTGACACTGTGAAGTAATACCAAATGCGCCGCGGCGGGTTCGCGCGGTCCAGGCGGTTCCCGCTCCGTGCGGATCGGATGGCCGGGTGGGGAGTCGGATAGTGTGCCGTCGCCATGCCAAAATGTCAGCCAGAGAACGGCGGCGGCGCGTTCCAAAAGTAAGTGCAACAGGGCACGATACTCTTGCACTTGCTTTTGGAACGCGCGTCGGTCCTCGTATATTTTTGTTACTGTCACCGGAACCCTATATTGGCGTCCACCGATTCCCTCTATGGATCTATGCTATCTCTCCAGATAGGAATGCTTGTCCGGTTTAGGCTGGTGCGGCACATACGCAGCGGCACAGATTCAAAGTCATCATAATCGTCGTCACCACCAATATTTGTGGTGATCATACACCGTCGATCATCACCGCCGCCGCCAGCGCCGCCATTATTTCGTCAAATGGCGGCTGGGACTTGTAATAAAGTGACCGCGATGAATCGAAGGCGCGCGCATATTCTGCGCGGGTCTGCGCATCGCTCAACAGGAAGGCCTCGTTTTCAGCAAGGATCGGATTGTCCGCACCGCGAAACCGCTTTGCCTTATGCACTGTATAGGCGGGCGTGCCAATGAACTCCTGCACCTCGGGCACCTGCAACAGCCGGTACAGATCATAATAGTGACGCATGAAGTTGGCGGGGAAATCGCCGTCTTCCTGCTGCTTGCGGTATTTGGTCGAAATAGTCTGAAGCTTTTCGACAAAGGTGTAGCCGGGATGATAGCAGGCAACATCGATGGCACGGTTGTCGATCACCGCAACGCCGCTGTTGATGGCATGATCATGCGCCCATGATGAAATCGTATGCGGCGCGTTTGGTGAGACATCGTCAAAGCCGACTTCGAGCAGAATGCCGTCCTTCAGGCCTGCCAGCGAACCAGCATGATTTCCGTAGCGCAAGCGAATGCCGCCACTGCGATAATAGACGGTGTCATCGAATTCGGTATCGCGCTCAACGCCACCAAGACCATCGATCTTGATCTCACCGGCAAGCCAGTCATAGAAGGTCTTTCGGCTTTCAACATGGGCAGATTTTTGCTGCTTGGGATTGGTGGCAACCGTCAAGCCTTCTGGCGGCTCAATGCGGATATCAATGTCTTCTGAAAACCGGTCGATGATTCCGAGTCCTTTGGATAGCGATGTCCCGCCCTTGAGTTCGAAAGACAGCCCCATCTGCTGCAAGCCGAAAAGGCAGTGCATGATCCAATAGTCTTTCTCCACGAGGACGGGATCGATCGAAAGATCATCACCAACGATACGGATCAGGTCTGGGAAGTCTTTGAGTTGGTGGAGATAGGCATCAGGCATGCGCCATCGTACCGCCTGCCAAAAACGGCTCAAAGAACTTCCGAGATTTTAATCCACCATATTCCCGAACAGCACGGGCGAGCGCCTTGGGATCAACCCGCCGCGCCTTCTTCCTCACGCCTTCTTCCATGGACGATTTGCGCTCTGCCAGACGGTCGAGATTATCGACCAGATCAACGAGCAAAAACTCCTCGGTGAGCTTCGAGGGGAAGTGCGGCTTCACCCGAAAATCATATTCCCGCTTGCCGAGTTTGAAGCGGCCATGCCGCTTGTGATTATAGACGACGGTCTCATTGTAGAGCTGTGTCGAGCCGACCCCCAGCGCGTTATAGGCATTGGGGGTGGTCAGCAAAAAGCGGTGATCTTTTAGAAACGCTTCGACCAGTTTCTCATCGTCAGCGGGCACTGCGCCAAAGCGTGAGCGCTTTGGATAGGCATAGACGCCCCCTGCCAGCTTGGTGAGAGTTCCCTCTTCAACAAGCTGTTTCAGATGCCGGTCAACGGCATTTGACCACGGCAGGAGATCGGCTCGGCGATAGACCTGCCCTGGGCGGAGATGCTTTTTCAATTCGTTCAGTGCGCTCATATTTCTATCATACATAAATTGGGCATTATTTGCAAGTTTTTTCATTGATATTTCATGCAATCTGAACTCAACATAATGATGCTCGCTCGATCCCGCAAGAGGCTTAGGATCGGCTCACGAAAGCCCGACCTGAAGGGGTGCGCCATTAAGGTGTGAGTAAAGGCAGAATCCTGATTTAATGGTTTTGGGTTGAGACAACGAGCAGGGAACGACGCATGACAGAAGAAACCCAGGAAAAGCCAACGGTTGGAATACTGGCCTATGGCTCGCTGATTTCCGACCCTAGAGACGAGATCGAGAAAGCCTGCACGAAGATCATCCACGACGTCATGACGCCTTTCCACATCGAATTTGCGCGCAGCAGCAACAATCGCGGCGGCGCGCCAACTCTCGTGCCAGTCGCAAGCGGCGGCGCACATGTCAAAGGCCAGGTCTTCGAAATGAATGTCTCCGAAGCGAAAGCAGCCGATATCCTCTATCGCCGTGAAATCGGCAAGGAGGGAGATATGACACGGACCTATAAGCGACCAAACTCAGTGACTGACAACACCGTCTTGGTCGAACGCCTTACCAATTTCGCAGGGCTGGACGTTGTCCTCTACACGCAGATCGCCGCCACTATCACGCCGTTGACCGCGAAGCACCTTGCCGAACTCGCCATTGCGAGCGTTGCTAAGGCACCTGATGGCCTCGACGGCATCAGCTACCTGAGCGCTGCAAAGAAGCATGGCATCGAGACAGCCCTATCCCCCGCCTACGAAGCTGAAATTCTGAAAAAAACCAAGTGCGAGGATTTGGAGCAAGCACGCAAGAAATTTCTATCAGAAAAAACAAATAACACTTTGCAAATATTGAAATAAATGTCAGCAATTGTATTATTAAATGAACTAAAAGGCCAAATCTACATGAGCATAACCCAAATTAAGCTAGATGATTTTCAGATAGAATATTGGATTTACGGGGACAGTAAATTTAATTCTTGCACAAAAAGCGCGCGTTCCAAAAGTAAGTGCAACCGGGCACGATCCAATTGGCTGAACCTTGTGCAAGAATTAAGTTTACTGTCCCCGTAATGCCATGGCCGAGTGCTTGAAGCTCGCGCGCCCAGTAATGCGCACTGGCGCATGCCTCCATACCGACCAGACAAGGCGGTAAATTGGCGAAAAATTCCAACACCTGAGCGCGGCGCAGTTTCTTGCGCAGGACCGGCCGGCCATCTTTATCCGCGCAATGAACCTGAAAAACCGATTTTGCTAAATCCATTCCAATCGTCGCAATATTCGTCATGGACGCCTCCTGTTCCTGGAACGTAAACACCTCCAGTATGGGATTTACGGGGACAGTAAATTTAATTCTTGCACAAAAAGCGCGCGTTCCAAAAGTAAGTGCAACCGGGCACGATCCAATTGGCTGAACCTTGTGCAAGAATTAAGTTTACTGTCCCCGTAATGGGATC
>Ga0214472_10005813_pt1 | contig 12971 bp, 13 predicted proteins | sample RVTome_6_FD_207662 | JGI IMG/M metagenome (GOLD analysis project Ga0214472, IMG submission 207662) | Soil microbial communities from uranium-contaminated site in the Upper Colorado River Basin, Wyoming, United States - RVT140D175 | ecosystem: Environmental > Terrestrial > Soil > Contaminated >... | reverse complement strand
GCCGCAGCCTGGGGGCGGCCCGCGGTCGACATCGGTGTCGGAGGATCGATCCCGTTCGTGGCGGCGTTCTCGGCCGCATTCCCCGATGCCGCCATCGTGCTGACCGGCGCCGCCGATCCGGAATGCAAGGCTCACGGCCCCAACGAGAGCATCGACCTCGACGAGTTGCGGCGGTTCATCCTCGCCGAGGCGATCGCCCTGCGTGAGCTGGGTCGGTGATGCGACTCGATGGTCCGATCCCCGATCTCGGCCGGGTTGGAGTCTGGTCGTGGTCCCTGGTGGATCAGCCCGCCCCGCAGGTGCGCCGCGCCGTGGCCGCCATCGAGCAGATGGGATACCGGGCCACATGGTTCCCGGAGAGCCGCGGGCGCGAGGCGTTCACGACGTCCGCCCTGATCCTGTCGGCGACGGAGCGCCTGGCCGCAGTCACCGGCATCGCCAGCATCTGGGCCCGGGACCCCGATGCCGCCGCCTCGGGTGCCAACGCCCTCGGCGAGGCCTGGCCGGGGCGCTTCGTGCTCGGCCTGGGAGTCAGCCACGCCCCCTCGGTGGCGCGGCGCGGCGGCGACTATGCCCGGCCCCTGGCAAAGATGCGCGACTACCTCGGGCGCGTCGAGGGCGCCACCTTCATGGGACCCCCGGCAGATCCGCCGGTGCCGGTGATCCTGGCTGCGCTCGGGCCGCAGATGCTGCGCCTCGCCGCCAGCCGCACCGGCGGGGCCCATCCCTACTTCGTCCCCGTCGAGCACACCCGCATCGCCCGCGGTGCCCTGGGATCGGGACCGTGGCTCGCCCCGGAGCAGGCGGTGGTCGTCGCCACCGATCCCGGACGCGCCCGGGAGTTGGCTCGCAACCACATGAAGGGGTACCTGCGCCTCGACAACTATCGCCGCAATCTCCTCCGCCTCGGCTGGAACGAGGCCGAACTGGAGGATGGCGGCAGTGATGCCGTGGTCGACGCCATCGTCGCCTGGGGCGATGCCGACACCGTGGCCGAGCGCATCCGCCAGCACCTTGCCGCCGGTGCCGACCATGTCGGCATCCAGGTGCTCTCGGACGAGCCCTTCCCGCTGAGCGATCTCGCGGCATTGGCCGACCGTCTGCTCTGAGTCACACCGGCGGGTTGATCAGGGCGCCTGCCTAGATTCGCGGCCATGACCGCCACTGCTCCCGAACGACTCACGCGGCTGCGTCGCACCAATGCGCTTCTCGGCCTGCTCCATGCCGCCCAGGGGGTGGCCGTGCTCGCCCTCAGCAATGGGTTTGCCCTTCCCGTCACCGGGAGCTTCATGGAAGGCCCGCCGGGAAGCGGGTTGGGGGAGGCCCGCGTGCTCTTCGACGTCTCGTTTGCCATCGGGGTGGCGGCCTTCCTCTTCATCTCGGCGATCGCCCACTGGCTCATCGCCTCACCGTGGTACTTCCCAAGGTATCGGGCCGGCCTCGTTGCGGGCCGCAACTATGCCCGGTGGATCGAGTACTCCAGCGCGCACCAATAGACCGTGGGTTTCCATCAGGTGTCGGCCCGCAGTTCGGGCCGACACCTGATCCCGGGACGGATCTATTGCTGTGCGCTGTTGAGCGCCTCGGTGATGATCGTGCTGATCGCGATGCTCACCGGGATCTCCGACGTCGCCGCCCTGGGAGCGATCGGCGCCGCCAACGCCGCCATGATCTTCTTCGGCCTGACGCAGGAGCGCTACGAGCGGCCGGGAGGGAGCCTTCTGCCGTTCTGGCTCGGATCCCTGATCGGGGTCGTCCCCTGGATCGTGGTGGGGGTGTACCTGGTCTCACCGGGTGTCACCGCCGAACCGCCCGGTTTCGTGTACGCCATCTATCTATCGCTGTTCATCTTCTTCAACAGCTTTGCGGTGAATATGTGGCTGCAGTACCGCCAGAAGGGCAAGTGGGCCGACTACGTGTTCGGCGAGCGGGTCTATATGGGGCTCAGCCTGGTGGCCAAGTCACTGCTCGCCTGGCAGGTGTTCGCCGGCACCCTCGCCTCCTGAATGAGCCGGGGAGGTTCAGGTTCTGGCGGGGCGGTCCGATGCACACTCGTACGATCGGGCCGCGCGACAACCTACACTGCCGGGTTTGGCACAGAAGGAAGACACCGGTGTTGCGCCTGATGCGACTGGTAACGGTCGTTCTGATCCTGATGACTGCGGCCGCCTCGGCAGGGGCCGCCGAGTCGCGCACTCCCCTGGTCGGGGTCAACGGGTTCGCCACCCTGATCCGCCTCGAGCCCGGGGACTCCGGCGACGACGTCGTTGCCCTCCAGGAGGCGCTCGCCGACGCGGGGTTCTTCCACTCCAACATCGACGGTGTCTACGGGCGCTCCACCGAGTCCGCCGTGGTCGCATTCCACAAGTACCTCGGTCTGGAACGCACCACGGTGTTCAACGCCCTCGACTGGATCCGGCTCGAGCTGCTTCCCGACCCGGGACTGCCTGAGCGCTACGACGAATCCGACTACCTCGAGGTCGACCTCGAGCGCCAGCTCCTGTTCCTCGTCGAGGACGGCGAACTCGCCCAGGTGATTCCGGTGTCGACCGGCGGCGGCTACACCTACGTGAGCCCGCGCACCGGCCGCCCTGCCGTCGCCAACACGCCTCAGGGCGACCACCAGCTCCGCTGGCACCAGCTGGGCTGGGTGTGCGATTCAAGGACCGGGTGGTGCGTCTACAAGTACTGGGCCTTCACCGACTACTACGGCATCCACGGCTACCGCCACGTGCCGGCCTACCCAGCGTCGCACGGCTGCATCCGGGTCGAGGTCTGGGATGCAGACTGGCTCGAACCGCGCCTGGCATCGGGCATGCCGGTCCACGTCTGGCGGGAGCCACCGGTGGTCCCTCCGCCGCCGGAACCACCGACTGTGGCACCAGCACCACCGGAGTGAGGCGCCGCGGCGGTTAGCCTCTTCCGTGGTGCGCAGAACGCTCCCACTCCTCATCGCCGGACTCGTGCTCGCGTCCTGCACGCCGCAATCGTCCACTGCCGGACCGCGCCCCGACGGCCCACCGGCGACGGTGAGTGCCGACTCGACCACGACGACGCGCGACCCGAGACCCTGTGCCGCGACGACGGTGGTCGCTCCCGTGGCGACTCCCGACGGCGTCCCGGCGATCGAGCGACTCCCTGCCGACAATCCCCATGCGGCCGCAGTGGCCGCCTCACAGGCGATGTTCGACTGCGCCTACGAGGTGGTGGTGGTCGACAGCGCCGGCATCGATCGGATCGCGCTCGCTGCCGTGCTCGCAGTCAACCTGCAGGCCCCCCTCCTGTTCGGCGACGAGGGGGCCACCAGCCTCCTCGCCTACGAATTGGACCGTCTTGCCCCGACTCGGGTGTGGCTGGTCGGAGACACCGCCGTCGCCGATGCCCCGATATGGTCCGCAGTCACCCGCATCGGTGGTGATGATCGCGCCATCGCCGCCGCGATCACCGACCTGATCGGTGCGGACGAGGATCTCCTCCTTCCTTCCACCGGTGGCAGCGCCGCCGTGGCCGTCGCCATCGAGGCGATGCTCACGGGCAAGACTCTCACCCCTCCCCCGTCGGACGTGGTGGTCCCACCGCTGACCACCGGAGATGACGTCGTGGCGGGCACCGGCGCTTCGGGGATGCTGTGGCTGGTCGACATCAGCGAGCTCGAAGCCGCGCTGGTGGCAGCCGCCGGGGCCATCACCTCGGGTGGGTACATGGCGCTGGTGGATGGCACCGACCTGCGCCGCGAGGAGGCGCTGGGACGGGACCTCGCTCCGATCGCCGCCGGGGTGCGCACCATCCAGGTGGTCGGCGGCTCCGCGGACGCCGGGTGGCAGGCCCGCGTTGTATTGCGCGGCGAGGAGCTTCCGGGAGGTGGCTTCTTGATGTTCCCGGGACGCCGCATGGTGGCTCTCTACGGCAATCCGCTGACGACATCACTCGGTCCACTGGGTGAACAAGACCCCGCGGCGGGCCTGTCACGGATCGAGGACATCTCGGTCGGATACGACGCCGACGGCAACGTGGTCCTGCCGACCTTCGAGATCATCGCCACGGTGGCCGCCGGTGACCCTGGAGCCGACGGGGACTACTCCAACGAGATGCCCCTCGACCTGCTGCGCTCGTGGGTGGACTTTGCCGGCGCCAACGGCATGTACGTGCTGCTCGACCTCCAGCCTGGTCGGACCACCTTCCTCTCCCAGGCCGTGCTCTACGAAGAGTTGCTCCTCGAGCCTCACGTCGGGCTCGCCCTCGACCCGGAGTGGCGGCTAGGACCCGACGAGTTCCACCTCGAACAGATCGGCTCCGTCGGCGCGGACGAAGTCAACGAGGTCGTGGAATGGCTCGCCGCCCTCACCCGCGACAATGCATTGCCGCAGAAGGTGCTGCTCATCCACCAGTTCCAGACCCAGATGCTCCCCGATCGCGAGCGCATCACAGCCACCCCGGAGTTGGCCCTCGTGATCCAGATGGATGGCCACGGCACCATCCCCGAGAAGATGACCTCATGGGTGCGCACCACCACCGGCTGGGAGACCGACCAGTTCGAGTACGGATGGAAGAGCTTCTACGACGAGGACATCCCCGGCCCGATCAGCGCCGCCGAAGTGCTCGCCCTGGTACCCACCACGGTGTACATCTCGTTCCAGTAGCCATGCCCGAACTGCGCCGCCACTGGGATCTGGACCCCGGGATCACGTTCCTGAATCACGGCTCCTTCGGGGCCTGTCCCCGGGTGGTGCTCGATCATCAGACCGAGCTGCGCCGGCTCATGGAGGCCCGGCCCGTCGAGTTCCTGGGGCGCCGCCTCGAGTCGAGGCTCGACGCGGCCCGCACCGCCCTCGCCGACTTCATCGGCGCGGACCCTGCCGGACTGGCCTTCGTCCCCAACGCCACCACCGGGGTGAATGCCATCGTCGGGTCACTCCCCTGGCAGCGGGGCGACGAGATCGTCGTCACCGATCACGGCTACAACGCGGTGCGCAACGTGGTCGATCACGTCGCCGCCTCCACCGGTGCGGTGGTGCGCACCGTCGCCCTCCCCTTCGCCGGGATCAGCGCCGCGGGGGCGATCGCCGCAGTCACCGGCGCCGTCGGGCCGCGCACCCGGCTGGTGATCGTCGATCACATCACCAGCCCCACCGCACTCGTCCTCCCCGTGGCCGAGATTGCCACGCTCCTCGAGGGGAGCGGCGTCCGGGTGCTCGTCGACGGTGCCCATGGCCCGGGGATGCTCGCAGTCGACGTCGGGTCCATCGGCGCGTCGTACTACGTCGGCAACTGCCACAAATGGATGTGCGCCCCCAAGGGTTCCGGCTTCGTGTATGCGGGACCCGGGGTGCGACACGACCTGATGCCGGTCGTGATCAGCCACGGGTTCAACTCGGAGCGCACCGATCGCAGCCGCTTCCACCAGCTCTTCGACTGGGTCGGCACCACCGATCCCACCGCTTACCTCGCAGTGCCGCACGCCATCGAGTTCATCGGCTCCCTGCTGCCCGGGGGCTGGTCGGCGGCGCGTGAGCACAACCGGGACCTGGCGCTGCGGGGGCGGGAGATCGTGGCTACCGCCATCGGAGCCGAGGGCCTGCCCGCCGCAGACCTGATCGGATCGATGGCGGCGATCCCGCTCGCCCCGGCCGCGGCCCCGATCACTCCTCCCCACCCTGACCCTCTCGCCGCGACGCTGTTGCGGGACCACGCCATAGAGGTGCCGGTGCCGGCGTGGCCCCAGACCCCACGCCGGGTGTTGCGCATCTCGGCCCAGCTCTACAACCGGGTCGAGGACTACGAGCGCCTGGCGACGGCACTGGTGGAATCCGGCGTCACCCCGGCGCCGACCGCCGCCTGAGCGGGCTCAACGCCGGCGGCGGCCGCCGCTGCGGAAGCGACGCGAGAGCTCCACGTCGCTGGTGCGGCGCAGCGTCACCATGTCGGGTTCGTGCGCCACCAGGTCGTCGAGACGGGCATCGTTGGAGAACATCTTGACGATCTCGTATGTCAACCCGGAGGCCTTCTGCAACCGCTGCACCTCTTCGACCTCGTCCCACTCGACCAGGGTCACCACCAGCCCGGACTCGCCGGCACGCGCCGTGCGTCCGGAACGATGGACGAAGTCCTTGTAGTCCTGCGGCGGTTCGTAGTGGAGGACCACATCGACGTCGGGGATGTCCAGTCCCCGGGCGGCAAGATTCGTTGCCACCAAGGCGGGGAGCCGTCCCGCGGTGAAGTCCGCCAGTCGTTGCTCCCGATCGGACTGGCGCAGGTCGCCGTGGATTGGCAGGGCATCCACGCCCTCGTCGCGAAGGTCGGCCGCAATCCGGTCGGCGCCATGCCGGGTGGAGACGAAGATCAAGGTGCGGGTCACACTGCGGATGATGCGAGCCGTCAGCTTCGGCTTGTCCATGCGGTGCACGGCCAGGAAGCGATGGGTCGCGGTGTCGACCAGGTCTCCGACCGCGGCGACCTCGTGGCGCACCGGGTCGTGCAGGTAGCGGTTGATCAGCCCCTGCACCTGCCCGTCGAGCGTGGCACTGAACAGCATCACCTGCGGCTTCCCGCCGATGCGCCGCATGATCTGATGGACCTGGGGCAGGAAGCCCATGTCGGCCATCTGGTCGGCCTCGTCGAGTACCACCGACAGCACCTTGGTCACGTCTACGGCCTTGCGGTCGATGAGGTCGATGAGACGCCCCGGTGTCGCCACCAGGAGGTCCACCCCCTGGCGCAGCTGGGCGATCTGGGCGCCCATCGGGGCCCCGCCGTAGACCGCGGCGAGGGTGAGCCGGCGCGAAGCGGCGAGGGGGCGCAGCGCCTCGGATACCTGGACGCACAACTCGCGCGTCGGCACCACCACGAGGCCGTGCGGATCCTTCTGATCGGCGTGGGCGGTCCGCTCGATCAGAGGCAAGCCAAAGGCGAGGGTCTTGCCGGATCCGGTCTGGGCCTTGCCGCACACGTCGCGTCCGGCAAGGGCGTCCGGGATGGTGAGGGTCTGTACCGGGAAGGGCTCCGTGATGCCCCGCTGCGCCAGGGCGGCCATGAGGTCCGGAGAGACTCCGAGGGCGGCAAAGCTGCTCGCGGAGGATTCATATGGGTTCGTCAGCGTCATCTCCACCGATCACCCGGCGCGCCACACCCCTTCTGGGAGCTGGCGCCGGGAACAGGGCCACGGTAACAGCAGCAGGGACTCAGGCCGCCCCACTCAGCGCGCGGCCCCGGAGCGGGGATCCGCGACAGCCATCAGCTCGTACCGGAACACCTCGACTCCGGCGCGCTCGGTCACGATCAGCACCGGGGGTCCGGGGAGGCCGCGGGCAAACCAGGCCCGGGTCACCGACTCGCCATCGACGGTCTCGTACAACCACCCCTCGAACGTGCCGGCCGTCGTGGCGACGGTCGACGCCGAGAGGCTGGTGGTCGCCAGGGGATAGGAGGCATGAGCCCGGAGCTCGTCCCACGTCGCCCGGCTCCGCTCCACCTCGGAACGCGGCATGCCGTCGAGCCCGGTGCGGAGGTGGGTCATCTCGCCGCGGATCGCATCCCCGCCGTCGAAGGTCCAGGTGTCGAGGTACGGCTCGGCGCCGGCAGCGCCGACGCGATAGACGTTGCGGCGCCCGGGGGCACACGCCTCACGGATCTGGTCGGCCGAGAACGGCGTCGGGTGATGGGCGGAATCCAGCCGATGCTGATCCGGCGGCGACGGTGCGGACACGAGCCACCCTACCCCGATCCGGGGCATCGCTAGGGTGCCCCGGTGCCCCCCGCCGCCCGTACCGTGCAGCGCACCTACCTCACACTGGTGCTGCTCAAGACACTGGCAGCGTCGTTCATCTGGGGTGTGAACACCCTCTTTCTGCTCGACGCCGGACTGAGCACCACCGAGGCCTTCGCGGCCAACGCCTTCTACACCCTGGGCATGGTCTTGTTCGAGGTGCCCACCGGTGTCGTAGCCGACACCCGCGGCCGGCGCACCTCCTTTCTCCTCGGAAGCGCGACGCTGCTGTGTTCGACCCTGATCTACCTCCTGATGTGGCAGACCACGGCACCCTTCTGGGGGTGGGCTGCAGCCTCGGCACTCATCGGCCTGGGCTTCACCTTCTTCTCGGGCGCCGTCGAAGCCTGGCTGGTCGACGCGCTCGCCGCCACGGGCTACACCGGCGACATCGCGGTCGTCTTCGCCCGGGGTCGGAGCGTCGAAGGCGTCGCCATGCTTGCCGGATCGGTGGCCGGAGGCTTCCTCGCCCAAGCGGCGACGCTGGGAGCTCCGTATGTGGCTCGTGCCGCGTTGTTGCTGGTGACCATGGCATTCGCCTTCGCCGCCATGCGCGACATCGGTTTTTCGCCGCGGCGCGGTGAGACCGTGGGCACCCAGGTGCGAGCCGTGCTGCGGGCTTCCCTCGAGGGGGGATTGCGGCTCCGTCCGGTGCGTTGGGCGATGCTTACCGCACCGTTCACCCTCGGAGTGGGCCTCTACGGGTTCTACGCGATCCAGCCCCACCTTCTACAGCTGTACGGCGACGACACCGCCTTTGGAGTCGCCGGCATCGCCGCCGGAGTCTTCGCCGTGGCTCAGATCGCCAGCTGGGTGCTGGTGCCCTTTCTGGTGCGCCTCTTCCGGCGGAGAACCCGGGTCCTGCTTGTCACCACCAGCCTCGGTGCGGCGGCCCTCATCGGCATCGGGCTGGTCGAGCATTTCGCCGGTGCGATCGCTTTCCTGGTGTTGTGGGCGCTGTGCTTCGCCACAGCCGAGCCGGTCCGTCAGGCGTTCCTCAACGATCAGATCGCATCGGAGCAGCGCGCCACCGTGCTCTCGTTCGACGCCCTCCTGGGCTCGGCCGGAGGCGTGGTGGTGCAACCGGCCATGGGGCGCGCCGCCGATGTGTGGAGTTACGGGACCTCGTTCGTCATCTCGGGTGCAGTGCAGGCGGCAGCGATCCCGCTGTTGCTTGCGGCGCGGCGCGAGAACGTAGCCGCCGATGTGGCCGCCAGCCCTGCGCCCGCCTGAACGGACCTACCCTCGCGGGGTGGACAGCATCGGACGCCTGGGCGCCACCGTGGCCGCGCTGTGCTCTCCCGCCACCGCGGGTCGCGCCCCGGGGACGGTGCAGGGTGCCGCCGCTCGCGCCCTCATCCTCGAGGAGTTCGCCGACCTCGGACTCGACCCCGCCGGCGAGCAGGGATATCACCAGCTGCTTCCGGCGCCAGGGGGGGCCAACCTCCTCGGGGCGATGACCGGTGACGGTCCCGGATGGATCGTGTTCGGGGCGCATTACGACCATCTCGGCGGGACCGGGGACGAGGTCTTCTGGGGTGCCGACGACAATGCCTCCGGGGTGGCCGTGATGCTCGAGGTGGCCCGCCAACTGGTGGCCGGAGCGCCACGGGGGCGATCGGTCCTGGTGAGTGCCTACGACGCCGAAGAACCGCCATGGTTCCGCGAACCGGAGATGGGGTCGCAGTGGTGGGTCGATCACCCGACCGTGCCCCTGGCCGAGGTGGAACTGATGGTCTGTCTCGACCTGGTGGGTCACCGCCTCGGGCCCGAGGGTCTGCCGCCGCACCTGGCCGACACCGTGTTCGTCCAGGGCGCCGACCTGGCACCGGGCCTGGGGACTGCGATCGAGGTGACCCCGGTGCCGGGGATCTTCCCCCGCCCCGTCGCCGATTGGGTGATGGACCCGATGTCGGACCACTACGCCTTTCGCAACGCCGGGATCCCGCACGTCTTCTACACCTGCGCCCGCTCCGCGGTGTACCACACCCCGCAGGACCGGCCCGAACTGCTCGCCTACGAAAAGATGGCAGCCCTCGCCTCCCACCTCACCGCAACCATCGAGGCCGCCCGCCGCGCCCCGCCAGGGTCATGGCGATTCGACCTCGACGCCGCCGACGACGGGTCCACCCTGGTGACGCTGCGGGCGATGGCCGCAGCGGTGCCGGACCTGGGTCCCGGGCTCCTCGCGATGCTGGGCCGGATCGAACCGGACGCCACCGGCCGCCTGGGCCTGTCGGAACGCCATGCCATCAGAGCGGCGATCGAGATGGTCGAGGGCCTGCTCGCCTGAGTCAGGTGGCGACGGCGTGCAAAGCCCGTACCAGACGCTCCCGCGCCTCGGCGGCGATCGGCTGCATCGCGGGATCGGCTATCAGCGTCACCATCACCCCGGGTTCGAGGGCCTCGATGCGCGACCCGGTGTCGGTCTCATAGACGATCACGTTGCAGGGCAGCAGGAGGCCGACGTGATGGTCGACCTCGAGGGCACTCGCGGCCAGCGCCGGATTGCATGCCCCGAGGATCCGGTACGGGCGACTATCGATACCGAGCTTGGTCTTCAGCGTCGAGGCGACATCGATCTCGGTGAGCACGCCAAAGCCCTCCGCGGCGAGAGCGGTGCGGATGGCCTGTTCCGCTGCGGCGACATCGAGTGAGCTGTCGACACCGATGCCGTACGCCGTCGTGTCCATGGAACCCTCCACTCGACTCCCCACACGGTAGGCAGGTCACTCGGGGTGGAAAGTCGTGCCCAGTGCCGTCGGCGCCTCGCCCGCGAGAATGGGGCGCAGCCGGGGGAAGCGATTGCCCAGGCTGCGGAACCGCTCGGTGTTGAGCACCGTCAGGGCGAAGATCATCAACAGGAAAGGCAACTGCGTCAGCACCTGGACGAACTCGGGGAACTGCACCTGGAACTCACCGGCAAAGAACAGCAATCCTCGATAGGCAAAGCAGGCCAGGGCCACTCGCCACGGGTTCCACCCGCCAAAGATGACGAAGGCGAGCGCAATCCACCCCATGTTCACGGTTAGGTTCTCCCGCCACCCGGCGATCTGATCCAGGGACACCGCGGCGCCGGCCATGCCCACGAAGGCCCCGCCGACCAGGGTGGCGACATAGCGGATCCGATTCACGGGGATCCCGCGGGCGTGCGCCGCCTCGGGGCGCTCCCCGACTGCCCGCAGGTCGAGCCCGGCGCGGGTGTAGGCGAGGAACCATCCCGCCAGGATCACCGCCAGGAAGCTGCCATAGACGGACAGGTTGTGTGAGAACAACACGTCACCAACCCACGGGATCTCGGCGAGCCCCGGCACCTCCCACGCCGGCACCTGGGGTCCGGTCTCGCCGATGTAGGGGTCGCCGAAGAACAACGCCAGCTGCTTGGCGAACAGGAACAGCACGAAACCGACTGCGATCTGGTTGAGGCGGAGACCGATGGCGGAGAAGGCGACCACGCCTGCAATCGCCATCGATACCAGCATCGCCGCGACGAACCCCACGATGACGCTGCCGCTGGTCGCGGCCGCGGCGAAGGCGACCATCGCCGAGAGCATGATGCTCCCGTCCAGGGAGAGGTTGACCACGCCGGCCTTCTCGGTGATGGTCTCCCCCACGACGGCATAGATGAGCGGGGCTGCGGCGGCGATGAGACCGGCGAGAACCTCCATCAGCCCTCCCCCTCACCGGTGACGACCGGACCGCGCGTCGCCGAGTACACCTTGAGGCCCCCCACGATCAGCACCGACAAGACGAGGATCCCCTGGATCACGCCGGCGAGGGAAGAGTCGATGCCGAGCCGCAACGAGAGCTGGGTGCTCCCCACCTGGATGGCGGCAAAGAACAAGGCGATCGGAGCGATCCACGCCGCCCGGAACCCCGACAGCAGCACGACGAGGACGCCGAGAAACCCGTAGCCGCCGGAGACCGAAGGCACCAGCTTGTGGTGGAAGCCGGTCGCCAGCACCGCCCCTGCGATCCCGGCGAGGGTGCCACAGAGCGCGAACGCCATCACCAGATGGCGGCCGGTCGGGATGCCGAGGAGGAACGCGCTCTCCGGGTTCCTCCCCACCGCCTTGAGCCGCAGGCCGAAACGGGAGCCGCGCAGCAGGACCAGCACCGCCACCACCGCGACGACGGCCAGCGCCAATCCCACCGGCGACACCCGCCACGACCCGATGACGGGGAGCCAGGCGCGGGTGTCGAACAGGTCGGTGCCGCTGGTGGAGGCGACGCCGGTGCGGGACCACGGCCCGATGATGAGGTAGACGGCCGTCGCCCCGGCGACGAAGGAGAGCGCCACCCCCGAGAAGATTTCGTGCACCCGGAACCGGGTGCGCAGCCAGGCGGGGATGAGGGCCCAAGCCGTCCCCAGGACGGCACCCCCGAGCAGCGTCAGCGGGACCACCACACCAGAGGGAGCCTCCACGGTGCGCGCCACCCAGGCGGCTCCGATCGCCCCCATGGCGATCTGCCCCTCGACTCCGATGTTCCACAACCCTCCCTGGAATGTGACGAGCAGGCCCGCGGCCGCCAGCACGAGTGGGATCCATGCCATGAGGGTGGCCCCGATCCGGGATTGGTTCCCGAAGGCTCCGTCGAAGAGCACCTGCAGCGCCTTCAGCGGAGGTGCGCCCACCACCACCAGCAGGAGCAGGGTGGCTCCGACCCCGACGGCGATCGCCAGCGGCACCGAGCGGAGCCGGTTCACGGCACCACTCCACCGATGAGCAGGCCGAGCGACGCCGCGGTGGCCTGTGCCGCCGGCACGACCGCGATGATCCGGCCCTCGAAGAAGACCGCGATCCGATCGCTGTAGCGCAGCAGCTCCTCGAGATCCGACGAGGCGAAGACGATGGCGGTGCCGCCCGAGCGGGAGCGCAGCATGCGCTCCCACACCCACTCCGCCGAGCCGAGATCGAGACCGCGGGTCGGATGTTCCATCAACAGCAGGGCGGGCGCGTCGGGCGCCATCGCCATGAGGAGTCGCTGCTGATTGCCACCGGAGAGGGCATCGGCCGTCGTCTCGGGCGTGCCCTTGATCGTGAACTCGCCGATGCGTCGCTCCGCCACCGCGGTGGCGGCAGCGACATCGACCATGAACGCACGATTGGCCCCGGCCAGTTCGAAGTGCTCGGCGATCGAGAGCCCGGCGATCAAGCCCTCCTCGAGCCGGCCCGCCGGGATGTAGTGCACCCCGGCCTCGAGATAG
>Ga0214472_10005812_pt1 | contig 12974 bp, 13 predicted proteins | sample RVTome_6_FD_207662 | JGI IMG/M metagenome (GOLD analysis project Ga0214472, IMG submission 207662) | Soil microbial communities from uranium-contaminated site in the Upper Colorado River Basin, Wyoming, United States - RVT140D175 | ecosystem: Environmental > Terrestrial > Soil > Contaminated >... | reverse complement strand
CCCGGCGCGGGCACCCCCGCAACAACGGTTGGAACGTCAGGGCGGGGAAGCGGGGTGGGGTGCCCTCGGGAGCGAATCCGACGAGCCGTAGCGCGCCCCGAAGCGCAGGGCGCCTCCGCCGCGCGAGCCGTCCCCGCCGGAGGCGGGGCGGCGAGCGCACCCCCGTCTCGGGGGATGGGGGGCAGGCGGAGGCGCCCGAGCGAGGTGGCGCGCGAGGCGAGGAGGTCTGAGCGGACGAGGGCACCCCACCCCGCTTCTCCGCCCGGCCCCACGTCGCGACGCACCACGCGCGAGCTTACGTCAGGGGTTTTACTCCGAGCGAGGACGCGATGTCGTTGCACTGCGTGGCGAGGACGGGCGCGACGGGGATACCCGTGATGCGGCGGTGGCGCTCTGTCTCGGCTTCGGGCTGGCCGGCGGTGTAGACGCGCTCGTGCCCTTCGGCCGTCGGCATGTCCTGGAGCGCGCCCAGCATGTCGTCCATGTCCGCCGTGAACTCCTCGAGGGGGCGGAAGCGCTTGATGTCGATGGCGGCGAAACAGTGGCCCGTGTTGGTCAGCTTCTGCGCGCGGAGCCCCTTCCTGTCGATGACGTCGCCGTAGACGGCTCCGGCGAGGACGCCCGACAGGATGTCCACGAGGACGCCCAGGCCGTAGCCCTTGTGGCCGCCCAGCTCTCGGCTGCCGCCGAGAGGGGAGAGCAGGCGGGAGGCCAGGACTCTGCGAGGGTCCGTGGTGGGTTGTGCCTGCTCGTCGAGGCCCCAGCCCTCCGGAATAGGCTTGTTCCAGCGCAGGGCGATGTTCAGCTTGCCCACCGCTACGGTCGTCGTCGCCATGTCGAGCACATACGGCTCGCGGCCGGCGGCCGGCGCAGCGACGCTGATCGGGTTGGTGCCCATCATGGGCTTGCGTCCGAAGGTCGGGGCCATGGCTACGAAGGGCGAGTTGGTGAAGGCGAGGCCGATCATCCCTCGACCGAGCGCCATCATCGAGTAGTTCGCGCAGGCGCCGAAGTGATTCGAGTTGCGCACGGCCACGATTCCCATGCCGTACGTCGCCGCTTTGGCGATGGCCAGCTCCATGGCCATGACGCTCGCCGGGTGCCCGAGTCCCTTCTGGCCGTCCACGAGCCCAGTCGCGAGATCGTCGCGGGCGACGGTCGGCTCGGCCCACGGATGGATGAATCCCAGGCGCGTCCACTCCACGTATTTCGGCAGCATACCGATGCCGTGCGAGTCCACCCCGCGGAGATCGGTGCGCACCATCAGGTCAGCAGTCAGGCGCGCGTTCTTCGGCGACATCTTGATACCTTCGAACACCGAGACGATGAACTCGGCCAGGCGCTCGTGGGGCACGACGACGGGCTCTTCGGCCATCTCAATTCCTCTCCAGCAGGCGGCCGAAAAAGGCCCATCTGCGCCATTTGAGGAAGACTCTTGGGGCGTCCTCGGCCGCACGTTCAACGTACAGGGAGTACGCCTCGCTTGCGGAATCAACCCAGCCCTCGTCTCGCGACAGCACAGGCCGTCGCTCAACTCGAACAGCGGGGCGCCGCCTCCCATCTGGACCTTTTGGGGCCGCCTGCAGGATCTTCCGCATCTTGTCAGGCGGGCAGTCCTGTGATCTTGATGCCGGAGTTCTTGAGCTTGTAGCGCCGATTGATGGTGGCGAGCAGGGCGGTGATGCCTTCGAGCGGCCCCGCGTTGGTGAGGGCGCCCACGTCGACGGCGCGGAGGCCCATGCCGCTGCCGAGCTCGGCGACGGCCTTCTTTGCCTCCGCGTCCCCTCCGCAGAGCAGCAGATCGCACTCGATGTAGTGGCCCGTCGCCGACAGCTCGTGGGCGGCGATGTGGTGGAAGGCGGCGACGACTCTCGCCTCGGGCCCGAGCAGCACCTGCGCCTCCTCGGCCGACGAGCCCTGGACGGGCGGCGTGAACAGGCGCCCGCCGCCGAAGGAGAGGGACACCACGGTGCTGATCACGACCTTGCCGCGGCAGGCGGCCGTGAGGTCGCCGAGCGTGGCGGCGAGGCCCGACGCTGGCAGTGCCAGGACGACCACGTCGGTTGAGGCCGCCGCGTCGCGATTGGACATGCCGCTGATGACGCGGCCCGCCTGGCCGGAGAGCTCCGAGGCCTTGGCGCGGGCCCGCTCGGGGTCGCGCGAGCCGATGATGATGTCGTGGCCCGCCTGGGCCCAGCGGAGCGCGAGCCCCGCACCTTCCTTGCCCGTGCCTCCAAGGATGCCTATGCGCATGCGGTCCTTTCTACCTGAAGAGGTCGCGGGCGGGGTCGCGCAGGAGCGGCCGACTTCCGCTCTCTCCGCGCGGCCAGTCGAGCCCGCGGATGATCACGACGGGGATGCGATCGAGCTTGCCCATGATGGGCTCGGCCGCCGAGGCGAGCTCGTCGGCCAGTGCCAGGATGGTCGCCTGCAGCACGTGGCCGGCCGGGTCTTTCTCGCCGAGGTAGCTCTTGAGCGGCTCGAGCCCTGCCACGCCGATCGCGACGTTGGTCAGCCCCTCGCGCCACGGCCTGCCGAACGTGTCGGCAATGATGATGCCCAGGTCGTGGCCCGTCAGCGCTTTCAGCCCATCCCGCAGCGCCCGCGCGGAGCGGTCGGAGTCCTCCGGCAGAAGGCAGGCGGTATCGGCGTCGACATTGGACTGGTCCACGCCCGCGTTGGCGCAGATCCAGCCCTGGTGGGTTTCGACGATCAACACGCCCTTGTCTCGCCGGACGACGCGGCGGCTCTCGCGGAGGATGACCTCGATCAGCCGCGCGTCGCGGCCGAGCCCTTCGGCCATCTCGACGGTCTCGCGCGAAGGCGTGATCTCTGAGAGCTTCACGATGCGACCCTCGGCCTTGGAGACGATCTTCTGGCTGATCACGAGGAGATCGCCGGTCCCGAGCGGGGTCCGTTGCGCGGCGGCGGCGTGAGCGATGAGGCGCGCGAGGTCCTCGCCGGTGCCGATCTCGGGCAGACCCTCGACGCCGATCACCTCGTAACGCGGCGGCACGCTCACGCCTCCGGGCGGCGACACGCCAGGCGAGCCGGGACGTCGAGCGAAGCAAGCAATCTGGCGCTCCGCGTGGAGGGGCCGCGCTCGAGGAGAAGAGCCAGGTCCTCCGGGGCGTCGATGTCGAGGCCGAGGCCGGGGAGCCTCCGCACCAGCGGCCGGAGACCCGCGGCGCGCGCCGCGACCAGGTGGTTTTCGAAAGAGGGCTCACCGAACTTGAGGGGCATCGCATCGGGGGGTTCGAGGAGCGCCGCGTTGGTCCCGAAGCCGGACAGCGAGGGCACCAAGATCACTCCCGGCCCCTCGAGAGACCCATCGGCCAACTCGGCCAGCTCGCCCGGAGTGACGCACGGCACATCGCCTGGAATGGTGAGGAATCGCCGTGCCCCGCGGGCGAGGGCCGCCCGCTGAGCATGGGCGACGGCTTCCGTGTGGCCGCGGTTGGCCTCCTCGCCGAGCGTGCCGGCTCCGTGGCGCTTCGCGAGCGACTCGACCGCGGCGTCCCGCGTGACGACCAGCACCAGGCCGAGCCGCGCGCGGGCCAGCGCGTCGAGGACGTCCTCGACCATGGCGCGTGCCAGATCGCCGCGCTCGGACGGCGAGAGGATGGGAACGAGCCGCTGCTTGGCGTTGACGAGGTCCTTGACGGGGACCGCGACGATGGTGCTCACGCGATCGCCTCGAGCGCCCGGCGGGCGAGGGCGATTTCCCCCTCGCGGCCGCGCATGACGGTCTCCGTCACGACGGCGCGTAGGCCGGCGGCTTCGATGCGCTTTGCCTCCGCGGCATCCTGGTCGTCTACGAGGAGGATGTCGAGCCACGGCGCGTAGGCGGAGGCGACGCCGAGCGCCGACACCTCGAGCCCGCACGCGGCCATGAGACGTCCGGCGGGCCCGGAGACGGCCTGCCCTCCGACGATCGGGCTGACCGCGAGGACGACCGCGTCCGTCGCCTCCAGCGCGCGCGCGATGCCCGGGACCTCGAGGATGGGACCGATGGAGGTGATCGGATTGGATGGACAGACGATGACCGCATGGGCCGCGGCGATGGCCTCGAGGACTCCACAGGCGGGCAGGGCCGAGTGCGCGCCCACGTAGTCCACTTCCACCACCTCGACCTGCGTCTTCTCGCGCACGAAGTACTCCTGGAAGCCGATCCAGCCGTCCGGTCCGCGGACCCGTGTTCTCACGGGCTGATCCGACATGGGCAGGACCGCGTGGCTCACGCCGAGATCGCGCGCGATCTTCGCCGTGACCTCCGTCAGCGTCCGCCCCTCATGCAGCAGACGCGTGCGGTGCAGGTGCGTGGCGAGGTCACGGTCACCCAGATTGAACCACGTCGGTTCGCCGAAGCGGACCATCTCTCCGAGCGTCCGGAAGCTCTCGCCGCGGAGCCCCCAGCCCCGGTCTTCGTCGATCCAGCCGCCCAGCGTGTAGCAGACAGTGTCGAGGTCGGGAGAGACGTGGAGCCCCCAGACCAGGGCATCGTCACCCGTGTTGCCGACGATGGTGAGCGCCGCCGGCGGAACGAGCGCGTTGAGGCCCCGCAGGAGCTTGGCGGCCCCGGTCCCACCGGCAAGGGCGACGACGCGCATGTGGACGCGGGTTACAGGAGGGCGGGGGAGGCGCGGCGGTCGCGTCCTCGGCCCGTTGCGCTCCAGAGGGCGCTGCCGCCGCGCCAGCCGAAGAGCCCAACGCCGGGACGGCCGCGGAGAGGCTCTGGCAGCTCGGCCTCCGGCACGGGAATGAAGCCGAGGCGCACCCACACGCGGTCGAGGCCTTGCGGGCGCGCAAAGATCGTCTCGGCCTTCGTCGCCTCCATCGAGGCGAGTGCGAGGGCGACCAGGCCGGCTGCCGCGTCCAGCGCCGGCTCGGCGTCCGCGCCTGGCGGGGCCGATATGGCAGGCCCGTGGAGCATGGCCGCCCCTCCGGCGCGCTCGAGCAACGCGGCCCCGACGAGCGTCTCGCCCTCCCACGCTCCCCAGCCGGCCGCGACGTCGGCGGCCGGCGGCGCCCAGGCTCCGACGAAGCCGAAGAGCCCTCGCGCCTCGCGGCCCGGGTCGTCGAGAGGCCGGAAGGCGAGGCCGCCCCAGCCCTTACTTCTTGCCAAGCACCGCGTCCTTGATGCTCTTGGCCAACCGGAATTTCACGACGCGCTTGGCCGGAATCTTGATCGGCTCCCCGGTCTGCGGATTGCGGCCCATCCGGGCCTTGCGGTTGGCCAGCACCAGCCTCCCGAAGTGGGGCAGCACGAAGACATTCTTGGCTTCCTTGATCGCGAGCCCTTCGAGCTGCTCGAAGAGATCGACGACCTGCTTCTTCGCCAAGCCGGTCTTCTGGGCGAGGTGAGCGATGGTGGCGGACTTGCTCATGGGTTTTGGCATTCGGCGATCCTCCATCTCAGGGTTGAGGGTGAACACTACGGCCACTGCGGATGACCTCGGTCGTCTCGGACAAGGCCGGATTGTAACCCAGCCGCCCGCGCTCGTAAACACCGGCCTCGCGCGGCGCTAGGAGCGGCTCGGAGCCTCTGTCTTCTCCGGGTGCACGAAGCGGAACTGGCTCGACGCGGACAGCGCGCGGTAGGAACCGAAGCGCGCTGCGGCGTCGGTGACGTGGTCAAGCGGCGAGTCCTCCTCGTCCGCGGGGGTCGCGTAGACCTTGAGCAGGTCATATAGCGTGCCGCGTCGGGCGGGCACGCGCCCGGCCTCGCGGATCAGGCGGCGCAGCTCGGCCGGCGGGACGAGCTGTCCGTATCCGGCGCCCGCCGACGTGGAGATGGACTCGTTGATGAGCGTGCCGCCGACGTCGTTGGCGCCCGCCGCGAGGAGGTACTGCGCCATCTTCGGACCCTCCTTCACCCAGGAGGACTGGATGTTGCGGAAGGTGGGGCCGAGGATCAGACGCGCCAGGGCGTGCAGCTTGATCACCTCGACGCCCGTGGCGCCCTGGCGCACCCCCGGCACGAGCCCCCGCCGGTACATGGGCGCCTCGTGGTGGATGAGCGACAGCGGGACGAATTCCGTGAATCCGCCCGTCTGGCGCTGGATGCTCCGGAGGAGATCCATATGGCGGATCCAGTGCGCGGGGGTCTCGACATGGCCGTACATGATGGTCGAGGTGGTCCGGATGCCGAGGGCATGGGCCGAGGTGATCACCTCGATCCACTGATCCACGGTGATGCGGCCGCGGCCGATGCGGTCGCGAATCTCCTGGTCGAGGATCTCCGCCGACGTGCCGGGCAGCGACCCGAGCCCGGCTTCTCGCAGGGCCTTCAGGAAGTCGGGGATCGACAGCCCCGAACGCGTCGATCCGTAGAGGATTTCCTCCGGCGAGAAGGCATGAAGGTGCATCTCGGGCACGGCCGCCTTGATCGCGCGGCAGAGGTCCACGTAGTAGGAGCCGTCGAGCTTGGGCGGCAGCCCCGCCTGGATGCAGACCTCGCTGGCGCCCATCTCCCACGCCTCGACGGCGCGCCGCACCACCTCGTCCAGCGGGAGGAAGTACCCCTCCTCCTCGCGGTGGTCGCGGCTGAACGCGCAGAAGGTGCAGTGCTTGATGCAGACGTTGGTGAAATTGATGTTGCGGTTGACGACATACGTGACGACGTCGCCCGCCTGTCGGCGGCGCATCTCGTCGGCGACGAGGGTCAGCGCGTGGAGCTCGCGGCCGCCCACCTCGGTGAGGCGGATGCCCTCGTCCACCGTCAGCTCACGGCCTTCGAGGGCGCCCGCGAGGATACGGCGCACGTCGCCGCCGATCCATTCGAGCGTGATGCCGAGGCTTTGCTCTGAACCGTTCAGTTCCACGTTCGCCACCTTTCGAGGTCGCCTCTGACGAGGCCGTCGGTGTCCACGAGGCCGCGCACGCGCGGGCGCAGGGTTTCGTGGACGAACTCGGAGCGGACCGCGTACTCGGGATAGACGGCCAGGCGCTCGCGCAGCTCGAGGCCCGCCCGCTCGGTAACGTGCCGGAGCGCCGCGAGCCCGGGCCACGGCCGCTCGGGGTTGATGTGATCGGGGGTGAGCGGCGAGACGCCGCCCCAGTCGTTGATGCCCGCCTCGGGCAGGCGCGCGAAGTCCGCGTCGGAGAGGTTGGGCGGCACCTGGATGTTCATGTCGGGACCGAGCAGGAGTCGGGCCACCGCGGCCGTCCGAAGGAGATCGTCCATCTCCGGCTCGGGGTGGTCCCGCATCGGAATGCCGGGCTTCCGCCGGAAGTTCTGGACGATGACCTCCTGGATGTGCCCGTAGCGCTCGTGGAGATCACGGATCGCGAGCAGCGCCTCGACGCGCTCCGCGGGGGTCTCCCCGATGCCGATGAGAATGCCCGTGGTGAAGGGGATCGACAGCTTGCCGGCGAGGGCGATGGTCCGGAGGCGGCGAGCCGGCACTTTGTCTGGAGCGCGGTCGTGGGCGAGGCCCCGGCCGAGCAGCCGTTCCGAGGCCGTTTCGAGCATGATGCCCATGCTGACGTTGACCTCTCGGAGCGACGACAGGTCGCGCTCGCCCATCACGCCAGGATTGGCGTGGGGCAGGAGGCCGGTCTCGCTGACGACCAGCGCAGCAACGGCGCGCAGGTAGTCGAGCGTCGTCCTGTGTCCCAAGCGTCGCAGGAACCGGCGGTATTCGGGGAAGAGCGCCTCCGGCCGGTCGCCCAGCGAGAAGAGCGCTTCTTTGGCACCAAGGCGCTCGCCCGCGTGGGCAAGCGCCAGCACCTGCTCAGGTGTCATGGTCAGGGCGCCCGGGTCATCGGGATCGCGCCGGAAGGTGCAGTACCCGCAGTAGTCGCGGCAGATGTTGGTCAGCGGTACGAAGACCTTGGCCGAGAAGGTTATGCGGCGGCCGCGGCCCCGGTCCCTCGCAGCCGCCGCTGCCGAGAGCAGGTCGGGCATCCGCGATGCCGGGGTCGCGAGGAGGGCGACCGCCTCGTCCGCGGTGGGGGTGCTGCCTCCGGCGGCGCGCTCGACCGCGGCTAGCCCGCGTAGCGCCATTGAAGGACCTTCCCGGGCTTGACCTTGATCATGGTTCCCCTGTCCCGTGAGAGCCCCATGCCGCGATACTGGGGATACTTCGACAGGAGAAGGTCGATGCCGGCGGCGAAGTCGCGCCCGGCCGTGAGGATCTCGGCGAGCCCCTGGATGATGACCCACCGGAGCCGGCTCCAGTCCTCGTCGTAGTGGTCGATCACGACGGAGACCTTGGGGTTCTCGCGAATGTTGCGCACGCGCTTGAGGTCACCCGCGCGCTTGGGTTTGGCGTCGATGGCTGAGACCAGCGCCTCGCCGTCCCAGGCGTAACAAAACGGCACGACAAGCGGCTGGCCCGCCCCGTCCGCGGTGGCGAGCCGGCCCAGACGGGCGCTCGCGATGAACTCGGTCACGTCGGCCGGCAGGGCGCTCATGTGGTAACCCGGCGAGGGCCCGAGCCGCCGCGCACCCGGGGGCGGACCTCTCCAGCGAAGCGCTCCATGATGGCGAGCCACCCACGGAAATCCTGCGCGACCGGGTCGAAGACGAAGTGGGTGACGCCGAGCGCCTGATAGGCTTTCAGGTCCCCGACCACCTCGAGGGCCGTGCCCCGGAAGAGCTGCCGCTCGCCTCCCGCGGGCTTGGCGCGCTTCGGGAGCACTTCCAGCGGGCAGCGGAAGGACAGCGTGATCGCCTTGGGGTCTCGCCCGGCCTTTCGTGCCCAGTCGCGAACGATGGAGACCTTGTCGCGGTACTCCTCCGGGAGCAGCATTGCGGGCGGCCTGAGGCCGATGGGATGCCATCCGTCAGAGATCTCGCCAGCCCGGCGCAGCGCTGCGTCCGTGTGCCCGCCGACCCAGATAGGGATGCCGCCCTTCTGCCGAGGCTTGGGCATGGCGCTGACCGGTCCCATACTGTAGAAAGCGCCCTTCCAGTCCACCGGCTCGCGGGTCCAGCACGCGCGCATGAGATGCAGATACTCGTCGGTTACCGCTCCGCGCCGCTCGAAGGGCTCGGCATGGAGCGCCTCGAACTCCTCCTTGAACCAGCCGACTCCCGCCCCGAAGATGATGCGGCCTCCCGAGAGCACATCCAGCGTAGCCAGCATCTTGGCAGTGACCACGGGATTGCGGTAGGGGATGACCAACACGCTCGTCCCGAGCCTCACGCGCGACGTCTCGCCGGCGAGGTAGCTCATCAACGTCAGCGGCTCGAGGTACCCATACCGCAAGTCGCCGGCGAACTTGCCCGTCGGAGAGTAGGGATAGGGCGCGCTCTGGTTCGCCGGGATCACGACGTGGTCAGTGACGAAGATCGATGAGTAGCGGAGCTCGTCCGCCCTGCACGCAAGCTTGATCAGGATTTCGGGGGTGGCAAGCGGTCCGCGGCCGGGAAGGGCGAAGCCGAAGTCCATGGGTGGCCATATTGCTCGCCACCGCAGTGACCTGTCAAGGCATGGTCCACCGCGGCGAGGATGCCGGCAGATCAGCCGGCAGGACAAGGTCCGGACGTGTTCTCGGTGTCATAATACAATTCACCTACCTTGAGTGATATAGCAGGGTGTACGCACTAAGAATTGGATTATTTAGGCTAAAAACTAGATTCTCAAGTGCGTGATCTTGGAGAGTGTCAGTCTCGTGACACTTTCGGCGAGCCTGTGCTAGCTTGGAAGATGCCATGCGGCTCTCCTACAAGGTCTTCATGACTTCTGCACTCGTGATCCTGGCGCTGGTGGCCGTTGCCACCTGGAGCCTCTTGGCCATCAGTCGGCTGGTCGACGTCAACCGGGCAATCGCGACGCAGTCTCTGCCGGCCCTGCGGATGGGCACCCTGCTGCGCGAACAGTTGGGCGGCCTCACGCGGACCGAGATGGACGCCAGGTCCACCGCTGGGGAGATCACACAGAAGGCCTGGAACGATCGCGCCGCTCGGATGGCCAACGACTTCGACCTCTTGCGCTCCTTCCTGGGCACCGAGGAGGAGCGGTCGCAGCATCAGGAAGCTATCGTCACCTTCTCCGTCTACCGCCGGCTGGCGGGGATGGGGCCCGGCCTCGACGCCGATCGCCGCCTTGCGGCCGAGCGCACGGGAGCGCACCTCGACCGGATGATGGGCGCCACGTCCGGGGCGCTGGAAGAAGCCCAGGTCGAGGCGCGGCAGCTCGAGCGACACACTTGGAACACCGTGTTCTGGGCACTCCTGGCGAGCCTGGCGGCAGCGCTCGCGACGACGGCCTTCCTGGCCGTGCACCTCAGGCGCTCGCTCCACCGGCTCTCGATCGCCACGGCCCAGCTGGCCGAGGGCGCCTTCACGCATCCCCTTCCCGTGACGAGCCGCGACGAGATCGGGGAGCTGGCGCGCTCCTTCAACCGCATGGCCGAGCGCCTTCGCGAGGTGGACCACCTCAAGGAGGAGTTCTTCTCTCACATCTCGCACGAGCTGCGAACGCCGCTCACCTCGGTCAAGGAGGCGACCCATCTGTTGCTCGAGCGCGTGCAGGGACCGCTCACGGCCAAGCAGGCGCGGCTCGTGGACATCATCGCCGCGAGCTCGGACCGGCTCCTGCGGCTCGTGAACCAGGTGCTCGAGCTCTCGCGCCTCCGCGCGCGCCTGCTACCGCTCGAGCGGCGTCCGGTGGATATGGAGAAGGTCGTTGTGCGCGCGCTCGAGGAGCTGCGCCCGCAAATCGAGGACAAGGGCCTCGTCGTCAGGCGCGCCACCCGCGGCACGGATTTCGCGCTCCAAGGCGACGAGGACCGGCTGCACCGCGTGGTCGTCAACCTGGTCGGCAATGCCATCAAGTTCACGCCTTACGGAGCTGGGGTGACCGTCGAACTGACCGATTTGGGTCCCGAGGTTGAGATCGTGATCGAGGACACTGGCATCGGCATTCCGGCGACGGACCTTTCGCGCATATTCGACCCGTACAAGCAGGCTCACAAGGGACGTGGAGGCTCAGGGCTGGGGCTCGCCATCGTCAAGGGCCTCGTCGAGGCGCACGGCGGGCGCATTCGGGTCGAGTCGGAGGAGGGACGGGGAAGCCGTTTCCTGGTGCGCGTGCCTCGCGATGGCGCGCCTCCGGTGGGGACCGCGCTAACGGGGAGCGACCCGTGAAGACTGCTCGCGCGCTGGTAGTGGACGATGATCCGGCCATCCTCGAGGTACTCGAGATGCGGCTTCAATCCATGGGGCTCGACGTGGCACTCGCGACGAACTATCGGGAAGCGGTCAGGCTCCTCGACGACCGCGGCTTCGACCTGGCGCTCTTCGACCTGCGCATGGAGCCCGTCAGCGGCCTCAAGCTCATGGAGGCCGCGCACGAGCGCCAGCCGCGCCTGCCCGTGCTCATCATGACGGCCCACGGCACCATCGACAACGCGGTCGAAGCCCTGCGGCAGGGCGCCTTCGACTACCTGACGAAGCCGTTCGTGCCTGAGGAACTGCGCGGCAAGGTCGGCCGCGCGCTGTCCGCGCGCCGGTGGGCCCGCGATCGAACGTTGTTGAAGGCCGTGGGCGAGGCTCTAGGATCCTCCGGCACCGTGGAGCGGGTCCTCGACGCGGTTGCCCAGGCCACGGTCGAGACGACCGAGGCCGAACGAGCCGTGGTCTTCCTGCTCGAAGACGGCCGCCTCGTCCCAATGGCCAGTGCGGGCGCCTCGCCCGGTTCGATCGACGATCTCGCCAGGACGGCCAAGGCGGTGGTCGAGCGGAAGGCTCCCGTCGTGGTGACCGACAGTGACGGGCGGGTGATGCTGGGCGGGCCGCTGATCGTCGGCGGCGGCGTCGCCGGCGCGCTCGTCGCCGAGACGCGGGTGGAGCCGATGGCGGACGACCTCGACCTGCTCGCGCTCTTCTCTTCGCAAGCGGCGGCGGCGCTCAAGAATACCCGGGAGCTGGAGCGCCTGAGAAGCGGCGCGCTGGCGGCGCTCGGGCGCATGGCTGCCCAGGTGGCGCACGAGCTCCGGAATCCGCTGGGCGGCCTCAAGCTCTTCGCCGAGTACCTCGAGCACAGGCTCGGTAAAGCCGGGGATGTCGAAGGCGCGGAAGTGGCGGGCAAGATCAACCGCGAGGTGGACCATATGACCGATCTGGTCCGGGAGATCAGCCAGTTCGGCCGGCCGGGGTCGTTGCGACGGATTCCCACCGGTCTCAACGGCCTTTTGGAATCCTGCCTCTCCCTCGCTCAGGCCCGCGTGGCGGGCAATGAGGTCCATGTAGCGCTCCAGCTCGATCCGGGGCTTCCGCCGGCCGCCCTCGATCCCCGCGAGATCCGGAAGGTTTTTCTCAACCTGATCGTTAATGCGCTGGAAGCCATGGAGGTGGGAGGAACACTGACGCTTCGCACCCGCCAAGCGGAGCAGGGATTCCTCGAGGCGGCGGTGGAGGACACGGGCTGCGGCATGAGTGAGGAGACGCGGACGCGCGCCTTCGATCTCTTCTTCACCACCAAGGACAGCGGCACCGGCCTCGGCATGGCCATCGCTCGCACCGTCGTGGAACAGCACGGGGGGCGCCTGGACATTCGGAGCCAGCTTGGGCGGGGAACGCAGGTGCGGGTGCTGCTGCCCCTGGAGGCGCCGTGACGCCGGTCGTGCTGGTGGTGGACGACGAGCCCGCGATCGCGGAGGGCCTGCGGCTCATCCTCGAACGCGAGGGGTATGTCGTGGAAACGGCGGTGAACACCGCCGAGGCGGCCGCGCGCGTGACCGACCGCGATTTCTCCGTTGCGCTCGTGGACCTGGTCCTGCCCGACGGCGACGGCATCGGCCTTCTGAGGCTGCTCAAGAGCCGCGACCCAGACATCGAGGTCATCATCATGACGGGCCACGGCTCGATTCCCAAGGCCGTGGAGGCGACGAAGGAAGGGGCCTTCTACTTCGTTACCAAGCCCTTCGACTCGGCCGAGATGCTGACCCTCCTCGGCAAGGCGCTCGAGCGGCGGCGGCTCCTGGCCGAGACCTCCGACCTGAGGCGGCAGCTGGCGGAGCAG
>Ga0214472_10005808_pt1 | contig 12977 bp, 13 predicted proteins | sample RVTome_6_FD_207662 | JGI IMG/M metagenome (GOLD analysis project Ga0214472, IMG submission 207662) | Soil microbial communities from uranium-contaminated site in the Upper Colorado River Basin, Wyoming, United States - RVT140D175 | ecosystem: Environmental > Terrestrial > Soil > Contaminated >... | reverse complement strand
AGCCGCAGGGCCTTGCGAGTCTGGATGACGCGGGCGAGCGGTTGCGCCTCCTTGAGATGGATCACGAGATTCCTGGCCATCTCGGCACTCGCACTCTCGGTGGTCGCGAGCCCGAAACCACCCATGCCCCGGGCGCTATCTTCCTGAACCAGAAACAGAATCCCTCGCTCGAAATACTTCGACGCCACCTGAAGCACCATGCGCGAGATATCCAGAGACCGCTGGGGGCTGACGAGCTGCTCGGTCATGGAGGTAATGAAATCGAGCAACAGGGGATCTTGCTCCTCTTCTTCTGCCCGGTTTCCCGGCTCGCCACTCGGCTCGCTCTGTGGCGGGACCGGCCTTTCCTCGGCGGGCCGAGGCGGTACGCCCGTCGTCAGACCACAGAGGTGTCGCATGAGGGCGCCGGCGAAGGCGCGTAGATCCGCCCGATAGTCCTCCGCATCCAGCTTCGAAACGGACGGCTTGAAAGCCACCTTGGCGATCCCCAGTTCCCTCGCCCGTTGGCGGGCCTTGTCGGGAAGTCTTTCGGTGGTGAGGAGGACCGGCAGGTCCAGACCATTTTTCTTGAGACGACGAACCAGCTCGAAGCCACCGTAGAAGTTTCGGCCGGTCGAGCTGAGCATATTGAGATCGCATACGACCACGACCGGCTCTCCCGCCTGGGCGTGGCGACAGGCAAGAGCCGCCCCATCGGCGGGCCCGGAGGCGGTCCAAACCCTAAGCCCTCTACGCTTGAGCTCGTTCCCCACGGACTCGATGATCTCCGGTTCGTCGTCGACGAGAACTACCGTGAGCGTCTGCTGGCTCTGCTGCCTCTGCTCGAAGAGGGGTGACGGCTCGGGCATCAGCTCCGGCGGGGCGATCTCCGCCGGCACGGGCTGCGGCTCGGGCGTCGTGTCGGAAGTCTTGACGGAAGTCCTGACTTCTGGGGCTGGCTCGGGCTCGACGAGCAGCGCGGTGTCTTCCCGCTCCTCGTCCAGGTCCTTCGCCATCTCGAGCAACAAGTGCTGCGGATCGACGCCCGCGCGAGAGAGGAAAGCCGAGATGTCGATGCCACCGAGCTCGCTGGTTATGGTGTCACAGAGCTGGAAGAAGAAAGCACCTTCCCTCAGCGTCGTGAGCTCGCGGAGAGAAAGCTCGACCTGTTGGCGGATGATTTGGTCGAGATCTCCGCGATAATCACCGCTTGCAATCTGACGGAGGTAACTCCCGGTGGACCAGGAAGAGGCGCAGACGATGAGGCCGTCTCTGAAGACCAAGGCCCCTCGCCCCAACGCGCCTTCGACCGAGAGGTAGCCCGTCTTCCTCGAAAACGCGATGATCTGGAGGATGTCCAGCAGGGCCAGGTCTTCGAGCCGTCCCTTGAGCCCCTTGCTTTGATCGCCGGCGGTCATGAGCCTCGACCGAACTAACTCCCGGGAGCTTCCACACTCTTGAGGAGCTTCCTGACCGTCTCCTGGAGCTTCGCTCCCGAGATGGGCTTCGAAAGGTAGGCGTCCGCTCCCAACTCCAGGCCGCGATCACGGGCGTCTTCCTCTCCCTCGGTCGTGATGACGATGATGGGAACTTTAGGGCTCGAATGGGAAGACCGAATGTACGAGATGAGCTCCAGTCCTCCCATCTTCGGCATGTTGATATCGGTCAGCACGATGTCGACAGGGTGTGAGCTCAACTTCTCGACCGCCTCCGTCCCGTTAGACGCCTCGACGATCCGATACTCGAGACTCTTCTTCAGCGTTAAAGCGATCAGCATCCGGGTCGTTGCCGAGTCGTCGACAACCAACAGATTCTTGGTAGACATAGAACGCTCTCCTCGTTACCTCTCTCCTAGGGTTTTCCTTTCGGCCTCATGAGCTGAATGAAACCCTCCATCGTCTTCAGTTTCCTATCCAGAAGGCTGTGCAGTCTCGCCGATACCAGCGCCGTCGCGGCATGGGCCGCTAGAAGCTCGAGCAGTTGATGATCCAGATCGGAAAAGCCCGCCTTGTGACTGAGGAGCTTGTAGATCACCATGACGCCGACCGACTCCCCGTCCATGCGCATCGGGATGGCGGCACGCGGGAGGCCTACCTCCTGTTCGCTCTCGCTCTTGGGCTCGAAGTAAAACGCTTCGCCCGAAGTGGCAACCTCCCCGACCACACCCTCGCCGCTTGGTAACGACGTAGCCGGAAGTCGCTCCCGAATGCCCTCGCCCGCAACGAGCTCGAGCCGCGTCTGTTCCTTGTCCAACAGAAAAATGCCGAACTCCTCGGCGCCCACCAGCTCGATGAGGATGTCCTGGATGATCTTCATCACGCCGCCAGGATCGAGCGTGGCGTGGAGGCGATAGCTGGCCACGTAGATGTTGGTCAGGACCTCGTTCTGCTCCTGAACCTGTACGTACAAGTTGGCGAAATCCTGATTCTCCTTCTCGAGCCGCTTCAGGTCGTTTTGAAGCCTAGACGTCTCCTCTTGGAGCTTCTCGAGCTGCTCGCGGAGACGAGCCATCTCCTCGGCTGCCGGGGTGTCCGCATCCCTCTTCTTTGTCATTTCCGCCTACTTTTCTAGCTCGTCGCGATGGCGACGTTCACCGCGACCTCGCCGAAGGGCGTGTCCAGAGGGACCACCAGAGCCTCTAACGCCCTGCCCGATATGGAAACGTTCTCACCGGCGAACAAAGTGGGCGGCGATACCCTCAAGCAATGGCCCCCATCGTTCAGCACGGAGACCGCGTTTCCCGTCATCATGCCCGCCAACTCGGAGAGCGTGTCCTTCGCCAATTCGTCCAGCTCACCAAAGGGCTCTCCGTTCATCGCGCTCGCGATGCGGAGCGCCGTCTCCTTGTCCATATCGAAGATCACCCGCCCCTCCCCCTCGCCGGTAACCCCCACGATCGCCGTCACGCCGCGACTGGGCACCGCCGCCGAAGACAACCGCAGATCGCCGGCGACGATCCGGCCCGAGACCGCCTCGGCGAGAATCTTCCGCGCGGATTCGACGAACGGCTGCACGTAAGCGAAGCGCATCAGTTCTCTCCCAGCACGAAGTCGACGACCGACGCGACCTGCTCTCGCTTGACCGGCTTGGCCAGGAAATGCTTCGCTCCACAGGCGAGGGCGCGCTTCACCATATCCTGGTAACTTATCGAGCTCACCATGACGATCTTGGCCAGCTCGTCCTCGGCAAGTATCTCCTCCACCGCCTCGATTCCCTCCATCTCGGGCATGGTGATGTCCATCAACACGATGTCCGGCTGCAGCTTCCTGTATTGGTTGATCGCTTCGCGCCCGTTCGATGCAAAGCCAGCCGCCTGCCCGCCGATTGCGATCAGCATCTTCTCCATATTGCGACGGGCAAACTCGGAGTCGTCCACGACCAGGAAGCGGAAGCTGCGCAGGGATCTAGCCATTGGCCGCCTCCCTCCGTACCTCATGAATCTCTCCTTCATCCTTCAGAATGTTCAGGTTGTTGAGAAACTCTCCCATCTCGTAAAGAGAGAGCACGCGGTCTACCGTCCCCCTCTCCACCGCCGCCTTGGGCATTCCGTAAACGACGGAGGAGCCCTGGTCTTGAGCGAGGGTGAGTCCACCGGCCGCCTTGATCGCCGCCATTCCCTCTGCACCGTCGTCACCCATGCCGGTCATGATGAGCGCGATGGACTTCGCGCCGAAAACCTCCGCCACGGAGCGCAGCATCACATCCACCGAGGGCCTCAACCCGCCGACCGGTTCGCCTCTGGAGAGTGACACCACCGGATGCTCCGCGATGCAGCGTACCTTCATATGACGGTCGCCGGGGGCGATCAGGATGCGTCCCGGGATGATCGAATCTCCCTCCGCAGCCTCTCGCACTTCCAATGCAGAGATCTCCGCCAAGCGTTTGGCGAAGAGCGCCGTGAATCCCTCCGGCATGTGCTGTACGACGAGCACGCTGGCGGGGAAATCCGCATGCAGTTGAGGCAGCAAGTGCGCGAGCGCGTTTGGGCCGCCGGTGGACACGCCGATGGCCAGGACGTGCTCACCTGCCTGCCGCCGAGGCTCGCGGTCGGGATCGTTTTCGAGCAACGCGACGTTCGCTGGTCGATGGCGGAACTTTGTGACGCTCACCCGTGACGCGACTCGAATCTTGCGCGCCAGCTCCTCGCCCAAGGGCTCCAAGGGTGCGGACAGGATGCGCTCCGGCTTGGCAACGAAGTCGACCCCGCCGGCGGCCAGAGCTTCGAAAGTCACCGCCGCTCCTTTCGCCGCGTGGGCGCTCACCAGAACGACGGGGGTCTGAAAGCGCTCCACGATTTGCCGCAGTGCGGTAAGACCATCCATCCGTGGCATTTCCAGATCCAGAGTGACGACGTCTGGACGCAGCTTGTCGATCTTCTCGAGCGCAAAGACACCGTCCATGGCGGTGCCCACCACCTCGATGCCTTCCTCTTTCTCCAGCATCTTCACGAGCACTTTTCGCATCAACGCAGAGTCGTCCACGATCAGCACCCGGATTGCCTTCTCCTGCTTCATACCAACAACTCCGCACGCCCGAAGAGTCGCTGACGTCGCTCGGTAAGGCGATGAACGTTCAGAATCAGTACCACTTTGCCGTCGCCGAGAATGGAAGCCCCCGCGATTCCAGGACTACGCGCCAACGGATCCTCGATCGGTTTCACGACGAGCTCGTGCTCACCCACGATCTTGTCCACCAAGACCGCCATCCGGCGCTCCGCTTCGCCGATCACGAGCACGAACTCCTTTCTGCCTCCTTCCTCCTCCCTCGCCTCGAGATCCAGAAGCTCGCGCAAGCGAAAGAGCGGAATGACGCGTTCTCGGAACCGGAAGACTCCCTTGCCGAGAATGCTTCCCGATTCACTTGCTGACAGCCGCACGATCTCCAGAACGGAAGTCAGGGGCAATGCGAACACGCGCCCCGCCGCCCGCACGAGTAGGGCTTGCAGGATGGCGATCGTGAGCGGCAACCTGATCAGAAAACGAGTTCCCTCCGCGGGCGCCGTGGTCACGTCGATCGTTCCCTTCAGCGATTCGATGGTACTCTTCACGACGTCCAAGCCGATCCCCCGGCCGGACAGAGTCGAGACGTTTTCTCTAGTGCTGAATCCGGGAGCGAAGACGAAGTTCAGGATCTCGTCACGACCTAGTGTCTTCGTCTCTTCCCGCCGCACGAGACCTAGATCTGCAGCACGGCTGGCCACGCGCTCGACATCGACGCCTCTGCCATCGTCCTCGACGACGATGTGAACATGATTGCCCTCGTATTCCGCGGCGAGGGCCAGGCGGCCGACCGTCGGCTTGCCCGCGGTTCGACGCTCGTCCTCCGTCTCGACCCCGTGGTCGATCGCGTTACGTACTAGATGCAGCAGCGGCTCGCCGATGACGTCGATGATGCTCTTGTCGAGCTCGGTCGACGCACCTCGAATCTCGAGGGCGACGTTCTTCCCGCTGGCGCGGGCAACTTCTCGGACGACACGGGGAAAGCGGCGAAACACCGTGTCCACGGGGACCATACGGATCTTGAGGACGGCCGCCTGCAGCTCGGTGAGGCTCCGTCCCAGGAAGTTGCTGGCGTCGGACAAGCGGCCCGCCATGCCTTCTCCGCCGTCCCGCAGGTCCTGAATGACTTGGGCCACCATGGATCGTCCGATCACGAGCTCGCCCACCAGGTTCATGATGCGATCTACTTTGCTCACCTCGACGCGCAGAAAATTGGTGGCGGACGACGAGGGGACGTTGCTACTACCTGATGGAGGCGACGTCTCGACGGGGCCTGAGAGCTCCCGGACCACGGGGACCTCTTCCAGAATACGGAGCGAGACGCGCGAGCTGACGCCGGGAACCCGCGCCGCTTGTTGGAGCGCCTTCGACCCGGCGGCGGACTCGATCAGAAGCGTCCAGGTCCGCGACTTCTCGATCGCCGGGCTCTCCGGATCCGGATCGGCGGCCAGGATGCTGGCTAACGGCTCGAGCCGCTGGCGAATCAGGAACGTGCCGACCGAACGCATCTTGCAATCCCGCGAGAACGTGACCGCGAGCCGCATGCGTCGCGCCTTGTCCGCGCCGACCGGTGAGCCCAATGCCGATAGCGCTGCATCGAGACGCTGTTCGAGGCTCGCATTAGCCTTTGGTGAACGGGAGGGTACCGAACAGTAGGCGGCCAGTAGTTCGCTCATGGCATCGCCGCACGCCAGCAACAGGTCGATGAACGCCTGTCCAACGGGTTCCGCTTCACTGCCCAGCGCGGCGAGCAAATCCTCCAAGCGATGGGCCATTCCCGCCAGCTCGTCGAACTCCAACGCCATCGAGTCGCCTTTGATGGTGTGCACCGCCCTCTGCAGTGCTTTGAGCACATCACCAGGCTTCGCTACGTGTCCGAGCTCGAGAGCATGACGACCGTAGGCCTCCAACAGTTCTTCCGCTTGCTCGCGGAAGACCTCCTTGAGGGCGGCGGCCTCTTCGCGCGACAACTCGCTCATGCCGCCTCCACCTTTCGGTACGCGGTACCCTTGTCCTGGTGCACGAACTTCAGGTCCTCCGTGAGCCCGAGCACCGACTCCGAGTGACCCAGGAAGAGATAGCCACCGGGCCTGAGCGCTCTGATGAATCGGCTGAGTACTTTCGCCTGCTCCTCGGGGTGGAAGTAGATGAGAACGTTCCGACAGAAGATCACGTCCATGTCACGAAGGCCGTTGTCGTGCATCAGATTGTGGAAGTCGAAAATCACGAGACGCTTGACCACTTCGCCGATCGTATGGCCGTCACCGCTCGGGAGGAAGTACCTCTCGACTCGATCGGGATCGATATCCTTCACTCGCCTTTCGGGATAGACACCGCGGGAGGCCTTCCCGAGCGCCGAGAGCGACAGATCGGAGGCGAAGATCTCTATCTTCCATGGCTTGGGATGCTGCAACACCTCCAGCACGGACATGGCGATCGAATAGGGCTCCTCCCCGGTTGCGCAGCCGGCGCTCCAAATGCGCAGACTTTGGCGGCGCGCGGCCGTTGCCACGGCGACGAGCTCGGGAAGCACCACCTCTTCGAATAACTTGAATTGAGGCCGATTTCGGAAGAAGCCGGTTTCGTTAATAGTGAGTGCGTCGAGGAGAAGCAGTAGCTCGTTTCTGCCTTCGACGCCTGTCTGCTTCAGGTAGCGATAGTATCCGTAGTAACTACTCAGGTTGCGCGCCGCGACGCGTTTTCCGATTCGGATGGAGAGAAAGGTCTTCTTGTTCTCACCGAAGCTCATCCCACATTCCCGATGAATGAGGTCCCGAAAGAGCTGGAACTCGTGCTCGCTCATCTGCTGGGTCATATGGGTTCGGTGGGCACCATGGCCCCGTTTGCGGCGGCGGCGACCGCCGCCACCTGACCGCTTCCGAGAACCTTGTTCAGATTCAGGATGATGATGAGCTCGTTCTTGGACTTGGCGACGCCTTCGAGATAGTCGACATCGATGGATCCGGTGAAGACGGGCGGAGGCTCGACCTGGTCCCCCGAGATCCTTGCGACTGCGGTCGCGGCGTCCACCAGGAATCCAACCGTAACTCCGTCGAGTTGAGCCACCAAGATGCGGCTGCTCCCGGTCACGGTGGAAGGAGTGAGACCCAACCGATGCCCGAGATCCACGACGGAGAGAATCCGGCCCCGCAGGTTCACGACGCCCAGCATGAACTCCGGCGTTCCGGGAACCCTGGTAATCTCCTCGACGCGAACGATCTCCCGGACCGTCGATATGTCGACGCCGTAGGTTTCCTTGCCGATCCGAAAGCAGACCAGGTGAACGCCATTCATAGGATTTCCCTTCGAGTCATCTAATGCGCGCGCCGGCCTAACTCTGCGCGGTTTCGGGCTCTAGAGTCGACAGATCGACAGGCGGGCGCAGGGATAGCCACGCCTCTCGGAACAAGCAATGCGTGTGCCATGGGGGGCGTTCGGGCGCGACGGCCCCCCGGCGCATCCCGGGTGTACGGAAGCGTTTAGAAGAGGGTCTTCTATTTGTAGGAGTTGCTCAGGGTCTTTCCCGAGCCTCAGGAGGCACTGACGTAGTGTTTTCCCTAGGCCGTGAGGGCAAATGTCTACATCACGTCCGCTGAGGCGTGGAACCGTTTCGAGACTGGTTTAGGCGGTGTGTGCGGGCGGCGAGCCCCGACTCAGAAGGTAGGCCTTGATGAACGGATCCAGATCTCCGTTCATGACGCGGTCGACGTCGCCGACCTCCTTCTTGGTTCGGTGGTCCTTGACCATCCGGTAGGGCTGGAACACGTAGGAGCGTATTTGGCTGCCCCAGGCGATTTCCTTCTTGCCATCGTGGAGCGCCTCGATTTTCTCCTGCTTTTCGCGGAGCATCAGGTCGTACAACCGCGCCCGAAGCACTTTCATCGCCACGTCCCGATTCCGGTGTTGGGAGCGCTCGTTCTGACACTGCACGACGATGCCGGTGGGCAGGTGCGTAATGCGCACCGCCGAGTCGGTCACGTTGACGTGTTGGCCTCCACTTCCACTCGAACGATACGTATCGATGCGAAGGTCCTTGTCGTTGATCTCGACCGTGACGTCCTCGTCGATCTCTGGAAATACGAAGACGGACGCAAACGAGGTGTGTCGCCTCTTCGCGGCGTCGAAAGGTGAGATACGAACGAGGCGATGGACCCCGACCTCCGCCGACATCAGGCCGTAGGCATACGGGCCGTCGACGGTGAAGGTCGCGCTCTTGATCCCCGCCTCGTCACCTTCCTGGTAGTCGAGCATCTCGGTCTTGAACCCCTTTTGCTCGGCCCACCGGAGATACATCCTGAGCAGCATCTCCGCCCAGTCTTGGGACTCCGTCCCTCCTGCTCCCGGGTGAATCGTCACGATGGCGTTTTTCGCATCGTTCTCTCCGGCGAGGAGCTTCTGGATTTCGGCAGCCTCGATCTCCTCCTCCAGCCGGTCGAGATGTTTCTCCAGGTCCTCGGCAACCGACTCCCCTTCCTTGGCCCACTCGATGAGCGTGCGCACCTCTTCCTCTCGGCCGTTGAGGTGCTGAATGAGGTCGAGATCGCGTTGGAGGCGACTGCGTTCTCGGGAAAGGTCTTGGCCCCGAGTCGGGTCGGACCAGACCGTGGGGTCGGCTAGCTTCTGCTCGACTTTCGCGAGCGAATCCTTGAGGGCGGCTTCGTCAAAGGTAACCTCGAACGTCCTGAACCCGTCGTTCGATGGCGCTATACCTCTCGAGCAGTTCCTCCATCAGCTGTATCTCCTCTTGTCCCGTAAGTGCAGTGCGACCAGCGCGACCGCGAAAACCAATGTTACCACGGCCATCGATCGGGGCAAAAGATAGCCGTATCGGACGTAGAACGTTTTGTCGTTTCGGAAATCGACCCTGCCCGCAACCACCTCGGGAACAAACAACCCTCCGCTCTTCAGGACTCGACCGTAGGGATCCACCAGCGCGGAGATCCCGGTGTTGGCGGCTCGCACCAGATACCGGCGCGTCTCGATCGCACGTAGCCTCGCCATGCTCAGGTGCTGATACGGGGCGGCGCTTCGCCCGAACCAGGCATCGTTGGTCACGTTGACGAGTAGGCCCGCCCCTTGCTCCACGAAACGACGGGCGAGACTCGAGTAGATCGCTTCGTAACACACGAAGGCGCCTATCTTCTCGCCGTCCACTTCGGCAACCACGACCCCCTGCCCGGGAGAGAAATCCGAAACGCTCTGCACGAGCGGTTGGGCGAACCTGAGTAACGAACGCAGGGGAACGAACTCTCCGAAGGGAACCAGGTACATCTTGTGGTAGCGAAGCAGAATCTCTCCGTCGGGGGCAAGAAGCTTCACGCCATTGAAGGCACGGTAGTCGTCCGGGCTTCCTTTCGAGATCTCGTAGTCGTCGCTTCCGAAGAGCAGAAAGACATCGTTGTCCCGAGCAAAATGTCTCATGCGCTCGGAGGCGACAGGACTCCCGTCGAAGTGAAACGGCGTGGAGGATTCCGGCCAGACCACGAGCCGCGCTCCTCCCTCGGCCGCCTCGGTCGAGAGCTCGAGATGCCTGGCAAAGATACCGGCCGCCCATCCCGGATCCCACTTGTGCTCTTGGAGAACATTACCCTGAACCGCGGCCACCGGAAACGATGGTGGGGGGAGTGCGGTCGCAAGCTCGAAGCGGCCGAACACGACGGCAGCCGTCACCAACATCGCCACGGGAATCGCCGCCGCCACCCCCAGCCTCCGACCCGGCCCACAGAACAAATACGCGATGAGCGCGTTCACGAGCACGATCAGGAACGACAGGCCGTACACACCCACCAGCGAGGCGGTCTGCGCGACGGACGGAGCACTAACCTGGCTGTAGCCGAGCAGGCACCAGGGGAATCCGCCGAACGGGTACTGCCGAAAAAACTCGAGCCCCACCCAAATGAAAGGCGTGACGAAGAGAGTCGACGCGCCTCCCCGGGCACAGGCTCCGGCAGCGAGTCCGCCGAACGCGGCGGCATACAAAGAGAGATACGCCACGAGCGCCAGCAATATTGCGACGCTCGTCGGCCGGCTGATGCCGCCCCCGTACTGGACCATCACTTCGCTCACCCAGTACAGATTGCCGCAATGAAAGACGAGGCCCATCACCGCCCCCGCCAGCATGGCTCGGCGGGGATGGACCCGGGTCACGTGGAAGAGGAGCGGGACCAGTGCGATCCACGCCAACATGGCGAGCTCGCTCCGCGGGAAGCACAGAACGAGGGCCGCCCCGGAGAGGGCCCCGGCGATAACGGAGCTCACGCTATTGCGTAATATAGGGCTTGAACTTCTCCACGTCGCGCAGCTTCGCCGACACCTGCTCGGCCTCGGCGCGACTCTCGAACCTTCCCACCCTCACGCGGTAAAGGCCCGCGGAGCCACCGGACTCGACGTACGCCCGGTATCGCGCCTCGCGGAGGCGGTTCACCAAAGAGTCGGCCGCTTCCTCGGTCTTGAGCGCGACGACTTGAATCGTGAAGGCTCCGCGCTCCGAACCGATGAGGGCGGGTCCCGAAGGTGGGCTCGCTCCGGCATCCGGACGGGCGGGTACCTGGGTCGCGGGTTGGCTCCTCGGTCTCGTCGTTTCGGTAAGCGGCGTGGGGCTTTGTCTCGGTTCGGTCTTCTTCGTCACCGAAGCCACCAGCGTTTCGGGGCTGTTCGCTTCGGGACTCTCCGCCTGTGGCCTGGTCGCCGCCGCTCGGCTCCGGGCGGGTCTTTCTCGCTGGGCTGCCTGGCCTGCCTGGGCCGTCTCGCCCTCGAGTTGGGATTCCGCCTCGTCGGCCTCCAGCCGCTGCGGAAAATCGAGCTCCCGCCGCACGTCGGCCGGCGCGACCGCGGACTCAATCGACCGGCTCGCCCCCGGCCCGGAGATGATGTTCGTCCCGCTCGCCGCGAGCGTCGCATCCCGTACGCCTCGCCCCACCATCACGCCGCAAAGAAAGACGACGACCGCGATGGCGACTGCCGCCATGAAGAAAAAGACGAGCTGTTTGTTGTTCAATTGAATCTCGTAGAAGCCTGCCTCTTCGTACTCGGCCATTTTCAACCGACTCCTTCCATTACCGTGACCCCTCTGTTAGTCGCGACTCCCGCCACACCGTCAATGATGACTCTGCCGTTGAATCATTGCCGAAATCTTGTCTTGCTCCTCCCTGCCGAACTGCCGCCCGATCTCGAGTAACAACCCGTAGGTTAGCTCGTTCAGGCCGTCGACGAGGGTGGACTTCTTCGCCTCGTGCGGCCGGTCGCCGAGATTGGCGAGCAGCTGGTCGAAATCCACTCGAGACGCCGAGCTCAGATCGATCCCCTCGAAGAGCTCCGAGTGCTGCTCCGAGACTTGGGCGACGATGCGATCCGCAAACTCCCCCGCTCTGTCACCGAGCCTCCCCTGCAGGTAGGACGCGACCGTGCCAAAGTTGCAATTGTAGTGCTCGACGATCTCCTCCAGTTCGTACTCTTGCTCGACGAGCTGTTTTTTTCCACGTTCGGCAGTCTCTCCTGCCCTCTCGAGCACACCGACCGCGACCAACGCGTATAGGATTCTCAGCGTTTCGAAGTTCGGCAGGAAGCTCAGCGCCAGTATTTGTTCGAGTGAAAGCGTCCCATTCACCAGGGAAAGGATTTGGGACTCGTCGGAGTCGAGCTCCAGTCGATACATGAGGTTGTCGGCGCTGTCCGACAAGCGAAGAACGCGGTCCATCGAGCCCAGCCCGGTGTAGATCCGGGTGAAATCATCGATTCGGCGAATTCCTTCCAGAATCACGTCCTCGGTGTTCAAGTTCAGTGTGATCGGGCCTTCTGCCGAGAGATCCTTGATGACGAACTCGTACTCGCCCCGCACCCAGTCAAAGAGGCTGTACACGATCTCCTCGACGTGTCCCTGAAGGGCCGCGAGAAGCTCGTCGGAAGAGAGAATATTCTCCTCCACCAACACCGCGCCGAACCTCTTGCCCGGCCGTACCAGCTTGCTGCCCTCCAGGAACTGGCGAACCGTGATCCTGCCTTTCTTGATCAGGTATTCACCGAGGCGATCGTCGGGAATGTTGGAGGTGGCAAAGATAATCTGTCCTTCCTTGAAGTAGATTGCCTTCCAGCGACCCATATCGTGGAAGTTGAGCGTGCCCGTCTCCTTGCTTCGACTGATCGAGGAGAGGAGCTCGTGGAGGCTCGACTCGGAGAGCGAGCCTCGGATACTGAGCCCTTCGTCCTGCATTTCATTCAGGCTCATTGGAATATCGGCGCTACCGCTCGGCTCCTAGTTCGATGATCCCTTCTTCTTCAAGAACTCCAGGATCAGATCCACCGGCAACGGAAAGATGATGGTGGAGTTTCTCTCCGTCGCTATCTCGGTGAGAGTTTGAAGGTACCGTAGCTGTATTGCCATAGGATGCTGTCCGACGATCTCCGCGGCAGCCGCCAGCTTCTCGGCAGCTTCGAATTCACCAGCGGCGTGAATGATCTTGGCTCGCTTTTCTCGTTCCGCCTCGGCTTGTTTCGCGATGG
>Ga0214472_10005806_pt1 | contig 12980 bp, 16 predicted proteins | sample RVTome_6_FD_207662 | JGI IMG/M metagenome (GOLD analysis project Ga0214472, IMG submission 207662) | Soil microbial communities from uranium-contaminated site in the Upper Colorado River Basin, Wyoming, United States - RVT140D175 | ecosystem: Environmental > Terrestrial > Soil > Contaminated >... | reverse complement strand
CCGATCAGCAGCGCAATCGCCGATGCCGTGATCAGGGCAGCGGCCAGCGACCGCCGCTGTTCCGGCTCCTGTGCGGTTACCGCAGTTGCCGATGACACATGTGTTTGATTGAACATCTTCATTTTCTTCTCCTGATCTCAGCCGACATATTCGACGACGGTCATCATGCCCGTGGCCATGTGGTAGAGGTGGTGGCAGTGGAATGCCCAGACGCCGGGGTTGGAGGCGTCGAAGGCGACGGTCACTTTCGATTGCGGAGGAAGCCACACCGTGTCGCGACGCGCACCTTGGGTGCGGCGGCCATTGACCGACACCACCTGGAAGTGGTGGCCATGCAGGTGCATCGGGTGGGCCATCATGCTTTCATTGCGCATATCGAGTTTGACACGCTCGCCGGCACGGATCGCGAGCGGCTCGTGTTCGCCCCAGACCTTGCCGTTCAGGGTCCAGACGTACCCTCCCATTGCGCCGCCAAGCAGCACAGGGAGAGTGCGGTCGGCTGGCTTGTCCGGCGCCGCCGTCGTCGGGCGAAGGCTCTCTTCGAAGGCGAGATCCAGCGCCGCAGAGACTTTGTCTCCTGCCGAAGCGGTCCGCTTCACCTCACCGGCCGCCGTCGCAAGAACGAAGCCTGTCTGCTGGACCGCGCCCTCGCGAAGCGCAAGCACAGGCCATGCTCCTTCCTCAGCGGGAAGACGTAGGCGGATATCGATCCGCTGTCCCATGCCGAGCGGGAATCGGCGGCCGCGCACGGGCACGATCCCATTGCCGTCCACAGCGATGACCTCGCCCTCGAGCAGGCCAGTGTCGATCCAGAAGGCCGTCGCGGTTGCACCGTTGATAAGGCGCAGCCGCACGGAACCGCCCCGCTCGACACGGAACACTTCGGGATCGTCGAGCGTGCGGTCATTGGCAAGATAGGCGTCGTATTCGATGTCGTTGATGTCCATCGCCATGCTGCCGGACCCGGAAGTGCCATGGCCGCCATGGCCTCCGCTACCGGAGATGCCGTGGCCCTGCATGGACATGCTGCCTCCGGTCAGCCCGGCCAGCAGTTCCTCCGGCGCCTTGAAGCTGAAGTCATGCAGCAGGACGACCACCTCCTGCTCGTCGGCGCCGGCCTCGGCCGGGTCAGCCACGATCAGCGGCGCGGCGAGCAGTTGCTGTTCCTGCAAGGTGTGGGCATGCATCCAGTGCGTGCCGGGCGTGTCCAGCGGGAACGCGTAATCATAGCTTTTGCCCGGCTTCAGCAGAGGTTGCGGCAGGTCCGGCACGCCGTCCTGCCCGAAGGGCGGGGTCAGCCCGTGCCAGTGGATCAGCGTCGGCGCGTCCAGCGCATTCTCAATGCGGACACGGAAGTCCTGACCTGCTTGCAGCGCAAGCCCCTGCTTTCCGTCTTCCCGCACAAGGCCGAAAACCTTCGCCGCGCGGCCACCGACATCGATGACGCGGCTCTCTGCGCGAAGCAGTGTTTGCGTGGCAGCCAGTGCTGTTCCTGGTGCAAGCAGGGACGGGATGGCGCTAGCGAATCCGCATGCTGCCGAAGACGCCAGGAACTGGCGTCGCGTAAATATAGTGTTCATTGTTCAAAGCTCTCATCGTTCGTGACTCCATTCATGGAGCGCACGACGCCCTAAGGCACGTGCGCTTAGGCAGTCAGGGAGAGCTTGGGTGGGCGAAACAAGGTCGGCGGGTCGCGGGGAAGTGACGCCGAAAGGGGTGCTGAAACCGCGGGCGCGCAGCGGTGTAGGAATGCCACTCCCGCTGACGGGAACACGGCGCAGATTCCGCATGACGAAGCTGAGACGCAGCAGCTGTCCTGTCCGCCCTGGCGCGCGCCGCTGTCGTCGCAGGGGGCAGCGTGCGCGTACTCTTTACCGCCGGCTGCTCCTATGTAGTCTGCGGTGACATGTGCCACCCCGGCTGTTGCTGTATGCGCATGCCCGATACCCGCGGAAAAAACCGAGAAGGCGACAAGCACGGCAAGCAGAATCGCTACAGCCCGGACGGCGCGCAACCGCGCAGCAGCGGTGCTCGAGTTTGCTGTGCCGGCTTGGTTCAATCGCAACTTCGCTGTCCTTCTGCGCCTTCAAGCATGAACGATAGCCGAGGATGTGACAACGCCCGTTGATCTGCATCAAGTCGACGCATGAAACCTCGAATTCAGTCCTGAAACGTTACGTTTTCTTTCGGAACAGCCGCATCAGCAGCGCATTGCTGGCGACGTTGAACGTGCTCACAGACTGTTGATTTCCACCCAGAACTGAGCCGGGTGGACGCATAATTTCCATTGAGATTTGAGCCATGTGAACCTTCCCCCAGAGCTGTGAGCGTCGGGGGCAACGGAGTGATCCACATGGGACTTTTAAACATAATTCGGCGCATGCATTTGCAGGAGAAGCTGTCGATCCGTGAGATCGCGCGGCGCACGGGTCTGTCGCGCAATACGGTGACCAAGCATTTGGCGGCCAACACGATCGAGCCAAAGTTCGCGACACCAGAACGTTCAAGCAAGCTTGCATTACGGGGACCGTAGTGCGCCACGACGGCGCGGAGAGGAGGCCATGACGAAGATATAGGCCAATTCAAAGCAGCTTTGCTGCACAAGAGATGGGGAAGGCTCGCGCATTGAGTGCGGTGCTGGCTCCCCGGACTCGGATTGCAGGATCAGGGTCCAAACCACCGCAAGCTGCTGCGGCTCAATGGCCGTGGTTGTGAGCGTTGCGGAAAAGGCGGGCACGACCTGTCAGGTGTGTGCTGGTAAGACGCACGAAAGTGAACCGTCGATGAGGTGTCGAAATCGTAGGAACGTTGCCGAAACCGGGCTTCTACTGTTGGCCTGGGACGGAGCCCGGAGGGAGCCTGCCCCGCACCAAGTGCGGGGCAGGCTGGCCGGGCGGCGACCGGCATATAGACGGCGTGAGACCAGTGTCAGGCTCTTGTGCGGAACGTGGGAACCTATGTTTCGATGCTAAGAGAGACCTCCAAGCGGCGGACCCGCGAGGAGTTGAGTACCGATGCGAAGCGTAGGGGCGGACAGGTTCGTAGTAGTGATGAAGCCTGGTAATGCGGGTGGAGCGAAGGGACCCGGCTTTCCAGCCGAAGAACCCGGTCAACCGGAAACGGGAGGAACCGGTGCCTGAGGCGAAGCCTTACGATATTTCCAAGCATCTCGTCCGCGACGCCTATCGGCGTGTGCGGGCGAACCGCGGCGCTGCGGGCGTGGATGGCGTGTCGCTGGCGGCGTTCGAAAAGGATCTGAGGAACAACCTCTATAAGATCTGGAACCGGATGTCGTCGGGCTCGTATCATCCGCCGCCCGTGCGGCGCGTCGAGATTGCGAAGGACAACGGCGGCACACGCCCGTTGGGCATTCTGACGATCGCCGACCGCGTGGCGCAGACGGTGGCCAAGATGGTCCTGGAACCGCTGGTGGAACCTTGCTTCCATCCGGATTCCTACGGCTATCGACCCGGCCGGTCGGCGCTCGACGCGGTGGCGAAGGCGCGCGAGCGCTGTTGGAAATTCGGCTGGGTAATCGATCTGGACATCAAGCGCTTTCTTTGATGCCATTCCGCATGATCTGGTCGAACGTGCCGTGGCTCACCATACCGATCTGACCTGGGTTCGTCTTTATATCGCGCGGTGGCTTCGTGCCCCCGTGGAGATGGAGGACGGCACCCTGATGGAGCGGACATCAGAACGTAATCGAGCGGCTCGGGAATGTGCGCCGCCACCTCCCTCGCATCAGCGCAGACCCATCGCCGCACGGATGCGCCGTGACTTGCCACCTCTGCCTTCGCGCGATCGATCATCATTGGATCGAGATCGAGTGCGTAGACCTTTCCGTCCACCAGTTTCGCCAGCGGAGCGGTGAAGTAACCGTCACCGCAGCAGAGATCGAGCACGGTCATGCCCGATGTGATGCCGAGTTGGCGCAGTACGGCCGCCGGGTCAGGCCAGAGCGCCGCCCACCACTCGCGGTCGGGCATGGAGGTTGCGGAAAACAGCTCGCTCACCGGCCTGCTCAACCGCGCGCCAGTGCGGCATCAAAGTCGATCAACATCGGCTCACGGCCGCACGAGCGGATGAAGGCGAGCAGTTCGCTCGGCCTGAGACCCATACTTTCAGTATTGATCAGCGGGTGGAAATTGACCTGTTCGGCATTGAGGAGCGAGGCATCGATGACGGCCGTGACGGCATTGGCGTCGTCATTGATGAGGCCAAGCGGCGTCAATGCGCCGGGCATGACGCCCAGCAACTCGGTCATCCGCTCCCCCGATGCGAAACCGAGGCGCCCGTTTGCGCCGATCCGAGTATGGAGCGATTTGAGGTCGAGCGCACGATCCTCGTGGATTGAGAACAGGAACACCCGGTCCTTCTTGTCCTTGAGCAAAAGGTTCTTGGTGAAGGTCCCAGCCATCGCACCGCGCAAGACCTTGCCCTCTTCGACCGTCTGATGCGCGGGATAAGGCACCGTCGGTGCTGCGATCCCGAGCGAAGCGAACCGTTCGAACAGACGCTCGCGCGCCTCCGTAGTCACAGGCTCGGCAATGGACATGTCATTCATGCAAGGGATTCCCTTCGTGGCGAGTTAGCTGGCGAGGGCGGGCTTGAGCGTCCGGCGCTGCCGGTAGCTGAGCCAGATCAGCGCTATCGCCGCGAGCGCCAGCCATGGCAGCAACAGCATGTTGAGGGCCTGCCATCCGAAATGCTGGAGCAGCGCTCCGGCGCTGAACGAGCAGGCAAGCCCGACGGCGAAAATGGTCATGTCGTTGGTTGCCTGGGCGCGCCCCTTCTCAGCGACGCTATAGGTCGTGGTGAGCAGCGTGGTGCCGCCGATATAGAGGAAATTCCAACCGACGCCGAGCAGTACGAGCGCGCTGGCAAACGAACCGAAACCAGTGCCGGTCACGGTCATCAGGACATGACCGGCAAACAACACCACGCCTGCGAGCATGATGCGCAGCACGCCGAAGCGAGCGATCAGCGAGCCTGTGAAGAAGGACGGCAGGAACATGCCGAGCACATGAAGTTGGATGACGGTCGCGGCCGTGGATAACTCGTGATGGTGCTGAACCATGGCAATCGGCGTTGCCGTCATCGCCAGGATCATGATGCCGTAGCCGGTCGCGGCCCCGAACAGGGCAACGAGATAAGCCGGTTGGGAAACAATGGCCCGCCATGGCCGGCCCGACACGGCGTCGCTCGTTTCTGCCTTCTGGTTGGGAATGCGGAGCCCGAGCAGCACGCCCGCGCCGATCATGGAGACGAGAGCGAGCAGCAGGAAGGAGCCGACATATTGCTGCTCGAGCAGGGGACCTCCGAGACGCCCGAGCATGGGACCGGCAAGGGCCGCGACGACGCCACCGCCGAGGACAAGCGAGATCGCGCGTGGCCTGAACGCTTCGTCCGCGACTTCGCTGGCTGCGAAACGGTAGAACTGTGCAAAGGCTTGGTAGGCCCCGACAAAGAAGGTCCCGAGGCACAAAAGGGCAAGCGAGCCGAACCAGATACCCAATGCCGCGGCTAGGCCGCCGCCAACACCCAGCAGCGCACCCGCGACGAATCCCGCCCGCCGGCCGACCCTTGCCATCCACATCGAGGCCGGGAAGGTGGAGACCGCGGTCCCAAGAAACATTGCGGCAATTGGCATTGTCGCCAATTCGGGCCGGGAGGCAATCTGCCCGCCGGCGAGGCCGCCCACGGTCATGACGAGGACGGAGGCGGTCTGGAAAAGCGCCTGGGCGCTGGCGAGAAGAAACACCTGCCGGTGCATGGGGCGGCCGATCATCGGCAGATCCTTTCGGGGACTTGGCTTGACGAATCTATCAAACAATCAAAGTATTGATTGAATGATTGTCGAATGCTAGGCTCATGTCAATGACAGGCGCAAAGAACCAGATTTTTGAGCAGTTTGCGGAGCTGGCGCGCGTCCTCGGCCACGCGCACCGGCTTGAGCTGCTCGAACACATCTCACAGGGGGAGCGTTCAGTGGAGCGTCTCGCCCAACTCACTGGCCTGTCGGTGGCCAACACCTCGCAGCACCTTCAGCAACTTCGGCGCGGTGGATTCACCCGATCTCGCCGTGACGGCAAGCGGGTTCTCTACCGACTCGGCGATGGCCCCATTCTGCCATTGCTGTCGGCTCTGCGATGCTATGCAGAGCGCAACCGAGCGGAGGTCCGCGAGATCGTCACGGACTATTTCGACAAGCTCGATCAATTGGAGCCGGTTTCTCGTGAGGAACTGATCACGCGTCTGCAGGACGGCGACGTGACCCTGCTGGACGTTCGGCCGGACGACGAGTTCGCACTTGGCCATCTGCCCGGCGCGCTCAATGTCCCCTTTGACGAGTTGGAGCGGCGTCTTTCAGAATTACCCAAGGATCAGGAGATCGTCGCTTATTGCCGAGGCCCGTATTGCGTCCTCTCGTTTGAAGCCGTCGCGGCGCTCAGAGCGAGAGGTTACAAGATCCGCCGCCTGGAAGATGGTTTCCCCGAATGGAAAGATGCGGGTCTCGAAGTCGAGGTCGCTGCCTGAATGAACGAGAGTCTAACTGCCGACCAGGAAGGATGGCCAATCCTTTCAGGAAAGGATCATGACGCACCGTCCGTGTTCCAGCCTGAGGCGCTGTTGCGCGAGGCGCGAAGGCAAAAGGGATTGCCCCTGCTGTCTGTCCCAACGGTCTGCGTGCTGGATCCCGACGGCGATATTGTCCGACACTTGATACTTTCTGGCGCCGGTCGTGTTCATGAAGGCTGGGTCTGCTATCACACCAACCTGGTTGCCTTCGATGCCGACGGATTCGGGCAGATAGGCGTTGTCGGCTGTGCGGTTGGCGCTTCCTTCGCCGTGCTTGTCGCCGAGCAGCTTTTTGCCTCCGGTTGCAAGCTGCTTGTCAGCGTCACCTCCGCTGGCCAGATCGCCGATAATGGGCCGACGCCGTACTTTATCTTGATAGACAAGGCGCTGCGCGATGAGGGGACGAGCTATCACTACCTCCGGCCGTCCACCTTTGCCGAAGCACCCGAACCGGCGCTTCATGCCCGGATAGCGCAAGCGCTGTCAGGGCTCGGAGGCGTCACAGTTCATCGCGGAGCAACGTGGACAACGGACGCGCCCTATCGCGAGACTGCATCGTCCATCGCGTCGGCTCACGCTCAAGGTGCACTCGCGGTCGAAATGGAGGCGGCGGCGCTCTACGCCTTCGCCACTGCGAAAAGCCAAACGTTTGCCTGGTTTCAGTGACAGTAACAAAAATATACGAGGACTGGCGCGCGTTCCAAAGGTAAGTGCAACAGGGCATGATCGTCAGCTCAAGCAGGTCCATACGCTGACCCATCCCGCGAAAATGGCTGGGGTGGTGCAAGGCGAGGTGCTGGAAGACGAGGATTGATCTATTACCCTATGCACATATATAATGCGCATGAAAGAGGTGGCCCAATGCAGACAAAATCCGTTCCCAAGAAGCCGACGAACCTGACACTTGATCAAGGCCTTTTGTCTGAAGCCAGATCATTTGGTGTGAACCTCTCACAGGCGGCCGAGGCCGGTTTGCGGCGCGCGGTGCGCGATGCGAAGGCCGCAACATGGAAGCGTGAGAACGCGGCGGCGCTTGAGGCGTCCAATGCGTGGGTCGAAGAGCACGGCCTGCCTCTGGAGAAATACCGGCCCTTCTGATGGCGCGATACGATGTTTACGCCAGCCCGGACGGTGCAGGCTATCTGCTCGATATGCAGGCCGACCTTTTGGAAAGCCTCAACACGCGGCTCGTGGTGCCATTGATGCCGATCAGTTCCGCGCCACCTCCGGCCGATCGGCTCAATCCTGTATTCGACATCCAGTCTGAGCGATACGTGATGGTCACGCAGTTCCTATCGGCTGTGCCGTCCGCGATCCTGAAATCCCCTGCTGCCAACCTTGCGCAGTTTGATGGCGAGATCATGGGCGCCCTCGATATGGTCCTGACCGGCGTCTGACAAAGCCCCTTCTATCATTAGCTGCCAATCCCTTACATCTTCCCAAAACGCGCTGTCTCAGGCTATGACTTGTGCAAGAATTAAGTTTACTGTCCCCGTAATACCATCAAGCCGATTTGTGCAAGAATTAAATTTACTGTCCTCGTGATAGAAAAAGCCTTGCTGCGTTCACGTCCTGGTCATGGACCCCCTCAAATTCGACGGGTCTTTGGCGCATCCGGGTCAACCGGCCTGAACACTGCCGGGAGATCGCAAGCGACACCGAGCGGGATGAAATGTTTGAGGTTGGCGGTGATGACGGTCAGGTCATAGGCCCTGGCGGTCGCCGCAATGATCACATCCCCAAGGCCGGGATGACGGCCTTTTGCCGTGGCGGCATCTTCCAGCGCCCCGGCGATCCGGGCAACGACTGGATCGACATTCAAGAGGCGATCCCCGTAATAATCTACAATGAAATTAATCCATTCGTTCAGGCGCTTTGCGCGCTCGATCCCGCCGCGACGGTGAAGGCTGCGCATACCCTTCTCGATCTCGGCAATCGTCATGGCTGACAGGTAAAGCACATCCGATGCGCCCTGTTCATGGAACCATGCTTTCGCCGCGTCGGACGGCTTTTCCTTCTGGTCAGGCGAGAACAGGCAGATGATATTCGTATCGATCAGCAGGCCATTACTCAAAATCGATTTCCCGCATTTTCGAGGGATTCCGCTCCAGCTCGGCGGGGCCGGGGTAGCTCATGAGAAAATCCCCAAAGTTCGGCCGGGGCATTTTCAAGGCCTTTTTCGCGGCCTCGGCCGCCTCGACGCTGACAAGCACGGCGGCGGGTTTGCCGTGGCGTGTGATCGTCACGAAATCGCCGTTTGCGGCTTCGTCCACAAGACTGGCGAAACCGGCCTTCGCCTCTGCGACACTGATTGTTGACATGCTGGCCTCCTAGGTATTATGACTATATATAGTCATAATAATTTCGACCTCAAAAATCAAGAAAAAAGGCTTGCCAAGGATTCCATTACGGTTTCGGTTTCGCGGGAAACCGATCGAATGGCGTGAGGGACGGCTTGGCTCGACACCGGCTCCGCCTTTCGCCATCATCCTATTGACGCGATACAAGGTGCAGGTTTGCCCACGGATCTTTGCCGCTCTATAAGGTTCAAATCTTCTCATCTCGGTGTTTCCCCCATGATCTCCCGTCCCACGTTTCTCCTGGCTGCCGGCACGGGTGCCGTGACGACGCACCCTTCTCTGAAGGCGGGGGAGGCCAAGGCGTCGGAAGGGGCTGAAATGCCTGCTGGAGGGCCCGCCTCAGCGCCTGTGAAAAGACAAGGTCTGGCGCTCGCCCTTGGCGGTGGTGCGGCCAAGGGGTTTGCCCATATTCCGTTTCTTCAGGCCCTGGACGAATTGGGCGTCCGGCCGAAACAGGTCGCCGGAACCTCCATGGGCGCGATCCTGGGCGGATTGTATTGCAGCGGCATGAGCGGGCGGGACATTCGCGCCCATACGATCGACCTGTTCGCCAGACGCCGGTTGCTTTTGCAAAAGCTGCTGTTGAACGGCGGGCAGACATGGTCGTCGGTGTTCAATTTTTACCGCCCTGCCGTCATCGACCCAGAAGTCCTGTTCGCCGCAGTCCTGCCGCCGGTCCTGCCGGAGCGCTTCGACCAGCTCGAAATCCCCTTGAAAGTGGTCACCTGCGATTTTTACCGCCAATCGCAATATCTGATAACCGACGGCCCGCTTCTCAGCGCCATTGCGGCGAGTTCCGCGCTCCCGGTTCTGCTGACGCCGGTGCGCCGGGATGGCCGTGTGCTGATCGATGGCGGGTTCGTGAACCCGACGCCTTTCGATGTGCTGGATGCCGACCGGTTCCGGACGATCGGCATCGACGTAACCGGACCGGGGAGGATCGACACCGGCGAACTTCCCGGATCCCTGCAGACCTGGATCGGGTCGTTCGTCATCACGCTGCATTCGATCGTCGCCGAAAAGCTTAAAACCAAACAACCCGATCTTCTGGTCTCCCCGCCGGTCGACGGCTTCAGGCCCATGGATTTTTTCGATGTCGAGGGCATTCTGGCGGCGGCCGACGGCGTAAAGGACGATTTCAAACGCACCGTGGCGGCCCTGATGGAGCGGACGTAACCCTTGCAAAAACCCGCAGCGCTGCTTTTGACTTCGCGGCATAGCCGGACAAAGCGATGAGCCGGGAAGACCATTTTGCGATCCTCCCCGGGGATTATCGGTAGAAGACGCTTTTCCTCAACTTCCTGCGCCAGTGCCGGCCCCAATCAGACCGACAGGTTTGAACAGGCCACGGGACCTTGCGACATCATGGTTCCATTTGTGCCCGCCGTCGGGCAAGTTCGCGATACAGGGCCTCGGGACTGACACCGATCTGCACGGCAAGGGCCGCCCATTCGCCTTTCCGCGGCAAATCACCGTTCCAGGCGATCCAGGCATTCAGCCGGGCGGCCACGGTCTTCAAGGAGACAATCTCGGCATGCATCCGCGCCTGCTGGACCTCATGGGCAAGGTGTCGCACCCAGGCCTGGGCGAACGCGCTGCTTTCCGCAAGGCGTTTGCAAAAGGCGCTGCGGGACACGCTCCATGTCCTGGCAGCCGTCTGCGCTTCCGCCGCACAGTGATATCGATCCGAATTCACAGAGGCCTCAGCAAGAACCGAACCGGCTTCAGCGCGTTGCAGCACCAACGCCGTCCCGTCGGCCTGGCGCCGGATCAGAAAGATGCAGCCGGATTGTACAAAAATTGACATGGCGCACGGCATCGCCGAGTTCAAAGACCTGCTGTCCGGCACGGTAGGAAAATTCCTGGCTCCGGATGCCCTCAAGAAACGAACGCAAAAACATGGTCATGATATCTATCATGTAGGCGATTGCGCTGCCGTGGCAAGTCTTGGCTTTTCCAGGAGGTTCCCATGCTGCGACTGCTTGCGATTCTGACACTCGTCTTGCCCCTTCACGCCTATGCCCAAACCACGCATCTTGACCATGCGGGAACCGGCGCCATGCATGCCGATCCGATGGGCGGCGCCGCGACGACCCGGCCTGAGCAGCCGGGCCAGTCCGCCTTTGCAACCATCCAGGAGATTGTGGAAATCCTGGAAGCCGACCCGGACACCGATTGGTCAAAGGTCGACATCGATGCGCTGAGAGGGCATCTGATCGATATGAACAATGTGACGCTCGCGGCCGCCGTGACGGGGGAGCCGGTCGATGGCGGGTTCCGGTATTCCGTGACGGGCAGCGGTGCGGTGACAGGCTCCATTCGCCGGATGGTGTCGGCGCATGCGGCAACAATGAACGGCGTCGGCGCGTGGACGTTCAAGGCGGAGGACATTCCCCAGGGCGCCGTTCTGACCGTTCATGTCCCGGCAAAGGACGCGATCAAGCTTCGCGGACTTGGATTCCTGGGCGTGATGACGCGCGGCATGCATCATCAGGACCATCACCTCATGATCGCACGCGGCGGCAATCCACATCATTGAACCGCCCGATCATACCAAAGCGGATTCTTCCACGTCGCTTCGGCGTCCTATTCATCGTGCCCCGCTTTGCGGAGGCCTTCCATGATATGCGCGAAATCCTGTGGCGCGACGTTCCATTTGGCCATTTCCGCCGCGGCCGAGATGCCGGGTTTGACTGTCTTCATCGCCGCCAGCGAAGCGGCAGCCTCTTTGCGGCCGAGTTGCCCGAGCGCGGCTGCGTCCAGCAGATGGGTCCAATAAAAGTCCGGCATGCTGATGCGCTGCACATCCACCAGCATGTCCTCATATCTGCCTTGATGATAATGCAGCAGCGCGGAACTGAAATGGTACCAGCCCGGATGCAATGGATTGAGGTGCCGGGAGCGTTTGGACAGGTCTATTCCGCGGCCATATTCTCCCATGAACGCCAGGTAGTGGCCGACTTCGGCAAGGATTTCAGGGTCGTTGGGGTTGAGGTCGAGCGCGCGTTGCGCTTCGGCTTCGAATTTGCCGTTGTCCTTTTGAAAGAAATGCACGATTGCCAGCCAGCAATGCGCATAAGCGCTTTGCGGATCGAGTTGGACCGCCGTAAGGGCCATCGTCAAAGCCCGTTCGATCGCGTTCGGGCGCGGATTGGCGTCGAACCGGTGTTCGGCAAGATACACATTCGCCAACAGCGCGTAGGCTTCGGCATAATTCGGATCGAGTTCGATCGCCTTTTCAAGCAGGTCGCGCGCCTCGGCGTGCATCGTCTCGTTCAGCGTCGCGGTATAGCGCCGCGCCCGCAACAGGCAATCATAGGCATCCAGCTCGGACGGGCTTTTTCGCAGGGCGTGCGACAGGGCGGTGTCCTGCAGTTTGACCCCGAGCGAGGCGACGATCATATGGGTAATCGCGTCCTGAACCGCAAAGATATCCTCCAATTGCCGATCGTACCGTTCCGCCCAAAGGGACACCCCGGAAGCGGCTTCGATCAATTGCACCGCAACGCGCAACCGGTCGCCGTCGCGGCGCACGCTTGCGTCGACGATATAGTCTGCTCCCAGTTTCTCCGCGATTTCGCGCAACGGAATATCGCGGCTCTTGAAGTGAAGGGAGGAGCCGCTGGCGATCACCCGCAGCTCTCGGAAAGACGTCAGATTGGAGATGACATCTTCCGTCAGCCCGTCGCAAAAATAATCGTCCAGTCCTTCGCTTGCGATTTTGAACGGTAAAACGACCAGGATCGGCATGACCGCGGTCCGGCGGGATTCAAACGGCGCGGCAGGCGCCGTCTTCGCAGGCGGTGGCGATGGGACGCCTGTGTTTGCGGTATCTGTCCCTGGGCCGGCAGGATCACCGCTCCGGGTTGGGCGGCCCTCCGCTTCGGACGTCACGTCGGCCACAAACCTGAAGCCACGCCGGGGCACCGTCCGGACCACGGCCTGCATGTCGCCCGTATCGCCGACGATCCGCCTGAGAGCAAATATCCGGCTGCTGAGCGTGGTGTCCGAAACCGCGCGGCCATCCCAGACCGCCGC
>Ga0214472_10005805_pt1 | contig 12980 bp, 11 predicted proteins | sample RVTome_6_FD_207662 | JGI IMG/M metagenome (GOLD analysis project Ga0214472, IMG submission 207662) | Soil microbial communities from uranium-contaminated site in the Upper Colorado River Basin, Wyoming, United States - RVT140D175 | ecosystem: Environmental > Terrestrial > Soil > Contaminated >... | reverse complement strand
CGACTGTCACGACCAGGCTTTTCTCACCAACCATGGGCGTTAGCGACAAGGTGCGTCCGGCCGGCCGGGCCGGTACCCCGCAGGGCTGTTTGTCAAAGTAGAGGCCCCTGTTTATCTTTCGGCTTGCTCTCTACAAAACGCGCCTTATGGGTATCCCTACCACGCTTCGTACCTGTCTGGGGCTGCTGCTTTTCCTCTCCTTACGCCTTGCTGAGCAAGCAGTAGCACAGACCTCCGTCACGCCAGGCATTTCCCTTGAAGCCGCCTACACCGGCGATATCGTGGCCAACCTGCATGGTGGCCGACGAGAGGAAGCCATTTACCTCGATAACATCAACCTGACCTTCACGCTGGACGGCGAACAGCTTTTGGGCTGGCGGGGTGGGACCCTGTTCTTCTACGGCCTCGGCAACCAGGGCGGCAGCCCCAGCCGCCTCGCCGGCGCCGCACAGGGCGTCAACAACATCGAAGCCCCGAACTCCTGGCGGCTCTACGAAGCGCTGGTACAGCAGATCCTCTTGGACGATCATTTCTCCCTGCTCGCCGGCCTCTACGATATCAACACCGAGTTCGACGTCCTTCGCACGGCCTCGCTCTTTATCAACAGCTCCCACGGCATCGGCCCTGACCTCTCACAGAGCGGCAAAAACGGCCCGTCCATCTTCCCTTACACCTCCCTCGGTATACGGGCGAAAGCCTTCCTGGGCGACGCCCTCTACCTGCAGTTCGCGGCCCTCGACGGCGTCCCCTGCCGCCCAGGCACTCCTCACGGCACCCACATCCTGCTTCGTCGCGAGGACGGGCTGCTGCTGAACGGCGAGATGGCGCTGCTCCTGGGCAAAGAAGAACCCGAGGCCGCACCGGTCTCATCACGTACTAAGCATGCCCGGCACCGGCGCATCAACCGCTTGCAAGACGCCCCTTACCACCTCAAGATCGCCATCGGCGGCTGGGCCTATACGACGACGTTTGAGGACGTCCGTGGCCCGGGGCACCCGGATGCCGGAAGCCGGGGCGTCTACCTGCTCGGCGAGTTGACCCCCTTCCATGAGTCCGACCGCGAGCAAGGGCTCGCCGTCTTCGCCCGCCTCGGGTTTGCCGACCGGCGGGTCAACCGCTTCGACCGATACTTCGGCGCCGGGTTTGTCTACACCGGCCCCTTCCCTGACCGGGACGAAGACCAGGTAGGAGCCGCCCTTGCCGCCGCTCACAACGGCGCCCCGTACCGAGCTGCGCAGCGCAATGCCGCCGACCTCGTAGAAGACACAGAGACCGCTCTGGAGTTCTCGTACCGCGCACAGATCACCGAGCGCTTCGCCCTGCAGGGGGATCTCCAGTACATCCTCAACCCGGACACCAACCCCACCCGCAGCAATGCTTTCCTCACAGGGCTGCGTTTCGAGTTGTCGCTCTGACCCACGGAGCGATCTGAAGGCAGTAGCGGGTGGTGGCTCTGCACGCATGACCGGCTGCGTTTTACATATGTGACGGCTGCATCTTCCAGGGGAGATATGAGTTACATTTTTTTACCCTCCCAAGATGAGCCCTCTCCATGTCGAAACCAGCTCCCCCCGAGGCCCCGCCTACCGCCAACGGCTCCAGCGCCGTCAAACAAGCTGCCAAACGCAACATCGTCATCCGGGGCGCCCGCCAGCATAACCTGAAGAACCTCGACCTGGATCTGCCGCGCCACCGGCTCATCGTCTTCACCGGGCCCTCCGGCTCGGGCAAGTCGAGCCTGGCCTTCGACACCATCTATGCGGAAGGCCAGCGGCGCTACGTCGAAAGCCTGAGCGCCTACGCCCGCCAGTTCCTGGAGCGGATGGACAAGCCGGACGTGGACCTCATCACGGGGCTCGCGCCGGCCATCGCGATCGAGCAGAAGACCCTCTCCAAAAACCCCCGCTCTACGGTAGCGACGCAGACGGAGATCTACGACCACCTCCGCCTTCTCTTCGCCCGGATCGGTAAGACCATCTCGCCCGTAAGCGGGGAAGAGGTCATAAAGGACTCGCCCCGCTCCGTCGCAGAAGCCGTTACGGCCGCCCTCGCGGACGGGACCCGCTTCTACCTCTGCTTCCCTTTTCCGGATCATAAGAAGACCTCGGCGAAGGCGGATATGGAAGTGCTGCGGCAACGCGGCTTCTTCCGCCTCGTGGTCCTGCCTACCGAAAAACAGGCCGAGAAAGGCGCGACCGAAGAGGTTCTCGACCTCAACGAGACCCCGCCGGACAAGGTCCGCATCGCCAAAGACCGGCTGCTGATCCTGGTCGACCGGCTCGTCGTGCGCCATGGTGATGAAGCCGTTATCTCCCGCATCGCCGACTCGGTGGAACAGGCGTTCCGCGAGGGCCGGGAACGCTGTATCATCCAGGTAGCCGGGGGCGGCGAGCAGCTGTCCTTCAGCGCGTTCTTCGAGCGCGACGGAATCCGCTTCGAAGAACCGACGCCCCACTTCTTCTCCTTCAACAGCCCGGTCGGCGCCTGCCCCACGTGCCAGGGCTTCGGCCGCGTGCCCGGCATCGACACCGACCTCGTCATCCCCAACCCGGATCTTTCGATCCGCCAGGGTGCCCTCGCCCCGTTTCGCACCGAGCAGTGGAGCAAGCACTTCCGGCAGCTCATCCGCATCGCCGCCCTCGAACGCATCAACATCGATGCCCCCTACAGCCAGCTCTCGGAGGCCGAAAAGGAACTCGTATGGGAAGGCCAGGGAGAATATCCGGGGCTGAACGGCTTCTTCCGCTTCCTGGAACAGCACGCCTACAAGATGCACTACCGCATCTATCACGCTCGCTTTCGCGGCTACTCTGCCTGCCCGGACTGCCACGGCTACCGGCTCCGCCCGGACGCGCTCTACGTAAAGGTCGGCGGGCACCACCTCGGCGAGTTGGGCGAACTCACGACCCAGGACGCCCGCACGTTCTTCGACAACCTGACACTAACCGCTTACGAAGAGCAGGTCGCCGGCCGCGTCCTGGAAGAGATCCGCAAACGGCTGCGCTATCTCGTGGAAGTCGGCCTCGACTACCTCTCCCTGGACCGCCTCTCGCAGACCCTCTCCGGCGGCGAAAGCCAGCGCATCAACCTGGCGACTTCGCTCGGCTCTTCGCTCGTCGGCTCGCTGTACGTGCTGGACGAGCCGTCGATCGGCCTCCACCCGCGCGACACCGACCGCCTCATCAAAATCCTGGAGCACCTGCGCGACATCGGCAACACGGTCATCGTCGTCGAGCATGAGGCCCAGATGATGCGCCGGGCCGATCTCATCGTTGACCTCGGCCCAGGGTCCGGCCGTTTCGGCGGCGCCATCGTAGCGCAGGGAACATACGAGACGCTGCTCAAGGACGAGCACTCACTCACCGGGGCCTATCTCAGCGGCCGCAAGCGCATTCCGGTGCCGGCTTCACGCCGCCCGGTTCAGGAAGGCTTTGCTATCGTCGTCGAAAATGCCCGGCAGCACAACCTGAAACGGCTGACGGCTACGTTCCCGCTCGGGATGGTCGTCTGTGTCACCGGCGTCAGTGGCTCCGGCAAGTCGACCCTTGCGCATGCTACGCTGTACCAGGGCCTGCGCCGCCTCAAAGGGCAGCATGACGGCGAGGCGAAGATCGGCGCCCACGATGCGATCCGGGGCCATATGCTGGTGGATCAGGTCGAGATGGTGGACCAGAGCCCTATCGGCCGCTCGCCGCGCTCCAACCCGGTGACGTACATCAAGGCCTTCGACGCGATCCGCGGGATGCTGGCTGATACCTACCAGGCTCGCATCCGGGGGTACAAGCCCGGCTACTTCTCGTTCAACGTACCGGGCGGACGGTGCGAGGTGTGCCAGGGCGAGGGCGTCGTCCAGATCGAGATGCAGTTCCTGGCCGACCTGTACCTGGAATGCGAAGCCTGTAAAGGCAAACGCTTCAAACAGGACGTGCTGGAAGTCCGGTACAACGGCAAGAACGTAGATGACATCCTGAACATGACGGTCGACGAGGCCGTCGATTTCTTCGCAGAGGTGAAGTCGGTCTCCAAAAAACTTCAGGTCTTACAAGACATCGGCCTCGGCTACCTGACCCTCGGCCAGCCGGCCAACACGCTCTCCGGCGGAGAAGCCCAGCGCATCAAGCTGGCCGCCCATCTGGGCAAGACCACACGGGACCGCACGCTGTACCTGTTCGATGAGCCGACGACAGGCCTTCACTTCGACGATATCCGCAAACTCCTGGCCGCTTTCAATGCCCTGGTCGACAACGGCCATTCGGTCATCATCGTCGAGCACAACCTGGACGTCATCAAGTGCGCCGACTACGTCCTTGACCTGGGCCCGGAGGGCGGGCGGCGCGGCGGCTTCATCGTCGCCGAAGGAACCCCGGAGGCACTGGCAGCCCACCCGGAGAGTCATACCGGACGGTTTCTGCGTGAGCTGCTGTAGCGCGGCGTGATGTTCAGCCGTGGTGGAACGTGTCATTCCGGACCCCGATCCGGAATCTCCTCAGGCCCAGCAAGCCCCTGGGAGATCCCAAATCGAAGATTCCCGAAGGAAATCAAGTTCGGGATGACAGGCAGGGCGTTCGGGATGATACGTTCCAATAGTATCGATGTGATTGCACTTAGGGGAAGCGCAGGTGTTCGAAGGTCTCCACACCGGCCGGCTCACGCAGGTGTGCAGCCGCGACAGCGATCGCCTCCTGGACGTCCGGCGCTTCGAGCGTGAGGCCCTCGTATAGAAAGCCCGCCTGAAAGGCGCCGACCGTGCGTATCAGGATTTCGGCGCCGAAGTGGAGCGCGGCTGCTTCGAGCACCCAGGGCGTCCAGAGAACGTCGTGGACCGGTTCGATGGCCGCGGCATACGCCTCCAGGAAGCGCTCATTCATGGCCAGCGCCTCGGCCGTTCCGTCTACGTCGGGCGCGCGCTGGGCCAGCATCCAGAGGTGGGCGGCGAGGTGGCCGACGTCCTGCGCCGGGCTACCGAAGTGGGCGAATTCCCAGTCGATGATGCGCAGCCCTAGCGGCGCCACCAACACCGACGCGGGCCACAGGTCGCCCTGCAAGAGGCAGGCGCCGGGCTCCAGCAGGCGTTCCCCCATCTGAACGACGCGCTGCCCCAACGCTTCGGCGTCGGCCAGTCCAACCCGGCGACACAGGGCCTCAACGGCCCGGTACTGCAGGTTGAGGCGTGTTCGCTGGATATCCAGGTTTTGAAAGGCCTCCGCCAGGTCGTCCCGGCCGAAGCTTTCGCGGTGGAGCGCACCGATGAACGCACCCAGGTAGGAACCCGCCCGCACCCCGCTCCCCCCGAACCGCAAGTGGTTCGCCAGGTCCGTCAGGTCTCCCACATCTTCCATGACCAGAATGAAGGCCTCCAGGTCTAGGTCGATCAGGCGCGGGGGGCGGGCGGCGGCGAAGGCGACCCCCGTCAAGGTCCCGCCTCGTCCGAGCACCTGCAGGCTTCGCGCCTCGAACAGCAGGCGGCGAGGGTCGAGCGGCCACTCCGGCGCCGTAGCCATATAGGGGGGCGCATGCTTGACGATGATGGGCGCGGGCAGGGCAGGCATCCGCCACACCTCGTTGAGCAGCCCCCCCTCCAGCCGTTCCGGCGCCCCCTGAACCGTACGGTCCGGTACCCTGCGTGCTACATGATCAACGATTTGTTCGGGCGTCATTGGGCCTGCTTCTCGGTTACGGTTGGCGCTTGAAAACGAAAAAGGTGGTTGCCGAAAGCAACCGGTACAGCCTGCTCCAGGAAGATACGGACCAGGCGGCCTAGTGTGGAACGGGAACGCACCAGCGTCTCGGCTATAGCACCCTCATCCGGCGGCGCCTCAATGTCCGGGACGGAGTACTTGTGCCCCACCACGGCCGCTGCACACGGGATCTCCAGCTCGTTGGCCAGGACCACTTCAGGCCCCACCGTCATCGAGTTGACCTGCGCACCGAGCAGGCGCCACATCCTGTTTTCGGCCGGCGTCTTGGTGCGAGGGCCGCCCGCATAGCCGAACACGACCTCAGCCACCGGCACGTCGCCCGTCCCCCTGGCCAGCGCGGCCACCTGCTGCGTCAACGCTATGGAAAACAGCCCTTCGTTCAGCACGAGATGGCCATGGGCGGGATCCGGATGGGGAAACATCGTGCAGGCCTCGCCGCCGGGCAGGCGGTTGTCGAGCGTGAGCAGGTCGCCCACGAGCAGCGGTTGGTAGAGCGGCAGCGCGGCATCGAGGATGCCGACGGAGCTGGTCACCAGCAGGGCGCTACAGCCGACCTGCTTTAGCGCCCATGCCTGCGCCCGGTAGGGCACCTGGTTCGGCAACAGCCGGTGCGGATAGCCGTGCCGGAACGACACGTACGCCGGCCCGGCCGCCACATCGACATGATGCAGCGTCCAAGGCCCCCAGGGGGTCGTCACATCGATAGGCGTTACAGCCAGCCCGTCCAGCATCTCCATCTGGAAAGCACTGCCGACGATAGCGGCCACGGCCGCGCGAGGTGATGGTCGTCTGGTCATCCTCCCTCCCCGTTCAGTTTGTCACGCCATAGGCCGCCGGCTCTACGGTAAAGACCCCCTCGGGCGTCTCGCCGCAGAGCCAGGCCGTCAGCCGGTCGCAGTAGTGGTCGAGATGGCGGATCTGCTGGATGCCGTGTTCGACGATGGGGTCGAGCGTAGAGGCGAACAGCACACCGCCGTAGGCCGTCGTCTGCCAGGTGATGACCTCGCCGGCCGCGTTGCGCTGCACGACCTCGGCGTGGGCCGGCACACGGGTATAGATGCCGTGGATGTGCCAGCACGCATGCCGCGCCGAGAGGCCCCGGTACACCGGATGGTCGTAGTTCGTCTCCGAAACGGGCGGGTTGTTCGGGTTCGTCACCCACCAGTAGTTGTTAACCGGCCGGTCCTCCCACTGCGCGTCGAGCCAGCGCGGCTGCGAGTCGCCGAAGACGACGACCTTCTTCCCGGCGGCCAGAAAACGGTAGAGCACCTCCTTCCGTGCCGCCAGCGCGGGTTGGTTCGACTGGAACGGGATCACGAGGGCCGACAGGCCGCGGACGGCTTCATCGGTGAGGTCGTGTACGTAGAGCAGCCGGTACAGCGCACGGTATTTGGGCGCCATAGCGAACGCGTACTGGCTCCAGACGCCGTTGAAGACGAGGCCGATGCGGGCGGATGGGGCGGGTTCAGGCGGTTGCATAGGGCGTTTCTTTTCGGTGGTGGACGAGGCGCAAGATGTTTCGATACAGCGTGTTAAGGCCGTTTTCCGCCTTCTCGGAGGGCAAGTCGCCGAGGGAAGATAGGATATTCTCCTCATCGGCGGCCCCCTCCTCGAAAGAGAAGTCGCCGAGCGGACCGCTGGCCGTCAGGATCATGAGGCCGTTGGTGGTCGCCTCGTCGAAGACGATTATCGGACGCTCCCACGTGTCGGCCAGCACAACGTCGGCGCTCGCGGCTGCCTTGATGTAACCGCACGCCCACCACCCGCTGATGCCGTGGTTGAACTGCAGGTGGTCTAGCTCAACCCCATCGAACAACCCGTACCGATCTGCCCGCACATGGTAGCGGATAGCCTTCGTCGCCTTCTCATTGTCGTGTACCCACTGGTTGCCGGGCACCCAGGCGGTGAACCACCCGTCAAAACACAGCAAGGTTTTGCCCGCATCGAGAAAAGCCCGCACCCGGTCCCTGATCTTCAGCATCGCGACATGGTCGCACCCGTTGGGCACGATCAGCACGTCCGCCCCGCCGAAGTCCGGATCGAAGCCCGCCGTGACCTCCTCAAAGCGGTAGGTGACGAGGTCATCGGACCGAAACAGGTGTTCCAGCCCGAGGATGGCGTTGGAGATGACGACGGCGTGGAGCATAGGGTTATCCGGTAAGCGAGTTCCAAAAAGCGATTTCGTTCTGTACACCCACCTCCGGGTCGGCGATGAAGGCGTCTTTGGAGGCATAGGTTTTCAGGGTGCCGTCGCGCATGTAGGCAATGCGGTCACCCATGAGGATGGCCTCTTTCAGGTCGTGGGTGACAAAGAGGGCCGTGATCTCATACTGCGCGGCGACGCGTTTGAAGAGCCGCTGCATGGTGGCGCGGATCTCGACGTCGAGGCTGGCAAACGGCTCGTCGAGCAGCAGCAGCGCCGGGTTGACGATGAGGGCACGGCCGAAGGCCACCCGCTGCCGCTGCCCACCCGAGAGTTGGTTCGGCATCTTGTCCGGGTGTTCCGAGAGTTCCAGGTTTTCCAGCATCTCGTCCACCCGGCGGCGGATCTGGGCGGTGTCCAGGCGGCGTAGCCGGAGGCCGAAGGCGACGTTGTCCCACACGTTCAGGTGGGGGAACAGGAGGGGCTCCTGGTAGAGGTAGACGACGCCCCGGTCCTGCGGTGCTTTCTGCGTGATGTCCTCCCCCTGCAGCACCACCTGCCCGTCCCCGGCAGCTTCCAGGCCGGCGATGATCTTGAGCAGCGTCGTCTTCCCGCAGCCCGAGCGGCCGAGGATGCTGAGCGTCCGGTGGCCTTCCAGCGAAAAGCTGAGCCCCCGCAGCACCGGCTCCCGCCCAAACGCCTTCCGCAGCCTGATTACATCGAGGAACATGGGAATGATTTCTGATACGTGATACGTGATTTCTGATACGTGATACGTGATTTCTGATACGTGATACGTGATACGTGAACTTGACAAGATCCGCTCAGATAGTCTTGGACGTATGAAAATTAGCCATTATTAAGTTTTTAGATTGTAGAAGACCCCAATAATGAGTTCACGAATCACGTATCACTCATCAGCTTTCACACCTGTTTGAACACGAACCGTTTGTTGGCCCACAAGAGCAGGGCGGGCGGCAGCACCAACAGGCAGCTGGCCAGGGCTGCATAGTAGATGTTAGCCTCGCCGATGTATTCATACACCTTCACCGGCAGCGTCTGCACCTTGCCCGCCCCGATCAGGATCGTCAGGCCATACTGAAACCACGAGATCAGGAAGGTCTGGAAGAAACAAATCAGCAGCATCCCCTTCGACATCGGCAGCAGCACCCGCCGGTACGCCTGGTACGGGCTCCCGCCGAGCGTGTAGACGAGATCTTCAAGCGCCCTCAGCTCGGTGTTCCAGAAGGCGCTGAAGAAGACGATGCTGAAGCCGTACGCGAACATCGTCTGCGCGAGCATCACCCCCAGGACACTGCCCGTCAGGTCGGCTTTGATGTAGAGGTACATCAGGCAGGTGCCCAGAATTACGGGCGACATGATGAACGGGACGTATGCCAGGAACAGCAGCACCTGCCGCCGGGGGTGGTAGGCGATGTACTTGCCCGTCACATACCCCGCCCCGGTCGAGGCCGTCGCGACGCCCACCGAGATGGCGAGCGACAGCAGGAAGCTGCCGCCCAGGGCCGTCGGCCCACCCAGCACACGCGCCCACAGATCGAGGCTGAGCACCTCCGGCAGCACATCCGGGAACGACCACTCTTGAACCAGCGACAGGATGAGCAGGTAAAGGAAGGGGAAGAGGCACAGCGCAGCCACGAGGGCCGCCACAGCAGGCCGTAGCCGTCGACGTGTGAAGGTGCCCGTTCTAGGCTCCATACGCCGTCCTCCCCTTCCGGAAGGCAACCAGAATGAGCACCAGCACCAGGACCGTGTACAGCAGCGCCACAATGAACGCCTCCGGCTTCTGCGCAATGTCGAACATCGCGTACTTCCGCATCGTCAGCACCGACACCATCTGCGGCGCTTGCCGCCCCAGGAGCAGCGGGATTTCATACGAGCCGAGGACGGCGATGAACAGCAAGATGATGTTGGTGAAGCACCGCGTCAGCAGGATCGGCACGGTGACGCGGTAGAGGACGTCGCGGCGGCGTGCCCCGAGCGTCTGCGCTACCTGCGCCAACGCCGCCACCTTCTCGGTGTTGTAGATCTCGACAAACAGCAGGATGAAGAACGGCACGGCCAGCCCCAGATGCGCCAGGATGATACCGATGCCGAAGGCGTCGTGCACGAGGCCGGGGAACTGGTCGATGCCGTCGATCAATCCCAGGCGAATCAGGATGCGGGACGCATAGCCGGCCCCGGAAAATAGCTGAAAGACGAGGAAGGCGGCGACGGTGGCGGGGAGTGCGAGGGGGAAGTAGATGATATACGACAGCGCCCCGTACCCGAGCGGCCGCCGCAGGTACAGCGCCAGCACCAGCGCCAGGCTGACGGTCAGCACGACGGTGACGAAGGCGATATAGAGGCTCAGGCCGAACGAGGACCACAACTCGCCCCGCCGGCCGACTGCCGCCCAGTGCTCCCACGTAAAGCCGTCGCTCAGCAGACCGATGGTGCCGGTGCTGTACGCAGCGGCGTAGCCGAGGCTGAACAGGATCGGCAAGAGGGCCATCAACACGAACAGAACCAGACCTGCGCGCCCCAGGCTATTCCCGGGCGCAGCCCTACCGCTGCTCGATGACCTGCGTCCGGAAGTCTTCATAAAGCCTGATCATGTATTCGGGCGCCAGTTCTTGCAGCGCCTTGTCCTGGATCTCCGACCGTTTCGGCGCGTGCCGCCGCGTGGGGAGGTTCTCGAACGGCGCCTGCCACTCGGGCGGCAGGCGGTCTGGGGCCAGCACCGTGCCGTCTCCCCAAACCTGCGGGTCGAGCTTCCTCAGCTGCGCCTCGGGCGAGATCAGAAAGTTGATCGCCACCATCGCCCCCGCCTTGTTTGGGGCGGTTTTTACGATGCCCATATAGTGCGAGTTCTGGATGGTGCCGCTGTCCAGCACGTAGGCGCGGGCCGTCGGTGGGAAGAGGCCCTGCAGCACTTTGTTGTCCACCTCCCCGTCATTGTTACTCATCGTAAAATCTACCTCACCGCCGGCGAACATCTGGTGGAGTTGGGCGACGCTGTTGGGGTACGTCTCGCCGGCCTTCCAGAAGTACTTTTTGATGCCGTTGACATAGGCCCACAGCGCCGGGGCATAGCGGGCGTACTTGTCGGCGTCATACGGCCCGTCGAGCACCCCCGGCCCACCGGCGATGTCGATGAGGAGCGACTTCAGGAAGCTCATGCCGGTGAAGGCGTTGTCGAACGTAAAGCGCCCCGGATGCGCTTCGACCCATGCGGCGAGCGCTTCGCGGGTGCGGGGCGGGTTGGGGGTGCGGGTCGTGTCGTAGATGACGGTGAGCTGCACATTGCCCCACGGCGCCTCGTAGCCTTCGACAGGCTGCTGGAAGTCGATGCCGATGAACGGGTTGCCGAAGTCGATGTACTGCGCGTTGGGGAGACGGTCGGTGAAGGGGCCGTAGAGCGCGTCGATCTGTCGGAGCTGGTAGAACGTCTCGCCGTTGATCCACATCATATCGAGCTCACTTTTGCCTTTACCCGCCTCGATCTCCGTCATCAGCATCGCCACGATCTGGCTGCCCTGGCCCGAGGAGAGGTTGAGCGTCACGCCGTAGCGGTCCAGGAGGGTAGGCGCCACATAGCCGCGCAGGTAGTCGTTGATAAAGGGGTCGCCCGTCCACATCATCAGGTTGACCGTCTGCCCCTGCGCCCTGGTCTCGACCGCCGCCCAGGGCAGCCCTTCGAGATCACCCTCCGCTTCCGGCACATCGCCGCAGCCCGCCAGCAAGAGCACCGTCCCAAACAAGGCGACCAGCAATCGCATAGCGGTAAGAAGTGACAGGTGGGGAAGACTGGAACGGGCCGTTGTACAGGGTAGCGGCGACCAGGGTCCGGGCGGGGAGAAGAAGATACCATCAGGTCTTCAACTTTTTGGTGCAGACGGTCATCCTGAGCACCCAGTAACCTTACGGATTACGCCATACCGTCGAATGACATTGTTCTGATGTCATTAGCAGCGTAGTACGTTACAAACGAACGCAGTCGAACGGATCTCCTCAGGGATTGCAGTGACATTCCTGAGGAGATTTCCTTCGGGAACCTTCGGTTTCTCCACGCACGCCCTTTGGTCGTTTGGTCGGCTTCTGATGATGGATCTGTTTGCTTCCTAGCACCGTATTATTTACTTATTCCCTGAAGCCACTAAATTTTTTAGGGATGACCGCTGGTCCAGTCCCCAACCCACCACTATCTACCTGAGAGGCAAGACTATGCATCGTACTCGTTTTTCTACCTTTGCCGTTGTCCTGATTGTGTTGACCTGCAGCGTAAGCCCTGTGCAGGGTCAGTCGAGCGAAGATCGCGCGATTGAGGGGGGAGGCATCTTCGTTCCGGGCTGGATGGGTAGCCCCGTCTCCAAAGACGCGAAGCTGTCCGTTGAAGGCGATGTGTTGTACGTGAAGACCGGCCCCGCCATGACGTATTGGAACCCGGAGAACACGGTCAGCGGCAACTACACGGTCAGCGCAGTCTTCAACGAGCCGGCGTACATGAACATAAACGACCACCCCCACCCGTATGGGATCGTCATCGGCGGGAATGACCTGGGCACTGATCAGCAGAGCTACCTTTACTGCGCCGCCTACGGCAATGGCAAGTTCATCGTACGCGGAATGGGTCCGGAGCCTTTCCAGATGAATGGTCGGCGTCCCGAGGACCATGAGGCGGTCAACAAGGCGGCCGGCCAGGGGAAACCCGTGACCCAGGAGATCGCCGTGTCGGTCATGGACGACAAGGTCGAATGTGCGATCAACGGCACGGTCGTGGCGAGCTACGATAAGTCCGCCGTAGTGGGTGAAGGTAAGCTCAAGACTACCGACGGCGTGTATGGCATCCGCTTCGCGCACAACACCGATGGGATGGTCACCGGCCTGCGTGCCATCAAGCACTAACGTCAGGTGACCTGTTTAGCGTACATTTCAGCGACACCCAGAACGGGTGAGTCGCCGGCGATAGGGGCATACTGCTGCGATCAGCAAACGGCGGTGAGACCTGGGAGGAACAGCCAAGCCCGACCGCCAACATTTTGACGGGCGTCGATTTTGTCAATGCTGAGACGGGGTGGGCTGTCGGCGTGGACGGCACCATTCTTCGATTTAAGGGCAACCGTACCGGCGCAGCC
>Ga0214472_10005804_pt1 | contig 12980 bp, 7 predicted proteins | sample RVTome_6_FD_207662 | JGI IMG/M metagenome (GOLD analysis project Ga0214472, IMG submission 207662) | Soil microbial communities from uranium-contaminated site in the Upper Colorado River Basin, Wyoming, United States - RVT140D175 | ecosystem: Environmental > Terrestrial > Soil > Contaminated >... | reverse complement strand
GCGCGCTGTTGGCGGTGAGGATGCGGTAGCCCTCGACGCGCAGCAGGCGGCGCAGCGACGCCAGCACGTTGGGCTCGTCATCGACCAGCAGCAGCGTGCGTGGCGACGCCTCGCCGCTGCCGGCAGGCGGCGCCAGGGTGCGCCCCTCGCGCAGCAGCAGCGCATACTGATCCGCCGGCAGGGGCGGGCTGAAGTGATAGCCCTGGATCTCGTCGCAGCGGCGCGCGCGCAGCCAGGCGACTTCCGCCGCGGTCTCGACCCCTTCGGCGATCACCTTGAGGCCGAGGTTGCCGGCCATCGCGATGATGGTCGCGACGATGACGGCGTTGCCGGGATTGGCTTCGACCTCATGCACGAAGCTGCGGTCGATCTTCAGCGCCGAAAGGGCGAAGAGCTGCAGGCAGCTGAGCGATGAGTAGCCGGTACCGAAGTCGTCGAGCGAGGTGCGCACCCCCATCTGCTTGAGCTCGCGCAGGGTGCAAATCACCTTGTTCACGTCCTGCATCGCCATGCTTTCGGTCAGTTCGAATTCGAGCTGCGCCGCCGGCAGGCCCGATTCCGCGAGCACCCGCCGCGTCAGACCGAGCAGGTCGGAGTCGGCGAACTGGCGCGCCGACAAGTTGACGGCGACGCGTCCGGCCGGCAGGCCGGCCGCCAGCCAGGCCTGGTTCTGCCGGCAGGCCTCGCTCAGTATCCACTCGCCGAGCGGGCCGATCAGGCCGGTCTCCTCGGCCAGCGGAATGAATTCCAGCGGCGACAGCAGTCCGCGCTGCGGGTGTTGCCAGCGCACCAGCGCTTCGGCCCCCGTGATGCGGCCGTTCAGCAGATCGACCTGCGGCTGGTAATGCAGCACTAACTCGCCTGCCGCCAGCGCCTGGCGCAGTTCGCGTTCCATCGTCAGGCGCCGGTCCACGCGCCGGTTCATCTCCCCGGTAAAGAAGCGGAAGCCGTTGCGCCCGGCCGCCTTCATCGCGTGCATGGCCGCGTCGGCGTTGCGCAGCAGGGTCTGCCGATCGCCACCATCGCGCGGGTACATGCTGATGCCGATGCTGCAGCTCACCACCAGCTCCTGCTCCCCGGCCTGGAGCGGCCGGGCGATCGCGGCCTGGATGCGTCGCTGCGCGACGTGAGCCGCTTCGTCGGCATCGACGCCGGGCAGCACCAGCACGAACTCGTCGCTCCCGGCACGCGCCGCGGTATCGCCTTCGCGTACGCAGGTGAGCAGCCGCGCCCCCATCGTCTTCAGGACCTGGTCGGCGCACAGGTGGCCGAGGCCGTCGTTCACCACCCTGAAGTTGTCCAGATCCACGGCCAGGATCGCGATCTCGCTGCCCTCGCGGGCGGCCTTGAAGATCGCCTGGTCGAGGCGGTCGACCAGCAGGTTGCGGTTCGGCAATCCGGTGAGTTCATCGTGGTTGGCGTGGTGCTCGAGCTGCTCTTCATAGCGCTTGCGTTCGGTGACGTCATGCATCACCGAAACGAAATGGGTCACCTGCCCGTCGCCATTGCGCACCGGCGAGACCGACAGCTCGATCCACAACAGGCTGCCGTCGCGCCGATAGTTGCGCAACTCGGCGCGCCCGTCGCGGCCTTCGCGCAGCGCGAGGCGGATCTCATCCAGGCCGATCTGCTGCATGTCCGCGCCCAGCAGAAAGCGCCCGTTGCGACCCACCGCCTCGCTGGCGGGGAAACCGGTGATCCGTTCGAAGGCCGGATTGACATAGGTAAACGGGTAGTCGGGGAGCCCCGCGGAAGAGATCATGATCCCGTCGCAGGAGGATTCGATCGCGCGATCGCGCAGATGCAGGGCCTCTTCGCTCTGGCGCCGGAACGAGATGTCGCGCACGATGCCCACCGCATGCCACGCGCCGCGCAGTTGCAGGGCCGACACCGACAGCTCCACCGGGAACACGCTGCCGTCGCGCCGGCGCGCATCGAGCTCCTGCAGCTTGCCCACCACCGCCCCGTCGCCGTGCGGGCGAAACGCCGCCAGTCCCCGGCGGGCCGCGTCGATGTTGCCCGCGGCGGGCACGAAGGCGTGGATGTACTGGCCGAGCGCTTCGCCGCTGGCGTAGCCGAAGATCCGCTCGGCCGCCGGGTTCCAGTAGACGACCCGCCCGGCCGCATCGATCAAGATGATCGCGTCCTGGGCCGAGCCGCTGATGGCACGGAAGCGCTCCTCGCTCGCGGCGAGCCGGTCCGCGGCTTCCCGGTGCGCGTGGCGCGTGCGCAGGGCGGCGATCCCGTAGCCGACGTCGCAGGCGAGCTCCTCCAGTACCGCGAGTTCGTCGCTGTCGAGCACGTCATGCCCGCTCGCGTGCAGCACGAGCACCCCGAAAGTCTGGGCGCCCTGGGTCAGCGGCAGGGCGACCCCCGTGTTGCAGCCACAGCGCGCGACGCCCGCGGCGACCGACCGGTAGAGGGGTTCGTCGCGGACATCCAGCGACACGACCGGCCGCCGTTCCGCCACCGCCCTGGCGACGAAGCCTTGCCAGCAGTCAGGCTCCGCCCGACTGAAGGCGAGCAGCGCCGGATCGAGCACGTCCTCGGGGACGATCGTCGCCGCCCGCAACGCGCCGCCATCGGCATCGAGCAGTCCCGCCCAGACGATGCAGTAGCCGCCGGTGTCGACCAGGATGCGGCACACGTCTCCGAGCAGCGTCGCTTCATCCTCGGCGCGCACCAGGGCGCCGTTGCCCTGGCTCAACACGCGCAGCACCCGGTTCAGGCGCGCCAAGGCGTCCTGTACGCGGCCGCGCTCGGCGATTCCGGCTTCCAGCCGCCGGTTTGTTTCGGCCAGTTCGGCCGTGCGCCGGCTGACCTCAAGCCGCAACATGAGCGGTTGCCTGAGCAGGGTGTGGGTCTGCCAGGCGACCAGGCCGCTCGCCAGCAACACCAGCAGCGCTTCGAGCAGCATCTGGGGATGGGAGCGCCAGCCGGACACCGGCGCCACACTCAACACCCACTTGCCGTTGGCGACCGCGAGCTCACGCACGACCGGGTCGACCAGCGGCGCCTGCGCGCTGCGCGCAATGACGCCGGGCTCGCCGGTGGCCGGGTCGATGTGCGCCAGTTCGTAGGCGTAGCCGGCCGTAGCCATCTGGTCCAGATGCGCCGCCTTCAGCAGCGCGTCGAGCGGCATCGCCACCGTGACGAAACCCCAGAAGCGCGCACCCGCGCCTTCCCGCGGTTCCAGGTACACGGCCAGGCGGCCGATGAAGCCGGTCGAGCCGCGACGCAGGCGCAGCGGACCGGCCAGCGTCGGCCGACGCGAGTGCAGGGCCAGCGCCGCCGCGGGCCGGCGCTGGGGATCGCCGAGTATGTCGATACCGACGACGCCCTCGTTGCCGGCCACGGGGAACACCTTGGCGACAACACCGCCGGGCGCCAGCGTGAGCGCGCTGATGCTCGTGTAGAACGGCAGCATCCCGGCGGCGAGGAACTCGAACTCATCGACCCGGCCCTTGCCCTGGTGCACCATCGCAGCGAGCGCATGGGTGGCCGACAGCGCGTGGTCGACTTGCGCCTGCAGTGCGTGTCCATGATCTTCGGTCCGGTCTTCCGCGATCGCGCGCTGATGGCGCATGCCATACGTATCCCACTGGTTGACGAACACCCAGCCAAGCGCCAGGACGCCAAGAAACACGGCGCCGACGATCAGCTGCAGGCGCCTCATGGACACGCGATTGTCATTGACCGGGGCGGCGGCGACGCCGGGGTCGACCGCCGCCATCAGCCGCCGGCACGTGCCGCGAAACCGCCATGCGCCGCGCGCGGGCCGCGTGGGCACGATGCGGGCGACGCAGCACGCGAGGGCCGACAGGCGGGCATCGCTGCGCTGCGTGGCTCTCGATCGGACAGATTTCTCATGCTGCTCCAGCTCCTCCGCATTCATGTCCGGCCATCACCGAACTATGCGCGGGAGCTTGCCCGAAGGGCTTGATTCGTCGCAAGGCATTACCACACGGACGACCGGCTGCCGCGCAATGGCATCGCGCACGGCCCGCGCGGCCGACCGAAGCCGTGCCGGCCGGTGGGTTAGAATTTGCGCACCGTCGACAGCCCATCACTGCGAAACGCGGCATGCCACGCCACACCAAGATCGTCGCCACCCTCGGCCCGGCCTCCTCGGAGCGCACCGTGCTCGAACGCATGGTGCATGCCGGCGTCGATGTGGTGCGCATGAACTTTTCCCATGGCAAGGTGGAAGAACACGTCGCACGCGCGGAGGCGATCCGCCATGCGGCGGCCTGTGCCGGGCGCCCGGTGGGCATCCTGGCCGACCTCCAGGGGCCCAAGATCCGCGTCGGGCGCTTCGAGGGCGGGCGCATCACGCTCACCCGCGACGCCGAATTCGTGCTCGACGCCAAGTGCGAACTGGGCAACGCCACGCGCGCCGGGCTCGACTACAAGGACCTGCCGCGCGACGTCAAGCCGGGCGACATCCTGCTGCTCGACGACGGGCGCATCAAGCTCGCGGTCGAGCGCGTGGTCGGCAGCGCGATCCACACCGCGGTGCGGGTGGGCGGCGAGCTCACCGACAACAAGGGCATCAATCGCCAGGGCGGCGGGCTGTCGGCGCCCGCCCTCACCGCCAAGGACATGGACGACATCCGCACGGCGGCGCGCATCGGGGTCGATTTCCTCGCGGTGTCCTTCCCCAAGAGCGCGGCCGACATGTATATGGCGCGCCAGTTGCTGCGCGCGGCCGGCGCCGAGGCGCTGCTCATCGCCAAGATCGAGCGCACCGAGGCGGTGGCCAACCTCGGCGAGATCCTCGACGCCTGCGACGGCATCATGGTCGCGCGCGGCGACCTGGCGGTCGAAGTCGGCGACGCGGCGGTGCCGGCGCTGCAGAAGAAGATGATCCGCGCCGCGCGCGACAAGAACAAGCTCACCATCACCGCCACCCAGATGATGGAGTCGATGATCGCGAGCCCGGTGCCCACGCGCGCCGAGGTCTCGGACGTCGCCAACGCGGTGCTCGACGGCACCGACGCGGTGATGCTGTCGGCCGAGACCGCCACCGGCCGCTTCCCCGTCGAAGTGGTCGAGGCGATGAGCCGGGTGTGTCTCGAGGCGGAAAAGTCAGCCGAGGTGACGCTCGACCGCGAGGTGCTCGACCGCGTGTTCACGCGCATCGACCAGTCGATCTCGATGGCCGCGATCTGGACTGCCTGGCACCTCAAGGTGAAGGCCATCGCCTCGCTCACCCAGACCGGCTCCACCGCGCTGTGGATGAGCCGCCTCAACAGCGGCGTGCCCATCTACGCGCTCACGCCGGAGGTGAGCGCGCATAACCAGATGACGCTCTACCGCGAAGTCTTTCCGCTGCTCATGTCGCAGGCTCACCAGGATCGCGACTTGCTCCTGTGGGAAGCCGAGCAGATCCTGCTCGACCAGGGCGTGGTCGAGCGCGGCGACCTCATCGTACTCACCATCGGCGAGCCGATCGGCACCACCGGCGGCACCAACACCTTGAAGATCGTGCGCGTGGGCGAGCATCCGCCGCCCGACGACGCCCTGTAAGGAAAGCGCAGGCCGCCTCGCACGGCGCGGCGGCTCCCTGTAAAATCGTCGCCATTTCGCTGCCCGCGCGCGCAGCACGCCGCCCGACCGCGGCGACCGACCGAACCTTCAGGAGAGACTCCATGCCGCTCGTATCCATGCGCCAACTGCTCGACCACGCCGCCGAACACGGCTACGGTCTGCCCGCCTTCAACGTGAACAATCTGGAGCAGGTCCAGGCGATCATGGAGGCCGCCGCGCAGGCCGACAGCCCGGTGATCATGCAGGCCTCGGCCGGCGCGCGCAAATACGCCGGCGAAGCCTTCCTGCGCCACCTCATCGACGCCGCCATCGAGGCCTACCCGCACATTCCGGTGGTGATGCACCAGGATCACGGCCAGTCGCCGGCGATCTGCATGGGGGCGATCCGCTCGGGATTCTCCAGCGTGATGATGGACGGCTCGCTGCTGGAAGACGGCAAGACCCCCTCCTCCTACGAGTACAACGTCGCGGTCACGCGCGAGGTGGTGAAGTTCTCGCACGCCATCGGCGTCACCGTCGAGGCCGAGCTGGGCTGCCTGGGTTCGCTCGAGACGGGGCAGGCGGGCGAGGAGGACGGCATCGGCGCGGAAGGCACGCTCGACCACTCGATGTTGCTCACCGACCCCGACCAGGCCGCCGACTTCGTGCGCGAGACCGACTGCGACGCGCTCGCCATCGCGATCGGCACCAGCCACGGCGCCTACAAGTTCACCCGCAAGCCCACCGGCGACATTCTCGCCATCGACCGCGTCAAGGCCATTCACGCGCGCATCCCGAACACCCATCTGGTGATGCACGGCTCCTCCAGCGTCCCGCAGGAGCTCCTCGAGGTCATCCGCCAGTACGGGGGCGACATGAAGGAGACCTACGGCGTGCCGGTCGAGGAAATCCAGACCGCGATCCGCTTCGGGGTGCGCAAGATCAACATCGACACCGACATCCGCCTCGCCATGACCGGCGCGATCCGCAAATTCATGGCGCAGAACCCGTCGAAATTCGACCCGCGCGAATTCCTCAAGCCCGCGCGCGAAGCGGCCAAACTCGTGTGCACGGCGCGCTTCGAGGCGTTCGGCTGCAGCGGCCAGGCAAGCCGCATCCAGCCCGTCGCGCTGGACCGGATCGCCACCCGTTACAAGGCCGGCGAACTGAAGCAGGTGGTGCGCTGAAGGCACGCCGCAGGCGCCGCCGGGCGGCGGGCCCGGCCGGTGCATGCGCGCGCCCGCAGCGTGGCATACGTCATGACGCGGGTGATTGCGCGATAATGCGGCGTCCGTCCGACTCTTGCCCCTGCGCCCATGTCTCCTAGCAATCTGAAGTTGAGCCTCGCCTTCGATTTCGACCTGAAGGCGCCGGAGAGCCTGTTGCAGGGCGATCACGAGGCGCTGTGCCGGGCGCTCCACGACATTCTCGGCACGATGGTGCTGCAGGGCATGCCGACCGTGACCGGCAAGCAGCTCGCCAAGGCCGGCATTTCCGTCGTCGCCTATGACCACCGCCTCGATGTCGTCAACACCGCGGCGAGCGTGATTCCGCGCGACGCGCTGGTTGCGGCGGCGCCCCATCTCACCGACCGGGAACTCGTCGAGCTCGCCCACCGCATCCACGGCAAGCTTCCGCCCATCTCCGCCGATCAGGCGCGCTTCGTGCGCCGCCACGCGCTCGCGCTGGTGAGCGACTTCCGCATGGTGCCGTGCGCGGTCGCCGCACGGCTGAGTTCGGGACAGGAAGCCTGCCTGGCGGGCAAGCTCAATCTCACCAACGGCAGCGTGCAGGTGGGCGAGCGCGACCGGCAGAAACGCCTGCAGGCGAACCAGGGGCCGCTGCGGGTGGAGGTCGGCGACCCGGTGACGGCGCTGCCCGCGCAGTGCGCCGGGCACACCCTGAGCGGACCGGTCATCGAGGTCGGGCTGGCCGATCTGGCCATGCACCGCGACACGCTGATCGGCCTGTGGCAGGGCGCATGAGCATGCCGCGCCACTGCTTCACCTACGGTTCGTTGATGTGCGAGGACATCATGCGCGCGGTGAGCGGCCACGCCGCCGTGCACGAAGCGGCGGAACTTGCCGGTTATTCGCGCCATCCCGTCACCGGCGAGCACTATCCGGGCATCCGCCCGCAGGCCGCGGGGCGCGTCGTCGGCGTGCTCTACCGCGCCCTCCCGGCGGCGGCCTTCGACCGCCTCGATGCCTTCGAAGGCACGCAGTACCAGCGCCGGACGGCTTGCGTCGCGCTTCGGGACGGAACGGAAATCGCGGCCGAGACCTACGTCTTCAGGCCCGAGTTCGCCCGCCTGCTGGGCGCCGGGGATTGGGATTTCGAGGCCTTCCTGCGTACCGGCAAGGGGCGCTTCGAGGCGCAGTACCTCGGCTATGCGCGCATCACACGCTGAGCGCGAACTCGTGACCGGCGCGCCGGTCGCATTCTCGGGTACAGCCGCGAAGGAGTTCTTGCCATGCCGTTTCCGTGGGTGCTCGCGTTCAAGGTGATTCCGTGGTCGGACCTGATCGCGGCCGCGCCCGGCGTGGTACGCAACGCCCAGAAACTGTGGAAGCAGGTCGGGGGCAGCGCCGCCGCCGGGGCTGGCGCGGACGCCGGCGCCGCGCTGGCCGGCCAGCCGCCGGAGCAACGCCTGGCGCGCCTGGAGAGCGAGCTCGCGCGCATGGACGAGCAGCTCGCGAATCAGGCGGAAGTCATCGCGACGCTGGCCGAACAGAACGGCAAGCTGGTCGAGGCGGTCGAGGTGTTGCGCCAGCGGACGCGCCTCTTCGGCGCGGCCGCCGCGCTCCTCGCGCTGGGCCTGGTGGTGGCGTTCGTCACCCTTGGCTAGCAGCCTGTCGGACTTACCTCTCTAATCAATGCTATTGGCGTAATTTGCTTAAATTTTGAGCAAACCGACGCGATTTACAGCAACCGACGCGATTTACAGCAATTCTTTGCGGGTTGTCGTCCTCAACAGGCCAAATTTTCGCCGTAGCGCGTCCGTTTACCTTAAGTCCGACTAAGGCTGCTAGCGTTCCGTAACGTGCCGGGCGCATTCGGCGCAGCGCATTGCGCCGCACGTGCGCCCCGACCGCCACCGGACGAACGACGCCCCCGCCGGCGCACCGCGGCCAGCGGCCTTCGCGCCCGACGCAGGCCGACCCTCCGCCTCAATACGACTCGGCGTGCCCTTCCCACATGTCGGCGGTGAAGCGCACCACGCGGTTGCGGCCGGCATCCTTCGCGCGATAGAGGGCCACGTCGGCGAACTTGAGCGCCTGCCAGAAGGTTTCGCTGTCGTCGGGGAACATCGACACGCCGATCGAGATCGTCTTCTGGATCACCGCCCCGCCGGCCTGCACCTTGAGCTGCTCGACTGCGGCGCGGATGTTCTGCGCGACCTTGAGGGCACTGTCGACATCGGTCTCCTGCAGCACGATGAGGAACTCCTCGCCCCCGAAGCGGATGACCATGTCGGAGGCGCGCACGGCGTTCTTCAGCACGCCGGCCAGCGATTTCAGCACGGCGTCGCCCGCGTCGTGGCCATGGGTGTCGTTCACGACCTTGAAGTAGTCCAGGTCGAGCAGCATGATCGCCAGGCTGATCTTGCGCCGGCGCGCGCCGGCGACCAGCGTGTCGATGTACTCTTCGAGGAAGCGCCGGTTGTTGAGCCCGGTCATTGCGTCGCGCAGCGACGATTCGCGCAGCGTCTCGGTCAGGCGCTTGGCTTCCAGCACCGGCGCCATCTCACGCACGTAGACCTGCACATAGGGCAGTTGCTCCTGCCAGCGCGCCGCATCCGACTCCGGCACCACCACCTGCACGACGCTGCCGACCGTGCCCGATTGCATGATCGGCACGCAGTAGTGGCGCCGCGCCACGCCGTCCTGCGGCGGCTGGAAGGCGTAACAGATGCCCGGCTGCAGCAGGCCGTCGACCGGGTGGCCGGAGCGCTTGGCACGGCACATGTCGTTGCGCCCGAGGATCTGCGGGTCGCACCAGCGGCAAGCGGCGCCCTGCTCGCCGTCGACCAGGATGGGGTGGAACTGGCGGTTGCCCACCGTCTCGTAGATGGAGAACTCGCGGATGCCGAAGCGCTCGACCAGGACCCGCCCGAAACGGTCGTAGATCTCCGCCTTGGTCTCGTCCTCCTCGATCGCCTGCTTGAAGCTCGACGCGTCGGCGAGCCCATTGACCATGTCGATGGCGACCTCGAGCTGGTTCTCGTCCTGGCGCGGCGCGCGCCCGGTCAGTTGCACCACGCGCTGGCTGATGCGCGCCACGCCCTCGTCGAGAAACGCAAGCAAGCTGTTGGTCTGGGTGGCGATCTTGCCGATCTCGTCGTCGGTGCGCTGCTCCACGCGTCCCTTGAAGTCACCCTTGAGCGCACGCTGCACGGCTTTCTCCACTGCCTGGGCGGTGTCGCCGACCGGACAGATGAGGCGCCGCACCGCGAGAATGGCAAGCAGCGAGAACAGCGCCACGGTCAGCACGATGCCGGTCACCGTGATCAGCGCCTGGCGCTTCAGCTCGGCGAGCGACAGCTCGATGGTGACCGCGCCCAGCACCGTGGCTTCGGTCACGTTGTGGCACTGCAGGCAGTTGGGGCGCCCGCGCGAGGACGCCGCGAACGGAATGGTGCCGCGGAAAATCGCCTCGCCTTCGTCGTTGCCCAGGATGTAGCGCGCCTTGCCGTCGGCCAGCACGAGCCGCTCGGTTTCGTCGGCCGCCATCTCGCGCTGCATGCCTTCGCCGAACTGCTGGTTGACGTGCGAGGAACGGATGACCCGCGCCGAGCGCAGCCCCTGCACCTCCATCAGCCGCTCCAGGAACTGTTCGCGCTTGTCGATGATGCCGTGGATCATCGCTTCGGTCAGGTGCACCCGCACCATCTCGGCCGCGGTGCGCACGTGCGCGGTCGACGAGGCGATCGAGTAGCTGCGGAAGGCGTACAGCGTGATCATCACCAGCATCACCAGGATGCCCAACGTGACACCGGCGAAGAGCACGGTCACCTTGCGATTCAGGTTCATTGGTCCTCCCGCGGGACGGGCGCGCCGCGCGCGTCGATGATTGGGTGCGCCGTGGAGTCCGGCAGGGCGCAATTATGCCGTCAAACCGGTATTACACCTACGCGTTATGGGGCATCCCGGGAAACGCGCGGGTCCTGCCGAGCGGACCCACGCCGCAGCGGGGTCGCCCCTTGGTCGCCAACCCCGCCGACGTCGTTCGTAGACGATAAGAAGTTCTTATACTTTCGATCAATATGTTTTGATTATTCTTATATTAGCGGAGGCGTATAGTCGGATCGAGTTCTTCGCAACTGCCTCAACTACCGAATATCAAGCTCAAGGGAGCCCGTCATGGCTGACGATCAGTCGAACCGCTACGCCAATCTCGCACTCAAGGAGGCCGACCTCCTCCAAGGCGGCAAGCACGTCCTCACCGCCTACGTCATGAAGCCCAAGGCGGGCCACGATCCGCTCGCCACCGCGGCGCACTTTGCCGCCGAGTCGTCGACCGGCACCAATGTCGAAGTGTGCACCACGGACGACTTCACGCGCGGCGTGGACGCGCTGGTGTACGAAGTGGCGCCGCTGCCGGGGGGCGATTTCCTGGTGAAGATCGCCTATCCGACGGTGCTCTTCGACCGCAACATCACCGACGGGCGGGCCATGCTGGCCTCCTTCCTCACCCTGACGATCGGCAACAACCAGGGCATGGGCGACGTCGAGTACGCCAAGATGCACGACTTCTACGTGCCGCCCGCCTACCTGCGCCTGTTCGACGGGCCCGCCATGAACATCGTCGACATGTGGCGGGTGCTCGGCCGCCCGCTGACCGACGGCGGCATGGTGGTGGGCACCATCATCAAGCCCAAGCTCGGCCTGCGTCCCAAGCCCTTTGCCGACGCCTGCGAGATGTTCTGGCTGGGCGGCGACTTCATCAAGAACGACGAACCGCAGGGCAACCAGATCTTCTCCCCGCTCAAGGAGACGATCCGCCTGGTGGCCGATGCGATGCGTCGCGCCCAGGACAAGACCGGCGAAGCGAAGCTCTTCTCCGCCAACATCACGGCCGACGACCCCTTCGAGATGATCGCGCGCGGCGAATACATCCTGGAGACCTTTGCCGAGAACGCCGATCACGTTGCCTTCCTGGTCGACGGCTATGTCGCCGGTCCGACCGCGGTCACCACCGCGCGCCGCCGCTTCCCCAACCAGTTCCTGCACTACCACCGCGCCGGCCACGGGGCGGTCACCAGCCCGCAGGCCAAGCGCGGCTACACCGCTTTCGTGCACTGCAAGATGGCGCGCCTGTCCGGGGCCTCCGGGATCCATACCGGCACCATGAGCTACGGCAAGATGGAAGGCGAAGGGAAGGACCGCAACATCGCCTTCATGCTGGAACGCGACAGCGCCGAAGGCCCCTTCTTCCAGCAGGAATGGCTCGGCATGAAGGGCACCACCCCGATCATCTCGGGCGGCATGAACGCCCTGCGCCTGCCCGGCTTCTTCGACAACCTCGGCCACTCCAACATCATCCAGACCTCGGGCGGCGGCGCTTTCGGCCACAAGGACGGCGGCACGGCGGGTGCGAAATCCCTGCGCCAGGCGCAGGATGCCTGGCAGGCCGGCGTGAACCTGGTCGAGTACGCGAAGGATTTCCCGGAACTGGCGGGCGCCTTCGAGAGCTTCCCCGAAGACGCCGACAAGCTTTACCCGGGATGGCGGGACGCCCTGCGCCGGCCGTTGCGCTAAGCGGCACCCATCCGCGGATTGCCCGCGTGGGTCGCGCCCGCGCGGGCAATCGATCGCAGCGCCAGGCCGGTGGACCGGCCGGGCGCGAGAGGCGCCTGCGCCGCCGGCAGTGGCGCGCGTACAGCCGCCCACACCGCCCCGGACGTCACGCGCCGCACGGGTGTGCACGCCCTACCCGCGCACCGGGCGCAGCGCGTCCCGGCGCCTCATGCCGCCACGCCCGACTGCTTCATGATTTCCGCGCCCGGCCCCTGCAGGAACTCGAGCAGCGCCTCGGCGGCGAGCGAGGCGCGGCGATCGGCATACACCAGCACGTTCCACTCGCGCTCCACCGGCGTGTCGCGGATGTCGAGGCGCGCAAGGCGCCCCGCCTCCACCTCCATCGCGAACGTGTGGTGGGACAGAAAAGCCACCCCCATGCCGGCCATGGCCGCCTGCTTGAGCGTCTCGTTGCTCCCCAGTTCGTCGGCGCGCAAGGCTTTGATGCCGTGGGCGCGCAGAAAGCGCTCCAGGTTGGCGCGCGTCCCCGAGCCCTGTTCGCGCAACAGCAGGCGCTCGCCGGCGAGCGCGCCGGGGGCGATGTTGCGGCGCCCCACGAGCGGGTGATCCGGGGCGGCGACGAAGGAAATCAGGTGGCGGGCAAAAGGGATGCGCCGCAGCGGCAATCCGGGCGGGGGTTCACCCATGATG
>Ga0214472_10005803_pt1 | contig 12980 bp, 15 predicted proteins | sample RVTome_6_FD_207662 | JGI IMG/M metagenome (GOLD analysis project Ga0214472, IMG submission 207662) | Soil microbial communities from uranium-contaminated site in the Upper Colorado River Basin, Wyoming, United States - RVT140D175 | ecosystem: Environmental > Terrestrial > Soil > Contaminated >... | reverse complement strand
GTCGGCGCGTCGATTGTCGGCCTCTACCTGTCGTACTGGCTCGACGCCGCGAGCGGCGCGACGATCGTGCTCGTCGAGACGGCGGCCTTCCTGGCCGCCCTCGCGCTCGGCCCGCGGACGGGCCTGCTCGCCCGAAGGCGCCCGGCAACCGCCTGAGCCGGGGCCCAGGGCCGCCGACCAGGCCGGACCCCGGACCATCGCCGCCCGTCGCGTGGGACGGATCGACTACCCGCGGCCGAAACCCGATCGCGTCGGCATGCCTCTACGGAGCAGGTGCCGCAGCAGGCCGTCCGTCCGCGCCCGGGGAGACCATGAGCCACGAGTCGAGCCACGCATCGAGCCACGCTTCGCGCCACGAGGCGGTGCACGCCCACCCGCCCCGGCCTCCGTCGAAGCCCGGGGGTGGCCCGCCGCTTCGCCTGTCGGGTCGGTCGCTCATCGTCCTCGTCGCCGTCGTCGGCCTCATCGCCATCGCGGCGACCGGGGAGGTCGTGCCGCCGACGACGGAGCGCCAGGCAGACCTGAGGGTCTGGCTCGCCGCTCGGGCGACCGGGTTCACGGTGCTCGTGCTGCTCGCCGTCCAGGTGGCCCTCGGTCTCGTGCTCAGTCATCCGATGAACAAGAGCACCTGGAAGCTCTCGAAGCGACTGTTCCCGTGGCACGAGAACGCGTGGGTGTTCGTCCTCGCGTTCCTCGCCGTCCACATCATCAGCCTCGTCATCGACCCGTACGCGGGCGTGGGCATCGGCGGCGCGCTCATACCCGGGCTGTCGAGCTACCGGAGCGCCCCGGTCGCGCTCGGCACGCTCGGCCTCTACGCGCTGCTCATCACCGGCCTCACGGCGCGCTACACGCGCCTGCTGCCGGCAGGGACATGGCTGTCACTCCACCGCCTGAGCCTCGGCGTGTTCGTCCTGTCGTGGATGCACGGGGCGCTGTCCGGCACGGACACGCTCGGCTACGGCTGGCTGTACGGGCTGACCGGTGCTTCCGTGCTCGGGGCCGCGGCGTATCGCTACTGGGTCTCACGGCAGGCCCGCCCGACGTTCTCCACTTCGCTCCCGGAGGTGACGACGCGATGAATCGATTTGCCATCAGCGCGACACTCGGCCGCCGCGTCCTGACGGTCGGCGGCGTGATCCTCAGCCTCGCCCTCGGCGTTGCCACGATCAAGGCGGCGGCGGCGTGGACCGCGTCGGCCGCACCGCTCAGCGCCACGCCGCCGTCGGCCGCGGAGTTGCGGGCCGCCCTCGAACTCGAGCGTGCCCGGTCCGACGCACTCGGAACGCAGCTCGCGGAGCTCGCGTCGGGCAGCGCGGAGCTCGAGGCTGCGCTCGCGGCGGCGGAGCAGCAGGTCGCGCTCGATGCAGCCGATGCAGACACGCTCCGCGCGAGCCTGGCGACCGCCCGTGAGCGGCTTGCCCAGCTCGAGGCATCGCTGCGCGCCGCGGCGAGCACCTCAGTCGCGTCCGCCCAGGCCCCGGCCGACAGCACCGCGCGCCAGGCGGAGGAGCACGAGGAGGGCGAGGAAGACCGCGAGGAGGACGAGCGCGAGGAACCCGACGATGACTGACCGGCCGGCGCCGGCCCGACCACCGGCTACCGCCGGATCGGCGGCGCGCCGGCCGTGGCACGTCGGGACGTACCTGGGCGTGTCGATCGGCACCTATGCCGTCCTGCTCGCCGGCGTGACGGGCACCCAATCCGACGCCGACGCGGCCCTCATCGAGGCCCGCCGGCCGGGCGCCGAGGCGGCCGCCGAGCTCCGTGCGGCGCATGACCGCCTGGAGCTCGAAGTGTCGCGAATCGCGGCCCGCTACTCGGACGCGGGACGGGCGTATGAACGGGTGGCCGAGCGGGTTGCCGGACTCGACGGGGTGCTCGGCGATCTCCGGGTGACGGTCGCGGAGGTCGACGGGTCGGCCGCGTCGCTGCCGACCCGGGTGTCGCTTCCGGCCGTCCGGCGGACCGTCGCCGCACCGGTCGCGGCTGTGCCGGCGGTCCACGCGACGACGGGTGCGTCCGGGGGATGACCGTCGCGGCGTCGCTGACCGTGCACCGGTTCGAGGCCCGCGCCTTGGGCTCTCCGCTCCGCCTCATCGTCCACGAGGTCGACCGCGGATCGTCGGCGCGGCTGTGGGACGAGGTCCTCGCGGAGTTCGCCGCGGTCGACGCGAGTCTGTCGCGATTTCGCGACGACAGCGAGATCACCCGACTCAACCGGTCAGCCGGGGGCGATCAGGCGATGACCGCCTCGCGTCGACTGTCGCGCGCGCTCATTGCCGCGGACCGTGCGCGCCGCATGACCGGTGGACGGTTCAACCCGGCGGTCCTCGCGGACCTCGACCGACTGGGGTATGTGGGCGCCGCCGTCGGCCGGGCGGCCCGTCGCGCGAACGCGTCAGAACGCCCGATCGCACGGTGCGCAGACGGAATCCGGCTCACCGACGCAATCGATCTCGGCGGGATCGGCAAGGGTCTCGCGCTGCGCTGGGCGGCTGCGCGGATCGAGCGTGGCTGCCCGGACGCGGCATTCCTGCTCGAGGCGGGCGGCGACCTCGTGGCCCGCGGTCGTGCACCGGAGGGCGGTCCGTGGCTGGTCGGGATCGAGGATCCGGCGGGCGGGAGCGGGCCGGTCGCCGTCGCGCGAATCGATAGCGGCGCCGTCGCCACCTCGTCGGTGCGGATCACCCGCTGGCGGTCCGACGGGCGGGACGTTCACCACCTCATCGATCCGGCCACGCGGGAGCCGGCCGATGGCGGTCTCCTCGCCGTGACCGTAGCCCACCGTGATCCGGCCTGGGCGGAGGTGTGGTCCAAGGCGCTGTTCGTCGCAGGGTGCGCGGGCGTTGCCCCCCTCGCGCGGGAGCGCGGCCTCGCCGCCTGGTGGGTCCCGACCGACGGGACCACGGAGATGACGCCCGCGGCACGACAGATCACCACGTGGGTGGCGGCCGAAACCTGACCGTCCGAATGCGTCCGCCCGAGCCGGCGAGCTACCGCCCCGGGCCCTGTCCCGCGGCGTCGACGATCCCCTCCACCACGGTGTCCAGCTCCGCGCGAGTCGGCATCCCCTCGCGCGCCCCCGCCCGGGTCGTCGCGAGGCTGCCGGCGAGCACGGCGCGACGAGCGGCGTCCTCGAGCGCCGATCCAGCCGCGAGCGCCGCCGCGAGTGCGCCGCACAGGGCGTCACCGGCCCCGACCGTGTCGACGACGGTCACGCGCGGCGGCGCGATGTCGAGCGGCTCGGCGCCGCGCCGGACGAGCACCGCGCCCCCGGCACCGAGCGTGACAAGCACGGCCGATCCGACGCCCTCCCCCTCCGCGTTCGGCTCGAGCAGCGTCCGGGCGCCGACGTCCGGTCGGTCGGCGCCGGCGGCCGGCCGGCCGATCCGGCGCGCCTCTGCCGCGAGCAGCTGGCCCAGCTCGGTCCGATTCGGAACGAGCACGTCGGCGAGGCCGAAGGCGGATCGGTCGAGCCCGGTCGCGGGAGCCGGGTTGAGCACCGTGGTCGCGCCGGCGGCACGGCCCGCGGCCAGCGCAGCACGAGCCGCCGCAGTCGGGATCTCGTGCCCGACGAGCACGACGTCCCCCGGGGCCGGCGCGAGCGACGCGAGTGACTCCCGAACCAGGTCCGCCGTGACCGCCGCGTTCGCGCCGGAGGCGACCGCGATGACGTTCTCGCCGCGTTCGTCGACGAGGATGAGGGCGACGCCGGTCGGCTCCCCGGCGATCGTCCGGAGCTCCGCGACATCGACGCCCTCGGCCGCCAGCGCCGCCAGCGCGTCGGCCCCGAATTCGTCGCCGCCGACCGCCCCGACGAACGCCGTCGGCGCCCCGAGCCGCGCCGCGGCGACCGCCTGGTTGCCGCCCTTGCCCCCGTGGTGCCGCCCGAATCGGCCGCCCGTGACCGTCTCCCCCGGCGCCGGCAACAGCTGGACGGTGGCTACGAGATCGATGTTGATAGAGCCGACGACGATGACTCGACCCGTCATGGCACCCTCAGCGGCATGCCGTCACTCGCTCACCGAAGGCCGAGGCGACGCCCCTGCGAGCCATCGGCGTGAGGTTTCGATGTTCACCGAACCGACGACGATGACCCGCCCCGTCACGGTGCCGGCCATTGCGCTACCCGGTGACGTATTCGGCGCCGTCGACCCCGATGATGTTGCCGCTGACCCAGTCGGAATCGGTCTCCGACAGGGTGACGATCGCGTCGGCCACGTCCTGCGTCGTCGTCAGCCGGCCGTGCGCGTTGCGGGCGAGCGTGATCTCGACCATGTGGGCCGCCTCGGGGATCTTGCGCAGCGCCGGCGTGTCGGTCACCCCGGCCCGGATCGCGTTGACCGCAACGCCGTCGCCGCGCCGGGCGAACTCCATCGCCAGCTGCCGGCAGTGCGATTCGAGGGCCGCCTTGGCGGCCGACACGACGCCGTACGACGGGATGACCCGGCTCGAGCCCTCCGACGTCATCGCGTAGACCTTCGAGCCGCGTTCGAGGAAGCCGCCGCGGACGAGGTCCTGGACCCAGTAGACGAGGCTGTTGGCCATGACGTCGAGGGTCATCTCCATCTTCTTGCGGTCGACCGCCGCCTTCGGGTCGTCGGCCAGGAACGGCACGAGCGAGCCGAACGCGAGCGAATGCATGACAACCCGCACGTATGGGTGCCGCCCTGCGGAACGGGACTCGTCGAATCGTGCTCGGAGCGTCTCGAGCGCGGCGGCGCGCTTCTCGTCGTCGGCCGCGTTCATGTTGATGAACAGGGCCTCGCTGCCGGCCGCGACGATGCCGGCCTTGACCTCCTCGACGTGGGCGAGGGCAGCTCGGAAGTCGAGGTGGATCCCGCAGATCCGGTAGCTCGCCCGGGCAAGCGCGAGCGAGGTGGCCTCGCCCATCCCGCTCGAGGCGCCGAGGATGAGCGCCCAGCGCTCGCGGTCGTCGGTCATGAGGTCCTCCGGTGGGCAGTTGGGTCGAGAGTGCCGACCGTGCGGTTCGGGCGGGCCGAGTCTAGCAGGGGCCCATCGGCCGACGGACCGCGCGGTCACCGATGGGTGCGGTCGCCGATGGGTGCGGTCGCCGATTGGTCGCGCGCGTACCTCGTCCAGACCGGTCCGATTCCGGTCGTCCGCATTGCCGGATTGTCGCCGGGTGACCGTTGGGCGCAGTGGCGAGGCGAACCGCGGCCCGGCGCACGTGGAGTCGAGCGTGGTTTCGACTGCGGCCGCATCCGAAAAGGCATGGAACTGGGCCTAACGGTTACCGGACGAGAACCTGGCAGTCTGCCGCGCACGCGGGGTGGCAACTCCCTCCCGCGCGCGGGTGGCACTCCCCGCGCGAGCGGGCACTGACGGCACGGGCCCGCGCGCGCGGGCATTGACGCCAGAGCCCGCGTGCCTTATTTTGTCATCCACCGAATTAGCCAATGGCCGAAATGCCACCGATCGTCAACCGTGTCTACCGTGCCCTCGCCGACCCGACCCGCCGCCGCGTGCTCGCCCTCCTCCGGGAGCGCGACATGACCGCCGGCGAGCTGGCCGCAGAGTTCGAGCTCTCGTGGCCGACGATGTCCGGCCACTTCTCCGTCCTGCGCGAGGCGGACCTCATCCAGGCGGATCGGACCGGTTCCACGATCACCTATCGACTCAACGTCAGCGTCCTGGAGGAGGCGATGCTTGCCCTGATGGACACGTTCCGGATCGAGCCACGGGAGGCGCAATGAACGCACCGAGTTCGCGGCCCACGAACCGACCCATCCTCGTCGCGAGCGGAGCCGCCGTGGCGATCATGCTCGCGACGAGCGCCTGGGGGTGGACGCAGATCCCGGACGACGCGCAGATCCCCATCCACTGGGGCCTCGACGGCCAGCCCGACGGGTATGCGCCGAAGGCCATCGGGCTGCTCGTGCTGCCGGTGTTCGGCCTGATCGTGAGCGCCCTGCTCGCGATCGTCCCGTTCGTCGAGCCGCGCCGCGAAAACCTCTACCGCTCCGGGCCGGCCTACCGCTCGGTCTGGCTTGGGCTCCTGGGGCTCCTCGTCGTCCTCCACTTCGCCGCCGTGTTCGCTGCCACCGGCGCCGAAGTGGACATGGCCGGCCTCGTCGCGGCCGCCGTCGGCGCGATCTTCGTCGTGATCGGGAACGTCCTCGGCAAGGTCCGGAGCAACTTCATGTTCGGGATCCGCACACCGTGGACGCTCACGAGTGACCGATCGTGGGACCGGACCCACCGCCTGGGCGGGCGGCTCATGGTCGCGCTGGGCGTCGTCATCGTCGGGGCGACCGCGCTCGGCCTGCGTGGCGCGCCGCTGTTTGCGATCGTCGGAGGCGGCGGCGTGGCCCTCGTGGTCGCCCTGTTCGCGTACTCGTACCTCGCCTGGCGGGCCGACCCGGACCGCCGGACCGGCCGCCCGTCGAACTGAACAGAAGGAGGACCGCGTGGAGGGGCTCATCGCCCTGCTCATCCCGCTCATCGTCATCCAGCTCGCGCTGCTCGTCGTCGCCCTGTACGACATCACCCGGCCCGGGCGCCGGGTCAAGGGTGACAACAAAGTCGTGTGGGTCGTGATCATCGTCTTCGTCCAGATGCTCGGCCCGATCCTCTACTTCCTCGCGGGTCGGGAGGAGGCATGACGGACGGGCCGATCGTCCGCACGATCGGGCTGACGAAGCGCTACGGGCCGATCGTCGCCCTCGACGGACTCGACCTCGAAGTCCCGCGCGGCGTCGTGTTCGGCCTGCTCGGGCCGAACGGGGCGGGCAAGACGACGACGATTCGCCTGCTGACGGGCCTCGCCCGGCCGACGGCGGGGCGGGCCGAGGTCGCCGGCGTGGCAGCCGGACCGGACACGCCGGAGCTCCAGCGCCGGATCGGGTACCTCGACCAGGATCCGCGCTTCTACGGCTGGATGCGCGGGCGGGAACTGCTCGAACTCGTCGGCCAACTCCACGGCCTGCGCGGCGCCCGGCTTCGCGGTCGCGTCACGGAGACGCTCGCGCGGGTCGGCCTGTCCGACGCGGCGGAGCGGCGGATCGGCGGGTACTCGGGCGGGATGCGGCAGCGCCTCGGGATCGGCCAGGCGATCGTCGCGGAGCCGGAGCTGCTCATCCTCGACGAGCCGGTCTCGTCGCTCGATCCGGAGGGCCGGCGCGATTTGCTCGCCCTCGTCGGCGAGCTCCGCGCGTCGTCGACGGTCGTCTTCTCGACCCACGTGCTCGCCGACGTCGAGCGGGTCTGCGACCGGGTCGCGATTCTCGACCAGGGTCGCCTCGTGACGGACGGCCCGCTCGACGCACTCCTCGAAGAGTACGCCGGGCCGGTGTACCGCCTCGACCCGGAGCCGGGCCAGGCGGCGCAGGTCGCGGCGCTCGTCGCCGCGCTCGACGCGGCCGACTGGGTGACGACCGTCGTCGTCGACGGTGGGGTCGTGTCGGTCAGCGTGCGGGACCCCGCGGCTGGTGGTCGGGCGCTCCTCGGCGCGGTCGTCGACGCGGGCGTCGCCCTCGTCGGCTTCGAGCGCCAGCGCCCGACACTCGAGGACGTCTTTCTTCGCCTCGTCGGTCGCGACCGGGACGAGGCCGCCGCGTGAGCGCCCTGGCCGGGTTCGGCGTGCTGATCCGGAAGGAGCTGCTCGAGTCCGTTCGGACGTTCCGGCTGCCGATCGTCGTGGGCCTGTTCGCCGTCGTCGGGATCGGCTCTCCGCTGCTCGCCCGGTTCACGCCGGAGATCGTCGAGGCGCTCGCCGGCGACATGGGCATTCCGGTCCCGACGCCGACCATCGAGGCGGCGATTGACCAGCTGCTCAAGAACGTCGCCCAGTTCGGCGGCCTGACGGCGATCCTGCTCGCGATGGGCAGCGTCGCGGCGGAGAAGGAGCGCGGTACGGCGGCGCTCCTGCTCACCAAGCCGGTCGGGCGGGCGGCGTTTCTCGGGGCGAAGGTCGCGGCCCTCGGCCTCGTGCTCCTCACCGCCGTCGCCGTCGCGACGGTCGGCGGCTGGATCTACACGGCGATCCTGTTCGAAACACCGTCGGCCGGTGGGTTCGCCGGGCTCGGCGTGCTCGTCTGGCTGTCCCTGTTCGCCTACGCGGCGATCACGTTCGTCGCGAGCACGCTCACCCGATCCGCGCTCGCCGCCGCCGGGATCGGCTTCGTGGCGCTGGTCGGCCTCGGGATCGCCTCGGCGTTTCCGGAGGTCGGCCGCTTCCTGCCGCCTGGGCTCGGCGAGCCGGCCCGGGCGCTCGCACTCGGCGGCGGTGCGGAGGTGGCCGTGCCGGTGTCGGCCGCGGTCGTGCTCCTCGTCGCCTGCCTCGGCGTCGCGTGGGCGGCGTTCCGCCGCCAGGAGCTCTAGCGGCGGGTCAGATCACGCCGGCCGCGCGCATCTCGTCGATGTCGGGCTTGTCGTAGCCGAGCTCGGCGAGGATCTCCGCGCTGTGCTCGCCGAGGAGCGGTGGCGGCGTTCGAATCGCCGCCGGCCGGCCGGTGAGGTGGAACGGGATCCCGACCTGGTCGATCCGGCCGAGAGTGGGATGGTCGAGCGCAACGCGCATCCCGAGCGCCCGGGCGGACGGGTCGTCGAATGCGGCGAGGACGTCGTTGATCGGGCCGCATGGGACGTCGGCCGACTCGAGGCGGGCGAGCCAGGCGTCGGTCGTGTCCGATGCGAAGACGGCGGCGAGGAGCGGCACGAGCACATCCCGGTGATCGACCCGATCGCCGTTCGTCGCAAAGCGGCGGTCGGTCGCGAGATCGGGTCGGTCGATCGCCGCACACAAGCGCCTCCACTGGCGCTCGCTTCCCACCGCGACCGCGATCGTGCCGTCCGCGGTGGCAAAGGCCTGGTACGGGACGATGTTCGGGTGGGCGTTGCCGCGCCGCCCCGGGGAGCGGCTGGACACGAACGCGTTCTGGGCCTGGTTCACGAGCAGCGCGAGGGTCGAGCCGAGGAGCGAGAGGTCGATGCGCTCACCGCCGGCCTCCTCGTCGGCCGGCTCGTCGGCCTTGTCCGCGGCGGTCTCGCCCGCTGGCCGCTCGCGCCCGAGCAGCGCCGCGAGGACCGCGACCGCCCCGAACAGGCCGCTCGCCACGTCGCTGATCGCGACGCCCACCTTCGTCGGCGTGCCGCCCTCCCCGTCCGGAGCGCCGGTGATCGACATGAGGCCCCCGACCGCCTGGACGACGAAGTCGTAGCCGGGCTTCTCGGCCGCCGGCCCGCCCGACCCATACCCGCTGATGGCGAGGTGGACGAGGCGCGGGTTGATCGCTGTGAGCGTCGCGTCATCGAATCCGAGGCGGTCGAGCCCGCCGGCGCGGAAGTTCTCGACGAGCACGTCGCCGCGCCGCACGAGCCGTCCGAGCACCTCTCGGCCGGCGGCCGCTCGAAGATCGAGCCGAATCGAGCGCTTGTTCCGGTTGACGGCGAGGTAGTACGCCGCCGTCCGCGTGCCGTCCTCCTCGCGCCCGACCCACGGCGGACCCCAGCCGCGCGTGCCGTCGCCCTCCGGCGGCTCCACCTTGACCACGTCCGCGCCGAGGTCGGCGAGGAGCATCGTGCAGAACGGGCCGGCGAGGACGGTCGAGCAGTCGACGACACGGAGCCCGGCCAGCGGACCGGGTGGCGGGGCGGCGTCGCGGGGATCGGGCCTCGGGTCCGGCATGCGCTGCTCCTCCGTACGTCGACGGCCGCCATGGTATCCGGCGCCCGGGTCCGGGGAGGTCACGGCACGCGGTCGCGCTGTCACGCGGCCGGCGCGGTCGCGGCGGCGGGGTCGCAGCGGCGCCCGGCGACGCGATCCGACGGCCACCCGGCTTCGGTCGGCCGACGACGATTCAACGGAGCCGGAACCGAGGCCGCGCCATTCATGGCAGTAATCGGATTCGGCCCGAAGCCGTTCGGGAGCGGTCCGGCCGCTCTTCGCGGTTCATCCTCACGGCGTGGCCATGACTGGCATCGATGAATTCGACCGGACCGGCGCACGGATGGAGCCTTCGGCCGTGATTCCAATACTCCCAGTGATGACGGCGGCGGCGGCCCGGCCTCGAGCCGCGACGGGTCCCGCGGCCGTGCACCGCAGACAACGATTTCGAGGGAGACCGCGCAACACGCCCGCCCGACGTGCACCACCGACCCAATCGAGTAGTCAGCCCCCGTCGGGGCACCAAGCCCGCGCACCCCGTGCACGGGGTGCGCGTACCGCGGTGCGCAGCGACGCGTGAGGACCGCCCTGCGACCGGCAGCCGCCAGACGTTGACTGTGGTGCAACGGCACCCGGGCGGACGGTCATCGACGGGACCAGCCGACGGCAGCCCTCGCGCGCTACCGACCGAGCGACGCCGCGATGTCCGGCCACTTGTCGACGAGGTCGACGATGGCGACGGTGATGAGCAGCAGCCCGGCGACGATCTCGAGCGCCCGATGGCGGGCGACGATCCAGCCCGCGACCGCGCGGGCGCGCAGCCCCGCGAGGAACGACAGGACGACGAGCGGGAGGCCGAAGCCGAGACCGAACACGACGAACGTCCCGATCTTCCCGGCCGCGTCGGCCACGCCGAGCGAGATCCCGAGCAGGCCGACGAGGAACGGGCCGGCGCACGGCAGCGCAAGCGGCCCGAGCATGATCCCGTAGACGAAGGCCTGCCCGTACGGATTGGCCACGATCGGGACGCGTGCCCCCGGCAGGCGCTCGAACGGGTTCCGGCCGGCCAGCAGGAGCAGTCCCAGGATGATGAGCACGCCGTCGATGACCGGCGTCAGGAGGGCGAGGAGCGGGCCCATCGGGGCCGCGGCGGCGACGAGCGCGATGCCAACCGCGATCATCGTGACGAGCACCCCGGCGAGGACGAGCAGGCCGAGCACGCCGGTTGCGCGGCGGCCCTCCAGGGCCCGGCTGTTCGCGGCGAGGTAGGCGATGAACCCGGGGTAGAGCGGCAACAGGCACGGGCTCGCCGCGCTGAGCAGGCCGACCCCGAATGGCCCGAGGTCCGACAGGACGGCGGCGAAGTTCAAACCGGCGAGTCCCGGGCGCTGTCAGGCGCCGTGGGCGGCGGCCAGGGCGAGGATCTGCTCGACGCTCTTGTGGCCGTAGTCGGTCAGCGTGACCGTTCCATCCGGGCCGACCACGATGATCGGGGTCGACGGCGGGCTGATGACGAGCGCCCCGAACTCGTCGACGAGTGCACGCGACACGTCCGGGCCGGCGATCGCATACGTGTGATCGAATCCCCAGCGCGGTCCGTAGTCGGCGAGCGCCTCCGCGGTCTCCGACGGGTCGACGTCGAGCCCGAGCCAGGCGACCTTCGAGCGATCGAGCTGCGCAAGAGCCGTCATCGCATCCGCCTGCTGGGCACGGCAGTTCGTGCACCAGATCGCCATCGGCTCGACGAATACCACCGAGCCGGACGCGACGAGGTCGGCGATCCGGAACGGCTGGCCGGTCCGCACGTCGACGAGCTCCGCCGTGGCCCACGGGCGATCGAGCACGACACCGGGCGCGGCGGACCCGCCCGATGGAACGGCCGACGGCTCGCCCGGTGACGGGGCGCCGGCCGACGGCTCGGTCGAGGCCGGCGAAGACGGCGCGACGGCCGACGGTGGCGACACCGACGAGCCTCCGCCGCCCGACGCACACGCGGTCAGCACGACCGCGAGCGTGACAGCCAGGGCGACGGCCGCGCTCGGCGACGGAACGCGGAGGCGGCGCGGCGTCACGGGCATGCTCTTCCTCCTGACGGCGACGTCGAGTGTTCAGCATCCGGCCGCCCGGTGACGATCCGATGACGTCGCCGGTCGGTCCGGTCATTCGACGGTACGATGGATCGGCGATGGAGGTTCGGCGTCCCCTCACCCTCATGACCGTCCATGCCCACCCCGACGACGAGACGATCGGGACCGGCGGGTCGATGGCGCGCGCCGTGCGCGACGGCCACCGGGTCGTCCTCGTCACGTGCACCCGCGGCGAGCTGGGCGAGATCGTCGTCCCGGAGCTCGACACCCCCGAGAACCACCGCCGGCTCGGCGAGCTCCGCGCGGCCGAGCTCGAGGCCGCGATGGCCGAGCTGCGCGTCACCGAGTGGGAGAACCTCGGCTATCGCGACTCCGACATGATGGGCCGGGCCGGTAACCACGATCCGCGCTCGTTCTGGCGGGCGGACCTCGACGAGGCGGCCGGTCGCCTCGTTTGGCTGGTCCGCCGCCACCGCCCCGACGTGATGACGACGTACAACGACTTCGGCGGCTACGGCCACCCGGACCACATCCGCACCCACGACGTGGCGGTTCGCGCCTTCGCCCGGGCCGGCGAGCCCGCCTGGTACCCGGAGCAGCTCGCGCCGGAACACGGCGGAACCGGTCCGGCGGAGGCCGACGGGGGCCTCGCCCCGTGGGCGCCGTCGAAGCTCTACGAGCAGGCGATCCCGGCGTCGGTTCGCGCCGCGATGCGCGAGCGGATCGAGGCCCTCGGCGAGCGCAGCTTCTGGTCGCCGCCGGAAGACGCCACCCCGGAGCAGCTGGCCGAGTACGAGGCGAACATGGCCCGGATGCTCGTGCCGGACGAATCGATCACGACGTGGATCGACGTGGCCGACGTGGTCGACGCGAAGTGGCGCGCCCTGTCCCGCCACGTCACCCAGATGAGCCCAGCCAGCCCCTTCCTCCGGTTCGGCGTGGACGGCTGGCGCGAGTTCTGGTCGAGCGAGGCATTCATCCTGCGCGAGTCGCGCGTGTCGACGATGCTCCCGGAAGCGGACTTCTTCGCCGGCCTGGCCTGATCGGTCAGGCGTCGGTCGCGTCGGCCCCCGCGCCGCCGCCGGACGACCCGCCTGCCGCATCGGTCGCGCCGGCCTCCGCCTCGGCCCCCTCGGCCGCCTCGACCCCCTCGGCGCCCTCGGCCACGACCGGCGCCTCCTCGACCTCGACCCGCGGCGGCAGCACCTTGGCCACGATCTCGCCCGCGTCGGTCAGGAGCGTCGCATCGGCCGGGATCGCGA
>Ga0214472_10005802_pt1 | contig 12981 bp, 10 predicted proteins | sample RVTome_6_FD_207662 | JGI IMG/M metagenome (GOLD analysis project Ga0214472, IMG submission 207662) | Soil microbial communities from uranium-contaminated site in the Upper Colorado River Basin, Wyoming, United States - RVT140D175 | ecosystem: Environmental > Terrestrial > Soil > Contaminated >... | reverse complement strand
TTGAACGCCCGCAGCAGTTTGCGGCCCTTGTGGATGTAATAGACCAATAGCCGAAGTCGCCAGACTTGGGCTGGGACTGGGAAAACCAAACTCTGGCGGGGTCGGCTACGGGAAGTTTTTATCTGCCGCTCGCCTTATAACACGTCGCCAGTGGCGGTTCGAGCGCCGGGATCGGGCGGCCGACCGTGAGCGATCCCGATGACGTTGGCGACCACGCGCGCCGATTTTCATCGTGGGGCGCGGATGCTTGATCCAGTGCGCGGCGTTGTCCCTTCGTCACGTTGGATGCGCGCGCCGGCGGCGCAACCATGTCATCCAATCGGATTCGCGGCGCGCACCGAGCCTCGCGTGTCCGGCGCGCGATTGCGAATTCGGGGGCGCGAAAGTAGGAATTCGCCTTGACGAGGAATAGAGAAAACTGCTTCAATGCGCAAAGTTGGCGGGCCGCAGAGGTGGCCGATAATGGTCAGACTAGTACGATGGACCATTGAACACGCGACCGCCACACGCGGAATTCGTACACGCAGTTTCCCCTGTCACGGGCGCCGGAGGGGAGATGTTTGCTCGTCTGAGATGAGGCGCCTAAACTTGAGGAGCCAAGGAAATGGCCAAGAAGAAACTGACTGCAACGACGAAGAAGACCGCCAAGCGCAAAACGGCGAAGCGGTCGACGAAGAAGAAGACCGGCGCCAAGAAGGCCAAGAAGAAGACGGCCAAGCGCTCGACCAAGAAGCGCGCCGGCGCCAAAAAGTCGGCCAAGAAGAAGACGGCCAAGCGCTCGGCCAAGAAGCGCGCGACCAAGCGCCGCGTCGTCAAAAAGAAGTAGCCGGCCCGCGGGCCTGGCACTGACAATACCAAGAAAGGCCGGCACCTTTTCCGATTCACGGAAAACGTGTCGGCCTATCGTTTGCGCCGCGGTTGGTTTGTCCTGAGGCGCCGTCGGCAGGCCTAGGGATCACCGCCGCGGCTTCTGGCCAAATTTGTGATCCACGTCCGGCCATAGGTGGTGTCGTCCAGTGCCCCCCGCGGCTGGCCAAAGGATGAAATCCTGCCGGCGTTGACCAAACCTGCGGCTGCTGCTATAGTTAGGGAAAAGCAAAATTAGAAAAAAGACGTGCAGGGCAAGGCGTTCCCGCGGGGCGTGCTGTGACAGCGGCCTAATCGATCGGCCGGCGCCCACCCGGGCACCTAGTTGATGACGGGAGACTTTTTTGTCCCAACTCGCCGTGGAATCCGCCGGCGGATTCCAAAACCTGTCGCTCTCAGAGCCGATGCTCGGAGCGCTGCGCAAAGCAGATTATCTCGAACCCACTCCCATTCAGGCCGGGTTGATTCCCCGCGCGTTGGCAGGTGTCGACGTGATGGGGCAGGCCCGCACCGGAACCGGTAAGACGGCCGCCTTCGCGATACCGATCATCGAGCGCCTGAAGCCCTCCAAAGAAGTCCGCGGCGTGCAAGCCCTGGTGTTGGTGCCCACCCGTGAACTGGCCGTGCAGGTGCGCGAAGAGATGGCCAAACTCACGCACGGCCGCCGGGTACACGTCGTGGCCGTATACGGCGGCAAACCGATCAAGGGGCAGATCGACAAGCTGCGCCGCGGCGCGGAGATCGTGGTCGGCACGCCCGGGCGCGTGCTGGATCACATCGGGCGCGGCACGCTCACATTAAACGACGTGCAGTGCGTCGTGCTGGACGAGGCGGACCGGATGTTGGACATCGGATTCCGGCCGGACATCGAAAAAATCTTGCGGCGCTGCCCTCGCCAGCGGCAGACGCTGTTGCTCAGCGCCACCGTCCCGCCGCCGGTGGCCCGGTTGGCGCAGCGGTACATGCACGATCCCGAAGCGCTCGATTTTTCCCCCAGGGACATCTCGGTCGACACGATCGCGCAGTCGTATTTCACCGTCGACCCGCAGCGGAAGTTTGACCTGCTGGTCGCATTGCTGAAACGCGAGCAGCCCCGTCAGGCGATCGTCTTCTGCCGCACCAAACGGGGCACGGAAAAGATCTACCGCAGATTGCAAAAAAAGTTCCCGGGGGTCGATTGCATCCACGGCGACCTGCAGCAACGTCAGCGCGACCGGGTGATGAGCCTTTTCCGCGCCGGCGAAGTCGCCTGTTTGGTGGCCACCGACGTGGTGGGGCGCGGCATCGACGTATCGGGCATCTCGCACATTATCAATTACGACATTCCCCAATTTTGCGATGACTACGTACACCGCGTCGGCCGCACGGGCCGGATGGGCCGCGAAGGCATCGCGTTCACGTTCGTAACGCCGGAGGAAGGCAACGAGTTGACTCGCATCGAGGTCCGCATCAACGTGCTGCTGAAGCGGGACGAGATCCCGGGTTTTGAAGCCGTCGCCAGCCCTGCGCCCCCGCCCCCCACGGGCGATTCGCCCACTGGCACGCCGCCGGATGGAGAATCGACGAAGCCCGCGCCGCCCAAAATCGGTCGCGGCGGCCGTCCCCCCCGCCGGCTGCGCCGCGCACTTTGAGGTCGTGCCGATTCCGTAGTTATTTCGCCAAGTGGCATTCGAAGGGTCGAATAGCCCATGGGTGGCACGACCCTGAGCGGAGCGAAGGGCGTGATGGCCGCAGCACACGCCCATCACTTCGTTCTGGTGCCACCCCATTTTGCAACTCGGCCGATTGTTGTTTGGTCGTGTCTGTCCTGGTCAGTCGATGGCTCCTGGCCAGCGGCGCGATATAATCGGTCGCACGATGCTTCATGTACCGACCGGCGAAAAAATCCTCAGCGGGAGAACTCGCGCGATGTCTCGAAATGTCACGACTCCGAAAATGGCCGTCAAGCTATTGCTGTTGGTTGCCTTTTTGGCACCGTCGGCCCGCGCCGAGGACTCGCGTCCGCTGGCCATCGAACAGCCCGCTCCGGACTTTGCGCTGCCGGGCGTTGACGACAAGACGCACCGGTTGGCGGATTTCGCGGAGGCCAAGGTGCTGGTGGTGGTTTTTACTTGCAACCATTGCCCCACGGCGCAGGCGTACGAAGATCGGCTGATCCAGATGCACCGGGATTACCACGACCGCGGCGTCTCGCTGGTGGCCGTCTCGCCCAACGACGCGGCGGCGGTCCGCTTGGATGAACTGGGTTACACAGACGTCGGCGATTCGCTGGCGGACATGAAGATTCGCGCTGAGCAAAAGCAGTTTCCCTTTCCCTATCTTTACGACGGCGATACGCAGGAGACATCTCGGGCGTACGGAGTCCTGGCCACGCCGCAGGTGTTTGTGTTCGATGCAGAGCGACGTCTCCGCTACGTGGGCCGCGTGGACAATTCGGACGTCGGCGAAATCACCTCGCACGACGCCCGCAATGCGATCGACGCCCTGCTGGCCGGCCGACCGGCGCCGGTGGCCATGACGCGGGTGTTCGGCTGTTCGACGAAATGGTCCGACAAGCGCCAGTCGGCGCTCGACGCGCTGGCCCGCTGGGACGCCGAGCCGGTCGCGTTGGAGTTGATCGATGCCGCCGGCGTGAAGGATTTGGCCGCCAACGACAGCGACAAACTGCGCCTGATCAATCTCTGGGCCACTTGGTGCGGACCGTGTGTCGATGAACTTCCGGAGTTGGTCACCATCCACCGCATGTACCGGAAGCGGGAATTTGAACTGATCACCATCAGTCTGGATCAGCAAACCGATCGCCGGCAAGCGTTGGAGACATTGACGGAAAACCACGTATCGGCCAGGAACTATCTCTGTACGACGGCCGATCAGGACGAAGTGGCCGCGGCGCTCGATCCCCAATGGCCCGGTCCGATACCCTATACCGTGTTGATTGCCCCCGGCGGCCGCGTGATTTTCCGCCATCATGGGCCGCTGGAGCCGCTCAAGCTGAAGCAGGCGATTGTCGAATTCCTGGGCCGCACGTACGCCGGCCGAGAGGAATAGCCGGGCGGCGCCGGCGCTCGCCACGTTCACTCTGAGCGCGCCCTGCGTGACTGCTCACTTTCCGTCTTGGGGTGATCGCCATATGATCTTTTGAGGCGCCCACGCACGCCGTTAAATCACGTTCGAATGCCAAGAGACCGCCGACAGTGCCTGCCGCCGATTCGAAGCTCATCGACATCTACCGACGCCGCACGCCGGGATCGGCGGCGCTGGCCGAACAGGCACGCTACGTATTCCCCGGCGGCGTCACGCACGACAGCCGATTCCTCAAGCCATATCCGATCTACGTCGAGCGGGCGGCCGGCTCGCGCAAATGGGACGTCGACGGCAACGAGTACGTCGATTATTCCGGCGGGCACGGCGCGCTGCTGCTGGGTCACTGTCACCCGCAGGTGACCGCGGCGGTCAGCCGTCAATTGGTCCACGGCACGCATTTCGGTTCGTGCCATGAGTTGGAGATCCAGTGGGCGCGGGCCATTCAACAACTTCTGCCCAGCGCACAACTCGTGCGTTTCACCAGCTCCGGCACCGAGGCCACGATGCTGGCCCTGCGGCTGGCCCGGGCGTATCGCGACCGGCCGAAGATCATCCGATTTGCCGGACACTTCCACGGCTGGCACGATCATCTGGCCTTCGGCTACGCCTCGCATTTTGACGGCACGCCCACGCCTGGCGTGCTGGCCGAGGTGGCAGGCAACGTGATCTTGGCCCCACCGGGCGATATCCGGGCGACGGCCGAGTTGCTCAAGCGCCACGACGACGTGGCCGCCGTGATCGTCGAGCCGACCGGCGCCAGTTGGGGACAGGTGCCGCTGCCGCCGCGGTTCCTCCACGACCTCCGCCAGACTACCGCCGAGCGATCGGTGGTGTTGATCTTCGACGAAGTTATCACCGGTTTTCGCTGCGCGCCGGGCGGCGCGCAAGGACATTTCGGCGTCATGCCTGATTTGACCACGCTGGCCAAGATCGTCGCCGGCGGGCTGCCGGGCGGGGCGCTGGTCGGTCGGCGGGAAATCATGGAGACGCTGGACGACGAAGCCAGTCAGGCCGGGGGGCGGGAAAAGATTGCCCATCACGGCACCTTCAACGCCAATCCGCTTTCGGCCGCCGCGGGCATCGAGACCCTGCGAATCGTGGCCCAGAGTGACGCCTGCCAACGGGCCAGCGAATACGCCGCCCTGCTTCGCGAGCAATTAAACGAAGTGCTCACCGACGAAAACGTCGACTGGTCTGTCTACGGGACCTTCTCCGGTTTTCACATTTTCACCAATCCCGATCATCGGCCAATCGCGGCCGCGGACATCGACGCCGGCCGGTACGACCACACGGTCCTCAAGGCCCGTCGCGCGGAAACGATCGCAAAACTCCGCGTCGGCATGTTGGCCCACGGTGTGGAGCTCTTCTCCTGGCCCGGCGGCGTGATCTCCAGCGTCCACACGGACGACGACCTGGAGCGCACCGTCGACGCCTTCCGACAGACCCTGCAACGAATGCGCGAAGAAGGCGACATCGATTAGGGCGGAGCCGGTCGATCCCACGTCTGGAATATTCTACAGGCAGCGGCCCGCCGAGCTGCTGTTGACCTCGATATCCCGCCAAAATCGATCCAGCGTTGCCGCAAAAGTTGGAAACGCTTAATATTCTGGCGACGATTAGTAGTACGGCGCTCCGTGCGTCGTATCGTTTCGCCGCAAGCCGGGCGCCATTGGCAGGTAGTCCGAGCTGCGCGTTTTGCGACTGGTGCAACGCGAGCGCCACCGTCGACGGGTGCGCGCGCCGTTGGCGTTGCGGGGAAACGAGGTGTGGCACTCATCAGTCGCAAAATGGCGCTGTAGTATTAGCGGGTGTGGCCAATTAACGGCGCGCGAGCGCAGACAGGGCGCGTGTGTTGCTATGAAGCAGTTGCGGCTGACAGAACGTTTTCAGACGTTTTTCCAGGCGGCCCATTCGCTGGCTGTGTCCGTCCGGGCAGACGCCGTGCTGCTGTTGCTGGAACAACCGGCCGATTGGCAGTCGCTGGCCGAATGGGCCGGCCAAATGCCGCTCTTGGTGGCGGCCGACGACCCGGCCTGCCTGGAGGGGGCCAAAGACGGCGGCTTGAAATCGGTGATGCTCGACACGGGCGACCGCCCGGTTTCGGCAAAACTGGAACAGGCGCTGTTGGAAGCGGTGGCCGACGATATGCTGCCCACAGCGGCGCGGGTGGTGGCCGTGTACAGCGCCTTTGAAGAAGGCAACATGGACACGATCAGCATCATCGGCCTCAGCGAACACCTGGGCCGGCTGACAGTGCGCGACCTGCAACAATTGGAAACCAGCGTGCCGCTGGATACGTTGCAAACGGTCGTCAATCTGGCCGTCGAAATCGGCCGCGAAGGCCGCGAAGGCAAACCCGTCGGGACACTGTTCGTGGTCGGTGACGCCCGCAAGGTGCTCACGATGACGCGGCCGACGGGTTTCGATCCGGTGCGGGGCTACCAGCGCAAAGAGCGCAATCTCAAAAGCGCCCGCGTGCGGGAAGGCATCAAGGAGATCGCCCTGATGGACGGGGCCTTTGTGATCTCGGCCGACGCCACTGTGGACGCCGCCGCCCGGTACATCGACGCGCCGGCGGTGGACATCACGCTCTCCAAGGGACTGGGCGCCCGCCACTGGGCGGCGGCCTCGATCACCAAGGCCACCAAAGCGATTGCCGTGGCGGTGAGCGAATCGAACGGCACGGTGCGGATCTTTCAGAACGGCGAAGTTATCCTCCGCATCGAATCGTTCCGCCGGCCGATGAAATGGAAAGGGGAATTCGAAGATCTGGAAGGCGAAACGCTGGCCGGCGAGTAAAGAACGCGGCTCAACGCAGGGCCGTAGCGCGGTTCAATTCCAGTTCGACCTCGAACCGCGCGTGCGGCAGATCACGCCGCACAATCCGCGCCGGACGAATCTGCAATTGACCGTTGGTTTGCTGACCGGGTTGAGTTCGGTACAGGTGCACGGCCGGATCGGCATGAGGCTGCCGCAACAACCCGTGCCGCTGCGCCATGGTGGCCACCAGCGGGCGGGCATCGCCGGTGGTGCCGCGGAAGGTGATCTTCTCGACCCGCTGGCCACGATTGAAGTAGTAGGTCAACGCCCCGGCCAGGTCGTGTTCGCGGGTTCCCGTGACCAACGGCACCCGATAGCCCTGCAAATCGAGTTGCGACAGGCCGGTCGTCACCCGCGGCCAGCGGCCCATCACCCACGCCGTGGTGACGTCGAAGCGGAAGACTTCCGCCAGGCTGCCCGCCGGCGGCCCTTCGATTGGATCTACTAGCGGCGGGGCCGGGCGCGCGGGAAACTCGGCCGTGACGCCCATCCGCTCTAGCGTTTGCTCATCCTTGCCGGCCACGGACTGCCAGGCGCCGGTCGCCATCTCTTGGACGTCGTCGCTGGAGGTGATCGCCACGGGCGCTCCGGCGGCCGTCAGCAGGGCCCCGGCCCACAACCAGCGACGATTGATAATTCGCATGCGGGCTGAACCTCGCGTTAAGGGATTTGAATTCTGCCCGGTGCGCGGGCGTTCGATCCGCGGCGGAAAGACCCACGTCGGTGGTTTCGTCCCGTCGAGCCCGGCGTCTAATTCAAAGATCGGCAAACCAGGCGCGACGGCTGTCCGCGGAGTGGCCGCGCCGTGGGCAGTTTACGCAAGGCGCAGCTTCGGCATTTCACGCATGACCGGCATGATGTGCAGTTCCCGCCTTTTGCCATGTGAAAGCTCGGCTTTAGGGTGCCTGGGGTCGAAGCGCAGCGCAGCCCCCAGCGGAGTTGCCTTTAATGTTGCCCCGCTGGGGGCTCGCCATCCAGGCTCGACCCCAGGCACCCCAGGCAGATCCGCGACCGTACGACATCGCAACAGTCGAATCACGCCGGCCCAGCGCCCTGTTCCGGCGTGGCAGGGACGAATTTGAAACGGCAACGATCTCCCAACTGGCAGCGCGTCATGTGAACGATCTCTTGCGTGTGGCCCCGAAAATGAGTCACGGCGTGAAAGATCGCTTCCAGACCGGTGACGTCGAATCCTTGAATTCGCAGTGGCGAGAGAAGTATGGAAGCGGAGGCGGTGGACAATGCGCGCTTCGCCTCTTCAACGGCTTCCGTGAGCCGGGCGATCAATTGCGCTTTGGGAATCGGCCCCCGCTGGGAGAACTCCAGCGGACGCTGGCGGGTGTCGTCGGCGCCGCCGATGCCGGCGACGATCCACTGCCGAAGGTTGCCAGATAGGTGCAGCAACAGGTTGGCAATGCTGTTGAGCCCTGTCTCCGGCCGCCACCAGAGTTGCTCGTCGGTCAGTTGCGCCAGACAATGCTGGATGGTTGCCACGGCCGCATCCAATTCTTTGGCCGCTTCGCCGTTTACGGCCGCGGCGAGTTCGTCGGCGGAAGGATTCATCAGGTTTAACTCCAATTCTGTTCGATTTGGCGTAACGCGGGAACTCGTTTGACCGAAGGCTGTTTCACCGTGGCCTGGGGCATCGCCCTTGTTGTTCTACACATTCTTTCATGCGCTCATTGTCCCGGAGGGACTTTCCGAAAATAGCCCAGCAGTTGACTGCTGGGCCGGGGAATACCACAAAGGCGGCGATAGTCCCGTAGGGACGACGGAAGGCTTCGCCATACGGAGGCATTCTACGCGCGGTGCGAGGAGTGGGGATCCGGTCGTCCCTACGGGACTTTCGCCCATATCGCTGACCACGTTACCCAGCGATAAATCGCTGGGCTAGTGTCGATTGTCCCTCCGGGACAAATACCGTCGGTCACATTTTCGACTGCTATCCGACTTGTGTATAACGACGAGGGCGTTGCCCCTCGCTTCGGCCTTCGGCCAAATGAGTTTGGCAGCCAGCCGGGGTCGGCAAGCCAAACGCTTCTCGCCCACAACCGAGCCGGTTGCTATGGCCGTCAGATGGACGATAATCGAGGGCGACGGCCATCGAACTGTATTACTTTGGCCACGACACGAACGAACCGGCAAGCGTTCGGCAGTGGAGGAATTTGAAAATGAACGTCAACTGGCAGGGCGTCTACCCGGCCGCTACCACGCAATTTCACCAAGACGAATCGCTCCATCTGCCGGCGACGCTTGAGCATCTGGATGCCATGATCGACGCCGGCGTGCATGGCCTGATCATGCTGGGCACGGTCGGTGAGAACTGTTCGCTGGAATACGGCGAAAAGTTGGACGTCTTGAAAGCCACCGTCGATCACGTGGCCGGCCGCGTCCCGGTGCTCACCGGAGTGGCGGAATACACCACGCCGCTGGCCTGTCGGTTTGCGGCCGACGCCGGGCGGCTGGGCGTCGACGGCCTGATGGTGCTGCCGGCGATGGTCTACCCGGCCGACTCCCGCGAAGTGGAAGCTCATTTCCGCTCGGTGGCCGGCGCGTCGGATTTGCCGATCATGATCTACAACAACCCCGTGTCGTACAAAGTCGATATCCTGCCGGAGCAGTTTGCCGAGTTGGCCGACGAGCCGAAGTTTGTGGCGATCAAGGAATCGAGCGAAAACTGCCGCCGGATCACCGACCTGGTCAATGCCTGCGGCGACCGGTACCTGTTGTTCTGCGGAGTGGATGATCTGGTGTTGGAGAGCATCGTGTTGGGCGCCGTCGGTTGGGTCTCCGGGTTGGTCAACGCCTTTCCGGCCGAGAACCGGCTGTTGTGGGACCTGGCCGCCGCCGGCAACTACTCGGAGGCCGTCGCAGTGTACCGCTGGTACACGCCGCTGTTGCACCTGGATACGCACCCGAAACTGGTCCAGTACATCAAGTTGGCCGTGCAAGAATGCGGCCTCGGCTCAGAAACCGTCCGCCGGCCACGGCTCGTGCTGGAGGGGCAGGAACGCGAGCGGATTCTCAAAGTGATCCGCACCGCCATCCGCACCCGCCCGCGAACTGCGTCCCATGTTTAGAATCCATTTCACGGGGCGCCCCATGATGAGTCGTCCGGTGGAACGAAGCTGGTGGCGCTTGAATACAAAACGAAAAAACGGAAGGCTCACGCAGAGGCGCAGAGGCCGCAGAGCGGTAGAAATCTACGAATAAACACGAATGGACACAAATAAAATAATTGGTCATTCGTGTTCATTCGTGGTTCCTTTCGAAAAACTCCGCGTCCTCTGCGCCTCTGCGTGAGCCCTTCCCTCTCGTCGGGCGAATTCATGTCAACAATCGGTCCACCCAACTGGAGACAACGCATTCGTGTGATTGATTCGCACACCGCCGGTGAGCCGACGCGCGTGATTGTCGAGGGCGGACCGGATTTGGGCGACGGTCCGTTGGCCGTCCGCCGTCAGGTGTTCGCTGAGCGGTATGACGACGTGCGCTCGGCCGTGGTCAACGAACCGCGCGGCTCGGACGTGATGGTCGGCGGGTTGTTGTGCCAGCCCACGGATACTTCTTGCGCCGCCGGCGTGATCTTCTTCAACAACGTCGGCTGCCTGAACATGTGCGGCCACGGGATGATGGGCCTGGTGGTCACGTTGGCACACATGGGACGCGTCACACCCGGCGAACACAAAATCGAAACGCCCGTCGGTTTGGTGCGCGCGGTGTTGCACGATGACAACCGGGTCACCGTGCGCAACGTCCCCAGTTACCGCCTGGCCGCGGACGTGACGGTCGACGTGGAGGACTACGGCCCGGTGACGGGCGACGTCGCCTGGGGCGGAAACTGGTTTTTCCTCGTCGGAGACCATAGCGAAGACCTGACGCGGCAAAACGTCACGCGATTGACCGACGTCGCCTGGCGAATTCGCCGCGCACTGGTCCGTCACAAGATCACCGGCGCCGAGGGCGCGGAGATCGACCATATCGAACTGTTCGCCGCCTCGCGAACAGGGCAGGCTGACAGCCGTAACTTCGTCCTCTGTCCCGGTGGGGCCTATGACCGATCGCCGTGCGGCACCGGCACCAGCGCGAAACTTGCCTGCCTGGCCGCCGACGGGAAACTTCAAACCGGGCAAATCTGGCGGCAGGAAAGTATCATCGGCAGCCGCTTCGAAGCCACGTATGAAGCGGATGGCGGCCGCGTCTTGCCGAGCATCACCGGCGCGGCCTACGTGAACGCGGAAGCCACGCTGCTGCTCGATTCGCGGGATCCCTTCAGCAGCGGAATCCGCGGATGAGTGGGGCCGGCCAGCGCGTGGTGGTCGTCGGCGGTGGCATCATCGGGGCGATGTGCGCCTACTATCTGGTCCGCGCCGGCCGGAACGTAACGGTTGTCGAACAGTCCGGCTGGGGCAGCGGCTGCTCGCACGGCAACTGCGGTTTTATCTGTCCCAGCCACGTGTTGCCGCTGCCGGCGCCTGGCGCGGTCCGGCAGGCGCTCATATCGATGTGGCGGCCCAACTCGCCGTTTCGCGTCAAACCGCGGTTGTCTCCCAGCCTTTGGAAGTGGCTCTGGAATTTTGCTCGGCGATGCAATCGTAAGGACATGCTCGAGGCGGCCCGCGGGCGACACGCGTTGCTCGACTCGTCGATGCAACTTTACCGCCAACTACTGGCCGATGAGGCGGTCTCCTGCGAGTGGCAAGCCCGCGGGATGCTGTTTGTTTATCTCTCAGAGCAAGAATGTGCCGCCTTCCAGACAACGGCCGAATTGTTGCGCGAACGGTTCGGCGTGGCGGCCACGCACTACGACGGCGCTGCGTTGGTCGAGCTGGAACCGGCGCTCAAGCCCGGCTTGGGCGGTGGCTGGCACTTTCCGGCCGACACGCACCTGAACCCCGCGGTGCTGATGTCCGAGATGCGGCGCGTGCTGGAAGCGCACGGCGTCGAGATCGAGGAGAATTGCAGCGTGCGCGAGTTGGTGCGCGAGCGGGACCGCGTCCGGTCGCTGGTCACGAGCAGCGGAGAGTTGGCAGGCGACGCGTTCGTGATCGCCACCGGGGCGTTGACGCCGTTATTGGACCGGCAACTGGGGTGCCGGATTCCGATTCAACCGGGCAAAGGGTATTCCCTCACCATGCCCCGGCCGGCTCGCTGTCCGGCGATTCCACTCATCTTCGAACAACACCGGGTCGCGGTCACGCCCCTGGAAAACGGTTACCGGTTGGGTTCCACCATGGAATTCGCCGGTTACGATACGTCACTGAACGAAAAACGCCTGGCGCTGCTGACCGCCGCGGCGCGTCATTACTTGTACGAACCGTTCTGCGAAACGGTGCTGGAGCGCTGGTACGGCTGGCGCCCCATGACCTACGACGGTCTCCCGTTCATCGGGCCGGTGCCGGGACTGGCGAACGTATTCCTGGCCGCGGGCCACAACATGCTGGGGCTGTCGATGGGACCTGCCACCGGGAAGCTGGTCGCTGAGTTGGTCGGCGGCCAACAACCACACATTGCGCCCGCGCCGTTTCAAGTGGAACGAATTCTATGACGGGCGGCCACCCCTGCCGACAACGCAAAACCGATTTCCGGGCAGATAGACGGACATCATACCATGCGGCGCGAGGGTTTGTTGCACGGCCATGTAGAATAAGCGACAATTCCAGCCGAACGCTGTGACGCGCTTAAGTGCAACAGGAGCCCGACCATGAATCGTGAAGTTTCTCGCCGCGGATTCGTCGCCGGCACGGCGGCCGTCATGGGAGGCGCCGCGTTCTCCTTGAACACCGCCGGTGCGGTCGACGACGAAACGCCTGTGGACGCGCCGGCGGAAGACTATCGCATCCGGCGCGGCCGTATTCGCCAGTCCGTGATGGGCTGGTGCTTCAACCCGATGCCGGCGGAGACATTGATTGCCGCCTGCCACCGCATGGGCATGCCGGCGATGGAAGGGATCGATCGAGAGCATTACCCGCGGCTGCGCGAGTTGGGGATCCAAGTCGCCATTGTCGGCAGCCACGGATTCCAGACCGGACCGGTCAGCCGCGACCACCACGTTGCGTGCACGAGCAAGCTGCGCGAGGCGATCGACGTGGCCGCCGAGTACGACTCGCCCAATGTGATCACGTTCACCGGGATGCGAGAAAAGGGGATCACCGATAAGCGAGCCGCCCAAAACTGCGTCGATTGCTGGCAGCAAGTGATCGCCCATGC
>Ga0214472_10005801_pt1 | contig 12982 bp, 8 predicted proteins | sample RVTome_6_FD_207662 | JGI IMG/M metagenome (GOLD analysis project Ga0214472, IMG submission 207662) | Soil microbial communities from uranium-contaminated site in the Upper Colorado River Basin, Wyoming, United States - RVT140D175 | ecosystem: Environmental > Terrestrial > Soil > Contaminated >... | reverse complement strand
AAGTGTCCGACGGCTCCGCCATCGAGAACCAATATCGGCAAAACGAGCCTCAGGATATCACAGAAAAACGCGGTAAACAGTTACATTCACTTTAGCCACAAGAGTCCTCCGACCTACCGATACTCAGCAGCACGCTTTGTGCTTCGTACCTGCTTACGAGCACGTTTTGGAAGGCCCGGATTGGGCGACCCATCATGCCCGACGTTTTACACCGGATTGCTTCGACTCAGAAGCCGCCGCGGATTCAAGACGAGTCTTACAGCGAGCGAAGAACTCTTCGCCATCGACGAACTCGCCGCGGCGAGCTTCGTCGAGACCCCCGCGGACCTTGGCCCGTATCGTCTTTCGGGCACGGTAGAGCAACCCCGCCGGCAAGATCGCTTTTTCGGGCCGGCGTCCAAGGGCTGCACCCCGCCGTACGTGCCGGTGTGGGTCGAGGCGATGGTGAAGCGGTAGGGGTGAGACAGGCCGCAGCAACGCTATTCGTTACCGGCCAGACGCTCGCCGCCCAGCCCCGAATTCCTTGCACGAAGAGTTCAACGGGTGTGCAGTCGCCCCGCAATATGGGACCGGGCACAACCTCAACGACCCGTCCCCTACTTCTCCCAAAACCCATGATCCACCCCGCCCTGGACGTAGATCGCAAACGTGCCGTGGCCGGGGATTTCCGTCGGCTCCATCGCCACCTGGCCACCCGCCCTCTGGGCCGCGGCGACGGCGGCCTTGATGTCCTTCACCAGCCAGTAAGGCCGCACCACCGGCGCTTCCGTCTCTCGCATCGGCGCGCGCACACCCACCAACCCGCCGCCCGGCATGGGGTCCGTCCGCGCGCCGCCCAGCCCGGCGTCCGGCTTGCCGAACTTCACGCCGCCGGCCGCGCTGTACGCGGCGCACACCTCGTCCACATCCTTCGTGACGATCTCGAGATAATAGACCTGCATGGCTTCTTCCTTTGGCTCCTTTTTGTCGGCAGGCTTCGCCTCGGCGCGCGTCCTGCCTTCGGCCTTCTTCTTGTCGCCCTTGCCGTCCTGATGACCCGCCAGGGCCCACGGGGCGACCGACAGGCCGCAGGCCAGCATGCCCATTGTAACGGCCAACGCCGGGCGACGCCAAATTGCATGGAAGTACGCACGCATGTGTGATCCTCCAGAAGAATCGTAATGCCTGTCGTTCCCGGTAGACGTGCCGGCCCGTTCCCGCCCCCACGGATGCGCCCACTGTAATTCGTTTCACGCGTGATTTGAAGGCCGACCGCGTCCAGCCCGCGGTGACGCCGAGAGAGGGAAGTCAACTTTCAGGGATCGGCGGATTAACGCGTTCCTCGGCCGGCGAGGGGTTCATTGCCGGCCGGCGCAGCGACGAACGGCAGCCGTGGCGCCCAGCACGCCCGCCCCACTGCGCGACCATCCCGGCGCGCCGGAACGGCCTGATCCCGTGCGGCAGAATGCTTGGTTCCTCACAGTTCTGGGAGATCCAGAGTCTCTGTTCACGTTCGGGCAAGCCCGCGCCTGTTCAAGGTTTACGTTCGAAAGCGGGCGACCGGATTCGAACCGGCGACGTCCAGCTTGGGAAGCTGGCATTCTACCACTGAATTACGCCCGCAGAGGCGCTTGGCCAGCCGTCAGCGCGGCCAGGCGGCGATTGTCCAGTGGCCACCGGTTGACCGGTTCATCGCTGGCGAAAGCGCGAAGCTCCGGCGCACATTGTAACCCGAAGCCCACCGCCGCGGCAACGTGTGGAGCAATGGTGCCACGGCGGACGATCCGGCCGCAGGCGCGAATTCACGGCCGACGATCCTCGCCACGGCCGGTGTTGCCCAAGCCTGTCGAGCCCGGACGCCCGCGGGATCGCGCCAGCGGCAATGGCGTCGCCAGGCACTCGCGGTGGCACGCTACGCCTCGCCAAGCAGTCGCGGCTGCGCCCTACGATGGTGCGCCAGCCGACTCGCGATACCAGGCGATCGTCCGCTGCAATCCCTCTTCGAGCGTCACGCGTGGGCGAAACTCCAGCATCTCCGCGGCCCGGGAGACATCCAGGCACCGCCGCGGCTGGCCATCGGGCTGTGACGCGTCCCAGCGGATGTTACCGTCATAGCCGCACAGCCGGGCGATGAGGGCAGCCAGATCGGCGATGCGAATCTCCTGACCCGTGCCCAGATTGATCGGCCCGCCCACGGAGCCCCCACCTTCAGGTGGGGGGTTCTTCCCAACGATCGAACCAACCACCCGCCCTGAAGGGCGGGGCTCAGTGGATGGGTGCGGAATCACGCCGCCCCTCGATCCCTCAACCCCTCGATCCCTCAATCCCTTGATCCCTTGATCCCTTGATCCCTCGCTCCCTCGCTCCCTCAATCCCTCGCCCGCTCGATCGCTTGATCCCTCGATCCCTCGTTCGCTCGATCCCTCAGCCCCTCGCTCCCTCGATCCCTCGCTCCCTCGATCCCTCAATCCCTTGATCCCTCGTTCCCCCACTCCCTTCATCCCCCGCTTGCCCCCGTCGGCGGTCAGCGCCTCCGCCTCAGCCCGCGTCTCCGAACCCGCCGCTCGCGGGAGCCGGGCCGCCGCCTCCACGATTCCCACCGCGGCGTCGTCGACATAGAGGAACTCGCGGCTGACGTTGCCCGTACCCCAGCAGACCACCTCGCGACGGCCAGCGCGCACCGCCTCGCAGAACTTGCGGATCATGGCCGGGATGACGTGCGAGGTCTGAAGGTCGAAATTGTCGTGCGGACCGTACAGGTTCACGGGGATCACGTAGACGCTTTGAAAACCGTACTCCGCCCGATACGCCTCGAGCATCACGCCCAACGCCCGCTTCGCGATCCCGTACGGCGCATTGGTTTCCTCCGGGAAACCATCCCACAGAGCATCCTCGCGAAAAGGAACAGCGCAGTGCTTGGGATAGGCGCACACCGTCCCGACCTGAACGAACTTCTCTACGTTTCGCAACCGGGCCTCCTCGATGAGCTGGAGCCCCATGGCCAGGTTGGCGTAGAAGAAGCGACCGGGACGCCGCTGATTGGCGCCGATGCCGCCGACCTCCGCGGCCAGATGGATCACAACCTGCACGGGATGCGAGTCGAAAAGCCGCCGAACGGCTTCCGTGGACGTGAGGTCATACTCGCCGCGGCGCGGAACGACGATCTCCCGCACGCCGCAATCGTGGAGTCGGGCACACACCGCCCGGCCAAGGAACCCCGCTCCGCCGGTGACGCAGACCCGCTTGCCTTGCCAGAACGACTCCATTCCGGGGCGTATTATGTCCCTTCGGCCGCGACCGCGAAAGCGTACCGGCGCCGCAGTGTCCCTACGCGGGCGGAGAAACGACCACGCGGCCCTTCTTTACCACGGCGCGGACGCAGTTTCTCCCCGATTCGTACATCCACCGGCGATGATTCGGAACGTCGAGCACGACCAGGTCCGCCTGCATGTCGACCTGCACGGCTCCCACGCGGGTTTCGCGGTGCAGCGCCGCCGCCGCGTTGGCGGTGGCGGCCACGAGCGCCTCCGTGGGGGTCAATCGGCACTGGGTGCAGGCGATGTGCAAGACCAGTGGCAGCGACTCGATCATCGACGACCCGGGGTTGAAATCGGTCGCCACGGCCAAGGGAAGTCCGGCTTCGATCAGCCGGCGGGCGGGTGCCTGCGGCACACCCAGAAAGAAGGAACATCCCGGCAACAGCACGGCGACCGTGCCGGCCTCATTCAGTGCCGCGGTGCCCTCGTCGTCGATTTTTTCCAGGTGATCGGCGGAGACCGCCCGAACCTCGCCTGCCAATCGCGTGGCACCAATCTGTGTGATCTGATCGGCATGCACCTTGGGCGCCAGTCCGAAGCGCCGGCCGGCCTCCAGCACCCGACGGGCCTGTTCCACGTGAAACGCCGTCCGCTCGCAGAATACGTCGCAGAATTCGGCCAGTCCGCGATCGCGGATGCCGGCGAGCACGTCGTCGGCCAGCACCAGGTCGAGGTAGGCGTCCGGCCGATCGGCGAAATCCCGCGGAGTGGTGTGCGCGGCCAGGTAGGTGCCGACCAACTCGATGGGCTGAAGGGCCTTCAGGCGGCGCACGGCCTCCAGCATCTTCAACTCATCTTCGACCGTCAGACCGTAACCGCTCTTGATTTCTAACGTGGTGACGCCGTTGCGCAACATGCGTTCCAGTCGCGGCAGCGCCAGGGCGACGAGTTCCTCGCAGGTTGCCCGGCGCACGGCCTCGACGGTATTCCGGATCCCGCCGCCGCGCTCCGCGATTTCGGCGTACGATCGACCCTCGATCCGTTGGACGAATTCCTCTTCCCGCGTGCCGGCGAACACGGTGTGCGTGTGACAGTCCACGAGTCCGGGCACCACGCAGCCGCCGCCGGCGTCGAGCACCTCGGCATCGACCGGCGCCTTCAGTTGCTCTTGCGGCCCGAACCAGACGATCCGCTCCCCATCCACGCACAGCGCCGCGGACGGAAGGGTATCCCCGGCGCTCATCGCCCGCCCACGAATCCGACCGGCCGGGTAGATCACCAGTTCCCCGATGTTGCGAATGACCAGCACGCGCGCGATTCCCTCCTTGCCGGCGGTCCGGCGGCAGCCGTTGCTGAGGCAGCTTCGCGCTGCGACCCCAGCTTTCGCCCTGGCAGCCGCTGGCCGAAATTCATCAAAGCAGCCGACGAATCATAACATGAAACGGAGTTGCCGCGGCGCCTGCGGAACCGATTGTTCTCGCCAGTCGTCTGACGGTAAGGTGACGAGCCGGGAACACTATGGTGAATGAACGTTTGGCTACCCTTGGGCCGAATGAACCGCCGACCGTCGAACCGGCCGAACCTCGCTGTCCGGCATGGCACGCACTTTTGCTGTCCTGGATTCTTCCCGCCACGACCGCCACGTGCACCCAGCACGTGTCCCTGCGCCGTGCCTTCGGCATCCACCTCTTCGCGGCGTTGTTCGGGCTGTCGCTGATCGTATTCTGCGTGGAGTGGAGCGAGAGGCCACTGGCCGGGGGATGGTTCTCGGCCATGGATGGCACCGCGGGGGTCGTCCTCGATTACCTCAATGCCTGGATTGACCAGCCGTTCGAAACGCTGGTGTGGACCGTGGGCGCGCTGGTAGCCACGGAGACATTCTTCGTTGTTCTGGCGATGGCCCTCTGCTCCTGGGGCGCCGCGGACGAGCCGCTTCGGGCCAGCATTCGGTCTTCACTGCGTCAGACGTGGCTCCACACGCCTCACTTCTTGCCGGCTGTCGTCTATGTTGGCGCCGTGGCGATCCTCATGGGTGACGCCCGGAGGGAGTGGTACGAACTACACCGCGCGCCGATTTGGCCGGCCATGCCCAACCCCGTGACACTCGCGCCGGATGAGCCGGGATACGCCGAAGCGGAAGCGAAGCACGCCCAGGACCTGGCCGAATACAACGCGCTTGTCACCGAAGTCCAGCAGCGCTGGAGCGAATGGCGGTTACGTCAACCCTGGTACGTTCGATATGAAGAGGTTCCCTCCATCAACGCGGGTTGCCTGGCCGCACTCTGGATGCTGTGGGCCCTGCTGCGGGCCATTGGTGCGCCGCGGAGGATACCGACGGCACCGCGGCCGGTGATCTGCGATGCCTGCGGCTACAATCTCACGGGCACCGAACCCGCGAGCCGCTGCCCGGAATGCGGCGAGCCGGCCCGCCACTCCTACGAGCCGGTCGTGCGTTGCGGCGTGCCATGGGAGCATCGCTTCGAGCTTGGCACGCTTCGCGCCGGCTGGCAGAGCTTGCGAGCGGCCTTTCTCTCCCCGCGAGTCCTCGGCCGACAATTGTGCGTCCGCCGACGAGTGACGGTCGCCCGCGGATTCCACGGATTGTTCCTGCCCGTGGTCTACGTGGTGACGTTTGCCGGCTTTCCAATGACCATTTTTCTGGTCGACGGCTCCCGCCCACTCATCCGTGAACCCGAGATTCTGCTGATCGGCAGCCCGGTGCTGGCCACGCTCGCCGTCCTGGGCACGGCCGTCTACGTGAACCTGGCGTCCTTCCTTGCGGCGTTGCTGCATCGCGGATCGGGTCGGTTCAATCTCGCGCCCGGCGCCGTACAGATCGCCTGCTACCTGACACCGTTGCTGGCCGTGTGGGTCCTGTTCGGCATGGCGACGCTCGGCGGGTTGATGGCCCTCAGCGAGGATGGCACGCTCAAGTTGTACGCCCAGGCCGTCCGCCTGTCCGAGCCGGAACTGGCGTTTGGGCTGTGGACAATCCTCAACGGTGCCTGGCTGCTCGCATTTCTGATTCTGGTGACCCGCGGCGCGGCAACAACGCGCTTTGCGAATCATTGAGCGGCACCCCTGCCGACGCCGCACGTCGATGGCCGCTGAAAGGGGTCGCTCCGCAATTCGTCGATGCCGCGGTGTTCGCTATTGTCATTCTGAGGGAGCGTAGCGACCGAAGAATCTCGCGTTCGTGCGGACGGCGCGACAGCCGCGATGCGGGATTCTTCGCTTTTCTCAGAATGACGCGGCAGCAACCGCAGGCTAATCGCTGCCCTTCGGCGCCGGCCGAATGGGCTCACCCAGCCGGCCGGGCATGTCCGCCAGCACGTACGCCATCGTCGCCAAGGCGGCGACGTTCTGCGAAAGCTCCGTGGGATCGACCTTGTCGATCGTGTCCGCCGGCGTGTGGTGAACATCGAAGTAGGTCGAGCCTTCGACCTGGTGGCCCAGGAGCACGACGCCGGCCTCCTTCATCGGTCCGATGTCCGCCCCACTGCCACCCACGGTCACTTTGTTGGCTCCCAGCGAGGCGAGCAGGCGGACGATGTCTTCCAGTTGCCGGGCGGCCAGCGCCTCCCGCTCCCCGTCGGCGCACTCCAGGGAATAACCCCGCGGAGCAAAAACCCCGCCGTCCGACTCGATGGCCGCGACGTGCCGCTCCAGCTCCGCGGCGTGATCGGCGGCATACGCCTTGCCGCCGCGCAGCCCGTTCTCCTCGTTGGTGAACAGCACCACGCGGATCGTCCGCCGCGGAATCAGGTCCAGCTTGCGAAGCACGCGGATCGCCTCCATGGCGATGACGCAGCCGCCGCCGTCGTCGTGAGCGCCCTGACCCACGTCCCAACTGTCCAGATGTCCGCCGATGACCACCATCTCGTCGGGCCGCTCCCGGCCGCGAAGTTCGCCGATCACGTTGGCCGATTCGACGTCGGGCAGCGTCTGGGCGCCCATCTTCAGGTTGATCACGACCTCGGTGCCCCGCCGCTGTAGCCGGGCGAAGCGTTCCGCATCCTCGACGGTGATTGCCGCCGCGGGAATTCTTGTCTCCGCGTCGCCGTAGCGCATGGCGCCCGTGTGCGGCGTGTGCAGGCTTCTCGCCGTTACGGACCGAACGAGGGCGGCCACCGCTCCGTAACGGGCCGCGAGTCGCGCCCCGTGGCTTCGATAGTGAACCGTCTCTCCGTACCCGGCGCCCCGCGCCGCGTCGTAGGGCGGCATGATCTTGTTGAAGAGCACGATCTTGCCGCGCACCGCGTCGCCAACACGGTCCAGACCTTCTTCATCTTCGACGACCACCACCGCCGCCGTGATGCCATCGGGCGGCGTGCCCACCGAACCTCCCAGCCCGAGCATGGGAAGCGATTCACGTAAGGGAGAGAGCATGGTCAGCGATTCCTCGCCGCGTACCCAGTGGGGCACCATGACCTTCTCGCCGCGAACGTTCTCCTGGCCGTCGCGAGTCATCGTGGAAATGGCCCATTCGACGGCCCGCGCCAGTCCCTCCGAACCACTGAGGCGGTGGCCGACCGTCAGGCAGAGCGTTTCCAGCTTGTCCCAGGCATCGTTGCCGGCCAGCGTCTCGCGGATGATCCGCTCGGCCGCCGGTCGGTAGCGATCGGCCAGGGTGCCCTCGCCGCGTACCCCGGCGGTCTCCGACTCGGGATACGTCGGCGCCAGCAACGTAGCCGCAAAGGCCACCGCCGCGGAAAGTACGGGTGATTCCATGATGGTTCCTCACTCCGGTGAACTTTTCGTGAAGCGAGTGGGCATTATAAGAACTCAGCCGGCCGTCTCCAACACTTGTCGAGGACTTGGGCCAAGGGTCGGGGGCCGGGGGGCAGGGTAAAGGGAACACGGATGGAGGGAGAAAGGGAACGAGGGAACGCGGTACGAAGGGACCCCCGACGCTTCGCGTCGAGGGCAGGCGCCGGGACGGAGGGACGAAGGAACGTAGATACGAGCCGCGAGCGCGAAGCCAGCGGCCTCCTTCCGAGCCGCGACCGTAAGGGAGCGGTCCAGCGGAGCAGGGATCAAGGAATTACGGGAACAGGGAACGAAGGGACGAGGGGGGTCGCGATGTAGCAATGGAGACGATCGAGTGACGCCCTCACTCCCTTTCTCCCTTGATCCCTGATCCCTGTTTCTTCCCCCCGTTCGCGCTTACGTGCAGGATTCCCGCCGGGCGTCGAGGGGTCCGTCAACCTTGCTATCGGCGGCCAGCGGCGGCTCCCTGTGCGTGAGCTTCTCCAACGCGTCACGGAGACGGGCGGCGTCCTCGAAGCGCTCCTGTTCGATCGCTTCCCGTAGCGCCTTGCGGGTCGCGACCAGCGAATCGCGTGGCACGAGGCGCGTCACTTCCGCGGCCACGTTGCGCAGCATCTTCACTTCCTCGCAGTTCTCCATGGCCTGCGGCTTGCCTTGCTGCTCGAAGAACGTGCGGAGGTGCGTAATACCGCGATTGACGTGCGCCAGAGCGCTGGCCGGTTCGTCCTCCTGCAAGGCGCGGTAGGCGTGCGCTCGGGCGTTCATCATGATGACGTAGGGTCGGTACGTGTTCAGGCAGGTGCGATCGTCCTGCTCGCCGGCGTAGTCGCGGCACAGGTCGAAAATGCCCAGGGTGTGGTCCGTGTCCCGGGCCACGTCTTCAAACTCTTCGAGGACGAAGAGCGCCACGTATCGCCTATAGAAGAGCGACGCCTCGTTGCGAAGCTCGTGGCAGTCCGCAGGGGAAAGCTCGAAGCCCAGGACCGTGCCGTTGCGTTCCTCGTGTTCCGCAAGCCGCCGCTGCTGAAACTGGAGGACGGACTCAAAGCCGTGCGGACGAACGCCGTCGGGCCGGCCGTCCGGTTCCATCTGGAGCAGGCCGAGCTCGACCCGCATCTGGATGCGAACCTGTCCGTCGGCTCCGAGAATTTTGCGAACCGAAATCTGTTCGGCGTCGTAGGGCCACTCGGCCAGCGTGGAAGCCAGGTCGATGAAGGACATTTGCTTCGCCCCCCCTTGGCAACAGCCCCTGTATTCCAGGCGTCCCGCCTGTCCTTGACGCGGCACAGCCGTGTCAAGGGCAAGTCGCGGTTCCTGCGTTCGCCTAGAGTCTACGATACGTCGGGGGTGAGAATGCGGACCTGGACGCGCGCCGGGTGATCGTGCTTCAACGTTGGCGGCCTCGGAACGCGGATTCTATCGCACCTTCGCGTTCCCTTGACCCGCGACCCTCCGGACCGCCTGACCACCGTGGCGTTCGACGCGCGTTCAGCGGGGGACCCGCGGCGCACCAGTGGCGTCTGAACGTACGCTCACGGGGACTAGACCACAGGAACGGGACTGGGAGAAGCCAGGATAGAAATGAGTGCGCTGCGGCGAGTGTTACCCTGAATCGCTACCCGAGCACGTCGAGCATTCGATCGACCGTGCCCATGAGGCGCTCGGACGTTTCGTAGGTCCCCGCCGCGATCTCGGCGCGGATGGCCGCGACCTTCGCCGTCCGGAAGCTGGAGTCGTGATCGGCGCAGGAAAGGGCCATGCCGGCGCGCGACAGCTCGACCAGGTCCTCCTCCTGCTCGGCGAATCGCGACCCGCCCGGCAGGCCGCCGGAGCCCGGGAGCTGTGTCGGTGCTGGAAGGCCGCCGCCGAAATGGATGATGTCGATCATGGCCCACGCGTTTCTTCGAGCTTGCCCGGGGTCCGCGCTGGCGACCCATGGGCTCTGGTCCCGATCCCCGCTTCCCGAACCACCAGACGGCGTCGCGGCTGCTTGCGGCCCAATGGCCGGGCGTTGACCCGCCGGCCTCGTCTTGGATTTGCCCCAACGGAATCGGGGTGTCAGTACTGTAAGGGTGAGTCGTTGCCGTGATGTTTTCGGCCGACTGCCCTGTCAATCCTGTTATCGACCCGGCGAAACTTAGGGCTTGAACGAAAATGGCGCCAAACCGCAAAGATTCAGCGAGACGTACAACATCTTGCATTCCGACGGCCCGTTGGAATCAACATGTTGAACCTGGCCGCGATTTTGGCGTCCTGGCCCCCTAAGGCAATCTTCCCAGCGATTCGCCGCGTACCCGCTCCCACAGCATAGGGAAGCCGAAAACGGACACGATTCGGCCGATTGGGGGTCCACGGCGCTCGCTGGCGAAACAATCGAGCCTGCCGCTCGGCTAGCGCATCAGTTTCGTGGCGCCGCGAAGTGACATTCACGGGAGTCGCTGCAACGTAACCTTGGCCGTGCGAACCTGCTCCTCGCGGACGTACGTCACCTCAACCTCGTCCCCGGCCTTGTGTAGATCGAGAGCATCTTTGAGCTGGTTCAGGTTGGCCACCTCCTGCTCGTCGATCTTGATGATGATGTCGCCGAGCTGCTGCACGTAGCCGCGGTTGTCGGCGACGGTGCCGCGAAGCCCGGCCGCCGCCGCTCCGCTGTTCTCGCTCACGGTGTCGATGATCACGCCGCGGATGCCGGCACGGCGGGCAACGTGATCCTGAATGGCCGTGATCCCCAGCCCCGGGCGGATCCAATGCCCGAAACGAATCAGGTCCGGAACGATATCGTTGACCGTGTCAACGGGCACCGCGAAACCGATGCCGGCGCTGGCGCCGGACGGGCTGGCGATCTGCGTGTTGACGCCGATCAGCCGGCCCTGGCTGTCCAGCAGCGGCCCGCCGGAGTTGCCGGGGTTGATGGCTGCGTCCGTTTGAATCACATCGCGAATTTTGCGGCCGGTCACGGACTCGATCTCTCGCCCCACGGCACTCACCACACCCGTGGTCAACGTCTGATCGAGCCCGAAGGGATTGCCGATGGCGAAGACCTTCTGTCCCACCTGCAAATCGTGCGAGGTTCCCAGCGGCAGGGCTTTGAGACGCTCCCGCGGAGCGTCGATCTTGAGCACGGCCAGGTCCTTGTCCATCTCCGCGCCCACCACGCGCCCCTGCCAGACCGACTGATCGGCCAGGGTCACTTCGAGTTCGCTGGCGCCGGCAATGACGTGGAAGTTGGTGACGACGTAGCCGCTGCTGTCATATACGAATCCGGAGCCGGCGCCCTTCGGTATCTTGAAAATGTTGAGGTTGAAGAGTGAACGACGGTAGTCGATGTTGGTGATGAACACGACCGACGGCGAGGCCTCGCGGAAGATGTTGATGGTGGCCTGCTCTTCCGGCGCGAGGTCGCCTCGCGGCGTCACCGGCCGGGGCTGGGCGGAGGGGTTGTATAACGGCGTCTGACCCGCCGGGCGAACCGCCGTCCACACCAGAAGAAACACCGCGCTCCAAAGGGCGAGCATCGTGCCCCAGCGTGGCGTTCGGTGCGCAAGACCCGCGGGGGCAGCGGAGGTCAACGTCCGGTCGCCGGCCCAGTGGCTCATCATCGACAAGTACTCGTGATCCGCATATAAGTCGCGGCCCGCCAGGAGCCGCGACGGGCGACTTGGCGAGCCGCAGGCTTCAGCCTGCGCGGATCCGCGCGGACTGAAGTACGCGGCCCGCTGGCCGACGCCTGCCGGTCGAGCCCGCGGCTGTTTGTAAAACCGTACAGTGTTTTCCCTGCAAGTCGAGACCCTCCGCGCCGGCCGGACACGATTCGACGTTGACCGCCCGTTCTTCACCCCAGGCGAGCGGTCTTCAGGCGGATCCTCGGCTTCACGATGCCTCCTGGCCGCGGGGCGACGTCCGGGCGTAGATCAGCCAGTAGGTGATGGGAATCACAAAGAGTGTAAAGAGCGTCGAGGCGAAAAGGCCGAAGATGAGCGACCAGGCGAGGCCGGAAAAGATCGGGTCGATGGTGATCGGTGCGGCCGAGAGCATGGCCGTGCCGGCGGTGAGCAGGATCGGCCGCAGACGAACCACGCGGCTCTCCAGGATGGCGTCTCGCAGCGACCGCCCGCGGGCCAGCGCCAGGTGAATGAAGTCCACCAGGATGATCGAATCGCGGGTCACAATTCCCGCCAGGGCGATCATCCCGATCATCCCCGTTGCGGTGAAGAACACGGGATCCATGTAGCCGGCGACCTCCCGCCCGGCGACGACGTTCAACAGCCAGAACCCCGGCATGATGCCCAGCACGGTGAGCGGAATGGCCAGCATGACCACCAGCGGTAACGCGAACGAGCCGGTCTGCGCCACCAGCAGAATGTAAATGGCCGCCAGGGCGGCGCCGAACGCCAGGCCCAGATCGCGAAACACGTCCAGCGTGATCTTCCATTCGCCCTCGCCAGCGAAGGCGACGCGAATCCCGTCGGAAAGCCGCCAGGCAATGCCACCACCGTTGCGCAGGAAGGTCCGCTTCTCGACGGGGCGAGGCGCGGCGTCGGCGACCCACCCGCCGAAGTCCGTAGCGGCCTCGGTTGGAGAACCGTGCGACGCAATTCCATGTCCCGGGCGCGACGTGGCGCCGGCCGCGAGGCGGTCGGCCTGTACGTCGACGACCACGTCGGCGGGCGGGCGCCCGGCCGTCTCCGCGAAGACGTACACCACGCGCTGAAGGTTCTTGTGGTAAATGGTCTTGTCGAGCGTCGCTTCGGACCAGGCACCCAGCTCGACGAGCGGCACGGAGGCCCCGCCGGCCGCTTGCACGTGAACCCGCGAAAGTGCGTGGATGCTGGAGCGGGCGAACCGCGGCAGGCGCACCTCGATGCGCAGCGGATTCCGCTCCGCCGGAACCTCCAGCAGCCCCGCCCCGTAACCTGCCAGACTCATCCGCACGGTGTTGGCGATCTCTTCGACCGAAACACCGTTGAGGGCCGCTT
>Ga0214472_10005800_pt1 | contig 12984 bp, 19 predicted proteins | sample RVTome_6_FD_207662 | JGI IMG/M metagenome (GOLD analysis project Ga0214472, IMG submission 207662) | Soil microbial communities from uranium-contaminated site in the Upper Colorado River Basin, Wyoming, United States - RVT140D175 | ecosystem: Environmental > Terrestrial > Soil > Contaminated >... | reverse complement strand
CGCGCCGCACTGGCAGCCGCCGGTAATTGCCTCAGCCATGCCGCGCATCCACCGGCCATTCGGCCGTGTCGTGGTCGGGGTGCTGAAACGAACCCGGACAAGGCCCGGCTTCCTTGCCCGGCAGGCCGGCGGCATCGGCGATCCAGTTCATGCGCGCCTCGATCCCGTATTGGCGAACCGGCGGGAAATCCTGCGGCCGGTCGAAGGCGGCGACGGCGATATCGAGCGTCGCGTCGCCGTCGAGGCGGAATGTCAACGGCGTGCCGCAGCGCGCGCAGAAGGTGCGCGCCGCCTTCGCCGAACTGCGAAACGAGGCAGGTTCGCCGCGCGTCCATGCGAACTGTTCGGCCGCAACCGTCAGCCAGGCGATGGCGGGCGCCGCATGCGCCTTCTGGCACATGCGGCAGTGGCACAGGGAAGCCTGCTCGGTCGGCCCGGTCACCCGGAACCGCACCGCGCCGCATTGGCAGCCGCCGGTGTGAAGCGGATCAGGCATTGCCATCCTCCGGTCCGAAACTCAGCGCCTCGATGTTGTGGCCCTCCGGATCGGTAACGAAGGCGGCGTAGTATTCCGGGTGGTAGGCTGCCCGGATTCCGGGTGCGCCGTTGTCGGTTCCGCCCGCTTCAAGTCCGGCGGCGTGGAAATCGCGCACCGCCCGGCGGTTATCCACCCGAAAGCAGATGTGGGAGGCAGGGTGCTGCCTGCCCTTTTCGGCAAGCCAGAGCTGGCCCTTGCGGCCAATGCCGAAACCGACCATTGCGACGCTGCCGGACTGGCGCGCGCTCATCTCGCCGACGATCCCCAGCCCCAGCGGAGCAAGCGCGGCCACGTAGAACGCCTTCGCCGCATCAATGTCGGCGACGCTCAGCGTCACGTGATCGAGCCTCAATTCGAGTTCGCGCGTCACTTGCCCGCCTTCTTGTGGCAAACCGCCTCGATATTGTGGCCGTCGGGATCGAGCACGAAGGCGCCGTAGTAATCGGCGTGATACTGCGGGCGCAGGCCCGGCGCGCCGTTGTCCTTGCCGCCGGCGGCGATCGCCGCCTTGTAGAAGGCGTCGACCTCGGCGCGGCTTTCGGCGGCAAAGGCGAAGTGCAGCGGCGGCGTCTGCTTCTGGCCCTGATGCAGCCAGAAATCCGGCTTGGTCTTGCCGTAGCCGCCGACCTTGACGCCGCCGGTATGTTCGGGCGGCACCATCATCAGCAGCTTTGCGCCGAGCGGGGCAAGCGCCGCATCGTAGAACTTCTTGGCCGCCTCGAAATCGGTGACGCTCAGTCCGGTGTGGTCGATCATGGCTATTCTCCGTTGTCTGCGATGAACGCCGACGTTGTGGCACGGGCCTCCTGACAGCTTGGTGGCAGGAGGGACGGAACTCCCTCAGGCACGACCTTGTTTCTCATCCACATCAGGAAAATCCTCCTCCCATGGTTCGAGCGTCGCCAACCATTCGAACAGGTCCTTCTTCTCCTGCCCGCATGGCTCGAGGATCAGTTTGCCGCCCTGACGGCGCATGATGGCTTCGGTTCCCGGCAGCTCGAATTCCACCGGGATGCGGATCGCCTGGTTGCGACCGATCCGGAATAGTCTCATGCGCCTTGCGTTGCCCATGTCGCATTCCCTCCATGTGGGCTGGCAGCGTCAAAGCTCACCGCTTCACCTCCCACTTCGTTTTGCGCTCGCCGGTCTCGGGATCCTTGTAGTCCATGAGCTGGATGCCCTGGGCGGCAAGGTCCTCGCGGATCTGGTCGGCCTCGGCGAAGTTCTTTTCGCGGATCAGGGCGAGGCGGCGGTCAACCTTATCCTTGATAGGCGCATCCAACTGTTCAGTTAGAAGGTCATACCGGTTCATCAATCCGTGATCGAACAGACCCAGTAAATCCATGCCCTCGCCTAAGGTTCTCAGGCTTCCTGAGTTTGCGGCATCACGCAGATGCGCAATCGCCTGCGGCGTATTCAGGTCCTCAGACAGGGCTTCAGCCACATTTGGCGCGTGACGGTAGTCCAATCCAAACTGAAACCCGATCGCCTTTAGCTTTTCGTGCCACTCAATCACTTCCGACCTGGCGGCGGTATGACGAGCCGCAGTCCAATCAATCGGTGCCCTGTAATGCGTTTGCAACATTGCCAGGCGAGCGCCAAGACCATTCCAACGTCGCGCAATACTTTCCTGGTTTGCATTGTCCCTCAGATTGAACATCACAAACCCCAAGTGCGTACTCAGTAAGTTATCGATCGTCACGAAGTTGCCCTCGCTCTTTGCCATCTTCCTGCCCTCGACCTGCAGGAAGCCGTTGTGCATCCACACGCTCGCCATCACCTTGGTGCCGTGGGCGCAGCGCGATTGCGCGATCTCGTTTTCATGGTGGGGGAAGATCAGGTCGAGACCGCCGCCATGGATGTCGAAGACCTCGCCGAGATGGGCCTTGCTCATCACCGAGCATTCGAGGTGCCAGCCGGGCCGGCCGAAGATGGCAACCCGGGCGCCGGCCCACAGGAAATGCGCGTCCCAGCCGGGTTCGTCGGCGGAGGATTCCTTCCACAGCACGAAATCTGCCGGGTTCTTCTTGTGCGCCTCGACGGCGACGCGGGCGCCGGCCTGCTGGTCTTCGAGCTTGCGCTTCGAGAGCGCGCCGTAGTCCGGCATCGAATCGACCTCGAACAGCACCTCCCTGCCCTCGGCGCCGACCGCGACATAGGCGTTGCCCTTGTCGATCAGGGTCTGGATCATCTCGACCATGCCGGGGATATGCTCGGTGGCGTGCGGCTCGTGTGTCGGCTTCAGGCAGCCGAGTGCTTCGACGTCCTTGTGATACTGCGCCGTCGTCGGTTGGGTGACCCTGGCGATCGCCTCGTTCAGCGGCAAATCCGGAAAGTCGCGCCGGGCGCGCGCGTTGATCTTGTCGTCGACGTCGGTGATGTTGCGCACATAGGTGACGTGCTCTTCGCCATAGAGATGTCGCAAGAGGCGGAACAGCACGTCGAAGACGATCGCCGGCCGGGCATTGCCGATATGCGCGTAGTCGTAGACGGTCGGGCCGCAGACATACATGCGCACATTCTTCGGATCGGCCGGGGCAAAGACCTCCTTCTGCCGCGTCAGCGTATTGTAGAGTTTCAGGTCCGCCATCTGGTCCGCCAATCCACCGTTCGAATTCGCACGAAATTCCGCCGCCGGCTGGCCGGGGCGTTCGCTTCAGGTTCGATATCGAAGGGCGAAAACGACCGGGCCAGCGCGAGCGCTAACCAATAATCTTGCAGCAGATGCAAATGCCGCGCGGGGCGGCAGGGGTCGTTGTCATGGCCCGCTTATCGCCGCAAACCGGTTACCGGTCAATGAATTTTCAATGCGTTTGCGCCATACTTTTCACTTCTCGCGCACATTGGGGGAACCGTCGCAGATTTGCCTTTATCCGGGCGCTTGGACGTTCAGCCGCCCGCGAGGAGGACGGCCAAACCCAAAAATCACCCAAACACGAGGAACACAAATGTCTGCCCCCCACGCCGGCTTCCGCTCGCGCGAAGAGATGCAACGCGAACAGGCTCTAACCGGCCAATACCGCCAGATCGGCATCAAGGCCGTCGCCTCGGCCAGCGTTGCCGCCAAGTGCAGCGCGCCGCGCCAGATGGCCGGCCAAACACAGAGCCAGCCGCAATTCGGCGCGGTCTCATCCGACAAGCCGCAACAGCAGCGATAGGCCGAGCCAGGCCATGACGGCGGCAATGCCGCCGTCGAGAATGCGCCAGGCCGACGGCCTGGCGAATACCGGCGCAAGCAGTCGGGCGCCGTAGCCAAGCCCGAAAAACCAGACGAACGAAGCCAGCACCGCGCCCGCGCCGAAGGCCAGGCGCGGCGCTGGTTGATAGGCGGCCGACAGCGCGCCGACGAGCACCACCGTGTCGAGATAGACGTGCGGGTTGAGCCAGGTGAAGGCGAAACACTGGGCAATCGCCGCGCCGAGGCCGGTTTCGGCGCGATCGGCAGCCACCAGCCCGGCGGGTTTGAAAGCACGCCGCGCCGCAATACCGGCATAGGCGAGCAGGAACGCCGCGCCGCCGAGCGTCACGAAACGCAGGGCGGCGGGGTTGGCGGTGACGAACGCGCCCATGCCGGCGACGCCGGCGGCGATCAGAATCGCGTCCGACAGCGCGCAAAACAGGCAAAGCGCGAAGACGTGGCGCCGCACCAGGCCCATGCGCAGGATGAAGGCGTTCTGCGCGCCGATCGCCACGATCAGCGATCCGCCGAGCAGGAAGCCGGAGACGGTTGCCGAAACGATATCCGTTGCGTTCATCGGCTAGGCACACGGCTGCGCGGTGGTAATCCTTCGACGAACCCGGCGAGGTTGGCCAGCGTCGATTGCAATCCGACTTCATGATCTTCAGGCCGGATGCCTTCGGGAACGTTTTCGCAGACGACCCTCACTTCGGTGCCACCGGGAACGGGAGAAAAAGACCACGTCATCCTCATTTCCCCGGCGAAAGCTTCATCGTCGGAATCGAACGAGACCGCCCAGACGATCCTCGCATCGGGGTCAAGTTCGACGAATCGCCCATCGACCACGTCGGTAGCATCCGTGGTCTTGCCCGGCTTGCTGGGTCCCGGATCGTCGTAGGCAAGCACGATCCGGAAGCGTCCACCGGCGACCGGGTCGAAAGCCTCCAGCCGACCGGTCATTCCGGCCGGCGGCAGCCATGCGGTCAGCGAGTCGCCAGCGAGAAATGCGCGATAGATCGCAGATGGCGGAGCGGCAATCGTTCGCGACGCCGTATCCGTCCTTCCGCCCTCGGCCAAACGAGTCATAGCAGTTTGTACTGCTTCCCGGCCTGCTCGCCGGGGTCTCCTGGCGCCGCGGCGAATGAGTCAGCAGTGGCCGAACTGGCCACCGGGCTTTGCAGATCCGGCCCGTCATTGACGATGCGATTGACGCGGTCGCCGACGGGGATCGCCTCCAGCAAATCGGCGGGCGGCGGCAGCAGCAGGTCGCCGATCTCGAATACCGATGCGTTCCTGCAATCGAGCCAACGGCCGAAATGCTCGGGCGGCACGATCACCGGCATGCGGTCGTGAATCGGAGCAATCGTGGCGTTGGCGTTGGTCGTCAGGATCAGGCCGGTGTCGATTTCGCTGCCGTCCTTGCCGGCCCAATGCTCCATGAGGCCGCCGAATGCGACGATGCCGCCAGCGCGCGGGCGCACCCAGAACGCTTGTTTCGGCGCCTTGCGGTCGGCCGGGCGGCGCCATTCGTAGAAGCCGGATGCCGGCACCAGAATGCGGCGGTAGCGCAAGGCGTCGCGGAACGACGGCTTTTCGGCCGCGGTTTCGGCGCGCGCGTTGAGGAGCAACGTGAATTCCCTCGGGTCCTTGACCCAGCCGGGGATCAGACCCCAGTGCAGCAGCATGGCGGCGCGCTTGCCCGCGGCGCCGATGCCGACCACCAGCATTGGCTGGGTCGGGGCGATGTTGTAGCGGGCCGGAAAGGCTTCCGGCGTCTCGACGCCGAACAGTTCGGCGACCTCCTCCGGAGTTGCCGTCAGGGAATATCTGCCGCACATAGCGTTTCTCGCATTCGTATTTCGGGAACGATTAGGCTCGGCGCGTGGCGAAGTCCATGGAACCTGCCAGGCGACAGCGCATCGGCGCATCGGTCGCCCTGTTCTGCGCGGATCGCGTTCTTCTCGTGCGCCGGGCCAAGATGCCGTTCGACGGATATTGGTCCCTGCCCGGCGGATCGGTGGAGCCGGACGAGACGCCGCTGCAAGCCGCGAAACGCGAACTGGCCGAAGAGACCGGAATACGAGGGCCGAAATTGCGGTTTCTGGAGTGGTTTTCTCCGCTGGCGGCGGACGGCAAACCTTCGCCGTTTCGTCTGGCCGTCCATTGCGGCGCGATCGATCGGGAAGCGGGTATCGCAGCCAGCGACGCGGCCGAACTGGCCTGGCGGCAAGTTGCAACACTGGATGAACTGGACATGACGCCGGGCACGTCGGAGGTGATCCGCCGTGCATATTCCGCGCTCACCAAGTCTTGATCCGAATTGCATGGAGCCTTGTTTGCGCGCGGCGCATTCTTCGGCGTCATGAACGAGTATGTTTCGAAACGAGCGAAGGTCGTTTGCGCCGCCGCCCTGGCCTTTCTGGCTTTGACCGCGTTTGCCGTCGCCGATCCCAATCCGCAAGCATTCGAAAACTGGAAAACCGACTTTGCCAAACATGGCGTCGAGCTGTCGGAAATCCGGTCGGGCGGGCCGGCCAAGGACGGCATTCCGGCGATCGACACGCCGAAAATCGTGCCCGTTTCCGAGGTCAAGAACCTTGCCGACCGCGATCCGGTCATCCGCGTGGTCATCAACGGAGAGGCCCGCGCCTATCCGCTCGCGGTTCTGACGTGGCACGAGATCGCAAATGATCGGATCGGCGGAGTTCCGATCGCCGTCACCTATTGTCCGCTTTGCAACGCGGCAATCGTGTTCGACGCGCGCCTGGGCGAACTCGAACTCGATTTCGGCACGACCGGCAGGCTGCGGAACTCCGATCTGGTGATGTATGACCGGCAGACCGAAAGCTGGTGGCAGCAGTTTTCCGGCGAAGCGATTATCGGCGAACTGGCGGGCGCGAAACTGAAAATGCTGCCGTCGCGAATTGCGTCGTGGCGCGAGTTTCGCGAAGAGTTCCCCGACGCCAGGGTGCTGGTGCCCAACAATCCGGACCTGCGCGCGTATGGCCGCAATCCCTATGCCTTCTACGACAGCGCCAGAAAACCGTTCCTTTATGACGGGACCATGCCGGCGGGAATCGAGCCGATGGAGCGCGTGGTCGTGGTGCGCGACAGTGAATCGCCTCTGATCGTCAGCCTCGCGCATCTGCGCGAAAGCGGCGAATATTCTCTGGATGGGATCAGGATATCCTGGCGTGCCGGTGTCGCCTCGGCGCTCGACACCGAGGAAATCGCGCGCGGGCGCGATGCCGGTGGCGTCATCGTGACCCGGATGTCGGACGGCACCGAACTGGTTCACGACGTGACTTTCGCGTTCGTCGCGCATGCTTTCCATCCGGGCGTGGAGATCGTTGGCGCCAGGTAAAGCGTTTTTCTTGCTGCGCCCGGCTTCCGGAAGTAATAAGCGCCAGGTCCGAGTTCAAAGAGCCGATGCTTCGATCCCGCTTCCTCAGATTCCGCGCGAAACCGATCGCCGGCGCGTTGGCGCTGGCGGTTTTCTGTGCCGCGCCGGGCGCCGCCCGGGCGCAATCGGCCGAGGCAGGAACCGACGACAGTCTGCCGCCGGCCTATGAGGAGCAGATGCTGCAGCTTTCCGAGATCCTCGGTTCGCTGCATTACCTGCGCGAATTGTGCAAATCCGGCGAAGACGGCCTCTGGCGCGCGCAAATGGAGGAAATGATCACCCGCGAGGAGCCGGGCGCCAATCGCAAGGCGTTCCTGATTGCCCGGTTCAACCGGGGCTTTCGCGGCCTCAGGGAAGTCTATCGCGAGTGCACGCCGGCCGCGGCCGAAGCCGCAAACCGGTATTTGCGTCAGGGAATGCGGATCGCCGCCGAAATCCCGAGCCGTTACGGCCAATAGGCCCAATCATCGGGTGATGCCGATTCGGCATCGATCTTAACCATCCGGAAAGGTTCGTTGCGCGAACGCATTTCTTGCGCGGCAGCCTTGTGGCAAGAACCGGTGCAGATTCATCGCATTGGCGCCATGATCGAAAACGAGCACGACAAGGCACTTTCTGCCGCGATCGCCGAACAGAAACGGCTGGTCGCCGAAGACCTGTTTGCCGACGCCTGGGAAGGCGGGATCGGCGCCGGCATCGAACCGGAAATTCTGGCCGAACTGCTAGCGCGGCGCGCGATCGAGACGCTGGCCGCTTCCAGCGGCGACGAGACGGCACAAAAAATCGTCGACCAGCTGATCTTGCTCAGCAAGGAAGGCCGGCTGCTCGTCCGCCGGACCTTGCAGTAGCCTTTTTCGAATTTCGCTTTTCAGAAATCGGGATTACGCATAGGCTCGCGCGATGGGCGCCAAACCGGGCATTTGGGGGTGGATCGGGCTTGTTCTGGCCCTTTCAGTGCTGCTGGCGCCAGACCCGATGCATGGGCTAGACGCCTGGGCGCAGGAAAACCCTGCCCCGGGCGCCGAGGACGATAAAGCCGAGGAAAACGGCCCCGGCAACGACCATGAGCCGCAACCCGGCGGCGAACAGGCGGGAGACGAGCAGGATGGCGACACCGTCGCCAAGCCGCAGAAGCCCGCGCCGCCGGCCGAAATCATTCGCGATCTCGAACAATTGCCTTTCCCGGCCCGCCGCATGCACGAACTGCTGGTCGAGGCGGCCAAGTCCGGCGACATCGAGAAACTGCGTCCGTTCATCGGCACCGGCGAAGACGCGACCATGCTGTCGCTCGGCGGGCTCGACGGCGACCCGATCGATTTCCTGAAATCGCAGTCCGGCGACCCCGAAGGCCATGAAATTCTCGCGATCCTGCTGGAAGTGCTGGAAGCCGGTTACGTGCATCTCGACGTCGGCACGGAAAACGACATCTTCGTTTGGCCGTATTTCTTTGCCGTGCCGCTCGAAGCGCTGACGCCGCAACAAAAGGTCGAACTGTTCACGATCCTGACTTCCGGCGACCTCGAGGAAATGAAGACCTTCGGCGCCTATGTGTTCTTCCGGGTCGGCATTACGCCGCAGGGGCGCTGGCGTTTCTTTGTCGCCGGCGACTGAGGCGGCCCGCCGCCCTCCAGGCCGCGCGCGCCGACAGGCTTGCCGCCGGGGTCAGGCGCGCATATTTCCTGTTCATGCCGAATCGAGCCAAGCCCGATGAGATGACGCTGGTGGCGAGCCTTGCCAATCGCGCGCTGGTGCGCGTCGGCGGGCCGGACGCCGAGCCGTTCCTGCAGGGGCTTGTCACCTGCGACATCGAAGGACTGGCAATCGGACAGGCGCGATTCGGCGCGCTGCTGTCGCCGCAGGGCAAGATCCTGTTCGATTTCTTCGTGATCCGCGGCCAGGACAGCTTCCTCCTCGATGCCGCCGCGACTTTGCGCGACGACCTGCTGCGGCGCCTGATGCTCTACAAGCTGCGCGCCAAGGTCGAGATCGGGCCGTTCGATCCGCGCACCAGCGTGCATGCCTGCTGGGGCGGCATGGCGCCCTTGGTCGACGGCATCGCGGTTGTCGATCCGCGCCTGCCGGAACTTGGCCACCGGCTCTATTGCCGGCGGGCACCGCAGGGAAAGCGCGGCGATTACCAGACGCACCGGATCGGCCTCGGCATGCCCGAGGGTGGCGCGGACTTTGCCTACGGCAACACGTTTCCGCACGAGGCGCTGATGGACCAGAATGGCGGCATCAGCTTCGCCAAGGGCTGTTTCGTCGGCCAGGAAGTCGTCTCGCGCATCCAGCACCGGGGCACGGCGCGCAGCCGTTTCGTCCAGGTCAGCGCCAAGGTGACATTGCCGCCGCCGTCGACAACCATACTTGCCGCGGCCAAATCCTGCGGTGAAATGGGAAGTTCGGCCGGGAAGGTCGGCCTCGCCCTGATCCGCCTCGACCGCGCCGCCGAAGCAATCGCCGCCGGCAACGGCCTGACGGCGGGGAGCACCGCAATCGAGGCAAAAATCCCGAAATGGGCGAAATTCCAATGGCCGGCCGCTGCGGGCGCATGACCGCCCGGGCGAATCGCGGCCGGGCGCGGTGGGCAGCGAAGCGAGCGCCGGGCGCGCGCACGCGATGAACCGGAAAACCGGCAATCCGCGGGCGTGGCAGCGCATGCTGTCGGGAAGGCGACTCGATCTCGCCGATCCTTCGCCGCTCGATATCGAGATCGACGACATCGCGCACGGGCTCGCCCGGGTCGCGCGCTGGAACGGGCAGACGCGCGGACGCCATGCGTTTTCGGTGGCGCAGCATTCCTGCCTGGTGCTGTCGATCTTCGAGCAGATGGCGAAGGATCGCGATCGGGCGTCACGGCAAGCGGCCCTGCTGCATGACGCGCCCGAATATGTCGTCGGCGACCTGATCTCGCCGTTCAAGGCGATCATCGGAGACGGCTACCGGCAGATCGAACAGAGACTGCTTGCCGCCATCCATCTCCGCTTCGGTCTTGCGTCCCTGGCCGACGAGCGCCTTCGCCGCGCCATCAAGCGGGCCGATACGATCGCCGCCTATCACGAGGCGGTGCATTTGGCCGGGTTTTCGCCGCCGGAAGCGAAACGCCTGTTCGGTTCGCCCGGCGCCGTCGATATCGGCGAACGGTTGCTGTCGCCGTGGCCCGCAAGCGCGGCGCAGCGCGAATTCCTGGCCGCATGGCGCAGATGCGGCGGCGACGGGCCAAAGCCATGAATCGGGCCATTGCCAGGACGGCGGGCGGGCCATGACCGGCGCGATGGCGATCGAGATCGGATTGAATGCGGCCATCATCGCGATGACCGGCAACGATCCCGCAATCCTGCGCGTGCCCGGCCAGGACGCCAAATTCGCCGACGCACTGCCGTCCGGGCCGTTCGATCCGAGCCGGCACCGGACGATGGAAATCGGATTGCGCGGCTGGGTGGAGGAGCAAACCGCGCTTCGGCTCGGCCATGTCGAGCAACTCTACACGTTCGCCGACAGGGGCCGGCACCGCACCGGCGGCGACGCCGGGCCACACATCGTTTCGGTCGGCTACCTGGCGCTGACGCGCGTCGCCGCCGACGAAATGGGCGCGGTCAGCCTCGCCGGCGCCTCGTTCCGCAACTGGTACGATTTCCTGCCCTGGGAAGATTGGCGCAACGGCCAGCCGCCCATTCTCGACGAAGCGATCCTTCCAGCTGTCGTCGATTGGGCGCGGCGCGCGGAGAAACCGGCGTCGGGGCGCGGCATCGCCCCGCAGATGCGCGTGCGCATCGCCTTCGGGCTGGAAGGATCGGGCTGGGATGAAGAACTGGCGCTCGACCGCTACGAACTGATGTATTCGGCGGGCCTGGTCGACGAAAGCGTACGCGACGGGCGCTTCGCCAATCGGCAGATCGCGGTTCCGACCGGACGGCCGATGGTTCACGACCATCGCCGCATCCTGGCAACGGCGATGCAGCGATTGCGCGCGAAGATGAAATACCGGCCGGTAGTGTTCGAATTGCTGGCGGAGCAATTCACGCTGACCGAACTGCAGCAGACGGTCGAAAGCATTTCCGGCCGGCCCGCGCACAAGCAGAATTTCCGCCGGCTGGTCGAGTCGGCGCAACTGGTGGAACCGACCGGCGGCACGACGACGGCGACCGGCGGCCGGCCGGCGAAACTGTTCCGGTTCCGGCGCGAGGTGCTGGCCGAGCGGATGGTTGCAGGCTTGCGGCTGGGGCGGCGGGGATAGGCCGAAATCCGAAATCCCGCAGAATCAAGAAACGGGTTTAAGTTCTTGTTTCGGCACGAATTCGAACGGAAAAAAGATCTCCGCTTTCCTGAACTCGTTCCAAATGTCGAAACCTATTTTGCCGGCGTGACGCCGAGCCACGGCAACGCCACTCCGACGAGCAGCAAGGCCACCGAATAACCGAAGGTGCGCACGGCGAAATAGAGATAGGTGTCGGCCATCACGGTGGAAAACACGCGGATCGACCAATCGTCTTTCGGCCGCGATTCTTTCGGCAGGAGCAGGAACGTCTCGGTATTGCGCGGCTTGCGGCGGTGGGCGGTCTGCGCGTACCAGAGCAGGATCGCCGACATGATCAGCCCGCAGGTTCCGCCGGAACGCAAGCCGACCGCCGGGTCGAATGCAAAGGACAGCATGAACAGCGCGATTGCGAGGACGCCGAACATCACGGCGCGCCCGACGCAAAAGAAGGCGGTTTCACGGTAAGGATCCATGCCGCCGTGCAAATTGGACGATGCCGGTGGGCTCGGCAAGTCACTATTTTGCGCGGCGGCTGCCTGTGGGCCGGATCATGACGTCGAGACCCAGATCGAGAGTCGGCGCGGCCATGGTGATTTTCGAGGTCGAGATGTAGTCGACGCCGGTCTCCGCGATCGCGCGGATCGTTTCCAGGCGGACATTGCCGGAGGCTTCGAGCTTGATGGAGCCGCCCTTGTGCTTGCGGTTGACGTCGACGGCTTTCGCCATGTCGGCGACGGACATGTTGTCGAGCAGGATCGCGTCGGGACCGGCGGCAAGCGCCTCCCGGAACTGAATCAAATCAGTCACTTCCACCTCGATCTTCACAAGGTGGCCGGCAAAGGCGCGCGCGCGGCGGATGGCGGTCGCGACGTCGCCGGCAACGGCGATGTGGTTGTCCTTGATCAGGATGGCGTCGTCGAGGCCAAAGCGGTGATTGGCGCCGCCGCCGCACTTGACCGCGTATTTCTCGAAGGCGCGCAATCCGGGAAGCGTCTTGCGCGTGCAGGTGACGCGCGCGCCAGTATGCGCGATCTCGGCCTGGAAGCGCCCGGTGTAGCTGGCGATCCCTGAAAGATGCATCAGGAAATTCAGCGCCACGCGCTCGGCGGCGAGAATGGAGCGGGCATTGCCGGAAATCACCGCCACGCGCGTCCCCTTTTTCAGCGCGTCGCCGTCGCGCATCCGTGTCGAGACCTTCACCGCCGGGTCGACAAGACGAAATGCCCCCCGTGCGATCGACAACCCGCACAAAATGCCCGCCTCGCGGCTCGAAAGGATCGCGGTGGCGGTGGCGCCTGCGGGAATCGTTGCTTGCGAGGTGATGTCGCCTGCCCGGCCGAAATCCTCGCGCAACGCTGCGTGCACCACTTCCTCCACCAAAATGGCGGGAAGCTCGGGCAGTCCGATGTGCCGCTTGTCCGGCATCAAACGGTCTCCGCGGCAATCGCCGTTTCGGCAATGCGGTCGGCGTCGGCCAAGGTCAGGAACGTGCGGTGGCGCCATTCGGGCCGATCTTCGGGGAAATCGTCGCGAAAGTGCCCGCCCCTGCTCTCCTCGCGGCTCAAGCCGGCGGCCGCAATCAGTTTGGCCGCGGCAAGCGTGTTGGC
>Ga0214472_10005798_pt1 | contig 12989 bp, 14 predicted proteins | sample RVTome_6_FD_207662 | JGI IMG/M metagenome (GOLD analysis project Ga0214472, IMG submission 207662) | Soil microbial communities from uranium-contaminated site in the Upper Colorado River Basin, Wyoming, United States - RVT140D175 | ecosystem: Environmental > Terrestrial > Soil > Contaminated >... | reverse complement strand
TGGGTGCTGGACGATTGGCGGCTGCTGCCGACGGCCCAGATCAGCGGCGACTTCGGCAACATGCACGACGTCAGCCACAGCGGCCGCGTCGGAAACACCGTCACCGTGAACGGCCGTATTCCGGATACCGTCGCCGTCCGCGCCGGCGAGCGGATACGGCTGCGACTCATCAACGCCGCCAATGCCCGCATATTCGGTCTTGAATTCAAGGACCATCGCCCGGCGGTCGTCGCCTACGACGGCCAGCCGGTCGATCCCCATGAGATCGAGGGCAAGGTCGTGATCGGTCCGGCCATGCGGATCGATCTGATCATCGACATGGTCGGTGAACCGGGTCGTCGGTTCTCGGTGACCGACTCGTTCTACCGGGGCCTTGAATACCGGCTGCTCGACCTCGCCTACGAGGGAGAACCGCTTCGCCGGGGTCCCGTTGGACCGATTGCGCGGTTGGACGACAACACAATGCCGGAGCCAGACCTGGCGGACACCCAACGCCACGAGATCGCCTTCGGCGGCGGCATGATGGGCATGATGCGCGTCGCGATGATGGACGGCCGCCGGGTGGACATGCGCGAGATGATGCAAAGCGGCATGGCGTGGACGATCAACGGCGTGACGGCGACGGGGCATATTCACGAGCCGCTGCTGACGCTGACCAGGGGGCGCTCTTACGTGCTCGCGCTCAACAACGACACCGCCTGGCACCATCCGATCCATCTGCACGGCCATTCGTTCCGTGTCATCAGCCGCGACGGCAAGCCGACCCGCCACCGCGAGTGGCAGGACACCGTGCTGATGGCGCCCAAGGAACGGGCGGAGATCGCCTTCGTCGCCGACAACCCCGGCGACTGGATGATCCACTGCCACATCCTCGAGCATCAGGCCGGCGGGATGATGGGCGTCATCCGGATTTGACGAAAGGAAAGGTATCAAAAATGCGGGCATTCATTCTCACCACGTGCCTGGTGGTGATCGCCGTCGTCCTCGCGCAGCCCTCGGGGGCAAGCGCCGCTGGCGACGCCGCCCGAGGCAAGAAGGACTTTCTCAAATGCGCCATCTGCCATTCGGCAACACCGAACACGCACAAGACCGGACCCAGCCTCGCCGGGGTCTGGGGACGCAAGGCCGGAACGGTCGAAGGGTTCAGTCGTTATTCGGACGCGCTTCGCAACTCCGGCGTGGTCTGGAGCGACCATACCCTCGACGCTTGGCTGCAAGAGCCGCGCAAGTTGATCCCGGGAACGACGATGACGCTCGCACCGATCCGCGATGCGACCGAGCGGCGAAACATCATCGCCTACCTCAAGCAGCTTGCCTCGGATAGTCCGGGGAAGGCGGCAGGCGGCAAGGAGTCCACCCCCCGCGGCGGCGGCATGATGGGCATGATGGGGTCGTCGGAGCTCATCGACATCTCGAAACCGACGCCCGCCCAGCAGGTAACGTCCGTCCGCTATTGCCGCGACACCTACCAAGTGACGACGGCCGACGGGAACACCCTGAAGTTCTGGGAGTTCAACCTTCGCTTCAAGACGGACTCGACGGGTAACGGCCCGCCTAACGGCAAGCCGGTGCTTCTCCCGGCTGGCATGATGGGCGGCGACCGCTCATTCGTGGTTTTCCGCAGCCCTAAGGAGATTAGTGGCTTCATCGAGGAGAAATGCTGATGCAAGCGGCCGATCCATGCGGACGGGCTGCGCCCTCAATCGGATGTGCAATGAATGGAAACGCGCAATGAGGATTCCAAAAATCGCCGTTTTCACGGCGGTACTCGCCGTTGTCGCGGCTTTTCCGGCGGTGGCCGAGAAAAGCGTCGAGGGCTTTGCCATCCACGATAGCCCGATGCCGATCCCCGAACTCGCCCTCCAACAGAGGAACGGTTCGCCAGCAACGTTGGAAAACTTCCGCGGCAAGGTCGTCCTTCTCAACATCTGGGCGACCTGGTGCGTTCCATGCCGAAAGGAGATGCCGACCCTCGACCGGTTGCAAGGCAAGCTTGGCGGCCCGGGCTTCGAGGTGGTGGCGTTGTCCATCGACAGGGCCGGCGTCGAGGTCGTCGAGAAGTTCTACCGGGAAATCGCGATCAAGAACCTGCCGATCTACATCGACAGCACCGGCAAGGCAACGCGGACGCTCAAGGTCGTCGGCCTGCCGACCACCCTCTTGATCGGCGCCGACGGCCGCGAGATCGGCCGGCTGGTCGGACCGGCGGAGTGGGACGCGCCCGAGATGGTTTCGTTTTTGCGCAAACACATCAAGGAAACGCGAAGGTTGGGATCCAGTTGATCCCACTTGCATCGCCGTCAAACCACAGGAGAAACCCGAATGAACACGCCACAAGCAAACGTCACGACCGTCTCCCGCGTGCAGGCCGTCGTCAACGTCGTTTGGCCCTACGTCGGCGGCAAGCGCGGCCTGATCGTCCTCGCGGTCGGGGCCGTCGTCGCCGGCGCGGCCTTGAACTGGAGCTGGCTGGTGGCGGTGGGCGTCGCGCCCATACTACTCGCGGCGCTGCCCTGCGCGGCCATGTGCGCACTCGGGCTGTGCATGAAAAAGGGGGGCGACAAATCGTGCTCGACGGCCGACAAGACTCCCAGCCGGAAGCCGGACGCCAAAGAAGGTCCCACGGGGGAAGCCTAACAACGGGGAAGCGTGTTGAGGCAAAATCTCGGCACCGATTCAGGGCAAACGATTCAACTTCGGAAAGAAGGGAGCGGACATAACCATGCGATTGAGGAAAATGGCCATCTTTGCCGTCTTGGCGGTCTGCTTGGCCGCCGCGCCGACCGCCTCGGCCCACTCGTTGAAGAGCCTGGAAAGCGACCTCCACAACAAGGAGATGTATTTCCAGCCCCTCGACAAGCAAGCGCCCGACTTCGCGCTCATGGACGCCGACGGGTTGCCGGTCAGCCTTCGCGACCTCCGCGGCAAGGTCGTCGTCCTCCACTTCATTTACACCAATTGTCCCGATGTCTGCCCGCTGCACGCCGACCGCATCGCCGAGATCCAGGAGATGGTCAACCAGACGCCCATGCGCGAGCAGGTGCGGTTCGTCACCATCACCAGCGATCCGAAGCGCGACATCTCCGACGTGATGCGCGAATACGGCAAGTCGCATGGACTCGATCCCGTAAACTGGATGTTCCTGACCAGCGGCGCCGACCGGCCGACCGCGACGCGCGACCTAGTGCAGAAGTTCGGCCACAAGTTCACGGATGCCGACGGCGGCTATCAGGTCCACAGCGTGGTTACCCACGTGATCGACCGCGAGGGACGCTGGCGGGCGAATTTCCATGGCCTGAAGTTCCAGCCGACCAACCTAGTGCTGTACATAAACGCCCTGGTCAACGACGTGCACGGCGCCGAGGCGGCAAGGAAACGCGGGTTTTGGGACCGCATCCGGGAGCTGTTTTGAGCATGAAGACGTTACGCCAAACGTATGTAGTTTCGAATGCGGCGGCATACGGATCCTCACACGGGAGAATCGGACCAATGACTGAAGCGCATGCCCCATCCTGGCCGCGATCCGCCGCTACCTCTTGTTCATCGCCGGCGCCAACATGGTCTGGGAAGCCGCACAGCTTCCCCTTTACACGATCTGGCGGCAAGGAACGCCAAGCGAAATCGCGTTTGCCGTCGTCCATTGCACCGGCGGAGATATCCTGATCGCCTTGACCGCCTTGATGGCGTCCCTCGTCCTTGTCGGCAGCCAAGCTTGGCCCGCGGAGGGCTTATGGCGCGTCGGCGCCCTGACGATCGCGTCCGGCCTTTCCTACACGATCTTCAGCGAGTGGCTGAACACCGAGATTCGCGGCAGCTGGGCGTATGCGGACGCAATGCCGACGGTTCCCTTGATCGGATCGGGCGTGACGCCGCTCGTCCAATGGATCGTGATTCCGCTTGCCGCATTCTGGTGGTTCGGCAAGCCATTATCCTCTCACGCACGGGCAAAGGAGCATCATACGTGATCAAAAATACCCTTCCTCACATCGTGATCGCGGCCGCAGCGGTTGCGGTCGGCGTCGGGCTCGACGCAAGCCGCCCGTTGTCAGCGGCCGAAACGACCGTCGCCGCTCTCGCCAAGGAAACCCACTTTCATGGTCTGGCCGTCGATCCACAGGACCCGTCGCGCCTCCACCTTGCCACCCACCACGGCCTTTATGTGGCCGACGCCACGGGAGTCGCCCGGCAGGTTTCCGAAAGCAAAGACGACTTCATGGGGTTCACGCCGCATCCGAGCGATCCGGCAGTTCTATTCGCGAGCGGGCATCCGGCGGGCGGCGGCAACCTTGGATTTATCGCTTCGAGGAACGGCGGCAGATCGTGGTCCAAGCTCTCCGCAGGAGTCGGCGGTCCGGTCGATTTCCACCAGATGGACGTGAGCAAAGCCGATCCGCAAGTGCTCTACGGCGTCTACGGCGATTTGCAAAAAAGCAAGGACGGCGGACGCACCTGGGCGCGGGTGGGACCGGCGCCCGAAGGCCTGATCGGGCTCGCCGCCTCCAGCCGCGATCCGGAGACGCTGTACGCCGCGACCCGGCAGGGGCTTCTCAAGAGCACGGACGGCGGGCGGGTTTGGAATGCCGCCCACCTGTTGCGGCGGCCGGTGACCATGGTCCATGTCACCCGTAACGGCGATGTCTATGCGTTCGTCGTCGGCACTGGGCTGATCCGAACCTCCGAAAATCCCCTGCTGTGGCAGACCGTCAGCAACAGCTTCGGTGGAAAATACGTCCTCCACTTGGCGGCGGCGCCGGCAGGCACGCAACGACATTACGCGGTCACCATCGATCCGCAGACACACGAACAAGCGGTCCTGGTGAGTCGCGACAACGGCATGACCTGGCTCGACCTCGCGGATGACCGACCCAAATGAAGGACCGGCGATGGCGGGAATCTCCAACATCGGCATGCTGAGCGCCTTCTCGTACTGGCTTCTTGAGACTTTCCTCGGGCTCGGAACGGTCGGGTAGAGACCCCGCTGAGGGTGCGGCCGTCAATCCGGGAAGAAACCGGCATGAGCGCCGGAGCGCGCCTTCTCGAAAGTGACGGCCTCGAACTTGAGCCGGCGCCGTCGCCCGTATTCGTAGGCGGCGCGGATTTCGTCCGCCGAAGGCCTTCGCGCCAGCGGCCGGTAGCGTTCGCGGAACTGTGGGCTCCTCGGATCGGTGAAGGTGTCGGGGTGGTACTGGTCCATGATATTGACCGGCGCCGACGGCATGTGCTCGGCGATCCAGTCGAGCACCGGCACCGTGCAGCACTCGACATGACCGGGCATCACCAGGTGGCGGATTGTCAGATCCTCCCCCCAGCTTTCGACCAGCTTCAGGTTCGTGGTCACCGCGTCCCAGTAGAAGGGCGTGCGTGAAAGCTCGAGCGCGCAGCGCCCGGGCCCGAACTTGAAGTCCGGCAGCCACACGTCCATCAGCAGCCGGAGAATCTTCATCGTCTCCGCCGACATGATGAAGTTGGAGTTCCACAGCATCGGCGCATTGAAGTCGCCGTCGCCCAAGTCGTCATCGGCGCCGGGAAGGACGAACGGATCGGCCTTGGCGCCGAGCGCCCGCACCAAATCGACGCGGGCCGGCCGGTAGCCGGGCTCGCCTAGAATGGCGATGGCGTCGGCGATGGCGTGCAGGTGGATGGTCGGGTCGCCGCCGACCCAATTGATATTGTGGCAGCCCTCGCGGCGGAGCAGCCACGCCATCGCCGCCAGCGTGCGCGCATCGACCGCCATACCGTTGTCCTTGTCCGTCGAGATGTCGCCGTTCTGGCAGAACGCGCAGCGCATGTTGCACGACGTGAAGAAGATGGTGCCGGAGCCCAGCCGGCCGCGATAGACCAGTTCCTCGCCCGGGTGGTGGAAGAAGGTGGACACGCGGCTTCCGGAATCGAGCTTGCAGGTGCCGAACTTGGTGCCGCGAAGCCGGTCGACGCCGCAATCCCAGCGGCAGAAATTGCAGTGACCGAGCATGCGCCGGGCGAGCGCGCGGCAAAGCCCGAGCAGATTGGCGCCGCCCGCCGGGCGGGGCGAGCCGCCGCCGTCGCGGACGTCGCGCCATTGCTCCAGGAACTCGGGCGTCAGCCGCTCGAGCTCGGCCCATAGCGCGTCCTCCGGCGCATCGAGCGGTACCCGGGCCGGCACGGCGCGGGCGATCTTGAGCTTGGCTGGCCGGCGGTTGGCGGCGACGGCGCGGTACCAACCGAGGCGGGCCGCCACGGCCGGATCGTCCCACACCCACAGCTCGTCGAAGGCGCGCATGCAATCCCTTATGCGTCCCCCATGCGTCCGATCGGGGGTGGGCCGGTCGGTCAACTCCCCGTGATCGCGCTTGTCAGCGGCCGGCCGCACTTCCTATATCTAGGCGCGAGGCACCATTAAACAACCGAAACGGCAGAACCCATGGAAAAAGCGACATTCGCGGCCGGCTGCTTCTGGGGCGTCGAGGCGGCGTTCCGGCGCGTTTCCGGCGTCATCGACGCGTCGGTCGGCTACACCGGCGGCACGGCACGCAAGCCGACCTACGAAAACGTCTGCGGCGGCGCGACCGGCCACGCCGAGGCGGTCGAGGTCACCTTCGATCCGGCGAAGGTCAGCTACGAGGAGCTGTTGAAGGTGTTCTGGACCATCCACGACCCGACCCAGCTCAACCGCCAGGGGCCGGACGTCGGCGACCAGTACCGCTCGGCGATCTTCTTCCACACGCCCGAGCAAGAGAAGGCGGCCAAGGCGTCGAAGAAGGCGCTCGTGGATTCGGGGCGCTTCCGCGGCGACATCGTCACCCAGATCGTGCCGGCGAAGGATTATTGGCAGGCCGAGGATTACCACCAGCGCTACGAGGAAAAGCACCACCGCCGGCGCTGGTTCTAGCGACGCGCGGCGCCATCATCGGCGGCCCCTGGTCCGATCGGCCGGGGGCCGTCGTCGTTTCGTCCGGCCACGCGCCGTCGCCGGCGTCAGTCGGTCGGGTGCGGGCCTTGCAGCGGGTGGTCGGGCTCGCGGGTGTTCTTGCGGGCGGTCGGCATAGCGCTTCTCCTATCTCCGATGCCGCCATGGTGACCGGCCGGGATTGCCAAAACGTAAACGCCGCGGCGGCAAGCCGTCATCGGGAGAAACGAAAACGGCCCGGTGGAATATCCCGGGCCGTTGGCAAGCCGACGTCGTTGGCCGGCCGGATAAGGCCGGCGGCGCGTGTTACACGGGCGTGCGCTCGGCGTCGCGCCGGGCCTTTTCCTTCGCCTGCTTCAGGCGCTTGGCTTCCATCTGCCGATGCACCTTTTCCATCTTCTTCTGGGCGCGGCCGGCGTCGAACTGTATTTTTTTGCTTTTGCTCATCTGACTTTCTCGAGGTAATTGGGCGGCGGCGTTGTGCAGCCGCGAAGACGATCCTCAGGCGGCCTCGCCGCCCGACCGCCAAGCCGCCGTACCCTTGCAGGTCGGGCACACGCGCTGGCCGAAGTGCTCGGACGTGAAGTGCTTGGTGCACATCAGGCACCGGCGCCGCTTGCGCTCGTACCGACGGTCGGACTTGGGCTTTTTGTTATCGTTGTGGCGGCTCGCCATGACATTCGCTCCTGGGTCTGCGATCCGGTCGAAACAGGCGGAGGGGCTGTTGGGTCCTCACCCTGCCCCTATAAACGACGACGTGCCGGGAATTTTAGCTGTCCGGAGGACGCTGCCCTAAACGTCGAAACGGTTAAATTTGGCCGAGATCACGGGGTCTCTGCCGCAAATATATAAGGCAGCGGCGCGAAAAAGGCAAGCTTTACGGGCACTTCCAGGATTAAATCATATCAAAAGCCTGGAATTTCAAGGCTCCGCGCGGACCCCTGGAATCCCGAAACCCCGCCCCGGAAGGGGTTCAGCCGCGCTCCATGACGGCGCAAAAGAAGCCGTCGGTGCCGGTCGAGGCCGGGCTCAGCCTAAGGCATGGCCCAGTCGGCGGCGGCGGGCCGCCGACCGTCTCCGCCCACACGGCGTCGATGGGGAGCGGCCGGAAATCGCCGTGGTTTTCCAGGAACCACGCGAGCTGGCGCTCGTTTTCCTCCTGCAGCAGCGAACACGTCGCATAGACCAGCCGGCCGCCGGGCCTGACGAGCGCCTGCGCCATGCCCAGGATGCGCTGCTGCACGCCCATCAGGTCGTCGAGGTCGGCCGGCGAAAACCGCCAGCGCGCATCCGGATCGCGCCGCCACGCCCCGGTGCCGGTGCACGGCACGTCGGCCAGCACCCGGTCCATGGTGCCGGCATTCTCGGCCACCCACGGCTCGTTCAAGGCCGCCACCACCTTCAGCTGGACGGCGTTGGCGCCGGCCCGGTTGAGGCGCGGCACCATGCGCTCGAGCCGGTAGCCGGAGATGTCGCAGGCCCAGATCTCGCCGGCGACGGCGCCGTCGAAAGCCATGCACGCCGCCAGCGCCAGCGCCTTGCCGCCGCCGCCGGCGCAGAAGTCGACGACGCGCATCCCCGGCTGGGTGCCGGTCAACAGCGAAACCAGTTGCGATCCCTCGTCCTGGACCTCCACCCAACCTTTCTTGTAGGCGGTAGTGCCGGCGAGCCGCGGCCGGCCGTGCAGCCGGAGCCCGATCGGCGACAGCGGCGTCGGCTCGGCGTCGATGAATTCGGAGGCCAGCGCCGCGCGCGCCTCCTCCGGCGTCGTCTTCAGCAGGTTGACGCGCAAATCGACCGGCGCCTGCTGGTTGAGCGCCGACATCTCGCGTGCCAGGCCGTCGGGCCACAACTGGCTGAACGAGCGATCCATCCAGTCGGGATATTCGAGCCGCACCGGTTGCGGCATGGCGTCGTGGATCAGCGGCCGGCCGTAGAGCGCCTCGGCCAGCGTCGCCTCGTCCGCCGACAGCGGCTCGGGGCAGTGGCGGGCGCCGCTGAACATTTTCGCCGTCGCCTCGGGCGACGATTTGTCCTCGAGCGCCAGCTCGGCGACGATGCGGGCGCGCGCGTCCGGCTTGATCACCGACCCGGTGCGTCTGATCCACCAGTCGAGGCGGGCGCGGTGGCGCATCACCCGGTAGATCATCTCGTTGATTGCCCGGCGGTCGCCGGAGCCGGCATAGCGGCGCTTGCGGAAATATTCGTCGGTGATGCGGTCGGCGGGCTCCCTGCCGGCCCAGATGGTGCCGAGCAGCTCGATCGCCGCCTGGACGCGGGCGCCGGGGGTCACTTTGGCAATTCCGGATCGGCGGGCGGGCAGGGCCGGGCCCGCCTGCGGTCAGCTCTCGGTCCGGTAATTGGGGGCCTCGCGGGTGATGGTGATGTCGTGGACGTGGCTCTCGCGCAGCCCCGCCGCCGTGGTGCGGCGGAATTGGGCGTTCTTCTGCAACTCCTTGATGGTGGCGTTGCCGGTGTAGCCCATGGCGGCGCGCAAGCCGCCGACCAGCTGGTGGACGATGTTGGCGACCGGTCCCTTGTAGGGGACGCGCCCCTCGACGCCCTCGGGCACCAGCTTCAGGCTGTCCGACACCTCTTCCTGGAAGTAGCGGTCGGCCGAGCCGCGCGCCATGGCGCCGATCGAACCCATGCCGCGGTACGACTTGTACGACCGGCCCTGGTACAGGAACACCTCGCCCGGGCTTTCGTCGGTGCCGGCGAACAGCGAGCCGATCATGCAGCTCTCGGCGCCGGCGGCGATCGCCTTGGCGAGATCGCCGGAGAACTTGATGCCGCCGTCGGCGACGAACGGGATGTTGGCCTTGCGGCAGACCTCGCCGGCCTCGAGGATGGCCGAAAGCTGCGGCACGCCGACGCCGGCGATCATCCGCGTCGTGCAGATGGTGCCGGGGCCGATGCCGACCTTGACGCAGTCGGCGCCGGCGTCGATCAGCGCCTTGGCGCCCTCGGGCGTGGCGACGTTGCCGCCGATCACCTGCGCGTAGTTGGAAAGCTTCTTGATCCGCTCGATCGCCTTGAGGACGCCGGCGGAATGGCCATGCGCGGTGTCGACCACGATCACGTCGACCTCGGCGTCGAGCAGCGCCTCGGCGCGCGCCACGCCGTCGTCGCCGACGCCGACCGCGGCGGCGACGCGCAGCCGGCCTTTCTCGTCCTTGCAGGCGTCGGGATGGGCTTGCGCCTTCTCCATATCCTTGACGGTGATCAGGCCGATGCAGCGGAAGGCGTCGTCGACGACCAGCAGCTTCTCGATCCGGTGCTGGTGCAGGAGCCTTTTGGCTTCATCGAGGCCGACGCCCTCCTCGACGGTCACCAGCGGCTTCGATTTCTCGTGGCGGGTCATCAGCTCGCTCACCCGCTGCTTGCGGTTGGTGGCGAAACGGACGTCGCGGTTGGTGAGGATGCCGACCAGCTCGCCGGTGCCTTCCTCGACCACCGGGATGCCCGAGATGTCGTGCGCTTCCTTCAATTTCAAGGCGTCGGCGAGCGTCGCCGTCGGCGAAATGGTGAGCGGGTTGACGATCATCCCGGATTCGAACTTCTTCACCTTGCGGACTTCGGCGGCCTGCGCCTCGGGCGCCATGTTCTTGTGCACGACGCCGATGCCGCCGGCCTGCGCCATGGCGATGGCGAGCTTGCCCTCGGTGACGGTGTCCATGGCCGCCGACAACAGCGGGATGCCGAGGCGGATGGTGCGGGTCAGGCGCGTCGAGGTATCGGTCTGGGCAGGCAGCACGTTCGACTTGGCGGGCACCAAGAGAACGTCGTCGAACGTCAGCGCTTCGGGGAATTTCATGCCACCTCCGGCCCGTGGGAAATCTCGTGGGGGAGTCCGGGTTGGCGCGCAATCATACACAGAAAAAGGCGGTTGCCAAGCGGCATCGCCGCGAACCGGCATGGACCCGCCGGTCAGCGGCGAAAACCGGTCGCTACCACGTAGGTCTCCGCCGACTCCTTGCGGCTCGCCGGCGGCTTGGCGTGGCGCACGCTCTCGAAACGACGCTTCATGCGCTTGAGCAATTCCTGCTCCGAGCCGCCCTTGAACGCCTTGCCGACGAAGGCGCCGCCGGGCTTCAGCACGGCGCAGGCGAACTCGAACGCCGCCTCCAGGAGCGCGGTGACGCGCAGATGATCGGTGGCGGCGTGGCCGGTCGCCGGCGCCGCCATGTCGGACAGCACCACGTCGGCCGGGCCGGCGAGCGCGTCCTTCAGGCGCCCGGGTGCGTCGGCGGCCATGAAATCGCCGACCATCAGTTGCGCGCCGGGCACCGGCTGCATTTCCTGCACGTCGATGCCGACGACGCGGCCCTGGGGGCCGTTGCGCTGGCCGGCGGCGTTGACCCGCTCGGCGGCGACCAGCGTCCAGCCGCCCGGCGCGGCGCCGAGATCGACCACCGCCTGGCCGGGTTTCAGGATTTTGAACCGGTCGTCGATCTCGATCAGCTTGAAGGCGGCGCGCGAGCGCAGGCCCTGGCGCTGCGCCTCGGCGACGTAGAGATCGGAAAGCTGGCGGGTCAGCCAGCGGGTCGAGGACGCCTTGCGCCGCTTCGACGGGCGCAGCCGCTGCTTGAGGCCGCGGCCGCTTCCTCGGCGGCCGCCGGCGCCGCCGCGGCGCTTGCGGCTCATAGCGGCAGGGCGCCGTCGGCGGCCATCATGCCGAGCAGCAGGCCTTCGCGGATGCCGCGGTCGGCGGCGGTCAGACACTGCGTCGGCCAGCAGTTGCAGATCGCCGCGAACACCGCGCATCCCATCACCATCAGATCGGCGCGCCCGGGACCGATGCAGGGATGGCGGTGGCGTGCGTCGAAGTCGAGCGCCCTCAGCTCGCGGCAAATCTCGTTCACCCGGTCGATCCGCATCGAAAGTCCGTCGACCTTCGAGCGGTCGTAGCGGGGAATGCCCAGGTAGATGGCGCCGAGGGTGGTCACCGTGCCCGAGGTACCGAGCACGTGCACGGTGCCGCCGGCGATCTCGCCGGCGATGCGGTGGCGTTTCTCGAACGGCCGCAACGCCTCGCCGACGCGCTCGACGATGCCGTCGAACACTCCCGCCGGCAGCACGTCGCCGCCGTATTCCTCCGCGAGGCTGACGACGCCGAACGGCAGCGACAAGACCTCGATTGCCTTCGGCGGCGCCCCCGGTTTGGTCTCGATCCACATTAGCTCAGTCGAGCCGCCGCCGATGTCGAACAACAGCGCCCGTGGCTGCCCGTTCTTTAGGTGCGGCGCGCAACCGGCGATGGTCAGTGACGCCTCCTCGTCGGGCGAGATCGCCTCCAGCGCGAGGCCGGTCTCATCCTTGACGCGCTGGCAGAACGCCTTGCCGTTGCCGGCGCGACGGCAGGCCTCGGTGGCGATCGAGCGCGACGCCTTGACGTCGCGGGCCCGCATCTTGTCGGCGCAAATCCGAAGCGCGCCGATGGCGCGCTCGATGGCGCAATCCGCGAGGCGGCCGGTGGCGGCCAGGCCCTCGCCCAGGCGCACGATACGCGAGAAGCCGTCGATCACCTTGAAGCCGTCGCCGGAGGGTCGGGCGACCAGCAGCCGACAGTTGTTGGTGCCGAGGTCGATGGCGGCATAAGCCGGCGGCGGCTGCGTCCGGCGTTGCCGTCGGCGCCGTCGCGACCGGCGCTGGCGGTTGAAGCCGGTGCCGGAGCCCTTGTTCGGTCCCTGGGGCACGCGGGTGGCCTCCCTTTCCATCCCGTTCGCCGTTTGGCGGCCATCTTAGGGCCGGTGCCGGCCTGGCACAAAGGGGCTCTATTCCTTGCGTCGAGGCGATGGGGTTGAGACCGGCGGGAAATGGCTTACTTTAGAAAGCCGCGATGTGTTAGAAGCGGCGTCGCCACCGACGACGCGGCGCCAAACGCCTGGCAACGGACGCGCGTCCACCCTGCTTGGGGGATAGGTTAACGGTAGACCCTCCGGCTCTGACCCGGATAGTCCTGGTTCGAATCCAGGTCCCCCAGCCAACAAAAAAGCCCCCAGGCGGGGCTTTTTTGTTGGCTCGCGAAGGCGTTGCAGATCGAGCCACGGTCCGACTCACATCAGGAGACACTTTGTGGTAATAATTGGAATATTCAATT
>Ga0214472_10005797_pt1 | contig 12993 bp, 12 predicted proteins | sample RVTome_6_FD_207662 | JGI IMG/M metagenome (GOLD analysis project Ga0214472, IMG submission 207662) | Soil microbial communities from uranium-contaminated site in the Upper Colorado River Basin, Wyoming, United States - RVT140D175 | ecosystem: Environmental > Terrestrial > Soil > Contaminated >... | reverse complement strand
ATAAAATTATCTGAATTGAATTTATCTGATTTCCGGCCTGTTTGTAGTAATGGTTCTTAAACCTTCCACAAGTGACGTCCAGGTAATGGAATGCCCGGTACCCTTGACTTCAATCCAGGGCGGCAGCAGGCCGCCGCGCGATACAATAATAAAGCCTTCTTCCGTATCACTCACACCGCTTAATTCACACACGCCGTTATATAAACGGCAGCCAATACCCAGACGGCCATAGGAATATTCCTTAAAAAATTGTAGAAATCCACTGGACAGGGCGTTAATTGAACCGCCGCCGATATAACCCAGATTATCTACCGCCTGCTGGCTGATGCGATGGCGGGATGTATCATTTAACGGTGTTGCCAGTTCCGCCTCGAAATAAACCGGTTCCCAGGCCTGCAATTCCAGCTTGTGAATCTTGCCACTCAGTCGTCCCTGGATCTTGCCGAAGTCAAACCTGCCAGTCAGCAGTTCCAGATCCAGAGTGTGTATATCAATATCAGCATGCATTACCGGTACCAGACCAAACAAATCTTCAATATGCAAATTGCGGATGATGACATTGCCATCAAACACGCCGATGTCTATCTGACCTTCAACTTGTAAATTGCCGCGTTTGTAGGTTAGCCCCTTAATGGCACCTGTCAGGTTGCCGGACATAATCGGCCAGCCCATGGCCTGTGTGAAAATGGGCATGGCAATCGGAGTCAGTGATCCATCCAGCATCACTGTCATGTCCGGTTTGCCTGCATTAATAATGTTAAGTGCATCGATATGCAAAACCCCATCAAGCACTGGCACATCTTCCCAATTGACAATGCTCACTGCCAGGTTACTGGATTCAAGCGCCAGTTTTCCCGCGCCGATGTCCAACCGGTGAAGACCTGCACCTTGCCACGACAAACCGGATAACGCCGGTGTAGTCGATTCATTAATAATGAATGAACCCTCAAGGCCGGCAATATGAAACCGGTCATTACCGTCATACGCGTGGATATCATTAAATTGCAGATCCAGATGCCTGAGTTCGTTGGCATTGACGCGCAGGTTTGCGGTTAAGTCACCCGCAGCCTCCATCATATTGAATTGAGTGTTGAGCAGAAAAGGTTGCAGCCAGGTGCTATAAAATTTTCCAGTGTCAGCAGCTGTCAGCGAAACATCCGCACTATGGATATTCATCTCCTCGCCCAAAGTGACATCCGCCTGCACGCGTGCAGACATCACACCCGGCTGATCAAAATCGAATTGACGCACATCCAACTGTTGCAGCGTATTATCAACATCAACATCTAGAGCAAAACGTAACGGCTGATCAGTCACTTCGAGTGCAATACCAGGGCGGAGATTGTCCAGGGTAATTCCGGGTTCCACATACACCGAACCGCTGCTGATTATTCCCTCAGCCTTGATGTGCAAACGATCCTTCACATCAATATCAAAATTTACTTCCCCGGAAAGTTCTTCTGCCGCGTTAGGGCCGTAGAAACTGGTATCCCGTGCGCGTATGAACCCTTGTATCTGATTTATATCTGATTGAGCGCCAGTGATGCTGACATCAAGATCAACGTTGCCGCTTTCATCACTGTAATCCTCGGGCCAGATTTCGTAAGGTTCAATTGCATTTCGTAACCATACGAGATCAAGTTGATTGGTTTGAAGGTCAAGGCTCCAGCCACTGTTATCAAATGTCACATTTCCTGCAATGTCGCTTTCACCGGCAGTAATATCGATCAATGTAATCTGGCCTGAAGTCCCATTTAACTGGTAAATCATTTCAATTTGCCCGGTGATTTTTCCGTGATCCTGGTGATGAACCTCAAAACTGCCTTTGCTGCATCGGAGTGCAGTCACCGACAATGATCCGGATTTACAATTAATTACCAACTGGTCAAATACAAGGGAAGAGGGGAGTGATAACCGGGAAGCATTAATGTGTAATGAAATGGATTCTTCGCTGCCGTAAATTAATTCAATCGCAACATCATCTGCGAAAACATTGTGGTATTCAATACGATCCAGGCTGAGTCCCAGTTGGTCAATTGCGAATGCAGCCTGCAAAACAAACCAGAGCAACAAGATATACATACACTTGTATAATGCTTGCAGACCCGAACAGCGATTTATATTATTTCTGAAAACGGATGGCATATTGCCATTTTACGTCGGATGGCTGGAACAGGCACTCTACGAGTAAATGATGGATTACAAAAACGTTATTGTAGATGTCTTTAAAGCACTGCGTATACAAGAAAGCCACCAAACAAAACAGCAAAAATTCCCGCCAAACTTCTAAATGGTGGTGCGATTTTAATCGCCCATTTAATCAGGTTCCGGAATCTTGTCCTGCCGATAACTCCCAGCACCAGGGCAGCAGAAATAAAAAGCCAGCCCAAAACCTGTAATATAACCGGGAACCTGGATTCTGATGCACCAATTACCAGTGCAACTCCAAGAACAACCCTGACTATAATGGCAAAAAGATGAAGCTCGATTGAATTTGCATGTTTTGTGAATACACCAAAAATAATGTCAGGCTTGATCAAAAGCACTACGCCGCCAAACGCAATCAAGGTTCCGAATACCAGAATAATATAATTCATTTATTTTTCCTCAATGCAACCAGAGACTTGAAAAAGTGACTGTGATTGACTTGTTATGTGTATAAATACTAACAGCTAAACTCACCTGCGAGCGGTGAGTCAACACCGCGTGACAGGTAGAGCGAGTTGCTGGATTATCTTCCCACCAATGCAGCAAAATCCGGATGGGTTACAATAGTATTAATCAGGTCTTGTACTGCTGGACCAAAAGCATCAGCAACATTTTTACATGCGCTGTACGCAGAATAGCTGGTATTGAACTGGTATTTTGTGTTTACAGAATATCCAGAAGACTTATTGGAAAAAATCGTAAATCCAAATTCCCAACTGGCTGGTGATACAGAACTAAAATTTAATGAATCTAATTTGCCCTCTATCACAATATCACTATCTACTGAATATGCTTGAGCCAGGAATAATTCAGTTTGCATAGCATCTTTTATATATTCTGCCCTTGTTTTCCCTCTAGAGACGTCAATTGGCCCCAACAAGCGGCATGTTAATTCTCCAATAGATTCACTTTCAGCAAAAGAACCAAGTTTCACTTTAACATCTGATTGTGATAAGGCGCTTTGAAACTGCAAGACATTTTCTGTAGAAGATGTATATGGAATGGAAGAAGTTGTCTCGCAGCCTGTTAAAACAAACCCTGAGACAGTCAAAGTAAAGAAAATTATAATGTGTTTCATTTTATCTCCTAATGTTGTATTTAATATATAAAAAATGGAAACAATCCAACAAAGTTTTTGTTACTAACGACCAAACCAAGCGGCGGCGAAGCCGTCCAACTTGGGTGCCTTGTTATAAGCCATTATTTTTTCATTACCCAGCCAATATTCTTATCTTTATTTGTGTCTATTAATGGGTATATATCATCTTCAGTAAATGGTGTGGCATCAACGCCGACGCCAAATAAAAGATAACTAGTTCCATTGTTTATAACCTCATAATAAAAATCACGTTGTTTTTGACCCATGCTTATTGGGCCTGACACATCAAACGAAAAAACCATTTCGCCTTCCTTTAGGTTAGAACGCAATTCTTCCATGCTGCTTGGGTATCTATTGTTTTGTAATTTATAATATTCGATGTGTCTTACTAGAGATGTCATTGCGCTAATGGCGTGTGGTTCAAATTGTTTTGAAAAGTTCTCATTGTTGAACAAGTTGGGTAATACAACACCGTATAAGATGACGCTGACCATAATGCCAGTAAAGCCAAGGCCACCAAGAAGTTTGGAGTTTGCTTTACGACTAACAAGGGCATTGATAATGCATATAAGGCCTGTTATTACGCCTATGAGTGGGATAAATGATATACCTGCTAGTACAAATGCGCCGGCCCCATGTTTAGTTTTGTTAATTGTTTCCACGACCATCTCCTATGGCTTATAACGACAAGCTAAGCGGGTAGCCGCAGCGAAGCGGAGGGAACAAAACGCGCAGCGTTTTGCTGTCCGCTTGAGCGCCTTGTTATACGTTGATTTATTCACAATTTAGAAATCATTTTTTTGAGTTCAGTAATTGCTGGCTCGTGACCTATATGCACTTTTACTTTAAATGCGCCCGCACCAGCTGATAATTCTAGTAGAACTCTTTCTTCTACTTGCGAGAGGCCACCTTCTATCATTTCTTTTGGCTGGATAATAACGCGGGATGACTTCGAAACGAATGCATTATTTGCCACCTGTTTAATACCTTTTTTAAGGCACTCCTCTGCGATTAAAAATTGACCAATCAAAAGCCTTGTCGTAGTAAATGGTTCATCCGGTTCAACAACGGCCCTTTTACCGGAATTAACGTTTAATATTTCGAATTTATCTAGAAATACTTTCACATAAATATCGCTACAAAATAACTGTCTAACCATGGTTCACAACGTATAACGAGCCTGTAGAAAAACCCGTTTATGGAAGCGGCATTCTACAGGCTGATGTTTAAAATTTAACATCCGTTCACTTTGACTCGATTGTTTTCATTTTTCAAGCAATCGCCCCGTTCCTGCGGGGTATTTATGCGGCCAATTCCCCATAGTTCTTTAACTTCTCAATGTTGTGTATCAAACAATATAGTTGCCATTGCCCCTGGACTTTCTTTTTCCCTCGCAAACTAAATCTATTGAGCCGCTTGTTGGTGCCGATATTACCAAACACGGGCTCGACGACCGACATGCGATGACTGTAAATCTGTTTCCCTTTTTTCGAGTCCACCCGCTGCTTCATCCAGTCGGTGTAGCTGAGTGTGCGAGGTGATTTTTCAAGAATGAATGATACTTGCCGGCCATTTCCTTTTCGGTGATTAGCCGATTCAGGGTTCGTCATGCAACGCTCTTTAAGATTACAGTGCCGACATTGAAGTAACCGTCCTTCAAAAAACACTTTTAGGTGACCATGTGGATCAGTGTGCTTGCCTCGATAACTGATGGCTTCACCCGCAGGGCATCGACAAGTTAAATTGACCGGATCAAAATCAAACTCCGTAGCCGGAATCACATGGGTGGTAGCTTTCTTTTTACCGGTAATCGCCTTGCGCTGACTATGGTTTGTTTTTTGTGCGATGAATTTTGGATCACGACTTCTAAACTTGTTGTCCGGAACATAACCGTTAATGCCATTGTCATGCAGGTACTGCATATTCGCTTCGTTGGCATAGCCGGTATCGGCCGTTACCACCGTGCCCGTTTGATACACATCGTCACCCAAGCCTAATCGCTGAAAGCGTTCGCGCACGGTGTTTAATACGGGTTGCAGGGTATGGTGTTCCTGGCCTTCACCAAAGGCCTGGGCATCGACAATGACCTGATGCTTTTTATCAACGGTCGCGATGCCGTTGTAGCCTTGAATCGTCCCTTTGCTGGTGGTCATCTTGGCACTTTCGTTATCGGTGATGTTGCTTTTGACTTCCTTTGCCCTTTTCCCCTGGCCCATCCTGGGGCGGGCAGACTTCAGGAATCGTTCAATCCTGGCGTGGGCTTTATTTAAGGTTTCGATGGCTTGCTGCGTTCGCTGCCCGCGCTCATCTTCGCGCACGTCGTTGGTGTCCAGCTTTTTATGTTCATTGATATAGTAGTGAATTTGTCGTTTTATCTTATCGCGTTTCTGTTCCAGTTCTTTAAACGTCCCCGACCATTCTTTCGCGGCATTACTGGACATCTTGCAGCCGTCCAGCGCAAACAACTCTTTACCTAACAAACCTTGCTCATCGCAAATCAACAAGACTTGTTCAAACAATGCCTCAATCTCTTCACAACGACCACTCACAAAACTGGCCAGCGTCGTGAAGTGCGGAACCGTATCACACGACAAGGCTTTGAAAATAATGTTGGTCTCGCAACACCATTGAATCTCGCGGCTCGACGTGATGCCTTTTGAATAGGCGAAGAGAATGATCTTTAAAAGAATCGCCGGGTCGTACGCCGGGCGGCCACTTTCTTCGTTCTGATACCGTGGATGAAAGATCGTTAAATCCAGTTTGTGATCGATAATGTGGTTTATCGCAAACTCAAACGTGCCGGGCTGTAATTGATCCGCGTAGTTGATGACTACCAGCTTGTTTTGCTTGGGATCGTAAGGAATGAATTTTGGCATCGTGTAAAACCCGGTGTGGAGTTGAGTCATTTTATCAAAGTTTGACGTTACTTCCGGGGTTTTTCTACAGCCTCAACGGCTCGGATGAGGGGCGCGGCGATTAGCCGCGTCCCTCTCGAGCCGATTGTTAGGTTTATTATTTTTCAGCATTTGCAACTAAATCTCCAATTGCCTCAGGAAATGAATCCACATACTTGCTCTCACCATCTGGAGTCGTTAGCCTTATTTTAATAAAATTATCCTTTATGGATGTAATATAAATTCTGGAAACTATAAGGTTAGATTTTGCACTTCCAACAAATGCAACACGTGACCATTTAATATCAGAAGATTTACTTAACGCAATTGGCTCTCCACCAAGAATGTGAAGATCTGAATATACCCCTTGTGACTCCAGATACTTAATTGAACGTATTACTTCTATCATTTCATTTTTAATTAATTCTGATTCGCCACCTGATGGAATTGACTGTAAACCCCGATTGTAGATAAAAACAGTCGCTAACGTCCCATCAGTTGCACGATAATTTATCGATATGCCAGCTGATGGATCAGGATATTCAGTAATTTCTTCGCGCTTCATATTTGCTAATTGTGACGGAAAGTTCAATAAAGTCTGCTCATGTACGAAAACATCATCGGCAATTGATGGTATAGAAAGAAATAGAAGCAGGATTGTTATGAATCTCATATTTAATAAACCTAACTATAAGTAGACCCCCTAAAAGCGGGATTGACGCCCGGCTTTTCGGGTGTATAAAATGACGAGGTGTATTTAAAACAATGGCTTAGTCCCCAATAGGGGAGCCTAACAGAAAAAGCAAACAACGCAGGGAGGCGGTTATGAACCCACCGAAACTGATCGACCAGGTCCGAGATGCAATCCGGGTACGTCACTACAGTATCCGTACCGAAGAAGCCTATATTCAATGGATTAAGCGTTATATTTTTTTCCATAACAAGAAACATCCCCGTGAGATGGGGGAAGCCGAAATTACATCCTTCCTGACCCATCTGGCTGTAGATAAGCATGTCTCAGCTTCCACACAAAATCAAGCCCTGTCTGCTTTGCTGTTCCTTTATAAGGAAGTTTTGGGTATGGAACTGGATTGGCTGGAAGATGTTGTGCGCGCGAAGCGCCCGCAGCGGCTGCCTGTAGTATTAACGGCAGGTGAAGTGATAAAAATATTAACACTCATACCTTCTGTAAATGGCTTGATTGCACGCTTGATGTATGGCACAGGTATGCGGTTGATGGAAGCGATAAGGCTGCGGATAAAGGATGTTAATTTTGAGTATCAGCAAATTAACATCAGGGAAGGAAAAGGCGGCAAGGACAGGGTATCTGTGTTGCCGGAACGCCTTGTTGATGATCTGAGAAGGCAAATCGATTGTGTACAACAATTACATAAAACTGATTTGGCTGAAGGTTGCGGGCGTGTATATCTTCCATTTGCTTTAGCCAGGAAATACCCAAATGCGGACCGTGAATTTGCCTGGCAATATCTGTTTCCTTCCATAAAGCGGTCAGTTGATCCCAGAAGCGGTGAAATAAGACGTCATCATCTGGATGAAAAAAACATTCAACGTGCGATAAAGAATGCTGCACGCAAGGCAGGTATCCAAAAACCGGTTAGCAGTCATACTTTACGGCATTCTTTTGCTACTCACCTTTTGGAGAGGGGATACGATATCAGAACCATCCAGGAATTACTTGGGCATAAGGATGTAAAAACCACCATGATTTACACTCATGTATTGAACCGTGGTGGGCGGGGAGTCAAAAGCCCGCTGGATGAGTTTGCCTTGCAGGATAATTGAGTGGAACTTGACTCAAGTGATTTACTTTTTATTTAAGGCCGGGATGGAGGTTGAATGTCAGGCATGTTGGAGATTTCACCCCCACCTCAATCCTCGGCTTTGGCTCCTTGCGTCGCTCTACCGCCTCCATCCTTGCAGGCGTCCCCCTTCAAGGGGGAGGAAGATTATTTTTGAAACATGTTCTAATTACTGCCAACAATAAAATTTCTGCCTTGTTGCTTGGCTTGATACAGTCGCTTGTCTACGGTTTCAATAAATTCGATGGGTTCGTCTTCCTGTGCCGGGATTATTGTGCCCACACCCAGGCTGATGGTCAGTACATTATTAACGTGTGAATTTTCGTGCGGGATTTGTTCTTCGTAGATCAGGGTCCGGCATCTTTCGGCAACATTTTTTGCAGACTCCGCTGTGGTTTCCGGCAGCACCAGCACAAACTCTTCACCACCATAACGGGCGATAAAATCCCTGGGGCGTACTGCAGCGGCCTTCAAAACCTGGCCAACATGTTTTAAACAATCATCACCGGTAATATGGCCGTAGTGGTCGTTGTATTCCTTGAAATAATCTATGTCCAGCATGATCAGTGACAGCGGTTGTTGCGTGCGCCGTGCATTGGCCCATTCGCGTTCGAAAATCATATCGAACATGCGTCGATTGGCAACGCCTGTCAGGCCATCTTTATAGGAGAGTTCTTCAAATTCCTTATGCATGCGGAACAGTTCCTGTTCGGTTTTTTTGCGTTCGCTGATGTCGAACATGAATCCGACCAGTGAATCCACTTCACCATTTTCATTGCGGACCACATGGACTACATCACGGATCCACACATAGCCGCCGTCTTTGGTCAGGGCGCGATAGTCTGCCTCGTGGTCGATGCCGGATTTGGATTGGGCAACACAATAATTGACGACCCGATCCCGGTCATCGTGATGGATGCGTTCCGCCCAGTCATTGACACTTGCCCAACTGGATTTCGGCCAACCCAGCAGTTTTTCTATTTGCGGCCCGATATAGGTGAACTGCATGCTGGCCCACTCGATTTTCCAGGGGATCGCTCTGGTGGATTCCAGCAGGGTTTTGTATACAGCCCCGTCAGTTTCCATAGACTTTATTTTTTGATTCATTATTCTTGTGCCATTCAATTTTATTGTGAGCTTATTCGGAAGATTGAAATTTTCCGTTTAGTTTCGCCAGAAACCGCGGGAGAGAATGACAAGCAACGGGAAAATTTCCAGACGGCCGAGCAGCATTGAGACAACAGCGATCAATTTTCCAGCATCACTCACACTGGTAAAGGTGATACTGACTTCACCGAGACCAGGCCCGAGATTATTCAAAGTGGCAGCAATAGAAGCAAATGCACTGACCTGATCCAGGCCTGTCATCATCATTAATAATGTCAGCATTGCAAAGACGATGACGTAAACTGCGAAAAATCCCCAGATGGCCTGAATGATACTATTGTCCAGTACACGCTCACCGATCATGACCGGACGGTACGCTTTGGGGTGTACCAGCAGAAACAATTGCTGTGCTGCCTGTTTTACCAGCGTGATGATCCGGATTACCTTGATGCCTCCTGCAGTTGAACCGCCGCACCCGCCAATGAAACTGATGAAAATCAGCATGACGGGCAGAAAGGTCGGCCACACTGAAAAATCCGTGACGCCGAACCCGGTGCTGGTGATGACTGAGGTTACCTGAAACAGCGCATGATCGAAGGCATGAAACAGGCTTGTATATTCTTTCGTGTAATACAGTAATGCCGTATAAAACATTACGATGCCAATGACAATCTTGAGAAAGCTGCGCACTTCAGTATCGTGAACGTAAAGCGACGGATTCCGGTTTTTCAGGACCAGGAAATGCACACCGAAGTTGATTGCTCCAAGCAGCATGAAGATGACTGCAATAAAATTCACTACCGGGCTGTTGAAATAACCAAAGCTGGCATCGTGCGTGGAAAAACCGCCGGTGGAGACTGTGGTGAAGGCATGCTGCAGGGCGTCGAATAGTTCCACACCGGCAAGCCAGTAAGCAATCGCGCAGGCCAGTGTCAGGCCAATATAAATCATGCAAAGTCCGCGTGCTGTTTGCGCAAGACGTGGAGCGAGTTTTTCATCTTTCATCGGGCCGGGTGTTTCTGCACGATAAAGCTGTGTCCCACCGACACCCAGCATCGGCAGGATAGCAATCGCCAGAATCACCAGTCCCATGCCGCCGAAAAACTGCAGTTGCTGGCGGTAATAAAGAATGGATGGCGGAAATATGTCGAGATCCAGCACCACCGTTGCACCGGTGGTGGTAAACCCTGATGTTGCTTCAAACAAGGCATCCACGAAACCAAGATGTCCGCCGATGATAAAGGGCAGGGCGCTGATGAGGCTCAGGATCATCCAGAACAGGGAGACAATAAGAAAAGCATCGCTGCGGCGTAGTTCGATGATCTGATGCCTGAAAGGTGCCCAGAGCAGATAACCGGAAATAATCAGAAACAGGAAGGTAATGAAAAAATCTTCAAGTTCGCCATCCTGAAACCACAACGAAACCAGCATGGGGGGCAGCAGCGTGAGGCTGTGCGCGATGCACAGCATGCCGATAATATGCAGCACATAAATACGGCTTTTCATTATTATGGTTTTTCCTCAGCCGGAAGAAAGAGCAGAAGCTATGATAGCTTAATCTGGTGCAGCGCACCATTAAGCTGAAATAGTCTTTATAATCAGTCAGATATTTACTTAATTGTGATTATTTAACAAACAGGTAGTAATAAGTTAATCCTATTATCAAGATGGAAATGATTAACCATCTTATACCTTGCAAGGACTCTCTCTGGCGTGCAGTCAGTTGTGACTGGATTGATGGGTTATTTTTTATATGGTGTTCAACAAAGTCTTTAGCTTCTTTGAGGCCTAGCCTGTTATTTTCCCGGACGATTCTGATGGCTTCGATTTTACTTCCCTGTTGTAACGCGTTAATTGCCTCGATGGGCATCTGAAGAGCCGATGCACCTTGTTTTACTTCAACGGGTGATTTCACTGATGGACCTTGTGTTGCATACTGATCGACCAGATCTTTTGCTTCCTTCAGATCCAGGCCGGTTTCTTCCCTGACGATCTTGATGGCCTCTATCATGTTTCCATTTTCAATCGCGGTGATTGCATCGTGAGGTATTTGATTTGAATTGTGCTTTGATGAGTTCATAAATTTCTGATATCCATACGTCCGTCCTGATTAACACATTATAGAACGAATTTTTGGATTAAGAGTGATTGAAAAACTGCGATAGTTCCGTGATGACTGTTTCTGGAGATTCTTCCGGCAGAAAATGTCCACAATCCGCAGGACGTTGTATTCAATCAGAAATTATACGTCAGGAACAACTCAATATAATCATCGCGGTGTAATGCGAAAGCCGGATCGGTTCTGGCCTGATCAAACAGAAATCTGCCTTGCAATTCCAGCAGCCAGTTTGATCCTATGCGGCGACTGGCTTCGATATTGAAAAATTTTCCACCGTTGTCGCGATCAACCAGTATCCCCATCAGTGCTTCGGTGGATTGCACATCGTTGAATGCAAAGCGTGCACCCAGTCCAATATCATCGTTGAATATGGTGGTTGCCGTTTGATCTCGATCATCATAATGATATTCAGCAAGCAAGCCGAGATCGATAGCAGTTTCAAAAATTCCGGTAAAGGTATATTCAAATCCACCGGCAGCAGCGTTGTAAGTTTCTCCCTGGCCGCTGCGGTGCAGTGCTTCCAGTTTCCATAACATGTTGCCTTTGGTGACTTGCACATCAATAGAAGTCTGGTTGATGATGTCGTAGAACGGCATCAATACCGGATTGCCGTTTTTCAGTGCTGGAATAAAACGTGGATCGCGACTGGTACCATAGAAATGTGCGATACCAATATCGAAGTCACCGAAGTAGTGTGAGTAACGTGCAGCGAAATCCACATGCTTTTCTTTTGCACTGGATTCGAACCGGGCAAGGTCTTCATCAACCGGGGGTTGAGTACGCAGTCGGCCTTCCTTACCCGGAAAAGAGCGTTCACGGAAATAGGGCATGATGAAAAAATCTATTGTGCCCCAGTCACGGATCAGGGCGAGATTAATCATCGGCTGACCAAGTTTGTCTTCAGTATCGATATTTTCAACGAGATCGGTCTGGTTGATGATATCAACCAGATGATTGAATTCAACAACACCCCAGAATACTTTGCGCACACCCAACCGGAGTTCCCAGGTATCTGCTGCTTTCACATAAGTGAGTTCGCGCACATCGAAATGAGTGCGTTCATTATCACGTTGGTCGAGCCGGAAGAAAGGCACAAAGGCAAACAGTTGCCGGCCATTGTCCCATTCATGGTAATACTCCGGTTCAAACACCAGTGACAGGTTGGTGCTGTGGTCCTGACGTGGATCAATCGCATCCTGCGGGAAGTAACGGAATTCAAGCCCGGCAAAGCCGCTCCATTCACCAGCGGCGCTTGTCAGTGGTGTCAGAATGCAAACGAAAAAAATTGCCGCTGATTTAATATGGCGCTTCATTTGTTATGTGGATAGCGTATTGTTATCTGAATTATGCCCATCGTCATTCTGGAAATCCCGAAGTGTTCATTGGAAATTGCTCCTGCATTTCCAATTTACACACCATCCATGGCGATAATACGGAATCCAGGTAAAATAAAGTGCGCCTTTCAGTTGCTACATTACTGACTGGATACCGGTCGCTACGGACTTCCTCGGCTCTGGCTTCGAGAATTTGTTCCAGACATTCTCTACCACCTACGTCCTTGTAGGCGTCCTGCTTCGCTCTCGGTCTCCGTTCCAGACTCGCCTCTACCGATTACATCCTTGTAATCGTACCTCCTGCATCCATGCAGTCGTGTCCTCACGCGACATTTCCCACATCCTGTGGGTCGCATTCGCCGGTATGACGGTTTGTTAAAAATTGTTATTCATTAATCTAATATAGTTTCAT